>Ga0181537_10001462_pt1 | contig 21781 bp, 19 predicted proteins | sample PEATcosm2014_Bin_39_FD_119765 | JGI IMG/M metagenome (GOLD analysis project Ga0181537, IMG submission 119765) | Peatland microbial communities from MTU Mesocosm Facility, Houghton, MI, USA - PEATcosm2014_Bin23_10_metaG | ecosystem: Environmental > Terrestrial > Soil > Wetlands > Peat | place... | reverse complement strand
GATTGTGGCCGTGCACCTTCAATCCGTTCGCCTCGGCAAAGCGCATATTCCAGTCGGCTTCTGAAAAGTCGTAGGTGTCGGGTCCGGGATGAATTCGGTCCCATTTCATGCCACTCGCGGTAATCAGGTTGAAATTCTGGACGACGAGGCGTGCGAAGGCGGCGTCTTGCAGAGACGCCCGGTCGGCCTCAATGCCGGTCTGCGCTCCAGAACAAGCATCGCCCGCTTCCAAAGAGGTTACCGAATGCGAACTGGTTTCGGACGCGGGCGATGGAACTGCTTTTGACAGCGCGACGCAAGCTGCAAGTCGTAGGCTATTCAAAAGCGCCTCCCGCCTGGTCATCGAATCCTTTCTTCCAAGGAGAATCTTCGAATTCAGAAAGTCTAGAAACCCAACGGGCCGGGATCCGGCTTGCTCGATGGAAAGATTCAGACTGTCTGACTTCGTTTCGGAGCGACTTGGGGAAGCTTCACGCGCCGTAATAGGAACCGATCGCGCAGCTTCTTCCGCAAGCTGGGACGCAGAACATAGGTGCCCAATAGCAGCATCAGGAGTTGGGGAGTGGGTGAGCCCACAATTGCACATTCGTAGAACAGCCGACCGAACCCACGCATGCCGGCTTCGTCCTGAACGGCTGGGCCCACACAGGAACCGACGATGAAGCGGGAATAACTGCGCTTGCCCATCAGGTGGCGGTTCGCGCGGCCCCAATCGACTTTCGCTTTCCAGTTCACGCTGTTTGTAATCGTCGCGCGCTTTTCCGGAGCATAGTAAATCGACAGCGGCTGTGCGACGACAGCAAGCTGGACACCCGGGCTTCGCAGTGCTCGCAGGAACCAGTCGATATCCTGAAAGAATGGAAGATCTTTGGTGAAGGGAATCTTCAACATCAGTTCTTTCGGACAAACGAACGTGGAAGTCTGGAAGTAGCACAGATAGTCGAACATGAATTCGCAGGGCGCTTCACCGGGTCGGGGAAGCCTCCGCGGACGGACGACATCGGCCACACCTTCGGCGCGAAGGATGTGCTGGCAGGTAACCACAAACTGTTTGCCTGCTTCATATTGCTGAGTCGCATCCATCTGCAGCGCAAGTTTTGCTGGGAGCCATTCATCGTCGTCATCGAGCAGCGCTATCCACGAAGATCGTGCATTGCGAATGCCGATATTGCGGGCCTCAGCCCCTCCCACCTGCTCACGCAGCGCGATGCAACGGATCCGGCGGTCGTCAAAGTTTGCGACAAGGTCGACGCTCTCGCACCCCAGTTCGCCATCGATTACCACGATGACCTCGATCTCTCGTAAGGTCTGTTCGAGCGCGCTTCGCACCGCCCGTAGCAGAAGAGCGGGGCGATTGCGCGTGGGTATCACGACACTTACCAGCGGATTGCGTGAGTTCATTGGGTTATTTCGGCGATGCGGCCGGGTTTCTTACTATGGTCTGCGGCTGGCTAGGGGATAGCGTAGACGGCAGCGGATGAAGCAGAGGCGACGATGCCTGACGAGGTGCTGGCGATGTTCCTCAGGTAGCTGAAGGGTATATAAAGCACGTCGTCCGGTTGCAGCATCACGTCCGGCGTCTTCCCTTTCTGCATTGCGCTGAAGTTCAGCGCGATCTCCTTGAAGCCGCCTTCCGGCGCGAGGCGGATGAGCCTGGCATGTGATGGTACCGCCGATGGTGCTGTCCCGCCTGCGAGAGCAACCGCTTGCAACGCCGTCAGCTGCGAATGATTATTTTGCATGACGAAACCGCCGGGACGAAGAACGTCCCCCAGCACGTAGGCAATTCCTGCTTTGGGCACGATGACCGTGTCTCCCGGGAAGACTTGCACGTCCTGCTTGATTGCCGCACGGGCGTCGTTCGAAAGCGCGTAGCTGACCGGGGGCTGAGAACCGTTCCGGTGCTCGATCGTGAGGTTGAAATCGGCGGAATTCGTAAGACCTCCCGCGAGGGCGATGACGCTCAGGATGGAGCGTGGAGTCGAAATTGTATACGCGCCAGGATTCTTGACCTGACCCAGCACCGAAACGGTTTGTGTGGCATACTGCTCCACCGTTACCGAGACATCGGGATGGTTCATGTAACGCATGCTGATAAGGCGTTCCCGGATCTTTACCGCCGCTGCGGCGGGTGTTAACCCGCCTACGCTCACCTCGCCCACGCCGATGAGCGGAATTTCCCCGGCGTCGGTCACTCGCGGGTGTTGCTCATACTCGGGGGTATCCAAGACCTGCACATGAAGCGTATCCCCAGGTCCGATAAGCAGGGTCTCGGGCGTACCGGCGAAACAGAAGGTACTCATCAGGGCAACCATCGCCAACGGCAACACGCGAAGATTCTTAAGCATGCAATCGCTCCTTTTTCTGCACGAGGTGAGTAGGACCCGAATAGCCGTAATAGTCGCTGTAACTTGCGGATTTGCGATCGACGGCGTTGAGAACCACGCCGACCTGTGTCTCCTTATTCTGTTCAATCAGCTTGTAAGCACGCCTCAAGGCCTTACTCGAAGTGAATCCGGGGCGCGCGATCAGGAGCGTCACATCCGCCATATGGGAAAGCACGGCGGCATCGGTTACGGACAGAAGGGGAGGGCTGTCGAGGACGATATGATCAAACTGGAGCCTCCAGTTCTCGAGTAGGCTGCGCATGCGTTCGGAGTCAAGAAGTTCCGCTGGAAAGGCAGGAATCGGCCCCGCTCGCAACACCCTCATGCCGGAGATGCCTTCCATCGCGACCTCGTCCAGAGTCCTTTCTCCGTCGGTCAGCAGAACACCGAGTCCGTTTGGGGATTCTTTAAGGGAATCGAGCCCCAGGCTGAGCGATGGATTGCGCATATCGGCTTCCACCAGCAGGACCTGCTTGCCGGATCGCGCCAATAAGGCGGCAAGGTTCGCGCTGACAGTAGTCTTGCCCTCTCCGGGCACGGAGCTTGTCACCAAGATCACCTTGGGAGGAGCCGGGCCCCTCGAGTGCAGCAGTTCGGTTCGAAGAGCGCGGAGGGCCTCCGCGAATGCTGTCGCCGGCCCATTCACACCGTTCAGGGGTGGATTAAAGGAAAATGTCGCCTCCCCGTTCGGGAATCGCGGGCGAGCGGACTTGCTAAATTTCGGAAGAACGCCCAACAGCGGAGCGTCGAGCAGTTGCTCAACCTGCTCAAACGACTGTATTTTGCTGTCCACGCTTTCCGTGAACAGAGCTCCGCATACCCCGAAAAACAGGCCGCCAACCAGCGATACTCCAAGGTAAACGGGCACGTTGGGCTTCGACGGCTTCGCGGCCACCTTTCCCGGCTCGACGACCGCAATGTTCGAAGAGCGAAGCCCTTCTATGACGCCTGCCTCCTTGAGACGCTTGAACAGGTCTTCGTATAGGTTACGGCTGCTATCCGCTTCCTGTTTGGCGATACCATACTCGATTGTCTTGTCGTTCAGAACCCCGGCTTCCGCCTTGCGCTGAACATACAACGAGTTCAGGCTTCGTTCCGCTTCCTCGGAGGCGCGGAAATCGTTCGCTGCTCTCTTTCCAATGCGGGTCACTTCGTCCGAAATGGCCTTAGTGACGCTCTGCAGGCTGGAGTGTTCATCAGCCAATTTCGGATAGTCGCTTCCGAACTTTGAACTATCTTGCGCCAGTTGCGCTTGTAGTGCAGCTTGCTGAGAACGCAGCGTTTGCAACAGGGTGAATGAGCTTTGCACGGAAGGAGAAGCGCCCATCAGGCTGGCTCCAGCCAGCCCGGAGATCAGCTCGGGGTCGCCATTTTTAACCGTCTGATATACCGCTCCCTTCATGATGCGATTGGAAGTCGCTGCCATCAGAGCGGTCGTAGCCTGTTGCAAACGATCGACTGTCGCGCTGTAGACCTGATCGCGACCTTGGGAATCCGTACCCAAGCTGTATACGCCCGAATACCTCTGCAGGCTGACAACCTTCGCCTGAAGGTCCTGAGCTTGCTTTTTTAAGTCAGCCAATTGTCCGTTCAGCCAGGCGGAAGATTCATTCGTCGCGGTATAGCGAGTCTGAAAACCATAATCCTTGAGTGCCCGGATAAGCTCATTGACGACCGCCGCCGCCACCTTACGGTCCGGGTGAAAATACCGGACCGTGATGAGACGGGTGCCCGCAACGGGCTCTACCTTGAGATGCGCGGCAAAGACTTTCAAGGCGTAGGTTCGCCGCTGGGGAGAGTCTTCGAGATTGGCTCCGGGTTCGTCCGGCGGGCCAGAATAGGTCAGCAGACCCAAGGTCCGTGCGAGAGGATTCGAACTCGGTTGAAAATCCCGTGTCTTATCGAGATCGAGCTCCTGGATGACCTTCAATGCCAGGGCGTCTGACTGCAGGATTTCGGATTCTGTCTGGAGATCAAGGTTGGCATTCAGAGCATCGCCCGGCCCATCCGAAGCCCCCACCATCATGCTTTGAAGGCCCAGCATGTCTGCGCTGGTTTTCTGGATCTCCAAGACGCCTTTGCCTTCAAATTTGGGGGTGCTGAGCAGGCACACCATAATCCCCAGGGAGAAACAAATCGCAGTCGCGATGGCGATCAGGTTCCTGCGCCTTCTTAAGATCAGAAGCAGGTCGCTAATCGTGAGCTCGCTGTGGCGTGCCGCATCCATCGGGACGTGGCGCAAGGTTATGGTTCGTTTAGCCATGTGATCCATTGCTGTGATTCCTTTCACACTGTGTCGCACGAAGGGATGCCGGTCGGAATAGCCTCGGGCATCGACAAATCGAGGATCGTTCGTTCACTCAAGGTGTAAGGGGGTAATGGGATGAGATTGGCCGACGGGACGGCGTCCTTGCGCGGACTAGGATTCGACGCTTTTGCTAACCAGCCAATGCATCGGAGTGATGAGTCTCGGTCACCTCCCTGGGGGCGAAACTCATAACGCTCAGAACAAGCTCGCATTTATGTTGCAATCCGGGCTCACGAAGCTCGGCAGCAAAGTTGCGGTTGCCGATGAAGGCTAAGAAGGCGTCGAGCAATGCCCTGCGGATGCGTTGGCGGGCGACGATCACGGCAAATTCCAGATTCCCGATCAGATACCGTCGCCACAATCGACGGGGTTCCAGGCAAAGCCGGTAGAGCCACTCGCAATTGAGGTTCTGAATCCACAATGGAGCCCGGCGAACGACGCCGGCGACCATTTCAAATGAACCGCCCACTCCGACACACACCGGCACCGAAAGCCGCAAGCCATGTTCGTAGATCCAGTATTCCTGTTTCGGTGCGCCGAGGGCGACGAACAGTAGGTCGGGGTTTGCCGCACGAATCGCCCGCGCCGTTTCCTCGAGACCGGAAATGCTCTTGTCGAAACCGACCGGGGGACAGTAGGTGCTGGTTTGCAGACCCGGAAACCGTTGCTGGAGCACGATTGAAGCGCGATCGGCGGATCCGGGACGGCCTCCCAGCAAGAAAACATGGATGCGGTTTTCAGCTGCGAGACCGCACAGTGTTTGAAACATGTCGACGCCCGTGACGCGTTCCTGAAGAGAGCGCCCGTATAGGCGTGCCGCAAGGAGGAGGGAAATACCGTCGGGAACGACCAGGTCGGCCCGATCGTAGATCTCGCGTAAGCGACGGTCCCGGTTTAACAGGACGATGTGTTGCGCATTGGCGGTCGTGGCATAGGCGGGTTCTCCGCCATGCTTCGCGTGTTCGATGATGGCGTGGCATGCTTCCTGCGAGGAGCAGTTATCAACCAGGGCGTAGCCGACGGCGACACGATCCATATCGGCGCGGCGAAGGTTTGACCGTCCTATAGCTGAGGCAGAGTGCCGCTGCCATACGGAGTTCATCGCCGTGTCCTTTGCCAGAAGTGGAGTCAGTTGGAGTCGCAGGAAAGGCTCGCGGCCTAGGCCGCGCCGGTTCCCCGAAGAACTGCAGGTACGGTTCGCGCCAGAATCTTGAGATCAAGCCACAAGGACCAGGTGTCGATGTATTGCATATCGAGCTCCATCCATCGCTCAAAGGGGATGGAGTTGCGCCCATGAATCTGCCAGAGACAGGTGATGCCAGGCTTGACGCTGAAACGGCGGCGTTGCCAGTCTTGGTCAAAGAGCTGGTAGTCGCGGAGTGACATCGCCCGCGGCCCCACCAGGCTCATGTCCCCCTTCAATACGTTAAACAGCTGGGGCAGTTCGTCGACGCTGCTATTGCGGAGGATTCTTCCCAGGGGAGTAACCCGCGGGTCCTTCCTGATTTTGAACACTGGCCCGGTCATTTCATTCATGAACAGGAGTTGATCCTGCAGCTGTTCTGCGTTAGCCACCATGGTGCGAAATTTGTAGATGCTGAACTTGCGCTTGTTCAAGCCCACCCGGATCTGGCGGAAGAAGACCGGTCCGGGTGATGTGAGCTTGACCAGGATGGCAACCACGAGAAACACCGGAGACAGGATAACGAGCAGCACGGCGGAGAACCCACAGTCCAGCGAGCGTTTCATGATAGCGGGAACTACATCATCCGGACCTGATGCGGCAAGGACCTGGGAGGTCTCCTCCGAGTCTTGGAGGCGGTAATGAGGAGTACGCAGCTTGAAGACCTGGGGGTCGAACCTTAGGACAATTCCATGGTGTTCGCAGAGCGACACCAATTCCGCCGCATGCTCATAGTACGATCGCAGCGGTAAGTAGATGGCTGCTTCGTCGATCACGTTAAGACGAAGGAAGTCGGCCAAGCCGGCAAACGTGCAGCAGCGGATTTGGCCCGTCGATTCGAACGCCTGGGTTCCGGCCCAGTCATCATCCACGAAGCCGACGACTTGATATCCCAGTTCTGGACGGCCGACGATCTGGTGGGCAAACTCGATTGCGCGCTCGTTGGTGCCGACGATAAGAATGAACCTCGTATTCCTCCCGCGACTCCGCAACGCGAGAAGCAACCAGCGCGCCGCCATGCGCCCCGCAACCATCATGCAGGTGGTCGAAAACCAGAACACGAAGACAAATCTGAGTGTCACGACTCGCAGAGGAAAAACTTTTGCCGACAAGAACAGGAAAAGGGCGGCGAGGACGGTAGCTTTGCACACTTCCACAACTTGCGTGAACTGTCTGGTCAGCCTTTTTGAAACATAGAGTCCGCAGAAGATGAATACGTTGTGCGACACGAGGAGAAGAAGCGCGAAAAGCAGACAGTTTCCCAGCTTGATTCTCATCTCCATCGAACCCGCAAGCGTCATTCCTCGGGGCGACGAAAAGATAACCAATGCAACGACGGTCGACAGTGTTAGGGCACAGAGATCAAAGAGCTTGGCCAGGTATTTCACAAACCGGGGTCGATGAGGGGTCATAGCCTTCCTAACGATTCAAAAGCGGAGGTATCCGCTCTTCACTGTGGGGCGCGCGCGAAGCCGCGAGGACTAAGGTTTCGGAGCCAGCCGGTAGCGCTGTTCCGGGTTGACCGGGAAGTGAAATGGGTTCTAAGACGCCCGCGGCCAGCGATCCTGGCCTCGGCGGTTCCGAGCGACAGCCCGGTAGACGGTCCAACTTAGCGCGCCGCGCACTCCCGCTGAACATGCGGTTGCAGGCCGCGTCGCGCGGGGGCTCATCCGGCAGCCGCAGGAATTACGGTCGACAACGGAATCTGTAAGCCCACCTCGCCGTTGCGCGCGATCGTAGGCATGGGTTCGGGAACGCCCGCGGCCCGGCCAATGCTGTGATAAATCAAACCGGCAGTCGTCATCCGGTCCGTCGGATAGAGATTACGCCCGTCGATAACGATGGGGTGCTTGAGAAGTAAGCGGATCCTGCGAAGGTCCAGATTCGAGAACTCCTCCCATTCGGTCAAGATCAGCAGTGCGTCGCAGTTGGCAACAGCTTCGTAGGGGTCGTTGGCATAGACTACGTTCTTGCCCGACAGTTCTTCCTTTGCCTTGGGCATCGCTGCCGGATCGTATACCTGAACCTGCGCTCCTTCCCTGAGCAAGGCCTGGGTAATTGCAATCGCCGGTGATTCCCGGACATCGTCGGTGTCTCCTTTGAAAGCGAGTCCCAGGACGGCCAGTCGCTTACCGCGAAGCGTCCAAAGGGCACTTTTCACCTTCTTCAAGAACCGGAGACGCTGGTCGGCATTGATTCGTCTGACTTCGGTGAGCAGTGTGAAGTCATAGTTGCACTGGCGTGCGACCAGTTCGAAGGCTTGCACGTCCTTCGGAAAACAGGAGCCGCCGTAGCCGATCCCCGCGTTCAGGAATTTCGGGCCGATGCGGGAATCGGATCCGATTCCTGCACAGACCTGCTCTATGTCGGCGCCCACGCTCTCCGCAATGCTCGCGACTGCATTGATGAACGAAATCTTCATGGCCAGGAACGCGTTGGAGGCGTGCTTGATAAGTTCCGCGCTCTTGGCATTGGTGACGATCAGCGGAGCTTTCGCATGCGCATATCGGTTGCACGGAATCGCCGTCTCGTGGCCGTAATAATCGCCGCTCGTCAAAGGCTGGTAAATGGCTCTGAGAACTGAACTGCTGAGCTCGTCATCGACTCCAATCACGATGCGGTCCGGATAGAGAAAGTCTGTGACCGCAGTACCTTCGCGCAAAAACTCCGGATTCGATGCCACTGAGAATGAACCGGGGTGGGCGCCGCCCAACAATAGCGTCTGGCGAAGGGAATCGCAGGTGCTCACTGGAACAGTACTCTTCTCAACGATTACCTTTGAACCTTGTGCACCGTGAACCGCGGACGCAATTTCTCGCGCGACTGCATCCACGAAGGATAGGTCAGCGTCCCCGGTTTCCGATTGGGGCGTTCCAACGGTAATAAAAGCAGCCTCAGAATGAGTGACTGCTTCTTTCACTGATGTAGAAAACCGCAACCGCTCGCCACGGTGACGCAAAAGCAATTCCGGAAGGAAGCGCTCGTGAATCGGTACTTCTCCTCGCTCCAATGCGGCAATCTTTGCGCCATCGTTGTCTACGGAAATCACGTCGTGTCCAATTGCGGCGAAACAAGCCGCCGAAACCAGGCCTACGTAACCGCACCCGATTACCGCTATGCGCATTCTTCGCTCCTTCACACCGAAAACTTGAGTTGGTCGTAGAACAACAAAGGAAGGTTCTCGTGGGAACGCTACGCCCTATTTCTTAAGCTCGACGATTGGTCCGCGATCATTGGCGCCGCTTCCCGTAAGTGGCCAAGAGACTCTCGGTCACCGCTATTTTCCCTTTCGACGCTGCCAATGAAGTACTTGAGCCGGCGGGCAGTTCTGCAATACTAAATCGCTTCCACCTGGTACTGATCAATTCGGACCGCAATCGACCGCTGAATAGGCTCGACAGAAATCACCAGTGTACGGTCTCCGTTGCGCGCAACCAGGAGGCCCTCGATGCCGCCCAGTGCACCACCACGGACTCGCACCCTCTGACCGAGCTGCAGGAAAGGACAGAGTACGTGGGGGACATCGCCCGATAAAACTGTCCGAAGGCTCTCGATCTGACTCTCGGGGATCGGAGTGCCTGTTCCGCGAACGCCCACGATTCTCAGCACGCCATTGGTCTGCACCACTTTGTACCAAAGCTCTGGTAACGGCCGGATGCGCACGAATGCATAGCAGGAGAACAGAGGCAGGTGAACGATCTTTTGACGGTCGCTCCAGCGATGAGTTTCGCTGATTAGCGGCAGAAATGTCTCAATTCCACGCCGCTCCAGCTGATTGACGACGGCTTTTTCGTGTTGCGAGCGGGTGTGAACCGCATACCACTGTGGTCTGTCGAGCGGAGCAGCTGACCACTGCGGTTCAAACAGTGGCGCATTAATTGGGTAAGTCACGCTCACACTTCACCCCTCTGAGTCACGTCTTTGCATGCGCCAACTGACGCTTAAAGTCGCAACATGGGCTACCGCATGTTCTTTGGTGTAGGTACTACGGTGTCTGCGGACCATCACCTCAAGGTGACATTCCCTAGCAACGTGGAAGGGCAAGTCGACGAATCACCATTTGGCACCTCGTGCCTCGCTTCATCGCGGCTTGACTATGAAAGCATATTAACCATGATCGACCTTCTATGGCCAATCAATAATTTCCATGGGTTGCATTCCTTGACCGCCCACTTACAATTCACCGCATAAGCCATGGTGATGTCTTTGATGTCAGCCGCCGCGGCGGTATAGTCATTTGTAACTAGCCAATAACTGCGGTTTACGCTTGCGCTGCGGCGCCAATCGATAAAATCGCGCCGGTGTCGCTTATGTCCCGCGTGATGCCCTCAGATTGAAACGCGCTGCCCTCAGCGTTTTCCCAAGAGAAAGCCACAGGAATGTGAAGTTCATATCGAACCGCACGTCGACGTTCCAAGTTGCTATCCACGCACTTTTCCACTAACGCTGAATCTCTACAACTACGTTGGGAACAATCCCTCCAAGCGTGCCGATCCTGGCACTGTCCTTCGGACAATCCAAACTGTGGCAAGATGCCTAACAATCCGGTGGCAAACGTCAACTCTGAGGTTAAGCAAGCGATCAACAACTCGGTGAAGGCCAGTGACAAGCCGACGGCTGACGACACGAAAGGCAAATCTCACGAGGAAGTAGGAACTGCCTGGACAAAGAACGGAACCCAGACAGTCGCTCCTGCCGTGCCTGGCGCATACAAGGATGTAAAGCAGCCGGGAGTAGTTGAGATCGACCCGAACAAGGCAGCCCATCCGGCGCAGCAAAAACCTGGGATGTCCAAGCAGACGTTGTTTGGTATGTTCGTCCAGGAGCGCAGGTCACGGAAACCACAGGGTCACAGTCGGCACCAGGGACGGTTGTCTTTGGCGGAAGCGTCACGACCACCACATACAATTTCGTTCAGCCTCCATCGGCTGTAGACATGCGTGGGCCCGGCACCGACGCTCCATCTTGTGATCGGTGCGCGGGACAACACGGTGTTCGTCTTTGGCAGTTCAGGTGTTATATGTCAAGAGAGCTTGAGGACTTCAACAAGTGACGACGACAATGAGCACATCGCGAAGGTCGATACTCCGTTGTTTCTGGGTGTTGTTGTTTTGCACCGAGGCGGCAATGTTGTCAGCCCAAAGTACACCGCCTCGGGGACCCCAATGCTTCAGCATTCGTGTGCGCCCCAACGGTGTGCCGGTCGATGGTCCCCAAGTGATTACTCTGAAGACCAATCAGAGTGAGAGTACGGCATCTCTGGAGCGCACTGTTTCGACAGTTGGTTTTTCCGTGACCTCTGTCTAAACTCTATAGATCCGAGGCTGCCTATGATTTCTACGTTTGTCCGCAAAGCGCGCACTCTGGGCGAAACTGTTCACGACTTTCACCGCGAGCCGCTCGCCTCTTTCCGATCGCTGGAGAAAGGGCTAGAGGATCGCCGCCAGCCTGTGTCCCGGGAATTGGTGGACCGGGTTCTCAGTGCCTACGAGGCCGCCAAGCGCGACCAGCGATCTGCGAGTTCAGAGTATCAAGCTAATGGCGAGTGGACGACACTCATCGAGGCGAAACTGAGGGCTTTTCGCGAGCGGGGGTCAGTGGGCGAAGTCTTGGCGTCATTTTTTCGAAACGAAGACGCCTTCTTTGGTTTGTCCGATTACGCCACCCTGCCTTATCTGAAACCCCGTCGGAACCTTATGATCCGCGCGCTCTTCGTTAACTCCATGCTGCATGACTATCGCGTTTGGTGCGAGTTGACCGGAAAGAAAATAGAATCCATTCGCACCCCGTTGGCGGGCAACCCCTTTGGATACTTCATTGACGGAACCTTAGCGGTTCCCGCCACCTTTCGCCATCACTACGTCGCCGAGAAGGCAGTGGCGATGATGGGTTGCAAAGGAGTCCTGGTAGAAATCGGAGGTGGGTGGGGTGATGTTGGCTTTTTCGCCCTAAAATATCCTGGCGTGCTTTACGTGGACATCGATCTGCCTGAAATCTTGCTGCTGGCGTCGTACTGGCTATGCAGCGCCCTGCCAGATCGCAAGATCGCTCTTTACGGCGAACAGGACGCCAAGGCGGTGCTCGCCGACATGGAGAAGTACGATGCCATCCTGTTCCCGAACTTTTGCCTGCCCTTTCTGCCAAAGAAGTCCGCAGATGTTTTCTTGAATACTCGTAGCCTGTCGGAAATGCGGCCGGAGACCATTCAAGAATATCTAGGTCAGATTGCACGCACTTGCCGAGGATACTTCTTGCATGAAAACAGCGACAGGCCCAACTCGCAGCTCGGACATACCGAGATTCCCGCCTCGTCGTTCTCGGTCGAAGGATTCCGGCTGCTTAACAAGGCCCTATCTCCCTGGAAGGCCGGCGGAGGCCGTTATCGCGAGTTTTTGTACGAGCGAATCGCGGCATAATTTTCTCCGCCAAAGTCGACGTAATACAGAACCCACTCGACCTTAGCCGGAATGGCAGACTCCACCCATCAGCAGACGAGTCTTTTCACACTTGCGAGGTCTGCGGGCAACCAGGAACACTGCGGGAATGTGATCGGATCAAGACTTTGTGCGACGAGCATGCGTTGGTTCGCGGAGCAAGAGAGGTCGGGTGATACGCGATACCCGATTCATAGCTTTTTCCAGTCGGTCAGCGCCACCAACTCGTCAAGGATTTCCTGCAATCTCTGAAGCCGACGCTGCCGCTCACCCGTTGCGCCGGGCATTTTTTTGCCGCTCTGCAACTGCAGGCGGTTCGCCTCGCTAATCTGCGCTATTTCCTCCCGCAACTTTACGATGCGGTCTTTGACGGGACTCTGCATGAGGATTGGAATCAGTGTAGCGACTGTTTTGATTGTCACAGAATTTAGCAAACTCGTCGAACCACCTTGTAGTGAGCCTTCTCAAGAATTCCGATCCTCCCCCCGGCATCTCGGGACGGCCCACAATGATTGCGTCAGTCCGGATCATTGTTCCCCCTAACAGTTGTTCCAATACGATCGTTCTTTCGGTCGCAAATCCCGCCCGCCGAGTCTGTGACAGATACCGAATCAGTGCAGGAGGATCGCACTTCTTAATCACATATCGACCCGAGACCACTATCGGGTAGTTAAGCTGACCGACGATTGCGCTACCTTCTGCCCACGGCGTGCCGTCCCAGTGGAGATCGGAATACATATCGGAGAATTTCGACCAATTGGTGATCTCCGTGAGCAAGCTCCAGACTCGGCCACGGGGCAACTGGGTGGTCACGGAATATGAGAAGGCGGGCATTAGCTCTGACTGTTGCCTTTAGGAGCGCCGTTCATTTCATGACGTGAACGGTCTGAGACTTCTATCGAGTCATCGTCGCACACATCGTTATGCATGGAAAAGTTCCCGTAACTTCGTTACGCAATCCGAACACGATTCGACAGTGTGTTCGCTTATATGGCAGGAATGATTGGTGAGACCGGAGGAAAGGTCGATGATCCCTGAACCGGGAGGGCGCCTATCGCAGTTTCGTGTACTCAGCCTTGGCTTCTTTCAGGATGGGGATGTCGGCATCGGCGTCTTTCCAGATCGTGAGGAAATCCTTGTAGGCAGCCAGTGCCCGGACGCGGGCAGCATCCGCATCCGCTCCCGCCCCGTAGACGAAACCCATTCCCCCGCCGCCGATCCTGCTGAGGATGCGGTAATGGGAGATCGTTTGACCGATGGGTTGTGAGGCCGTGTTCACCGGCGGGAATGTTAAGACGCAATCGTGCGCGGGTCAATGACAACAGCGCAGCGATGGACGCAGGAAAATGGCAAGTCCAGCGATTCGCAGGCTTTCCAAGTCCTTGGCCACCGATGGCCCGCAAGGTCTACCGCCAGCTGTCCAGGAAAGCTCGTGTCTTCCGAGCAATCCTGCCCTATGATAGAAACGCAGTACGGCAGCCGCGCGCGGGCGTGGCGGAATGGCATACGCAGCGGCCTTAAGGAAAACTTGAGTGCTCGCGTGGAAATCGGAGACGCAGAACTGGTCAAAATTCGGGGAAACTTGAAATGGCAATCCCGAGCCAAGCCCGGAGAGAACTGAGCCGGGGACGTGTAGAGACAGACGGGCAGCACCTAAGCTCCGGAATTTTCGGAGGAGGGTGGAGGGATAGTCTAGACCGCCAAACCTGGCGTGACCTTCCTAAAAGCGTTACGTCCGGACGGCGAACGCCGTAGACGGCATGAAAATCCGCAGGGCCTAAACGGCCCATGAGGGTTCAAGTCCACTGTTTCCTATTCGTGGTATACGTTACGCGGCAGGTGTCCAAATGAACAGAGCCGAGACGACTTCAGCTTGGGACATTTCAGAAACTCAGCGGCTGGTCGATCATGCTGCGGTGAGACTTCTGCGGAGTTCGAACGCCGCGCTCACACTGACGTTTCTACACCGAGCGTTCAAAGAACACCACGCGATCTCAGTGCCCGAATCTCACTTACGTGCGCGCTTGGAGAATTTTCTGGATGAAGCGCGCCGTCATTCTCCGGGAGCATATAGTCAGACTGCATCGGAGTACTTGGCAAGTTGGTGTGGGACCGAGCAGTTGTTGCTTAAGAAGCTCTACAGCGACGAAGTGGAGGAGCCGGTGTTCGAGCTCACAACTGCCGCCGAGCGTGCGATGCAATGGCTTGAGGATCTTCATTCGCGGCCATTCATCAGCGCAGAATCTCGATTTGAGCTGATTTTCCAGCAGCTCGAAGAGATTGCTTTGTTTTCGACCGCTGATGCTGAGCGGAGAATAGCCGCCTTGCGAGCACAACAATCTGCCTTACAAGCCCAAATCGAATCCGTGCAGGCGTCCAACACCGCAGAGGCTTACACGGCGGTTCAGCTTACCGAGCGATTTGCAAACGTTCTCGATCTGGCGCGAGGGCTGGCAGGCGACTTCCGCCAGCTCGAAGAGAACTTCAAGGAAGTCGCTCGTGCTCTAGCCGAAGCGCAGGCGCAGCCCGGTGCAACAAAGGGCCGTATTGTGGGCCAATTACTCGATACGCATGCTGCACTCAAGGATTCATCCCAAGGGCAAAGCTTTTACGCCTTCTGGAATCTGCTGTCATCTCCGGAGCGACAGCAACGTTGGCGGGAGCTGACGCGACAGGTCTATCGTCTTGATAGCATCGATCCGGGCCTGCGCGCGAATCGACTTCTGGAGCGACTTTCCAGGCGACTATTAGTCGAGGGAGAGCGCGTGGTGCGGTCAAATGAGCGCATGGCGGCGACCCTGCGACGAGCGTTAGAGAACAACGCTTCCGGTGAAGATCGTCGGCTACGTGAACTCGTACGTGAAATACAGCAATTGGCGCTTTCCTTTCGGGCTTCTCCGCCGCGGGAAGAGAATTTCTTCGATGTCGGAGGACCTCCCGAGATATTTGCGACCTTCAGCCGCTCTTTTTGGCAGCTGGACACGACCGGCAGAGTGGCTGGCGATTTCGCGTTCGCAGCCCAAGGGCTCGATTGGGAAATCGTGCACCGCTTCCAGGCACTCACGGATCTGAACCTCGCACAATTGCGGGAACACGTTCAGACCTGTCTTATAGCTGCAGATTCGGTTTTGCTATCTGAACTTCTGCATCGGTTTCCGCCTCGTGAAGGCATTCTAGAAGTGGTTGGTTATCTGGTGCTGGCGATGCAAGATTCGAAGCACTACGTGGCCGAGGATCAAATTGCCCATGTGCACGTCGACGCCGGCGACGGAAGCAACGAAGCCTGGCGGGTGCCTGAAGTTTTATTTGCGCGTACTAGGTAACTCTCATGGAACCATCAATATTTCAGCCTCGATCATTCGTGCTAGCTCAATTGTTACTGGCACCGATTTATCGGGAGGACCGCGATCTGTGGGAGGTGCTCCAGAGTGAGCGTGATCAAGTTGCGCACTATTTCCGTCAAATCGGACAGGAATTGGTAATCGATGAGGCCGAAGGCTACGCATTTCTGCGACAAATCGAATTAGATGGCGTGGAACGCATTCCGCGGGTCGCACGACGCCAGCCGCTCGGTTACACAGCAACCCTTCTCCTGGTCTGTCTGCGGGAGGAAATAGCGAGTTTTGATGCCGCACCAGATGACTCGACGCGGCTAATTCGAACGCGTCAACAGCTACGTGATCTCGTTGGACAGTTTCTCCGTGAAACAAATAACCAGGTTCGCGATGTCAGAACAATCGACACTGCGATCAATAAAATCGAGGAACTCGGATTCCTACGTACTTTTGGAACGCCGGAATCGGATATGTTTGAGGTTATGCGCATATTGAAAGCCAGATTTGGCCCATCTGAGCTCGAACAGATAAAGGATCGTCTCAAACGACATGCAGAACCCAGACCCTAATGTCTGCCCACCCAACACGCCAGAGGGCCTTCCAGGCTTCCGGCTCGAACGGCTAGAGCTTTGGAACTGGGGAACGTTCCACGGCGAGGCCGAAGTGTTGGAACCCCGAGGAGGCTGGGCGTTGCTCGTGGGAGACAATGGCTCCGGAAAATCCACCGCTGTTGACGCGTTACGAACATTGCTTGTGCCACCACGTATTCTGAACTACAACGACGCCTCAGGCGACGGGCGCAGGTCGCCAGGGCGGGATAGAACACGTCGATCCTATATACGAGGTGCGTGGGCAAGTTCTAGCACGATCGACTCTACGTCTCCCTCGACTCAATACCTACGAGATTCCGGCGCTCTGAGCGCGATCGCTGCGGTCTTTACCGACGCTCGTCGCCGAACCTCGGCCACATTGGCTCAAATCTTGTGGGAACACGAGGATCAAGTTCGGGAACTGTATGCAGTCTCGCATGGCTGTCGCAGTCTAGGTGATCTCATCGCAGCACATGGAAATACAGCAGATATCAAACGAGCCGCTCGGCGTGAAAACTGGGAAGTCGAGGAAAGTTTCACAGCATATGCAGAGCGAATGCGGAGTTTGCTGCACATTCCAGGCGACAAAGCACTTGAAGTGTTCAATCGCGCAATAGGCATGAAGGAAGTCAGTGATATAGACGCCTTCGTGCGTCAATTCATGTTGCCCTCTGCCGACATTTTTGCCTTCATTCGCGATACAGTGCAACCGCACTACCGAACGTTGCTTGACTGTTGGTCGGCCATCGACCGAGCGGAAAGGCAAATTGTTCTCCTTCGTCCCGTCGCTGAGCATGCCGAACGCATCGGATTTAGTGAGGCACGAATTGACGCTTGGAAGCAGTTGCAAGAGATGGTTCAACCTTATTTCGCGACCACGCATCTCTTGCTGCTAAGAACCCACGCCGTTGAACTAGCCGGTGCTCTCGCATCGTCGGAGGCGGCTCGCCGGGATGCCGCTTCGCGCCTGCTACATCGTCGCCGTGAACGCGATGATGTCAATGCCGCAATTAACGCCACAGATGTGGGTCCACGTTTGCAAGCGATTGAACGAGAACTGAAATATGCGGAGGATGCGCGCAAGACCGCGCAGCAACGGCGCGACCGTATCGCCCCGGCCGCGCAGATTCTTAACGTCAGTTCCGCATTGAACGATGCCAGCAGTTTCGCCAGCTCTCGACTCAACTGGATTGACTGCGAACGTGCCGAGAACATTATCGCGAGCGAGGCCGAAGAAGCACGTGCAGCCAGACGCCATCAGCAGGAACTAGCTCTTGCGGAGCGGAGCGAGAAGCGGGCAGAGCTTGAAAGTGTCGAACGCAACCGCGTCAATATTCCCCGCGATTTTCTGGCGGTTCGTTTGAGGATTTCAGAAGCGCTGGGAATTGCGCCCGATGCCATGCCATTCGCTGGCGAGCTAATCGAAGTGAGAAATGTGTATGCCGACTGGACGGGTGCAATTGAGCGTCTACTCCGAGCGTTCGGACTTTCGTTGCTGGTACCTGAGCAGTTGTATCGTCCTGCTGCGGGGTTTATCAACTCAACGATTTTAGGTCTGAGATTGACATTTCATCGTGTGCCGGCGCACGGAGTGATGCCTCCCAACCTATCGAACGATCGTGTACCGGGCCGGCTTGAATTTCGTGTTGAGCATCCCCTGCATCTTTGGGTGGCTAGTGAACTGGTGCGGCGTTTTAACCATCGTTGCTGCGCTTCCATTGCGGAGTTGGAGGGCACGGACCGGGGACTGACGCGCGAAGGTCTGGTGCGGGATGGAACTCGACACGTCAAAGACGATGCAAGACCGGTGGATGATGCTAGCGCTCGCATATTGGGGTGGACCACGGACCGGAAGATCGCCGCACTCCGCAAGCAGATCCTAGAGGCCGAAAGGCGAGCGGCGAGTGATGCACAAGCCGCCGCCGAAGCGGCACGAACGGCCGCCGCAGCACGCCAGCGCGCGAGCGCGGCGCACGATTTGCTCGGCATAGCCGATTTCGCCGAAATCGATCCGCACCGTTGGAGCGAGCAGTTAATCCACCTCAAGTCTGAGCAGACTCTGCTGGAGCGAACGTCCGAAGAACTGCGAACTCTTCGGGATCAATTGCGTGCCATTGAAACTGCAATCGAATCCGGCGAAAAAGAATTGCGTCAGATTGATGGAGATCACGCAGTTTGCCAAAATCGCATTGATACAAACAGACGACTGGCACAGGGGCGGGAGAACCAGCTCAAGGAGTTTCCAGCGTATAAGCACGACATTGCAGAAGCTGGTTTTGCCGAGGTCGCTGGTAGCCTGCCTCCAGTTACTCTGGATAACGTCGAACAGCTAACGCACCAGACTGGTCAAACTCTGCAAGGAAAAATCAGCTACGAACAAGGCAGGGTGAACGTTGCGAATGACAAGATGCTCATAGGTATGAGCGAATTCCTCGGGCAGTTTCCCGATTTCCGGCAGTCGCTCGATGTCGGCCGTGCCTATGCCGAAAGTTTTGCTGCCGCGTTGCACCGAATCGAGGCTGAAGATCTTCCACGTCATCGCGAACGCTTCGAACATTATCTCAATGAGAATCTGGTGGGCGATCTGCTGATGCTTAACCGGCGGCTAGAGGAGCACCAGGAAACGATCGAGGAACGAATTAACGAGATTAATACAGCACTTCGCGGGATTGATTACTCAGAAGACACGTATGTTCAGTTGCGACTGTTAAATCGCTCCGGACACGACGTAGCAGAGTTCCGACGATCGCTACGGGGCTGTTTTGAACACGGGATTTCCCCCGCTCCAGAGGAGCGCCTCCAGATATTCGAACGGGTACGACTGCTGCTTGAATACTTTCAGCGGAACCCGGAAGAGACTCAGCGCGTGACCGACGTTCGTACCTGGTACGCTGCCGGTGTGCGGGAACTGAGGCGCGCAGATGATTCTGAAGCAAACTTTTACGCTGCCACTACGGGAAAGTCTGGAGGGCAAAAAGCTAAACTGGCGTTCACGATTTTGGCTTCCGCCCTGGCAGCACAATATGGTCTTTCTACCGCACAGGACGATGCACCCAACTTCCGTTTCGTAGTGATCGATGAAGCGTTTTCACGAACTGACGAGCCTAATTCCGTGCGTGCCATGGAATTGTTCCAGCGCCTGGGTTTTCAGTTGCTGATCGTTGGACCGTTTGATGCAAAGGCGAAGCTGGCGGTTCCTTTCGTTCAAACCATCCATTTAGCGTCGAATCCGGTCGGCGATCGCTCCCGTTTGGTTACCTTGACGCGTGAGCAAATGGAAGCCACAGAGTTCGAGGAGGAGGACTTGCGCGAGAAAGAAGAGCTCTTGGGTACCGTGGCCCCCCCTGCTCCTCTGGGAACCTAGCGATTTAGTCACATGTTGACGCCGGACGAAATTCTGGAAACAGCGGGTCGCAAATGGCCCGCCGTGTTGCGAGCCGAGGCGGCAGGAGAGAGCCTCTTTCCACTTCGGATTCCCTTCGGTCGGCCCAGAACTACAGGCGACTTCTCCATCCTTCGGCGTGAAATCGAATTGCTCGCTTCTTCCTCGCACGGCTGGAATATTGACTGGGAAGAGATCCAGACCCGGAAATGGGGCCGGCAACGCTGGCCCGTGCGAATCGTGTTCAAGTCAATCGAAGAAATGGCGCGTGCTTTGGATCGATCAACCGAGCTCGACGCCTTCCGGATCGCGCTTCAGGCAGCACGAAGGCAATGTCCCGCTCTCGGCCCGTGGTTAATCGCTAAAGCTGATCGAGTGCCCGAATACCTTAGCGATTGGTCCGCGCTCATTGCTGTCTGTACTTATTTTGATGCTAATCCGCGCCCACAGTGTTTCGCGCGACAGATACCGCTGCCCGTAGACACGAAGTTCATTGAGCAGCATGCCGGGATATTAGGAGAGCTTCTAGAGGCTGTCCTTGGAGATCGCATCAACCCAGGAGGTTCAACATTTGAGGAGCGATTTCATCTTCTGACCGAACCGCCCCAGGTGCGCTTCAGATTCTTGGATCTAGATTTACAGAGGGAAGAAGGTTGGCCAGTGACAGAATGCTCTGTTCCTGCACCAGTTTTAGCGAACCTTGCTTGGAAAATTCCGCGTGTTGTTGTGGTAGAAAACCGAGACGTGTTTCTTTGCCTACCACGGATACCACGTACTTTGGCTGTGTTCGGCTGCGGGAAGGCGGCATCACTATTGCCGGCGTGCTCCTGGATGAACTACGCCGATCTAGTCTACTGGGGAGACTGCGACGAAGCCGGCTACGGAATACTGTCATCATTACGATCTCACTTCCCACATCTTCGGAGCCTGTTAATGGACGAAACGGCGTGGAGAGAATGGAAACACCTGGCCGTCTCGGGCAAGCGCGATCCGACCGTTCGACATGATCATCTCTCGAATGCAGAGCGAGCTGCGCTAAACGAAGTCGTGGCAGGTCCTTGGATGCTAGAGCAAGAAAGAATTCCGCAGGGCACCATAGAAAGCGCGCTGGCCAAAGCTTTCGTCTGAGGATAGCGAGGCAATTCTGCAGACGGTGTCTGCAAAATGTTGTCTTGAGGCCATACACGATCGGTCCGCCTATCAATTGGCGCGATCCCGAATCACCTGCCGCATACTGGAAATCAGCGTCTCCTTCGAGGAAAAACCGCATCTAGCCTACGCTGAAGTCACGGAGCGAGTCCCGCACAAGCTACTGTCTGCCTGCATTCGCCGCTTGTCTTTCACGAGATCACGACGCAGAGTCCTGCTTTGGTTTGGATCGCGCTCTCCAAAGGGGCAAGAACGGCTGCTTTCGCTTCGCCTTCACTCATCGCCGACTGGTTCAAATATCGGAACAAAATCGGACTCGACGTTGTAATCGAAGCTCTAAAGGATTGTCTTCGCCAGAAAAAGGCCAGCATCGACGAAGTCTACCGCTATGCCAAAGGTGAAAGATCGCGGTTGTCCTCACCAAAACCTCTGTCCGCTCCTGAAACCCGCGCAATTTCCCCCAGTGCCAGCTTTGCGAATGCTACTTCTCGAAAACTCGGTGCTCGTCAGCAGTTGGCGGCTCGCAAAGAGGTTTCCGCGACACTGTATAGAAGAGACCACTTTGTTCTTTGTGAAAACGTTTAGGATGAGCGATTGAACGCTCAGAGGGAACCGATGGCCGCTCGTGAACTGATACTTGGATCTCCCGAACAGATCGAGGCAAGGTTTCCCAAGCTTGACGACAGTCAAATCGCTGGGTTAGCAGGGTTCGGCCAGGAGCGGAATGCGCAGGCGCACGAAGTCTTTCTGGAACGGGGAGACCTGCATCACGGCATCTTCGTCGTACTGAGTGGCAGGGTCGAAGTGCTTCGTGTTTCCGCCGAGGGCGAGACTGTCCTCCACGTCCTGGATCGCGGAGAATTCACCGGCGACGTGAACCTGCTCTCGGGGCGCGGAACGCTGATCCGCGCGAAGGCACTAGAACCCAGCACACTCCTTGAAATCGACCGCGCCAATCTGCGCCACATCATGCAGACCGATGCCGCGCTCGGGCAGATATTCCTGAATGCCTT
>Ga0181537_10001461_pt1 | contig 21813 bp, 20 predicted proteins | sample PEATcosm2014_Bin_39_FD_119765 | JGI IMG/M metagenome (GOLD analysis project Ga0181537, IMG submission 119765) | Peatland microbial communities from MTU Mesocosm Facility, Houghton, MI, USA - PEATcosm2014_Bin23_10_metaG | ecosystem: Environmental > Terrestrial > Soil > Wetlands > Peat | place... | reverse complement strand
GTAACTGAACATCTTCGCTTGAGGATCGAGCTGTCCGCGCATCAAACATCGCTCCGCGTGGCTTCAATCATCGCAATTTTACCAGTAGATGCAGCAATTATGCGTTCTGCATCAAACTGCTAGAGCCCCGGCGTGGAGCGGAAACCACGCGTCGTGGCTGCCATATAGAGAAGACCGATTGCAAACCAGATTGCGCCGGCGGTCTTCGCCAGCGGGTTCAGGTTCCACCATATGATCGAACAGAATGCGAAGCCGCCCAAGGGACACACCATGTCCGCCAGCACGCTCGGCCGCCGAATCCGCCTGCGCACCACGGCAAACTGCCAGAATGTCGCGAGGTTCACGCCCATGAAAGCGAGAAATGCGCCGAAGTTGATCATCTCGTTGGCGTGCTCAAGGGCATTGCCGGTAGAGTGCAGCACCTCTGCCCCGACAAAGCCGAGCAGCCCGATGGCGATAATGTTGTAGGTCGGAGTGCTGGTACCCGGCCGCAGGTGCCCGAAGAAGCCCCGCGGCAGCGCATTGTCGCGTCCCATGCCCAGCAACAGCTTCGCCGCGCCCAGCTCACCGGCCAGCCCGCTGCCAAAATAGGCCAAGGTCAGCACCAGGCCCATCGCGTTGAACAGCGCCGGGCCACCGACGCGGCCGCATACCTCCATGAATGCAGTCTCGAGCGACCCGAACGTGTGCCAGTCGGGCCACACCAGTTGACCGAGGTACACCAGGAGACAGCCGAACAGGCCGGTAAACAGGCAGACCAGGACGCTGGCCAGCAGGACGTTGCGCCTGGGATTGACCACATCCTCGGTGAGCGTCGTGACCCCGTCGAAGCCGACATAAGTGACCACGGCGAACGACGTCGCCTGCACAATGCGCTGAAGGTTGAAGGTCGCAGGGTCATAGAATGGCTTGCTCGACCACACACCATGCCAGCCCGCGGTAACATAGAGAAAGCGCGCGGCCAGTACGATGAAGCAGCCGGCGACGGCGAGCATGACAAACAGCAGACCTTTGTTGGTGCGCGCCGAGGAACGCACGCCGCCGAGGTTCAGCAGCACAATGGCTGCGGACACGATCGCCGCCCACACTGCAAACGGAATCTGCGGCACGTAGGCGTCGTGTATGGCGGTGGAGATCCACACCGTACTGACGAGCGGCTGCAGCAGGTAATCGAGGAACATCGCCCAGCCGGTCAGAAAGCCCAGCTGCGGGTTGAGGCCCTTGCCAACGTAGGTGTATGCCGAGCCGGCCGACGGATAGAGCGCCGCCATCCGTCCGTAACTCACGGCGGTGATGCACATCGCGAACATCGCCACCAGAATGATGGTCGCCGTATGACCGTCCGAGAGCTGCTGCGCAATCCCGAACAGGGACAATGGCGCGACCGGCTGGACGAGAATAATCCCAAAGAAGACCAGGTCCCAGAGCGTCAGCAGTCGCCTCGCCGGCGCAGCCTGCGACTCTGTCGCATCGGCGATGTCATCCACGCGGCCTTTCCTCACGTCTGTGTGCGTTGCGTAGTTGAATCGCAGCGTAATTGGCCCGGCACGAGACTCCCCGCGGCTAGCTATTCGTCGTCGGCTGCGTTGCGATCGATGCCAGGAAACGGAAATTCGACTGCGCGTTTTCCAGTGGCGAGGCCTGTCCCTTCGGATCGACGTCCTGCTCTACCACGGCGAAGCCGCTATAGCCGATGGCGGACAGTGCGTCTCGCACGGACACGAAATCGACGACGCCGTTGTCGAGCAGAGAAAACACGCCCCGGCTGACAGCGCTGAAGAAATCCGTGCCGTCGGCGATACAGGCAGCGAGCACCCGAGCGTCGACGTTCTTGAAGTGCATATGGCCGACACGGGAGCCGTACTGTCGGATCAGACCGACGGGATCCAGACCGGAGTAGACCGAATGCCCGGTATCTACACAAAGCCCAACGAGTTCCTCCGGCAGCTCCTCCATCGCGCGCGCGATTTCATCCTCGAATTCAATGTAACTGCCGGCGTGGGGATGGAGGAACGCAGCCACGCCGTAGTCATCGCGTGCGATGTGTGCCAGCTCGGTGATGCGACTCATGAGCGCCGCCCAGGCCGTAGGATCGAGGCGCACCGCAGCAGCGGACCGTCCGGCGGTCTTGCCCCGTGCCTCCGAGATATCGTCGATGATCACGAAGCGCGGTGCACCCAGTGCCCGCAGCAACTCGCAACTGCGGCGAGTCTTCTCGACAATCGCCGGGAACGCGTGCTCGTCCGTCAACGGATCGAAGAGGCCGCCGGCCGATATGCTCAGCGACCTTGCCGCTAGCTCTGCCGACAGTCGTACTGGATCGGTCGGCATGAATCCTACTGGCCCGAGGTCGATGGCCGTGAAGCCCGCGCTGGCCGTCTCATCGAGTACCTGAGTCCACGCCGGATTGCCTGGATGGTCCGAAAAATTCACGCCCCACGAACAGGGCGCCGCGGCTATGTGGTAATCCGCGCTAATGATCGGCTGATTCCCTTCGTTGAGTCGCGGCACGAGTAACCCGGCGCCTAGGTTGCTGCGATCTTCTCGACTGGATCTCATACGAGAGTTAGAACTTCCGGCCGGTGCGGACGCGTTGACTCGATGTACCCGGAGGCGCCCTCGTCCAGGCCGCGGGAATAGGCCTGTACGGGATTACACAGATAGTTGAAGCCGACCACTGTGATGACGCGGGCCGCGTTGACGGCGTCTCGCATCGCCCTGGCTTCGCCCGCCGTGTTGGCTAGTGGCTTTTCGCAGTAGACATGCTTCCTAACCGCAATGGCGGCCAGAGCAATCTCCGGAGGCACATCGTTGGGCGACGCTATGGCTGTAATCGACACGTCGCCGGCTCCGGTCCGAAAATGCGTACGGCGTTCTCGAATGCGGCCGCATGCGCACGCCTCATCCATCCGGCACCAACCTGCGGGGGCCGCGCCATTCATGGCGCGACGATTTCTATGCCTGCAATGGCCACGATGTCTGCCATTATGGGTAGCCTGCGCTCCTCGGTCAATATAGCGCGCAGCTGTACGATTATCGCACGACACTTCGGCGTTCAAAGGGCACCCGACTGCCTAAGGGCTACATGGATCGCTAATGCTACAAGGCCGGGACAACTTCTTCATTCTGGCCGGCGGCGCGGCCGCGACTTTGATGGGATTGCTATTCGTTGCCATCACAGTAGCCGGCACCGGGTTCTCCACGTCGCGCAAAGAGCAAGGTACCCGCGCCTTTTTCACGCCGACTCTCATTCACTTCGCTAACGTGCTGTTACAGGCATTAGCTGTGCTGGTGCCGTGGTCGTCCTCGTGGCCAATCGGGATTATTTTCGGTCTGGGCGGGCTCACGGGGCTGGTCTATCAAACCGCCGTAGTCGCCAAGCGGCATGAGGCCGATATAGTGTTGCCCAGTTGGCACGACTGGCTTCCGTACGTGGGTGTCCCGGCGCTTGGTTGTGCGAGCCTGGTCGTCGGGGCGGTCGGATTGATTACCGAACGAGAAACCGCTTGATCTCACTATTGCAAAATAAGTGCGCGTACCGGCTGCGGCGGCGAACGCTCAGTCAGCCCGATTTCGGAGGATAGGGAGTCCCGTCGCGATGACGGTAGCCCTCACTGCCCGGGCCCGCAACCATGTCGATGTCGGAGTAGACGCACCGATCCTGCGCATCCGCATTACCGATCTCGAGCACCCGGGCCGGTCGTGATGATTTGTTGATCAGATGATGCCCATCCTCCACGCCACGCCGGAACGCCGCGCAGTCCCCGGCGCGCAGCAGCTCCTCGCCACGGTCAGTCACCAGCGTGAGTTCGCCTTCCACAACCCAGATGAATTCGTCCTCGTGGCTGTGCCAGTGACGCTGGCTCGACCAGCCCCCGGGCTCGATGACCGTCAGATTCACGCCGAACAGGCTCAGACCTCCATGGCGCGCCAGGCGCTGGCAGGATTGTGCGCTGCAGGGGAGGTTGAAAGGGTATGGATAGTTGCTGCCGGTCTCGACTGGAACTGTAGCGAGATCCATCTTTTTCATCGGCAATACCCTCTCTGGGCCCGAATTGGCAAACCAATACGGGAGTCTAGTCCTGAACGAGGGATCTCGCAGCGCGCATTCGCGCAGCTATCGTTCCAAAGATTCGCGTCGCGCCATGTAATTCACCTGGTCACGGAACCGCAATCGGGATGACGACAGTGGCTGAACCATACTGAACGACGATGCCGGTCTTTCCTCTAGCTACCGCCGTTATCATTCCATTCTGTACGGTTGCAATAGCGGAATTCGCCGACATCAACTTCAATTGCGATGAATTTGTAATATCAATCTGCAGGTTGCCAGGGAAGGACCCGAAAATCATCAGAGAACGCGTATCGCCGACTGATGCGATCGTTATCGCACCAGGATAGGCCGAAATCGCGCTTGCCTGATTCGCTTGTTCAACATCAATCGACAGTGGAGAGGATCGAACCACGACCCCCTCAGAACTGACGCCAACCACTGTGATTGAATAGGGCCCCAACGGAGCATCAGGCGGTATCGGAAGGGTGAAAGAGACTGTGGACCCGGCGACTTTTTGTACAGGAGCGCTGCCAAGAGGATCTTGTGCGAGCAATGCGACGCCACTCGGGAATGCACCGGCCGTGATGCGTGCGCTGATCTGCAGGGATTGACCTGCAAATACTTCAGTGCCGTTAACAGGGGAGGTAATGACGGGAGGAGTCGTGGCACTGGCATTCGCGACCAAATACGAAACCGATGACAGTAAAGTCAGTGCGCCGATGAGAAACAGTCTCGAGCCCAGGCTGGGTGTCGTCGAGGTTCGCCTTGCGGAGAGGATCAAGCTCGATCTGACGCGGCGCTGACGGCGGGGGTGCGCGTGAACTTCCACGGCGCATCGGCGCGTATCGGCAGGATCAACATCCAGTGCTCGAGCCATGCGAGCGAGGCCAGCGTGGCCAGCAGCGTCATTTCGCCGGCCTCGAATTCCCATCCCGGTGCGCTCACCGCGGCGCCAATCAGCAGCACGCACAACAGGGTCGTCAGGATCATGGATATCGGGAACAGGAAATTGAGCTTGCGGCGGCGGAAGAACGCGCCGAGGTATTTGAGGTGCGGCGGCAGCATGATCTCGCCGGTGTTGGGCACGCCCAGGAACAGGTTCAGCTTGGCGCTGATGCGCATGGCCCACAGCAGCAGGAAGGTCCACAAGCCGGTCGGGTTCGGCGCATGCCAGGTCAGCGCCACGACCAGCCCGGCGGCGCCGATGGTAGCCAGCTCGTGATAAAGGATCGCCTCGATCGCATGTCGCAGGCGGTGCAAGCCGCTGCAGCCGGCGGCACAGGCGCTGCGGCGCGGGCCAGTGACTACTCCGAACAGAAAGCTCATCTCCAGCCAGCCCCAGATCAGCAGCGTCGCGGCGAACGCCACACAGGCGCCGCTGATCGTGGCGCTGAGGCTGCTCCAGCGCAGCAGCACCAGCGCCAGCACGGCGAGCACGCTGCCGATGGCCAGTGTCCATTGGAAAGTCTGGCTCGGCCGCCTCACCAGGTACAGGATCAGGCCGGTGGCTCCCCACCAGCCGGCAATTACATAGAGAGCGAGCGCCAGGCCGATAACCACGTCCGCGTGCCGGCTGCTACGAGGGGGCCGACTACCAGGCCGGCGCGAGGCGCACGTCCTGCGGCGGGGTGTTCGGCACCGTCGGCAGCAGGTACATGCGCAGGAACTGCGCGCCCACCACTGCCCACAGCGCCGCGCACTTCAGGCGGCCGAGGATGCCGCCGCGGCGCGTGGCCGCATCGGCTGCGGCCGCAAGGCGCGCCAGGCGGTCGAGTCCGGCGCGAAACTTCGGGTGTTCCAGGTCGAGCGTAAACGGGAACACCTGCTTGGTGATCTCCGAAGTGATATGCAGCACCTGCATGTCGTAGTCGGTCGGGTCGAAGCCGAAGGCCTGGTGCAGCTGTGGCCGCATGTGATCGCGCACGTACATCGTGGCGAAGACGGCCAGCAGGAAGAACCGGATCCACAGCCGGTTGCCGCCGCGCAGCAGGTGCGGGTTGAGGCGCATGATGAGCGCGAATGCCTCGCCGTGCCGGAATTCGTCATTGCACCAGCGCTCGAACCAGCGAAATATCGGGTGAAAGCGCTTCTCGGGATGGCGCTGCAGCTGCCGATAGATCGAGATGTAGCGCGCATAGCCGATCTTTTCCGAAAGATAGGTCGCGTAGTAGATGGCCTTGGGGCTGAAGTAGGTCGCCTTCTTGCGGCGCGTGAGCGCGCCCAGGTCCACGCCCAGGCCGTAGTCCTTCAGCGACTTGTTGATGAAGCTGGCGTGACGGGATTCATCGCGCGCCATGAATCCCATCAGCTCCTTGAGATCGGGATTGTCGACGTTGCGCTTGATCTCGGCGTACAGAAAGCAGCCGGAGAACTCGGCGGTGACCGAACTGATAAGGAAATCGATGAACTCCTGGTACAGCTCCGGTGGCAACGCCTGGCGCTCGGATTCGAACGCCGCGTCGCGCTCAAAGTGATTGCGGTTGCCATCGGCGCGAAACTCATCCAGCAGCTGCTGCCATTCCTGGCGCAGCGGCTGGATGTCGAGGCGGTTCATCGCCGCGTAGTCGCTGCGATAGAAGCGCGGCTTCAACAGCGTGTTCTCGGCGGCGCTGGCGTTTGGGTCCAGCGGAGCGGCCAGGGTTTGAGACACGCTGGTCTGTGACGCACTCATGGCAAAGGTTCCTTATCGTCGGTCAGCAGTTGTGCGAACGGGCGCGCATTGGTCGGACCAAACACTTCCAACGAGATGTGGCGCCCGGTCTGCGGGTCGGCCAGCGTCATCTGGCCGTCGTTCCAGCGCGTCAGCGTGAATGGCGGTGCCTCGCCCACGTGTTCGTTGCGGCGCGCACGCGCCATTCCACGCAGCACGCCGCGCAGGAATCCGTTGGTGCCCGGCGGCACCACGTGAATCGTGGCGTTGTCGTGGTCTGCATCGTCCACCTCGATGCCGCCATCGCTGCGATCGACGAAGCTCAGGTGCATCACCCGAACCGGCACCGCGGGTTTTGCTGTGGCGGAGAGCAGATTCAGAGCGCGGCCGGCCAATACCGCCAGCAGCGAGAATCCAACCAGCAGTGCTGCACCCCGCAACACGCCGGTGGGCAGTGAATCGACTTTGGCTGTGGTGTTCACGGCGATGCTACCCTCAGGGCCTTCAGGCCGCGACCGGTGCGCGCGCGTCCTGCGCTGCCTTGGCCGGCGCTACCCGCACGATGGCCGGCGGTGCGCACTCAGCGCCACGGGCTGACTCCGCCAGCGCGGCGGCAAGCACCTCGGCGGCACGCGGCGCGTCGGCCAGCGCGCGCAACGTGGGCTGCGGCTGCGCGTAGTGCCCCGGGCGCACGTGCGGCCAGCTGAGCAGATAGCCGACGCGCTGCGCCTTGTTCAGCACCAGCGCCACATCACCGGTGCCGTCGTGATGCATGCGCAGCGACGCCGAGTCGATGTGCTTGAAGGGCAGGTTGAGCGACATCGGCAGCGCGATGCCATGACGGATCACGACGCGCTGGCTGGTGATGCTGTAGAGGGTAGCGCGCGCGGCTGCCCAGCCGATCAGCGCCAGCAGGGCGAGCACCGCGGCACCGAGCAGCAGCGGAATGCCCACGGCCTGCAATACCTCGCGTGCGCTGTGCTGCTGTTGCAGCGCGCTCCACCCATGCCACAGCGCCAGCAGCCCGAAATAGGCGCCGATCGGCAGCATGCGCAGTGCACGGTGCGCGAGCGGCCAGCTCGACGGGCTGCCCTGCCACAGCAGCACCTCGCCCGGCGGCAGCTGGTCCGGAAGCCCGGGAATAGGCTCGTAGTCGTATTCGACGATACTCATAGCTTTGGTTCCAGCCGCGACGGCTCGGCATAGAGCGTTCCGCCAGCGTAGTAGGCGCTGATGCGATCCTCCTCGAGCGCCGTGACCTGATCGGGACGGGCCAGGTCCGGCACGCCATTGAACTGGTCGCTCAGGATCGAGCGCACGCGCACGCACAACTGCCACATGTCCAGGCGCTCGAAGCGCGAGAAGCCGATCGGCACCAGCACCTGGCGGCCGGAATCGGCCAGCATCACCTCGAGGTAGCGGATCTGAGGTTCGGCGCGGTCGACCCAGACGTCGAACACCACGCCGGCCTGAACGCCGTCGCCACCCAGTACCGGCATGCCGCGCGGATCCGGATCGCGTGACGCCACGGTGAATTCCGGCGCGGCGCGCATCGGCACGATGCGGGCATGCCCTTCGAAGGTCAGGTCGGGCTTGTCGGCGCGGCGCGCATAGGCGGCCGGGCCGACACCGTCGAGCATCGGGTTGCCGGTGGGCTCAAGCGGCGCACCCGGAAACAGCTCGGATGGCGATGCCGCAATCGATCCCGGCGCCTCGGCGCGCGGCACGGTCACTTCACCGCCGTGCGGCAGTTTGAAGGTCTTGGGCGGCGGCATGCGCGGGAAGCCCTGCACCTGGATGCGGTCGGTATGATCGGTGCGGTCGGATTCGAGCGGATAGCCTTCGCGCTTGTCCTCGCGCCGCAGATAGACCAGCAGGCTGAAGAAAAAGATCCAGAACGCATACAACACGATCTGGGCCACGTCGATGTACTGGGTGATGGCACCAATTTGCATGGTAGTTACTCCGAAGAAACCAGCTGTTGACTGGAATTGACCGAAAAGGCGAATGCTGCCGGCGCCACCGTTGTGATCGACCCGGCGCGCGCGGCGCGGCGCTTGGAGCCGACCAGCGGTCCCAACACGACCAGCGCCACGAACAGCAGCAGAATTTCCACGTGATAGACAAAGCCGTAGCCGACCGCCGGACTATTGAGCACCGGCCCGAGCGCGCCCGCGGTAGCCAGCGCCGACACCGCGTCGCGCATCGCGCCACCGAAAGCGATGGCAATACCGGCGGCACCGGCCTGCACCGCGCCCCAGGCGCCGAGCGCCAGGCCGGTACCCACGGTCTGGTCGTTGTCCATCGCTGCCGCCAGCGTGCCGACGCAGAACAGTCCGTTGCCAAATCCGATCGCGGTAGAGCCAACGCGAAACAGCACGCCGGAGTCCAGCGGCGCGGAACCGATGACCAGTGCGAAGGCCAGCAACCCGACCAGCAGCCCATACGCCGCCAGCCGATACGGGTCGAAACCGCGGCTCAGCGCGCGCGCGGCGACTGCAAAGGCGAGCAGCGCGCCGGCCGCCAGCATCGCGGTCAGCGTCGTGGTCGCGCTCACCGACAGATGCAGCACCTGTCCGCCGTAGGGCTCGAGGATGATGTCCTGCATGTTGAAGGCGGCGGTGCCGACACTGACGGCCACCAGGAATCGCACCGCGCGGCCCTGGGCCGCGTAGCGGTCCCAGGAATCCAGGAAATCCGGCTGGCGCGGGTCTTCGGCGCGCGTCGGATCGCGTGCTTCCTGCTTCCACAGCGCGAGGATGTTCAGCGCCATGGTCAGCATCGCCGCGCCCTGGACCACCTGGATGAGCCGGAATTCGCTGAATTTCGCCAGCAAAGTGCCGAACGCGAGACCGCACACCACCATGCCGAGCAGCAGCATCGCGTACATCAGCGCAATAACCCTGGGGCGCAGGTGCGGCGGCGCCAGGTCGGTCGCCAGTGCCAGACCCGCGGTCTGCGTGGTCTGCAATCCGGCACCCACCAGCGTGAACGCGAGCGCCGAGCAGATGTTGCCGATGATCACCGGGCCGTGGGTGTCGCCGGACAGCACGATCAGCGCGAACGGCATGATCGCCAGGCCGCCGAACTGCAGCAGCGACCCCATCCAGATGTACGGTACGCGCCGCCAGCCGAGCACGGAGCGGTGGTGATCGGAATGGAACCCGACCACGGTGCGAAACGGCGCGAACACCAGCGGCAGCGCCACCATGAAAGACACCAGCCATGCCGGTACGCCCAGTTCCACGATCAGCACGCGGTTCAGCGTGCCGATCAGCAGCACCGTAGCCATGCCGACCGACACCTGGAACAGCGACAGCCGCAGCAGCCGCGCCAGCGGCAGTTGCTGGCTGGCGGCATCCGCGAACGGCAGCAGCTCCGGACCGAGCCGCATCCAGGCGCGCTGCGCGCGTTGTTGCAACGCCTTCCTCACGTGTGCACCAGCTCCATCACGTGGGAGGTGTAGAAACCATTGACGATGCGTTCTGCGCGCCCCACCTGCCAGTCAGCGAGCGCAGGCTCCTGCGCCAGGCGCAGCCGCAGCCGGCCCTCTGCGACCGGCGCGATCGCCGGCGCGCGGTCGCCGCGCGGAAATACCCGGCCGATGGTATGCATCACAGTAAGCGCCGGTGTGCGCGGCGCAAACGTGAACAGCATCGAGCGGCGGGTGCGCTGCGCCAGTGCCGCCAGCACCCGCACGATGTCTTCGGACTCATAGTGGATCAACGAATCCATCGCGACCACATGATCAAACTCGCCCAGGGACGGGTCCGACATGTCGCCGGTGCGAAATTCAATGGACGAGGCGCCGGCGGCGCTGCTGCGCTGTCGCGCCAGCTCCACCAGGGTCGGCGACAGGTCGATCGCCAGCACCCGCGCACCGCGGCCGGCCAACTCCTGCGCCAGCGCGCCGGTGCCGCAGCCGGCGTCCAGGATGCGCCGCCCGGCCAGCTGCGTGGGCAGCAGGTCGAGTATCGCCTGGCGCATGCGAGCGCGGCCGGCGCGCACGCTGGCACGGATACGGCTCACCGGTGCGTCCGAAGTCAGGCGCTCCCAGGCGCGTACCGCGGTGCGGTCGAAGTACTGCTCGAGCTGACCGCGGCGTTGCAGGTAGGCGGGGCTGTTCACGTCAGTCAAACCCCAGCAGGTCGAAGATTTCCCGGTCCTTCAGCGGCGCCACGGCCAGGCCCTCGGTGCCGTCCCACAGCGCCTGCGCCAGGCGCATGTATTCCTGTTGCACAGCTTCCAGCTCCGGCGTCGCGTCCATCTCGAACAGCGTCTGCTTCTTCAGCCGGCTGCGGCGGATCGCATCCAGGTCCGGGAAGCGCGCCATCATCTTCAGGCCGACGCGCTCGTTGAACTTATCCACCTGGTCAGTGGCGGCGCTGCGATTGCAGATCACGCCGCCCAGGCGCACGTTGTAGTTCTTCGACTTGGCCTGGATCGCCGCGACGATGCGGTTCATCGCGAAGATCGAGTCGAAATCGTTGGCGGTGACCACCAGCGCACGATCGGCGTGCTGCAATGGGGCGGCGAAGCCGCCGCACACCACATCGCCGAGCACATCGAAGATCACGACGTCGGTGTCATCCAGCAGATGATGTTCCTTCAGCAGCTTGACGGTCTGCCCGACCACGTAGCCGCCGCAGCCGGTGCCGGCCGGCGGGCCGCCGGCCTCCACGCAGCGCACGCCGTTGTAGCCCTCGTAGACGAAGTCCTCGGTGCGCAGTTCCTCGGCGTGGAAGTCCACCGACTCGAGGATGTCTATTACTGTTGGCACCAGCCGCTTGGTGAGCGTAAACGTGGAATCGTGCTTGGGATCGCAGCCGATCTGCAGCACGCGCTTGCCGAGCTTGGAGAACGCGACTGACAGATTGGATGAGGTGGTGCTCTTGCCGATGCCACCCTTGCCGTAGACGGCGAATACCTTGGCGCGGCCGATCTTGACCGATGGATCGAGCTCGACCTGCACGCTGCCGGCGCCGTCGCCTGGCGGCGGGCGCTTCTTCAGCGAGGCAACGGGCACTTCGGTGATCATCATGCGGCTACTCCTTCGAACACGCCTTCCACGCGGTCCTCCAGTTCATTGCCGGCCGCACGCAGCGCTGCCAGCGTCTGCGCGTCCGGCTGCCAGTATTGGCGTTCCTGTGCCTCGATCAGGCGGTTGGCGACCTTGGCGATGGCGGTCGGATTGAGCGCGGCGAGGCGCGCGCGCATTGCCGGGTCGAGCACGAAGGTCTGCGTGAGTTTCTGGTACACCCAGGGAGCGACCTGGCCGGTGGTGGCGGACCAGCCCATCGTGTTGGTGATGTGGACCTCGATCTGGCGCACGCCCTCGTAGCCGTGCTCGAGCAGTCCCTGGTACCACTTGGGGTTCAGCATGCGCGTGTGGGTCTCAAGACTCACCTGCTCGGCCAGCGTGCGCACGGTGGCGGCGCCCTGAGTCTGGTCACCGATGAACACCTGCGGTGTGGTGCCGCCGTTGGCGCGCCGGATCGCCCGGCTGATGCCGCCCAGCGTATCGAAGTAGTGATCGACCGTGGTCACGCCGAGCTCGACCGAGTCGAGGTTCTGGTAGGCGATCGCGGTCTGTGCCAGCGCGCTCTTCAACAGCGCGCTCTGCTGGGTGACGTGCCCGCTGCGGGTGAAGGCAAAGCTCTTGCGCTGCGTGTAGGTCTCGGCGAGCTCGTCTTCCTGGTCCCAGCGCCCGTTCTCGATCAGGTGGTTGACGTTGGAACCGTAGGCGCCCTCGGCGTTGCCGAAAACGCGCAGCGCCGCGGTCTCGATGTCACAGCCATTGGCGCGCTGATAGGCGAGGGCGTGCTTGCGCACGAAATTGCACTCCGGCGGCTCATCGGCACTGGCCGCAAGGAACGCCGCCTCGGCCAGCAGTTTCATCTGCAGCGGCAGCAGGTCGCGGAAAATGCCCGACACGGTCACCAGCACATCGATGCGCGGTCGCGTCAGCTCCGCCAGCGGGATCAGTCCGGCACCGGCCAGCCGGCCATAGGCGTCGAAGCGTGGCCGCGCGCCCATCAGCGACAGCACCTGCGCGATCGGGCCGCCTTCGTTTTTCAGGTTGTCGGTGCCCCACAGGACGATGGCGATCGATTCGGGCAGTTCAGCGCCGTCCTCCTGATAGCGCTGCAGCAGCCGCTGTGCCTGGCGCGCGCCGTCCGCGATCGCGAATACACTCGGGATGCGGAACGGATCAAAGCCGTGCACGTTGCGGCCGGTGGGCAGGATGCCGGGATTGCGCAGCAGGTCGCCGCCAGGGGTCGGCGGCACGAAACCGGTGTCGAGCGCGTGCATCAGCGCCGGCAGTTCATGATCCTCGCACAGCAGCCGCGCGGTGCGCGCCAGCTCCGGGTAGGCATGCGCGGGAATCTGCGCGTCGGGCACCGGCGCGAGATCCACCAGCGCCTCGAGCGCGTCCTGCGACAGTTTCAGGCCATGCGAGGCTTCGGCCACGGCGCCGAGCATTTCCAGCCGCGCGGCGCGCGAGGGCGCCACGCCCATGACATGCAGGCCCTCCGGGATCAGCGTGTATTCCAGCTCCAGTACCTGGTTGGTGAGCCGGTCGATGTGCGCATCGGTCGCGGCGCCCCAGTCAGCGTCGGCGGCGCACAGTTCCACCTCGGCGGCCTGCGAGCGCAGCAGCTGCGCCAGCGCGGCGCGCTCCTCGCCGGCGTCGACTTCCAGCGCGCGCCAGCGCTCGAGTGACGACTTAAGTTCCGCAAGGCCCCGATACAGGCCCGAGCGCACGATCGGCGGCGTCAGGTAGCTGATCGTGGTGGCGGCGGAACGGCGCTTGGCGATCGTGGCCTCGGACGGATTGTTCGCGGCGTACACATAAAAATTCGGCAGGTCACAGATGAGGCGATCCGGCCAGCAGCTGCTGGACAGACCAGCCTGTTTGCCCGGCATGAATTCGAGCGCACCGTGAGTGCCGAAGTGCACCACTGCATGCGCCTGAAAGTCTTCGCGGATCCAGCGGTAGAACGCCGCGAAAGCGTGCGTGGGTGCAAAACCTTTGGAGAATAGCAGGCGCATCGGATCGCCTTCGTAGCCTACGCTTGGCTGGATACCGACAAAAACGTTGCCAAAGCGCGCGCCGAGGATATGGATCGATTGCGCATCACTGAGCTGACGCCCGGGGGCCGGCCCCCACTGGGTTTCGATATCGCGCAGCCAGGTCTCGCGCCGCACGTGCGTGTCGACGCTGACCTGCGCGTGGACGTTGGCGTAGGTGCCGCGGCGGGCGGCGTTGCCCTCGATGATACTGGTGCGCAATGCGTCGACGTTCGTCGGCACCTCGACCTGGTAGCCGCGTTCGGCCAGCGCGATCAGGGTCCGATGCAGCGACTCGAACACCGACAGGTAGGCCGCGGTACCGGTATTGCCGGCGCCGGGCGGGAAATTGAACAGCACCACGGCCAGCCGCCGCTCGGCGCGCTCGGTGCGGCGCAGCTCGACCAGGCGCGCGGTGCGGGCGGCGAGCGTGCCGGCGCGCTCGGCGTGCGCATGCATCTGGCGCTGACCGGCATCGGCATCCGCTGACGAGCGGCCGCCGAACACGATCGGCCCGGTGGAGCCGTCCAGTTCCGGAATCGCGACCATGATCGTGGACTCGACCGGCATCAGGCCGCGATCCGAGGCGTCCCACTGCTCGATGGTCTGGAATTCCAGCGAGTGCGCGACCAGGTACGGTACATCCAGGCGGCTCAGCGTCTCGGTGGCTGCCTGCGAGTCGTTGTAGGCCGGGCCACCGACCAGCGAGAATCCGGTCAGCGACACCAGCGCATCGATGATCGGCGCGCCGTCGCGCATGAAGAAGGCGTTGATCGCGTCGCGGGCATCCAGTCCGCTGGCGAATGCCGGCAGCACCCGCAGGCCGCGCTGCTCGAGCGCCGCGATGACCGCATCGTAGTGCGCGGTATCGCCGGCCAGCACATAGGAGCGCATCACCAGCAGTCCGACCGTGCCGCGTGAATCGCGGCGCGCGGCCGGCAGCTTGTCCACCGAGGTCGCGACCCGAGCGGGGATCGAGGGATGGTATAGCCCCACGTCCGGATACTCGATCGGCGGTTTGAAGCTGAGTTGTCCGCGCAAGGCCGCGCGCGGACCTGCGGCGTAGCGCGTCACCAGCATGCGCACCAGGTTGGTGAGGTTGTCTTCGCAGCCGCCGAGCCAGTATTGCAGCGCGACGAAGTAGTTGCGCACGTCCTGGGCGACGCCGGGGATGAAGCGCAGGATCTTCGGCAGCCGCCGCAGCATGCGCATCTGCTGAGCGCCGCTGCTGGTGTTGCCGCTGCTGGTGTTGCCGGCGTCGGACTTGCCGCTGCGATTGCCGGGCTTCAGTCGGCGCAGCAGCGCCATCGGGCCGCCGCCGGAACGCGACATGTCGAAGCCGCCCACGCGCGTCAGTCGCACCACCTCGCCGGCGGAAATCGCGCACAGCATGGCATCGCAATGGTCCCGACGCGCCTTCAGGGCGCCCAGGATCGGCAGGTACTGATCCTCCAGGAACAGCATATTGGCGAAGATGATGTCGGCGCGCTCGATCTCGGCCAGCGTGCGCGCCAGGGCAGGCGCCGAGTCGCTCCACTCCGTGGCCGAATGCATGTGCAGCGACAGCCCGGGCAGCTCGCGCTCCAGCGTCACCCGCGCTCGATCCAGGACCATCGCCAGATGCGTATCCATGGTCAGCAGCAGCACCCGGATGGGCGTGGGCTCAACGCGCGAAGTGGGCTTTTGCTTCATATAGGGTGTCGAGCGTGATGTGGCCGAGTTGGCGTTCCAGCGCGTAGCGTTCGGTATTGCGCCGGGCCTTGCCGCGTACGAAAAACGGAATCTTGTTCAGCTCGCGCTCCGCTTCCGGTGCCCAGCTGGCCTGGTCCGCGATTGCGGGCGGTGTCGGACTCGGCGCGCCAGCCGGGCTCGGCGCGTTAGTCGGGCTCGGCGCGCCCGTCGTGCCAGTGGCGCCCAGATGGGAAGGCGCCGCCTGGTCGTGAAACTCGAAGTCACCGCGGAACATCGTGAGCAGGTGCTCTTCCAGCCCCATCATCAGCGGCTGCACCCAGGTATCGAAGATGACGTTGGCGCCTTCGAACCCCATCTGCGGCGCGTAGCGCGCCGGGAAATCCTGCACATGCACCGGGGCGGAGATCACTGCGCACGGAATCGACAGTCGCTTGGCGATGTGGCGCTCCATCTGGGTGCCGAGCACCAGTTCCGGCTGCAGCTCGGCGACGCGCGCTTCGACCGTCAGGTAGTCGTCGGTGATCAGCGCCTCGATGCCGTACTGCTCGGCGGCGGCGCGCACTTCGCGCGCCAGCTCGCGGCTGTAGGTGCCAAGCCCGACCACGGTGAACCCCAATTCGCTGGCCGCAATCCGGGCCGCGGCGATTGCATGGGTGGCGTCACCGAAAATAAATACCCGCTTGCCGGTCAGGTAGGTGGAATCGACCGAGCGCGAATACCACGACAGGCGCGAGCTTGCGGCCGCCAGCAATGGCGCGGCGTCGATGTGCGCCAGCGCCGCCACTTCGGCGATGAAGTCGCGCGTTGCCGCGACGCCGATCGGCACCACGCGCGTGCACGGCTGCCCATGATTCTGGCGCAGCCACTGCGCCGCCGAGTGCGCGATCTCCGGATACAGAACGACGTTGAAATCCGCGGCGGTGAGCCGCGCCAGATCTGCCGCGGTGGCGCCCATCGGCGCCACGACGTTGACGTCGATGCCCAGCTGCGCGAGCAACGAGCTGATCTCGCGCACATCGTCGCGATGACGAAAACCCAGCGCCGTAGGCCCGAGCAGGTTGCAGCTCGGCCGGCGACCCGGCAGCGGCGCGCGCTCCACGGTGGCTGCTGCAGGGCACAGCGTGCGCACCAGCCGATAGAAGGTCTCGGCTGCGCCCCAGTTTTCCTTTTTCTGGTACGCAGGCAATTCCAGCGGTACCACGGGGATCGGAAGGTTCAGCGCCAGCGCAAGACCCGCCGGATCATCCTGCAGCAGTTCCGCGGTGCAGGAGGCGCCGACCAGCATGGCGTCGGGACGGAAGCGCTCATAGGCGTCGCGCACCGCGTTCTGCAGCAGGCCGGCGGTGTCGGAGCCCAGGTCGCGCGCCTGGAATGTGGTGTAGGTGACCGGCGGGCGCTGCTCGCGGCGCTCGATCATCGTGAACAGCAGGTCGGCGTAGGTGTCGCCCTGCGGCGCGTGCAGCACGTAGTGCACGCCCTTCATCGCGGTGGCGATTCGCATCGCGCCCACATGCGGCGGTCCTTCGTATGTCCACAGCGTCAGTTGCATCGGGGCTATACCGCCAGGCGCGTGCGCCGTACCAGCGGCCGCGCAAACAGTTCCGCCAGGTCCGCGCTCTGCTCGTAACCCTGGATCGGCGTGAATACCAGCTCGATCGACCACTTGGTCGTCAGGCCCTCGGCTTCCAGCGGATTGGCAAGCCCGAGGCCGCACACGGTCAAGTCGGGACGCGCTGCGCGCGCGCGATCGAGCTGCTCATCGACGTGCTGGCCTTCGGTGATGCGTGTGCAGGGTGGCAGCAGTGCCAGTTCGCTCGCCATGTGCGCGCGGTGCAGAAACGGCGTGCCGACTTCGATCGCCTGCATGCCAAGCTCGCGCACCAGGAAGCGCGCGATCGGCAGCTCGAGCTGCGAGTCGGGGAACAGGAACACCCGCTTGCCCGTGAGCAGCGGCCGATAGGTGGCCAGCGCCCGCTGCGCACGCTCGTGCGACGGTGCGGTGACACGGCGAAAGCGCGCGGCGTCGACGCCAAAAGCGGTGGCGGCGGCCTGCAGCCACAGCGTGGTGCCTTCCGCGCCCAGCGGAAACGGCGCCGGCAGGATCTGCGCGCCACGCTCCTGCAGTGCGCGCGCGGTATCGGCCAGGAATGGTTGCGCCAGCAGCACCCGGGTGCCGGGTCCGCACGCCGGCGGGTCGAGCGAGCGGCGCGGGGGCAGGAACTGCACCGGCCCGATGCCCAGCTCAGCCAGCAGGCGCGCCAGCTGATCCTCGACCACATCGGCGAGCGTACCCGCGATCAGCAGTCGCGGGCTGTCGCTTGCCGGCAAGCTCGGCACCATCGAGGCCAGGCAGGCATCCTCGCCCTGGGTGAAGGTGGTCTCGATGCCGCTGCCGGAATAATTCAGGATGCGAACCCGGGGCGCGAACTGTCCCGACAGCCGCTGCGCGGCGCGCGACAGGTCGAGCTTGATGACCTCGGAGGGACAGGACCCCACCAGGAACAGCAGCCGGATATCCGGCCGTCGCTCCAGCAACCGGGTCACGACCCGGTCCAGTTCCTCGTTGGCGTCGGCCATGCCGGCCAGATCGCGCTCTTCGATGATCGCGGTCGCGAAGCGCGGCTCGGCAAAGATCATCACGCCGGCCGCCGACTGAATCAGGTGCGCGCAGGTGCGCGAGCCGACCACCAGGAAGAAGGCGTCCTGGATCTTTCGATGCAGCCAGACGATGCCGGTCAGGCCGCAGAACACCGAACGCTGGCCGCGTTCGCTGAAGATCTGATGGGTGCCAGCGCCATCGGGAGACGGCTGCACGCTCGGCAGCACCGCGCAGCCGCTCATTCCATCGCCCCCGCAGCGCCTGCCGATGCAGCGCGGGCCGGGATCGCCAGCGCCGCCGTGCGTGGCGGCGCCGCCAGCCGTGCGGCGCGAAACTTGATCAGAAACTGCGCGGCATTGATGACGTAGCTGGCGTAGGCCGCCAGCGCCAGCAGCATCAGCGCACGCGATGACAGCCAGCCGCCGAGCAGCGCCGCGACATACGCGGTGTGCAGCGCGATGACCCCCATGCTGACCACGTCCTCCCAGAAAAAGGGTCGGGCAAACAGGTATTTGCCAAAGACGTCGTGCTCCCAGAGCGAGCCGGTGGTCATGATCGCGTACAGCAGTGCGGTCTTGACCAGCACCGATACTGTGGCCGCGCCCAGGCCCTGCCCGTTATAGAGATAGCGCAACACCAGGAACAGGCTGACCGCAAAAGCCGCGAACTGCAGCGGCGCCAGCACGCCCTGGACAGCCGTCCACGGCGAGGCATCGCGTCGTTGCCGCTCGGCCACGGTATAGAGAGGTAAGCCTGTCGAGGCGCGCCTGTTCATTATTCGGTCGATGACCTTCGAGTTCGCCGCAATCCGCTGATGGAAACGTAGACCTGCGCCCCGAAAGTGTCAACTACACTTCACGTAAATCCTACTTGACACGGCGGCGCCGGATTGCGATGTTTCGGGCGGACTCGAAAAAGCCCGCGGCGAGCGATAGAGTTGCAGATGAAAATAACAGCGACAGTGTTCGTGCAGGGACTTCGCTCCTGGGCACGACATCCGGCTAAACCGAGTTCATCTGGGAGACGCAAGCGTATGCCCATCCATAGCGTGTCGGAGAACAGCGTGGGACAGTGCACTGGGGCAGCCGTGCACCGCAGCAACGATACAGCGGGGGAAGTCACGCGCAGCATTCGCCAGCAGGTTGCAGAACAACACCTGCTGAGCCTGGTACGCGCGGTCGAAGGAGAGATTGTGCCGCGGCTATTGCTGGCACGTCGCAGTGCGACGCCGCAGCCGACGGCCGACACCGGGTCGGAGATACAGGACGGCGAGGCGGATCAGCTCGCGCGACTGCTGCTGGCGAAGGAGATCGAGGCGCTGGCTGAATTCGTCGATGCGATTCGCCATCGCGGCGTGGGTGAGCGTGACCTGTACCTGCGGCTGCTGGCGCCGGCGGCGCGCCGCCTCGGGGATATGTGGGACCGCGACTTATGCGATTTCATGCAGGTGGCGATGGGTCTGGGCCGCCTGCACCAGCTGTTGCAGCGCATCAGCCTGATGACCCCGGGCCCGGAAAGCCTCGACTCGCGCGGCCACGGCCGGCGCGCATTGCTGGCTACCGTTCCGGGGGAAACACATTGCTTCGGCGTGATGATGGTGTCGCAGTTCTTTCGCCAGAACGGCTGGGACGTGTTCAATGAATTTCCCGCCTCCGAGGCTGAACTGTGCGCCTGCGTGCGTGCCGAATCGTTTGCGGTCATCGGCTTATCGGCGGGCAGTGACACCCGGCTCGAGGCGCTGGTCGCGGCAGTACGCGCGGTGCGGCGCAGCTCGCGCAATGCCGCGGCCGGCATCATCGTCGGCGGCCCGCTGCTGCATGGCCGACCGGAGCTGGCGGCGCGAGTGGGCGCCGATGCCACCGCAGAGGATGGCGAGCAGGCCGCGCTGCTGGCCGAAAGGGTGTGCGCCCTGCTAGCCGGGGAGAAGTAACGGTCGTTGGACACAGCACAGCCGCCAGGCCCGGAGGCAATAGCGAGTTGTTGCAAAATGTAGACACTTGTGGTGTCAAGAATACGGTACTTTAGCGTACTATCGGTCCATGCCAAGAACGACTGGTTCGGGTGTGAAGAGATTTTCAGTTGCCAGGAAGTGGCTCAACAATATTGATACCGAAACGGCGTCAACACTGATCACTGTGGCCTCGGACATCGCCCTGGTGGTCAATGCCGGCGACCACGGGCTGATCAGCGATATCTCCTTCGGCAGCGATGAAATGGAGCGCGAGTTCAACGGCCAGGCGCTGCTGGGCAAGCCCTGGGTGGAGACCGTGACGCTCGAGAGCCGGCCCAAGATCGAGGCGCTGCTGCACGACGCGCTCTCCAGGGCCGACCCGCGCTGGCGCCACGTCAATCATCCGATGCCGGACGGCGAGGACCTGCCGGTGATGTACTCGGCGGTGCCGCTCGGCGCGCGCGGCCGCGTGGTGGCGATCGGCCGCAGCATGCGGCCGATGGCCTCGATGCAGCAGCGCCTGCTGGAAGCGCAGCGCTCCATGGAGCGCGAGTATTCGCGCCTGCGCCAGGCGGAAACGCGTCACCGGCTGCTGTTCCAGGTCGCCGCCGAGGCGGTCATCGTGGTGGACGCGGCGACCCGCAAGGTGGTCGAGGCCAATCCGGCCGCGATGCAGATGCTCGGTGACGCGGGACGCCGACTGGTCGGGCGGGCGGTGACCGAGGCGTTTGCTGCCTCCAGCCGCCGGGCGCTCGAAGCGCTGCTGGTCAAGGTCGGCGCGGCCGGGCACGGCGAGGAATATCCGCTGCTGCCGGCGGCGGAGTCGGGCCGCGCGTTCCGGGTATCGGCCTCGCTGTTTCGCGAGGGGCGCTCGGATTTCTACCTGGTGCGGCTGCTGCCGGGCACGCTGGAGAGCGACGGTGCCGCGCAGCAGAAGCGCAAGTCACGCGTGTTCGAGGTGGTCGAGGTGTCACCTGACGGTTTCGTGGTCACGGACATGAAAGGCCAGATCCAGTTCGCCAATCGGGCGTTCCTCGACTTTGTGCAGCTGGGCACCGAGGAGCAGGTGCGCGGCGAGCCGCTGGATCGCTGGCTCGGTCGCCCCGGGCTGGATTTCTCGCTGCTCGCCAGCCAGCTGCGCGATCATCAGAGCCTGAAGCAGTTTTCGACCGTGCTGCGCGGCGAGTACGGTTCGGCCACCGAGGTCGAAATCTGTGCGGTCGCGGTGCCCGAGGGCGGCGAGCCGTACTGCGGCTTCAGCATCCGCGATGTCAGCAATCGCCTGCCGGTCGAGCGGCGCAGCAGCGGCGAGCGGCCGCGCTCGGTGGAACAGCTCACCGGCCTGGTGGGCCGCGTGCCGCTGAAGGACCTGGTGCGCGAGTCGACCGACATGATCGAGCGGCTGTGCATCGAGGCAGCGCTGGAACTGACCGGTGACAACCGCGCCTCGGCGGCGGAGATCCTGGGCCTGAGCCGCCAGGGCCTCTACGCCAAGCTGCATCGCCACGGCATCGCCGATATCGGCGGCCCGGGCGGCGCTGCGGTGAGCGGCGACGACGAACGCGACTGACGCCAGCGCCAGCGACTGAGGCCGGGGGATGGCGCCAGCGGTCGGCCTTGCAGGTGTAAGTCTGGATTGACACTAAAAAGTGTCAGGTCTAGATTAAGGTCATGACACGGCTGGCTGCGCTCAAACCCGTCGATTCGGTCCCCGATGCGCTCGCCGCGCTGGCGCTGCTCAAACCAATCACCTGGTTCCCGCCGATGTGGGCCTTCGGCTGCGGCATCGTCTGCGC
>Ga0181537_10001459_pt1 | contig 21818 bp, 12 predicted proteins | sample PEATcosm2014_Bin_39_FD_119765 | JGI IMG/M metagenome (GOLD analysis project Ga0181537, IMG submission 119765) | Peatland microbial communities from MTU Mesocosm Facility, Houghton, MI, USA - PEATcosm2014_Bin23_10_metaG | ecosystem: Environmental > Terrestrial > Soil > Wetlands > Peat | place... | reverse complement strand
ACCACCGACAGGACCTGCACGCCGCGCGGCTTGTCCAGGTTGATGATGTCGAAATTCCGTTTGAGCCGGCCGAGGTCGATTTCGATCCACGCCGGACGACGCGGCCGCTCGGAAGCCAGGCCCTCCGTCTTCTTTTCCGTTCCCAAATCCGGCAGGATTGCGCTGCTCATGTTCTGATGAAAATTACAATTGGCCCGGCACGTTGCGGAATCAAGCTTGTTTCCTCGCCGGCCCGAAAAAATCTTCTTCCCCAAAACTGTCCGACGAGATTGCAGCCCTCAAACCGTCGTGTCAATCGTTGGCTGGCCAAAACAGAATCCGTACTTGTTGGCGCCGGCTGCAACCGGGAAGGTTGCCAGACATTAGCCGGGGGCCGAGGTCATCCGAAACCCGCGGTGTCGTTCCAATCAATATTGCATCCTGAAGAGATGCCAGAAGGATGTTTGCCAACATAACCAGGGGATAATTCCGGCATCCCTCCGGGATGCGGCGATCTTGGGCGTTTGGTCCGGGGGTGTCGCTACGCTCACCCCCGGCTAAGTTCCGTCACGGCTTCGCCGTGAAAATGAAACGAAGCAACCTCCCCGAACAGGGCAGGGCGCCAAAGCGGGCGAGGGCGTTTGCTGCGAAAGTGCCGCCTTCAAATATCCAAAACTTTTATTTGAAATCCTTCCCGCATGGCCTATTTTAGCTCCACTACGCGTTCGGCGTTCAAGTGTCGGTTCCTCATTCCGGACGGGAGTAGTGCTTGCGGAGAAATTCTGCCCTACATCCATTAGTTGTATCCTGCGCCCTTGCGGGCCACTTTATATGGTATTTTCCCTTTACAGGGGTCTACTAATAGTGTTTTGTAAGGAAAATCATGTATCTGAAAAATTTAACGGTGTTGGGCTTCAAATCGTTCGCCGATAAAACGAGCCTCGATTTCCAGCCCGGCGTGACCGCCATCGTCGGCCCCAACGGCTGTGGCAAGTCCAACGTCTCCGACGCCATCCGCTGGGTCTTGGGCGAGCAATCGGCCAAGGCTTTGCGCGGCGGCGAAATGGCCGACGTCATATTCAACGGCACCGATGGCCGCAAGCCCATCGGCATGGCGGAGGTGTCCCTGACCATTGGCGGCGTGGATGAGGATCAGTTGAGCGCCGCGGGCGTCCAGGTCGCCTACAATGAAGTCACCATCACGCGCCGGGTTTTCCGGGACGGCGGCAGCGAATATTTCATCAACAAAACCCCCTGCCGGCTCAAGGATGTGCAGCAGCTTTTCATGGGCACTGGCGTCGGCCGCACGAGTTACAGCATCATGGCGCAGGGGAACATCACCCAGATTCTTTCCAGCAAACCCGAAGACCGCAGAATGATCTTCGAGGAAGCCGCCGGCATCACCAAGTTCAAGGCCCAGAAAAAAGAGGCGCTGCGCAAGCTCGAATACACCGACCAGAACCTGTTGCGCGTCGCCGATCTCATCCGCGAAGTGAAACGCCAGATCGGCTCGCTGCAGCGCCAGGCCGGCAAGGCCCGCCGTTACAAGCAGCTCATGCAGGAGTTGCAGCATCTCGACACCCAGTTGGCGCGGCACCACTTCGATGTCCTCCAGATTGAGATCAGGGAACGCCAGACGGCTGCCGAGCAGATGAGGCTTGAAATTGAGACCGTCTCCGCGACCGTCCTGCGTCACGAGGATGAAATCAGCCAATTGCGCGCGCAGCTTTCCGAACTGGAACACGAAATCGGGCACGCGCAGCAACGTGGCCTTGAGCTGAAGGGCCAGGCGGACCGCCACGAGAGCAGCATCCAATTCAACGAGGAGCGCCTGCGCGAACTCGCCGCCCAGAACACCAAGGCGCTCAGTGACATTTCGCAGGCCGAGGAGCGGCACCTGGCCGCGGGACAGGAACTCGCGGCGCTCACGGAGCGTCTGGCCGCTTCCGAGGCCGCGCTGGAACAGCATCGCCGGGCGCTCGAATCGCGCCAGGACGCCTTGCAGACCATTGAGGCGGAGTTGCGGCGCCTGCAGGAGCAGCAGCGCCAGGCGCAGTCCGACGCCTTTGCCCACGCGCAGCATCTCACGCGCGCCCGCAACGAGATTAATGCGCTTGATTTGCAAAAGCAGGGCAACGTCGTCCGGCTGGAAAAACTTTCCTCCGAAAAAATCCAGCTTGAGGAGGAGCGCGGCCAGCTTGAAGTCCGCCTCCGCGAATCCACCGCGCATGTCGAGGCCGAGCAGCTTGACGCCTTGAACCAGCACGGCACCGTCGAGCAACGCCAGGCGCGTCTGCGCGAAATCCAGCAGGAACTCGTCCGCCTCACGCAGGAGCTGGACGGCCGGCTGCAACAGCAGGCCGAACAGCGTTCACGATTGAACGTCCTTGAACAATTGCAGTCCGAGCACGAAGGCTTCAGCGCCGGCGCGCTGGCCGCGCTCAAGAATGCCGAACAGGTTTTGGGTTCGCTCGCCGATAAAATCCGCGTCCCGGACCAGCACATCACGGCCATCGAAACCGCCCTCGGCCATCATCTGCAACTGGTCATCACCGAACAGCCCGAAGCCGCGCGGCGGATTCTCGCGGACTTGAGCGCGAACAAAAAAGGCCGCGCCAGCATTGCATCGCTGGCGCTTGCCGGGGATGCCCCGCCCGCCGCGGACGTTGTGGCACCGCATCCCGCCGCGCTCAGCTTTGTTGAAGCCGAGGCATCCGTGCTGCCGCTGCTCCGCAATCTGATTGGCCGCACGCTGGTCGTTCCCGACCTGGACGCGGCGATCGCGGCCCGGCGCGAACACGGCGGCGCGTTCGATTATGTGACGCTTTCCGGCGAGATGCTCAGCGGCCACGGCGTCTTCACCGGCGGTTACGCCAACGGATCCGGAAAAACCCCGGGCTCAATTCTCGGCCGCAAGAACCAGATTGTGGAGTTGCAGTCGCAGCTTGGCGCGGCCCAGGCGCAGGTCGAGGAATTGAGCCGCCGCAAGGGCGCGCTGTTGAGCGAACAAACCGGTTTGCAGGCGGGGCTGCAGCAGGCGCAGACGGAATTGCGCGAGCGCGAGGTCGCCATCGCCACGCACCAGGGCGAACTGAACGCGCTGCAGAATTCCCAGCGGCTTCTGCACCAGAAGATTGACACGGTTGTCTACGAAATTCAGAGCCTGGCGGCGCAGGAGCAGGAGGGTTTACAAAAACGCGCCGCGCTCGCCGCGCAGGCCGCCGAACTGGAGACCCGCGAGCTGGACTTGCAGCAGCAGGCCGCCGAAATCACCGCCGCGCTCGAGGAATCGCGCCGCAACCGGGATCTCGCCGCCGCCGGGTTGACCGAGACGCGCGTTGCCTTCGCCTCCGAGGAACAGATTTGCGCCTCCTTCCGCCAGCAACAACAGTCGCTCGACGAGCGCTTGCGGGAGCTTTCGCAGCTGGTCCAGCAGCGCCGCGCGGAGATTCCCGCCTTTCTCGAAAGGAAGGCGCGCGCCGAATCTGAAATCCAGGCATCCCGCGGCCAGATTGAATCGCTGCGCCATGAGCGCGAGCAGGTCAACGCCCAGGCCGCCGAGCTGCTCGGTCGCAAAAACGCGCAGGAGGCGGACATCGCCGCCCGCGAGGAGGACTTGCGCGAACAACGACGCCGGCTCGCCGAGCGGCAGCAGCAACGCGGCGCGCTGGAGGTTGACCTCGCCCAAAAGAACATGGGCGTCCAGAATCTTCGCGACCAGATCCGCCAGAAATACCACTTGAACCTTGACGACATCCGCAGCGAGTGCATCACCATCACCTTCGCCGACGAAGGCCCGGCCCGCGTGCAGACGCTGACGCCCGAGGAAATGGCCGCCAACGGCGCGGCGACGGATTGGGACGCCGTGGCCGGGCAGGTCGCCGCGCTCCAGACGCGCATCGACGAAATGGGCCCCGTCAACCTGGTTGCCATCGAGGAATACGAGGAGACCGAGCAGCGGCACAGCTTCCTCAGCACGCAGCATGATGACCTGGTCAAGGCCAAGTCCCAGTTGCTCGAAGTCATCAACCGCATCAACCTGCAGACGCGCCAGATGTTTACCGAGACCTTCGAGAAAATCCGCGACAATTTTCGCGCCATGTTCACCGAGGTATTTGGCGGCGGCAAGGCCGACCTGCTGCTCGTGGGCGAGGGCGACGCGCTCGAGAGCGGCATCGACATCGTGGCCCGGCCGCCCGGCAAGCAGTTGCAGACCATTTCGCTGCTCTCCGGCGGCGAACAGACCATGACCGCCGTCGCGCTTTTGTTCTCCATCTACCAGGTGAAGCCCAGCCCGTTTTGCGTGCTGGACGAGCTGGACGCGCCGCTTGATGAGTCAAACATCAACCGCTTTGTCCGCGTCCTGCAACGGTTCCTCGCGCATTCGCAGTTCATTGTCATCACCCACAACAAACGCACCATCGGCATGGCTGACGTGCTTTACGGCGTGACCATGGAGGAGCGCGGCATCAGCAAGATTGTGAGCGTGAAGTTCCACAAGACCGAGGCCGCAACGAACGGCCACGTGCCCTTGGTGCCAGGCGCGAGCGGCGGCCAGGTTGAAACCGAGGAAGACCTGCGGCACAAACGCGACGAAACGCTCGATATCGTGATGGCCAAGTGACCGGTGCGGGTTCAGAGGCGCGAGGTCCCGGCGGTTACAACACCCAGTCGGCCACCGGCAGGGCCGTGCACGCCGGCGGCCGGTCCAAAACCTCCCTCACCATCGATAGCAAGGCGGACGGAGGATAGGGCTTGGCGAGAAAGTTGTGGCCCTCCAGCAGCGCGAGGTCTTTTCCGGCCATGCCGGGGCTGTAGCCGCTGGTGTAAATCACCTTCAGCTCCGGGTCCAGCGCCGTGAGTTGTTCCGCCAGTTCCCGGCCCAGAATTCCGCCGGGCATGACCATGTCCGTCAACAAGAGCTGGATTCTCTTTTCATGACTTGACAAGGTCTGCAGCGCCTCGAGGCCCGAAGCGGCTTCAAACACGCGGTAACCATGGGAGGCGAGCAGTTTTACGACAAAGGCCCGCACCTCCTCCTCGTCCTCGACGACGAGCACGCTCTCGGTCCCGCCCCGGAACACTTGCGGTGCGGCCGGCGAGGACGGGGCCGCGCCCTTGTTTATGCAAGCCGGCATGAAAACCCTGAAGGTCGAGCCATTGCCCGGCTCGCTCTGGACTTCGATCCAGCCTTCATGCTGTTTGGCGATGCCATAGACCGTGGCCAGCCCGAGGCCGGTGCCCTTGCCAACGGGTTTCGTGGTATAAAACGGCTCGAAAATCCGGTCGAGCACCTCGGGCGGCATGCCGCAGCCCGTGTCGCGAACGCTCAGGCTGACGAATCTGCCCGCGCGGGCCTCCCGGTTTCGCCGCGCCTCATCGATGTTGATGGTGACCTCCTCCGCAGCGATCGTGAGGGTGCCGCCGCCGGACATCGCGTCACGCGCGTTGACGGCCAGGTTCATGAGCATTTGTTCCATCATGCCCGCGTCTGCGTTCACGAAAGGCAGGCCCGCCGGAGCGATCACGTTTACCTTGATCTCCTCCCCCAGCAGGCGCGGGAGCATTTCGCAGACCGAGGTGATGGTGCCGCGGACGTCCATGTTGCGGGGCTGGCGGACCTGTTTGCGGCTGAACGTGAGCAACTGCCGCACCAGCTTGCCGGCGCGTTCCGCCGCCGCGCAAATGGTCGACAGCGGTTTGTGCTCGATCGACGAAGGCGGGTGATTGCCAAGGAGGATCGTGGCATTTCCCTGGACTACGGTCAGGATGTTGTTGAAATCATGGGCCACTCCGGCGGCGAGCTGCCCGATGGCCTCCATCTTCTGCGCCTGCCGGAATTGATGCTCCAACTGCATCTGTTCCGTCATGTCCTGCGCGATGATCAGCAGATGCGGCTCGCCGTCCAGCTCGAACAACTCCACCGACAGCAGAACATCCTTCATTTGGCCGGACTTGGTGCGCAGCCGGCAGGAGAGGTTGCGCACCGACATTTCCTCCCGGAGAATTCCCAGCATCTGCCTTCCCAGGTCGGGGTTTTCCCAAAGCCCAAGGTCCTTCGGCGTGCGGCCGATCAATTCCGCGCGAAGGAAGCCGGTGATCTCCAGGAATCCCTCGTTCACGTCCACATACTTCTCGTCCAGCAGCGACCGGATGGCCAGCGGAATGGGGCTGGCTTTGAAGGCCTTGGAGAACCGCTCCTCGGACAGGCGGAGCGATTTTTCCGTCTGCGTGCGCCCGGCGATTTCTTTCTTCAACTCATCGTTCGCGCACTGCAATTCCGCCGTGCGCTGATTGACCAACCCGTCGAGGTCGCTCAGGCGGCCTTTGAGCTCCCGGTTAAGCCCCCATTTTTCGGTAAGGGCGTGCGCCAATTGCAACACCTCGATGTTGTCGAAGGGCTTCTTCAGGATCAGCAGGTTGTCCGTCCGGCCCAGTTGCCGGACCATTTCCTCCCAGGAATAGTCGGAATGGGCGCTGCAAATGACCACCTGCAGTTCGGGGCAGTCCTTCCAAATGTGCTCGATGGTTTCCACCCCGTCCCAGCCCGGCGGCATGCGCACATCCACGAACGCCAGCGCGTAGGGCCGTCCCGCCGCCATTGACTCCCGCACCATTCGCAGGCCTTCCTCGCCCTGGAACGCGGAGTCGATTTCAAACACCGTACGGTCGGCCATCTGTGCCACGTCACCGAACAGGAACGCCCTGGCGTTTTCCAAAGCCGCGTTCGATTCGCCCAGCCCGCACAGGATTTTGCGGAAATCCGCGTGGATGGACGGATTGTCGTCAATGACAAGAATCCGGCGGTTCACCGCATGGTTGGGATTATTCATGGCAGACTGGCGTCAGCCAGGGATCTGCCGTCGGGCTGAAGCTGTGGCCTGGCTGTGGCCACGCCATGGAAAACGGACTTTTCTTGTGAAGCGGCGGAGCAATTCACGCAGTATTGCATCGTCCAAAACGGGGCGTGGCTTGAGGAGTTATGGCTGGAAAAAACCAACCATATTTTGTCATTGGCGTGACCAGGTGGCAATTTTCGCCCTGTGTTGCCACGCGGTGGTGGCGCCGGGATTACTTGATCTCCCTGACCTGCACGTTGCGGTAGCGGATGACGGTGTCGTTATTGTCGTTGAAGGCTCCCAGACCCAGCAGGAACTGCCCGTCGGGCACGCGGATTTTGGCCGGCGCTTTGACGTCGCTGAAAACCTCCGTGTCATTGACGAAAGCCGAACACTCGCCGTCGTGGAGGCGGAAGCGGAAGGTGTTGTGGTCGCTGTTCAGCGCGACCATCTTCACGACCTGCCGCACGGTCCATCCCTGCGCAAAGCTGGCCACGTCGCCTTCCGTGGCGTTCTGTTTCATCCGGAACGCGTACCAGTTGTAACTGTTGAAACTGGCGTTGCAATCCGGCATGCCCATGACGAGGCCGGCCTGAAAATCCTTGCTCGAGGACCCGGCCACTTCAAATTCGCCCTGCACTTCAAAATCCGTGCCGACGCGCACCCTTGAATAGCACAGGTGTCCTCCCGGGCCGGACTTGATTTCCAGCGCGCCGTCCTTGATCCGGTGGGTTTCATCCCATGAATAAACCCAGTTCAGATCGTCATCCGACTGCGGCAGGAAATTCACCCAGCCGCCCTGGTCCAACTGTTGCTCCATTTTGAGTCCCGCACAACGGAACCGGGCAAAGTCCCGGGTGCGCATGTCGGTGTCGGTCGCGTCCGCGAGTTCCGTATACAGGCGCAGGGCCAGGTCGTACAACCTGCCGTTGCGGGCGTTTTCCGCGTCGGCCACTTTTCCGGCGGAAGGTCCCGTGCGGGCGGCGACTTCTCCCGGCATCAGGGACAAATCGGCGTCCCAGGCGGTGAGATTGTCCGGCCACGGCTTCCAGTTGATCGCCTCGAGCTGAGTCCGCGCCACGTCATATTTCCCGGCCAGGTATGCCACCACGGCATAAGTGGACTGCCATCCTTGCTGTTTACCCTGCTGCGAAGGCTCGGCAATGTAACCTTCGTACATCTGTTGCATCACCGGCCAGATATCGTCGCGGCCGTAAATATGGTTTCCCGGCTCCAGTTCCAGTTCCGATTCCATGTCCGAGACCACGTCAAAAAACTTCCGGGGAACATCCGTGTCGAAGCGCCGGGTGTTGACCGCGGTGACGCCGAGCGCCCGCATCGAATTCAGGTCGCCATACCAGCGCGGGCGCAGTCCCCAGCGCATATTCGACCAGGCAGCCGGGTCATCTATCTGGGCGGCGACGGCCCGATCGAACCACATCCGCATTTCCCCGATGCCGGTCTGGCCCAGAGAGACGTAAATCATCCGGTCCGCAGCCAGCGGAAGGTCCGGCCGCAGTTTCCAAGCCTGCGTGAAGGATGCGCGCGCGATCTCGAGGTTCGTGCTGAAACCTTGCCAGCCCTGCGGAGTCACCGTATCGACGTAACCGCCCCCGCGCGCCTTCCAGGCTTCGTCCACCCGAAACTCTCCGTCCAGCATGAGGGACAGCCATTCAAAGGATTTTCCAGACTTCTTCACAATATCGCAGACGGACGAGCGGTATTCATAAAAGAAATTGTAGCCCCAGCCGTTCATAAGAATGTCCGCGACTTCGGCCTGGTCCCCCGGCTGAAAACTTCCGTCGGAAAAAGCGAGAGCAAGTTCGGTCAGTGCCTCCTGTTCCACGGGTGCCACGCGGCGGTCCTGCGGGGACAGTTCCCGCATGGTGTCGGCCAGGCTGACTGCGGCATAAAACTTGGGATAGGCGAGGTGCTTGGAGTTTGGATAAGCATTCATCGCGCGTTGCAACCGCCTTTCCTTCTCGTGCAACTCGATGCTGTTGACTCCGGTCATCGTGAGGATAAGCGGGTCGGTGCAGGTGGGATTGTTGGCGAGATTGTCGCTCCACTCCGAAATTGAGAGCGGATTGGCGTCCGCATCGCCGCCATAAGTGCGCGAAATCCACGCCTTGAGATAGTCGACCGCGTCGCCATCGCATGGCTCGGTCCGGTCGCCGCGTTCCTGGTAGCCTTCCAGCCATTGCCGGACGCGAAACTCCCGGTGCCGCTTTTGGACATCCGCCTCCGTCTGCGTGTTGGTCGTCCAAGTCACCGGCGCGCTGGCCGCGTCGATGGCCGTCTGCGCGGTGGGTGTGACGGCCTGCGTGATTGCCTGATTCACCGCGGGGAGCAACTTGGTCCGGAACCACAGCCCGACGATCACCCCCGCAATCACGAGGACCACGAAGACCGCGATCGCGGCGATGACCCACCATTTGACCCCATGACTCCGAGGTTGGCAGGGGCTTGGACCAGCCAGCGGCGGCGGGGAAGGGGCACGGTAGGCAGGCGCGCTTGTGCCCAGCACCGAATCCAGCAATTGCCAATCCGCCATGCCTTCGCACCAGACATGCTCCGAACCGTTGAGTTCTCCAATTTGGCGGCGACGGCGCAGTTCTTCCAGCGGGAAAACGCCCTCGTTCCGGCCTTCGCGATGCAGGTAATAGTCCACAATTCGATTCCTATTTCAACTGACGTCAGGGAGTGCGACTCTGCCGCCGGAGTTATAGCCGGAGATTCCCCAAGTAGCCATCGCTAATTGCTCAGGCGAATTGAACATTGCCAAGCCGGAATGGTCTGAATATAAGAGGCAGGTAGTGGAGCGCACAATACAGACATCGTGAATACGGGGACACCGCCAATTTTGCCGGGTCCCGCCGCCGGATTGCGCAGGCTGGCCGCCCTGCTTTTTTTTATCTGCACTTTCCTTTCCACCGCCCGCGCGGAAATCCAGTTCGACGTTTTCCTCGGCTACGGCGATCTCGGCGGCGGCGGCATTGTTCCCGAGGCAAGCTGGTTTCCGGTTGTTTGCGAGGTGAAAAATGACGGCCCGACCTTTGACGGTGTCATCGAGGTGTCCGCCGGAAACTACAACAACAGCCAGACCCGACGCATCGTGGTGGAATTGCCCACGGGCACGCTCAAACGGCTGTCGATCCCTGTCTTTTCTGCCGGCCGTTATCAGAATTCCTGGGATGTCCGCCTGCTGGATGAGCATGGGCGGGTCCGCGCCGAGCATTCCAATCTTGGACCACGGGCGGCGCTTGCCTCCGGCGTCACCCTGCTTGGCGCCCTGCCGCGCGGCAGCGTGGGCACGCCGGTGATCCGGCAAATCACCGCCCGTAACGCCGACCTCCAGCCCGCCGTCGCCCGCTTTGCCGAGGGCGCCATCCTGCCCGACAATCCGCTCGAATGGGAGGGGATGGACTCCTTTTATCTCAACTCGGAGGAAGCGCCCGGCCTCGGCGTCGGCCAGGTCAATGCCCTGCTGGGCTGGCTCAATGCGGGCGGCCATCTGATTGTTGGCGTCGAGGCGGTTTCGGACATCAACGCCACGCCGTGGCTGCGCACGATCGTTCCCTGCGACCTTACCGGGGTGGGCACGGTCACCAATCACACCGGCCTCCAGCAATGGCTGCAGGAATCCCCGACCGCGTCCGTAAACTTCACGTCCTCGCGCTCGCGGCGGGCCAATTTTTCCGGCAACACCTACCCTGAAGCCTTCTCGAGTCTGCCCGTGGATCCCGAGTTTGAGGATGCGGAGCTGCTGGTCGCGACCGGTACGCCCCGCAACGGCCGGGTGCTGGCTTCCGCGGGCGACGCCCCCCTGCTCATCACCTCGCATCAGGGCAGGGGACTTGTCACCGTCCTGCTCTTCAACCCCGAGCGAGATCCTTTTCGCACCTGGAAGAATCTCCCGTCGTTCTGGGCGAAACTCACCGGCGTGCCGTCGGGATTGTACAAGGACCCGCCGGAAAACCCCTCCCTGAGCACGGGCTTCAGCATTGACAGCGTGTTCGGCGCGATGATTGACAGCAAGCAGGTCCGCAAGCTGCCGGTTGAATGGCTGCTGCTGCTGCTGATTCTTTACCTGCTCGTCATCGGCCCGCTCGACCAGTACTGGCTCAAACGGCTCAAGCGGCCCATGCTCACCTGGCTGACTTTTCCCTGCTACGTCGTCTGCTTTTCGCTTCTGATTTATTTCATCGGCTACAAGCTGCGCGCCGGCGAAACTGAATGGAACGAGCTGCATTTGGTGGACGTGCTTGTGAACGGCGACCACGCCGAACTGCGCGGCCGCACCTACGCCTCCATCTATTCGCCCGTTAACGCCACCTACAAGGTCGAAAGCGATCTGCATTATTCCACGTTTCGCGGGGAATTCCGCGGCAGTCTCGGCGGCGGCTCCCAGGACGAGCACGCGGATGTCCTGCAGGTGGGCGATAATTTCAAAGCCGACATCTTTGTTCCAGTCTGGACAAGCCAGCTTTACATGAGCGATTGGTGGCAGACTGCGGATGACATTCCGCTACAGGTGGGCGTGACACCCGTTGGACAGGATTGGTCGGTGACAGTTTTCAACCACCGCGACCAGCCCCTCGCGCCGGCCCACTTGGTCATCGGCGAAATGATTTATGACCTTGGCGAAATCCCGGCGTCGACCAACGAGGTCTTCAAGCTGGATCGTTATTCGGGAAAAATGCTGGGCGACTTTGTGCGAAGTCACGCCAACAATTTCCAAGGTGCGGCCCAGCAGCGGCAGTATGCCTTCGGCAACACCGGCAGCGGCCGGATTGAGGATTTGCCGGAGAGTTCCATGGCACTTTCCTTCCTGTCCTCGGGCGAACTGGAGAATTTCGAAATCACCCCCGGACTCGACCTTTCGTCGCTTCCCCAACAGGGCCAGGCGGTGTTGCTCGCCTGGGAGCCCGGTTATTCGCCGGTCAAGCCGATCAACCTGTTTCCAACCCGCCGCAGCCACAAGGACACGCTTTGGCGCGTGGCCGTGACCATCAACCCCGCCTCTGCGCCGACACCCTGACTTATGAACTCCGCCGCACCACCACCCATTTCCGCGCCGCCGCTGCCCGCCGTCCGTACCGTCGGCCTGACTCGCGCCTACGGACCGATGCTCGCGCTCAACGCGCTCGATCTCACGGTCAACCGCGGCGATCTTTTCGGCTTCATCGGTTCCAACGGCGCGGGCAAGACGACCACGCTTCGCATCTTGGCGACATTTCTAGCGCCCACTTCCGGACAAGCCTCGGTCCTCGGCCATGATGTTGTGCGCGACGCCGATGCCGTGCGTCATGTCATCGGTTATATGCCGGACTTTTTCGGAGTGTACAAGGACATGGAAGTCACCGAGTACCTGGATTTCTTCGGGGCGTGCTACAAGATTCCCACGGCCCAGCGGGAGAAAACAGTCAATGACGTGCTCGAACTGGTCGGCCTTTCCGAGAAGAAGGGCGCGCTCATTGGTGCGTTGAGCCGCGGCATGCAACAGCGGCTCGGCCTCGCCCGCGTGCTCATCCACGATCCGCAGCTGCTGCTGCTCGACGAGCCCGCCAGCGGTCTGGACCCCCGCGCCCGCATCGAGATGATGGCCATCCTCCAGGAGCTTCAGCGTCTCGGCAAAACCATCATCATTTCCTCCCACATCCTCAGCGAACTCCAGACCCTCTGCAACCGCGTGGCCATCATCGAAAAGGGCCAGCTCATCTACGCCGGCCCGGTGCAGGGCGTGCGCGACCAGATGTCCAGCGGCCTGGTGGTGTGGGTCCGCGTCGCGGCCGAGACCGACCGCGCCGTCGAGCTTCTCAAAGCCCGCCCCGAAGTGGCCGAGGTCGCGCCCGTGGATGGCCGCATCAAGGTGCAGCTGGTGGACCACGACACCGACCACAGTTTCGTGGCCGACACGCTGGTGCGCGCCGGGCTGAAACTCACCGGCCTGCAGGAGGACGAGCTGGGCTTGGAGGAGGTTTTCCTCCGCGTGACCCGCGGCGAAACGCAGTAGCACTTTTGGTCGCGATGGAAATTTGAGGCGCTCACGGGGGCGTCCAGCCGGCGTAACATGACTTTCCTGCCCATAGTCGAGCGTGAACTGCGCGTGGCCGCGCGCAGCCGGTTTACCTTCTGGAGCCGGCTGGCGGCGGCGGCGTTCGCCCTGGTTATTTTCATCGCACTGCAATTCATCGCCCAAGCCACCCGCGGCGCCATCGGCGCGGGCCAGCTGGAGTTTGCCATCCTGAAATGGCTCGCCTTTGCCTACGCGTACGCCGCGGGCCTGTTTCTGACCGCGGATTCGCTCAGCGAGGAAAAGCGCGAGGGCACGCTCGGCCTGCTGTTTCTCACCGACCTGCGCGGGTACGACGTCGTGTTCGGCAAACTGCTGACGCAATCGCTGCGCGCCTTTTATGCGCTGCTGGCCGCCTTCCCCATCATGGGACTGGCGCTGCTGGCGGGCGGGGTGACGGGCGGGGAATTCTGGCGGGCCATGCTCGTGATTTGCAACACGCTCTTCTTTTCACTGTCGCTCGGGATGCTGGTCAGTTCCATCAGCCGCGACTCGACCAAGGCCTTGAACGGCACCCTTCTTTTGCTCGTGGTGATTGTGGGCGGCCTGCCCCTGGCCGATTTGGCGCTGGCCGGTTTTGAATATCGGAAATTCGAGGCCGTGTTCAGCGACGCCAGCCCCGGTTATCTCTTCAGCAACGCCGGCGGCTACCGGTTCAGCGGGTTCTGGATTTGTCTCCCGCTCCAGAACGCGCTGGCGTGGGCGTTCCTCGTTTTGGCGAGCGTGCTGACGCCGCGGTCGTGGCAGGACAAGGCGGCGGCGTCAATCGCGTCGCGTCCGAGGCTGTCCCATCGCTGGCGGTTCGGCGGCCCGCGCGCCCGCGTGGCCCTGCGCCAAAGGCTCCTCGCCAAAGACCCGATGCTTTGGCTGAGCCTGCGCGACCGATGGCTCCCGCGACTGGTCTGGACGCTGACCGTGATTGTGCTCCTGATTCGCGCCTCGAGCCTGGCCTTCAGTTTTGTGGTTTACTCAGCCGATGCGTCGGTCTTGTCGCCCGTGTTGCAAGCCTTCCTTCAGCTCACCACGGCCTTGGAATGGCTGCTCCGGCTGGCGCTTTATCTGTGGATCGCCTCACAAGCCAGCCGCTTTTTCGTCGACGCCATTCGCAACGGCGCCCTCGAACTTCTGCTGGTGACGCCGGTCAACCCTTGGCAAATCGTCCGAGCCCAGTGGGCCGCGTTGTGGCGGACTTTCTGGTTCCCGGTTATATGCGTGGTATTGCTGCAACTCGCGGGCACCGCAGCCACTGTTTTGCAAATGAAAAGCTATCCGGTCACTTCTACGGTTACGATGGGAGGCAAAACCACCACGACCCGTTCCGCGGGCTTCGATTTGTCGGTCTACCAGGTCACCAGTGTCAGCGTCGGCGTGCTCACCTTCGTCGCGGGCCTGGCCGCGGCGGCGTGGTTTGGGATGTGGATGGGATTGACGAATCGCAAAGCCTCGGTGGCGCTGCTCAAGACGATTTGCTATGTCTTCGTGTTGCCATGGATTGGGTTGATGTTTGCGCGGGTGTTCATCATGTTCGCGCTTATTCCCGCCGGCATCGCGGGAAGTCCGACGGTGATGCTGGTGGTCCCGATGCTGATCGTCGGGGTCCTGAACCTGGGCAAGGACTGCTTCTTCATCTGGTGGGCGCATTTAAGTTTGCGGGTTCATTTTCGCGAGAAGGTCACCGGGGACAAAGGGCATCGGTACCGTCCGTCCGGCTCCATGCCACCTCCGCCGGCGGCGCCGCCCGTGATCCTGCCGCCCGGCCTTCCGCCGGCCGCCAATGCGATTTGAACTTACAGTCATTCACAGGGGCGCCCATTCCGACTGCGCACGCCGGCTGGTTGTGTTCGCTTTAGCGGGGACCGGATGCTACGGTTGGTTGGAAAGTGAACCGTTGAGATGACCGTGCTGCCCGCCATCGTGCGCGAATTGCGCGCCCAAGCCCGCCTGCCGTTCACTTACGCGCTGCGCGTGGTGGGCGCGGCGGCGCTGCTGCTGGTGAGCGTGTTTTTCGCGCTGGAGTCCGGCTTTGCGCCGGATGACGGCGGCCGGTTGTTCGGCTGGCTGAACTTTACGCTCTTCATATTCATCTGGATGATCGTGCCGCTCGTCGCCGCCGATTGCATCAGCCGGGAACGGCGCGAGGGGACCATCGGCCTGCTGTTTCTGACTCCGCTGAAGGCGCGCGAAATCGTGGTCGCCAAGGGGTTCGTCCACGGCTTGCGGGCGCTGTCGCTGTGGTTTGCCGTCATCCCATTGCTCACCATCCCGTTTCTGATGGGCGGGCTGGGCCGGCGTGAACTGGCATTGTCGTTCCTCTTCAACTTCAGTTCGATCTGCCTCGCGCTGGCGGCGGGTCTGGCGGCGTCCGCCGTTTCCAAGAACTGGCTGCGCGCGCAGATTCTGGCCTGCATTTTGAGCTGCGGCATCGCTTGTTCGTTCATCGGCTTGACCGGTTATTTGTTTGAAGACAGCGTCGCGTTCAAGTCCAGCGCATTTTCCTATGGCGGTGGCACTTCAGTCCTGAGGGCTGCGGGAAACCCGGCGTACCGATTCCACTATGCACCGGGACTGGCCGGCCCCAGTTTCTATTACGGCACGTCGTCGTATCAATACCTGGCGATCAACCGCGACACGCTCCCGCTGGTCGGCTTTTGCTGCGTGTCCGATTACAACGCGTGCTGGTCGCCCATGCTGGCTTCGTTGTCCTCGGCCGGGCAGACCTCGTGGCTGTCGACGGCCGGACGGCTGGCGGCGTTGTCTCTGCTCGCGCTGCTGGTGGCCATTGAACTGGCCGCGCGGCGGTTGCGGCGCATCTGGCAGGAGCAACCGCCCTCGGCCCGCCAGTTGTGGCTTGAGGAAGTGCTGTGCGCCCCGGTTGTCGGCGTGACTTTTCTCCGCTGGTGGATGCGCCGCAAACTGGACCTCAACCCCATCGGCTGGCTGGAGCAGCGCTCGTGGTCCGGGCGGCTGGTGATGTGGGGCTGGCTGGCGGTGATGGTGTCGCTGTATTGCACCTGTCTGACCGGCAGTTACGCGCCGCAAATAATTCATCGCCTGCAGAACATCATGGCGTGGCTGCTGCTCGTGGGCTTGGCCGCCAGTGCGGCGGGCAGCTTCCAGCGCGAACGCGAATCCGGGGTGATGGAGCTGCTCCTCGTCTCGCCGGTGTCCGAGGCCCAAATCATCGGCGGCCGGGTGCGCGGATTATGGGGACAGTTTTTGCCGGCGCTATTGCTGCTGCTGGCGGCGTGGGCTTACATCAACAGTTGGAGCCGGGAACCGGCGGGCGGATTTGCGTGGGTCCAATTTTACTGCGTCGCTTTTCTCACCCTCCCGGTCATTGGATTGTATCACTCGCTCCGGTGGAAGAATTTTGTCAGCGCTTTTCTGCTTACTTGTATCACCGGTCTAATGCTGCCCCTGGCAATTACGCTGCCGCTCCGCGCCCATCTTCTGGCCGTGGGGCTGCCTTCCTTGTATGGTTATTCCAGCGACATGGATTCCGCCGACCAGCTTCAGAGTTTCCTCAGTTCCGGGTTGTTCCCCAACATCCTGCAGGTGCTGATTGCCATCTTTATCGCGCGGCGGCTTTACCGCGACCTCCGCGACCGAAACTTTGTGTTTTCGCGGGCGTTAACCTGAGGAGTGGCCTGGATGTATTTTAAGATTCCAACCCCGCGCGCCCTCGCATGACTTTTTTGCCCATCGTCACCCGCGAACTGCGCGTCGCTTCACGCCGACGCGGCACCTACTGGTCGCGCTGTCTGATCGCGGCCCTGGCGATCGGCGGCGGTTTCCTGGTCTATCTCGCGAACGACGGCCAGGCGCCCCACGAAATCGGGCAGGCCCTGTTCTATGTCGTGGCTGGCGGCGCATTCATCTACTGCCTCTTCGCCGGCGTGCGATCCACCGCCGATTGCATCAGCGAGGAAAAGCGCGAGGGCACGCTCGGCCTGCTCTTCCTGACGGATTTGAAGGGCTACGATGTCGTGGGCGGCAAGCTGGTGGCCACTTCCCTGAACGCCTTTTACGGGCTGCTTTCCATCCTGCCGGTGCTGGCGATTCCATTGCTGATGGGCGGCGTGACCAACGGCGAATTCTGGCGCATGGCCCTGGTGCTCGCGAACACCTTTTTCTTCTCGCTCGCCACCGGCATGTTCATGTCTGCCATCAGCAAATCCCCGCGCGCAGGTATGGCTGCGACATTTCTCTTCCTGCTCGCCGCCACCCTCGGACTCCCGCTGCTCGTTGCAACCTTTCCCTTCCTCGACGAGTCCCGCAACTTGTCGCATGTTTTCCAACTGCTCAATCCCGTCTGTTCCGGCATCTGTGTGCCCGACCTCGTATTTCAGGCGAGGTCGGGAGATTTCTGGTGGTCGGCCGGAATCATTCACACCGGAGCCTGGCTTTTTCTGGCGCTGGCGAGCGTCATCGTGCCGCGTTCCTGGCAGGACCATTCGCCGGGCGCCGGGGCCGGCCGCTGGCGCGAACGCTGGCGGCGCTGGAATTTCGGCAACGACATTGAGCGCGCCGAGTTCCGGCGGCGGTTGCTGGGCGTCAACCCCTTTTTCTGGCTCGCGGGCCGCGCCCGGCTCAAGCCCGTCTGGGTCTGGTCCGCCCTGGCCTTCCTCGCCTGCCTGTGGACTTGGGGTGCCTTGGACAACGGGCACTCGTGGAACGACGCCGGCGTCTTCATACCCACCGCCATCATCCTCAACTGCCTGCTCAAACTCTGGATTGCCTCGGAAGCCGGGAACCGCCTGGGCCAGGACCGCAAGATTGGCGCGCTGGAACTCCTGCTCTCCACGCCGCTCGGCGTGCGGGACATCATTCGCGGCCAGTTGCTCGCGTTGCGCCGGCAGTTCCTCGGCCCAACCCTCGTGGTCATGCTGGTGGAATTCATCTTCCTGCTGGCGTCGCTCAAAAACGTTGGTTCCAACGCCGGCGACGTTCCCGCCCTAGTGGCCTGGTGGGCCGGGGTCAATGTGATGCTGGTGGCGGACATGATCGCGCTTTCCGTGGTCGCCATGTGGGTCGGGCTGTCCACCAGAAATCCGAACCGCACCACCAGCATCGTGGTCATCCGCGTGCTCGCGTTGCCGTTGCTGGTGAGCGCTGTAATTCTTATCTTTACCGGAGTTTTTGTGTCCGCCTCCAACATTCCCTTCAATCCCGACTGGAAATTCTTCCTGGCGCTGTGGTTGCTGCCGGGAGCTTTTGCCGACGCATTTTTTGGACTGCGCGCGTGGCGGGGTTTGCGCGAGGACTTTCGCGAAGTCGCCGCCCAGCGCTTTGCGCCGCGACCCACGCTCTGGCAGCGGTTGTTTGGTCCGGGCGCCGCCGCCGCGCCGCGGTCCGGAGTTTAGGCAGGCGATATCTTTTCCGCGAGCTCCTCCGCCGGGTACGTCCAGATTTCCGCCAGCGTGGGATGGTAATGCGGCATCGCCGCCAGTTCCTGGACCGTCATCCGCTTGTGCATCGCGGCGATGATTTCGTGGATCAACTCGCCGCCGAGCGGTCCGACGCAACTGCCGCCGATGATTTCGCCCGTGGCCGGGTCCGCCAGCAATTTCACAAAACCGTCCTTCGCCTCCATGATGAGCGATTTGCCGTGATCATTAAACGGATAGCTCGCCGCCAGATACGGAATTTTGCGCGCCGCCGCCGCTTTCTCCGTCAGGCCCACCGTGGCAACCTGCGGGTCGGAGAACACCACTTCGGTCAGCAATCGGTAATCGATCCGGCGCGGCGACTTCGGCTTGGCGAGGTTGTGCGCGGCGATTTCCCCCTGGGTGACCGCAATATGCACAATCTCATGCGGGCCCGTGCAATCGCCGGCCGCGTAGATATGCGGCGCGGAAGTCTGCATCTCCTCGTTGACGACCAGGTAATCGTCCTCGGTGGCGACGCCCGCCAGTTCCAGCCCCAGCGACGCCGTGTTCGCCGTGCGCCCGAGCGCGTTGAGCACCGCCTCCGCCTCCACCTGAACCTCGCGGCCCTCGTGCCGGAACGTGATTTGTTTCAACCCGCCCTTCCGCGACGCTCCCGTCAATTCGGTGCCGGTGTAAATCGTGACTCCTTCCCGGCGAAAAACCTGCTCAATCACTTCGGCGGCGTCCGTGTCAAAATCCCGCAGCACATGCGCGCCGCGCTGAATCATGGTGACCTTCACATCGAACCGCGCGAAGAATTGCGCGAACTCCACGGCCACCGCCCCGCCGCCCAAAATGATGAGCGACGCGGGCAGCTTTTCGAGCGACAGCGCCTCATCGCTGGTCAGGCAACCGAGGTCGTTCAGAAAAGGATGCGGCAGCGGAGCGACGACCGAGCCGGTGCTGACCACAAAACTCCCTGCCGTGAGCGCTCCGCCTGTGCTCAACGCCAGCGTGTGGGCGTCCGTGAAACGCGCCTGCGCGCGGACGAACTTGAACTTGCCGGAGTTGAGCTGCTTGACCCGGTAATCGGCGAACTCGCCGACCATGGCGTTTTTGCGCGCCATGACCTTCTTGAAATCAAAACACACCTGGCCGGACTGGATGCCCCAGGGCTCGGAATGCTGCGCCAGGTGCTTGACCTCGGCCGCATAGAGCAGCGCCTTGGTCGGCATGCAGCCGCGCAGGATGCAGAGGCCGCCCACTTCCTTGCCGCCTTCGATCACCGCCGTCCGCAGGCCCTCGTTGGCCGCGACCCGCGCCGCCGCGTAACCGCCGCTCCCGCCGCCGATGACCGCCACGTCATAATCAAATGGATTCATGGTTCCGGGCCGGACTTTTGTCCTTAAGCGTCATTTGCAATTGAAAAATGCCACGTTTTGGGGCCGAAGCAAGCCCTCTTCGCCGCCGGCGGAAAAAAAATCGAAAAAGTTCTTGCGCTTTTATACTGTTACTATTAAAGTTGCAATATGGCAGTGAACACACAGTTCGCGATTGCGGTGCACCTCATGGCCGGGCTCGGTTGCCAGCGCGGCCGGAGCTTGAATTCCAGCCACCTGGCCGCCAGCGTCAACACCAGCCCCAGCTTTGTGCGGCGGGTGCTGGCGAAGCTGTCCCGCGCGGGCCTGGTGGAGACGACCACGGGCAAGGCGGGCACCTGCCGGCTCGCGAGGAGCACGCGGGACATTTCCCTGCTGGACATTTACCGGGCGGTGGACGCCCCCAGGGCCTTTTCCATCCACACCTATCCCGAGCAGAAGACCTGTCCGGTAAGCTGCCACATCAAGGCCGCGCTGGAGGGGGCGTTGAAGAAAACCCAGGGGGCGATGGAAGCCAGCCTGGCCGACATCAGCCTGGGGCGGATCCTTTCCGACATGAAGAAAAAGTAACAATCTGGCTTAAATTGTTACTGAAACAGTAACAATATAGGCCGCGAACCGAAACCTGAAACCTGAAACTGAAAACGAGGAAAGAAAGACATATGAACAACAACACATCAAACAGACTGGCCGGCCAGGTCGCAGTGGTAACCGGCGCCTCCAAGGGCATCGGCGCTTCCATCGCCAAACAACTCGCCGCGGAAGGCGCGTCCGTCGTGGTCAATTATGCCTCCAGCAAGGCCGGAGCGGACAAGGTGGTGGACGAAATCACGAAGCAGGGCGGCCGGGCCGTCGCGGTGAAGGCGGACGTCGCCAAGAAGGCCGACATCGACCGCCTGTTCGCGGAAACGAAAAAGGCCTTTGGCCGGCTCGATGTGCTCGTGAATAATGCGGGCATCTACGAATTCCTGCCGCTGGAACAGGTCACGGAGGAACATTTCCACAGGCAATTCAACCTGAATGTGCTCGGCCTGCTGCTCACCACGCAGGAGGCGCTGAAGTATTTCGGCTCCGACGGCGGCAGCGTCATCAACTTGAGCTCGCTCGCCAGCACGGCCGGGCTGCCGGGAGCCTCCGTTTACGGCGGCACCAAGGCGGCGGTGGACGCCGCGACCGCTTCGCTGGCCCGGGAACTTGGCCCGCGCAAGATCCGCGTCAACGCCGTCCGGCCCGGGCTGGTGGAGACCGAGGGCACGGACACGGCCGGAGTTACCAAGGGCGAATTCCGGGACCAGTTCGTGGCGGGAACCGCCCTTGGCCGCGTCGGCCAGCCGCAGGACGTTGCGACCGCCGTCGCCTTTCTCGCGTCGGCGGACTCGTCGTGGATCACCGGCGAAACTTTGCTCGTGGCCGGCGGGCATCGTTGACATCACCGGCCGGGGACCGGCCGCCATCACACGGAAGCACACGGCCCGCCGGCGGCCGCCTCGCGCCGGCCCGGCGGGCTGTTGACAGAACCGCAACGCTGCCTGAATATTTGCGCATGAGCGAAATTATTTATCCGCGCAGCCCGCGCGAAACCATGTGCGGCTGGGTTTATCTGCCACGGTTCGTGGACAAAACCCGTCTGCACCTTGCCGGCAAGCTCCACGCCGATTACCAGGAGAATTTCACCAAGGGCTTCGACGGCATCTGGCTCAAGGCCGCGGGGATTACCGCCGAACAATTCATCGACGTCGTCAAGAATTCCATCACGGACGGCCAGGTGGCCGACTGGGTCCGGCAGAACGTGAAGAAGACCGACGCGGAGAAGGCGGCGTTCCGGGATTTCGTGCTGAACCGCGGCACCGAAGGCGGCGAAGTGACCGAACGCTTGAACATGCGCAAGGAGCAATCCGGCTTCTCCCACCGCGACGACATCAAGACCTTCGTGGATTACATCGACGCCGACGAGAAGAGGATTTGATTTGCCTTGATTATCGGGGGCATTCTGATATGCTCCTCGGTGCAGATGAGGATCTTGCAAACAATTTTCAGATACGTCGATCCGATACTTCCTATTGCTGGTGGGCTTTCATGCATCGTCGTTTATGCCTTTTGGGGGAAGGGTGGAGGCCCCTGCAACGTCAGCCCATTAATGGTGATTGCACCGATCCTCTCAATCGGATTGGTCGTT
>Ga0181537_10001458_pt1 | contig 21827 bp, 19 predicted proteins | sample PEATcosm2014_Bin_39_FD_119765 | JGI IMG/M metagenome (GOLD analysis project Ga0181537, IMG submission 119765) | Peatland microbial communities from MTU Mesocosm Facility, Houghton, MI, USA - PEATcosm2014_Bin23_10_metaG | ecosystem: Environmental > Terrestrial > Soil > Wetlands > Peat | place... | reverse complement strand
CTGTGGCCGCTGATGGCCGTGTCGTCGCCGTCGCACCAAGTGCTGACCGTCGGCCTCGCCTCGTTTACCTCGGGCGCCGAGGCGGGGTCGGCCTGGGGCATCGTCGCCGCAGGGACGTTTCTCGTCGCCGCGCCGCTCCTCGTTCTGTTCCTGATCTTCCAGCGGCGCTTCATCTCATCCTTCATCTATTCCGGCATCAAGTAAGGGGAAGCACATGACCGACATCACCCGGCGCACCGCATTAGGCGCGGCGATCGCGATCCCCGCGGCGGCGGCGATGGCGCGTACCGCCCTGGCCGCCGACCCGGTCGAGATCGATCTGTTTTTCCCGGTGCCGGTGCAGGGGATGCTCGCGAACAAGATGAAGGAGCTGATCGACCGCTTTAACGGTCAGCAAAGCGCGGTCAAGGCGACCGCCGTCTATACCGGCAGCTACGACGACACCAATCTCAAGACGCGCGCCGCGATCAAGGCCGGCAAGCCGCCGGCCGCGGTGATCATGTCGGCCAATTTCGTGCGGGAATATGTGATCAACGGCGATGTCGATCCGTTCGACCCGATCATCGAGAAGGACGGCAAGACACCCTCCGAGTTCTTCGACAATTTCTGGCCGGCGCTCAAGCCGAACGCGGTGGTCGACGGCAAGGTCTACGGCATCCCGTATCAGAACTCGACGCCGCTGATGTATTACGCGGTCGATGTGTTCAAGGATGCCGGGCTCGACCCGGAGAAGCCCCCCACGACCTGGGCCGAATGGCTTGAAGCGGCAAAGAAGATCGCCAAGCCCGGCGGCGAGCGTTGGGGGATCAATTTCCCCGGCACTTACGATTATTGCGGTTGGCTGACCAGTGCGTTCGTCATGCAGAATGGCGGGCAATACTACAACCATGATTACGGTGGCGAGGTTTACTACAACGCGCCATCGACGCTCGGTGCGCTGACCCTGCTCGACACTTTCGTCAACAAGGCGAAGGTCATGCCGCCGGGGGTCAGCGACGCCAATGCCTGCACCAGCGCGTTCTTCGCTGGCCGGCTTGGCATGATGCTGCTGTCGACTGGTTCGTTGAGCTTTGTGCGCGACAATATGAAAGCGCCGTACAAGGTCGCGTTCCTGCCGAAAAGTATCCGCAACGCCGCGCCGATCGGTGGCGCCTCGCTGATCCTGCCCAAAGGCAACACGCCCGAGCGGCAAGCCGCCGCCTGGACCTTGATCTCCTGGCTGATCAGCCCGGAGATCGCCGGCGAGTGGAGCCGCTTCACCGGCTATTTCGCGCCGCGCAAGGCGGCCTACGATCTGCCCGACATGCAGAAATTCCTTGCCGATCACCCCGACGCGAAGATCGCGCTCGACCAGCTCAAATTCGCCGTGCCGTGGTTCGACACCTTCAATACCGTCGCGGTGCGCAAGGCGATGGAGGACCAGGTCCAGGCGATCTTCTCCGGCAAGGTCGCGCCGGCCGACGCCTGTGCCGCTGCGCAAAAAGCCGCCGACGAACTGCTTCGCCCCTATGTCGAGCAGACCGCGTTGAAGGCGATCGGTTAGCTGAGGGACACCGCCGCGAAACGCAGCTGTCCGGCGACATAGCTCGCGACGACACGCGGCAGCGCGGGTTCCGAGTCATCGACCAGGATGAGGTCGGCACGGCGGCCAGGGGCGATCTCGCCGCGGTCGGCAAGGCCGGCGGCGCGGGCCGGGTTGCGCGAGACCAGCGCCCAGCATTCGGCGAAGGGCAAGGCGCCGCGACCGGCCAGGATAAAGGCCGCCTGCAGCAGGGTCGGATAGTAGTAGTCGGAGGTGAGGACGCTGCAAAGCCCGGCTTCCGCCGACTCGGCCGCCGGGAGCCGCGCCGCGTGGCTGCCGCCGCGCACGACATTCGGTCCGCCGAGGATCACGGTCTCGCCCGCCTCGACCGCCGAGCATGCCGTCTCCCGATCGAGCGGGAATTCGCTGAGCCGGCAACCCAGCGCCCGGTAATGATCACGCATCGCGGGCGAGTTGTCGTCATGCGAGGCCATCGGGATAACCGCCCTGCGCGCCGCCTCGGCGACCAGTGCCACGGCGGCCGGCACCGCGTCGCGGCGGGCGCGGACCCCCTCGAACAGTGCGATGAAACTCGCTTGGTCGAGCCGGGTGCGGCCGAGATATTCGCCGATCTTGCCGCGTTTGATGTCGCGGGCGATGGAGTCGGTGTGCTCGTTAAAGGCCAGCAGGTCGACCTGGCCTGCGTCGATCCAGCTCAAAACCTCGTCGGCGGCGTCGAGGTTGAAGCATTCGAAGCGCAAATGCAGGCGGGTATCGGCGCCGAGCCGGGGCCGTGCCGTGCTTAGCGCTGTGAGGAATGCCCGCGCCGCCTCGATGCCGCGCAAGCCGGGCTCCCAGGACAGCGTCACGCCGTGATAGGCGGTGGTGATGCCATTGGCGAGCAGCTGCCGATCCGTCTCCAGCAGCGCCGGCACCGGCGCAAAATGCACGCCCGGCCGCGGCATGAGCTGGCGCTCAAAGGCGTCGCCATGCAGATCGACGATGCCCGGCAGCACGAGATAGCCGCCGGCATCGGTCGCTATTTCGCCCGTCTGCGCAGAGACGGCTGAGATGCACCCATCCGCGACCGAGATGCTGCCGTGTCGGATGCTGCCGTCTTCGTGCAGCAGACGAGCGCCGGACAGGATTAGGTCGGACATGGCGAGCCTGGATTGAACGAGCGGCCGGTCTTCTCGCATGTGCAGCACATGGCGACAAGCGGCGCCGCGCGGCTGGAGAAGCGACCTATCGGCGAGAGGACGCGGATGGGTTAGATTGTAGGCCGGCCAGGAGGCAAAACGATGATCCACGCAGCGCGGCAGACCGAACATTTCGACGTCGTGATCGTCGGTGCCGGGATTTCCGGTATCGGCGGCGCCTATCACCTGACCAAGCAATGCCCCGGCACGTCGTTCGTCGTGCTCGAAGCGCAGGAGACGTTTGGCGGCACCTGGTGGACGCACAAATATCCGGGCATCCGTTCCGATAGCGACCTTTACACCTTTGGCTACCGCTTTAAGCCGTGGACCAGCGCGCCGATCGCCACCGCGCCAGAAATCCTGCGCTACATGGGCGAGGTCATCGCAGAAAACGGCCTCACCGAGCGCATTCGCTATCGCCACCGGATCGCCACGGCGCAATGGTCGAGCGCCGAGAAATTATGGACGCTCGAAGGCGCGCGCGGCGATACCGGTGAGGCGGTTCGCTTCACCGCCAATTTCCTGTGGATGTGCCAGGGCTATTACCGGCACACCGATTCCTACACGCCGGAATGGGCCGGGATGAGCGAGTTTGGCGGACGGATCGTGCATCCGCAGCATTGGCCCGACGATCTCGACTATGCCGGCAAGAACGTCGTCGTCATCGGCTCCGGCGCCACGGCGGCGACGCTTATTCCGGCGATCGCCGCCGATAGCGCGCATGTCACGATGCTGCAGCGTTCGCCGACCTTTTTCCGCACCGGCCGCAACGCGATCGAGATCGCCGACGAACTGCGCGAGCTGCAGATCGACGAGACCTGGATTCACGAGATCGTGCGCAAGAAGATCCTGCATGACCAGGCCGTGTTCACCAGCCGCTCGTTCACCGAGCCGGAGCGCGTGAAAAACGAGCTGCTCGCCGGGGTGCGCGCCTATCTCGGGCCGGATTACGATGTCGACACGCATTTTACGCCGAGCTACCGGCCATGGCGGCAGCGCATCGCCTTTATTCCCGACGGCGATCTGCTGCAGGCAATCCGCGATGGCAAGGCGTCGGTTGTTACCGACGAGATCGAGCGGTTCACTGAGACCGGCATTCTGTTGCGGTCGGGCCAGACGCTCGACGCCGACATTATCGTCACCGCGACCGGTTTCAATCTCAACGTGCTGGGCGATATCGCCTTCGTCATCGACTGCGCGCCGCTCGCGTTTGCCGACACGATCACCTATCGCGGCATGATGTTCACCGGTGTACCGAACATGGCGTGGGTGTTCGGCTATTTTCGGGCGAGCTGGACATTGCGGGCCGATCTCGTCGCCGATTTCGTGTGCCGCCTGCTCAATCACATGAAGGACAAGGGCGTGCGGCAAGTGACGCCGATGCTCCGCCCCGAGGATCAAGGCATGCCAGTACTGCCATGGATCGACCCGGAGAACTTCAATCCCGGTTATCTGATGCGGGGCATGCACCTACTGCCAAAACGCGGCGACAAACCGGAGTGGCAGCACACGCAAGATTATTGGACCGAGAAGGATGCATTCCCGGCCGCCGACCTCAACGACTCCCTGTTCGTCTATTCGTGAGCCAGCGGCTGTTCGGCTGCTCGGCGCGCGGGTCAGGTCGGGCAGCCCCCCGGAAACCTTCGTGGTTAAGCGGGATGCGTTGCTAAGGTCTCGTTAAGGGGCGACGGGCTCGACTCGCGGGATGACAGAATATCCCCTGACGCTGCTGGTCATCGCCATCCTGTTGATTGTCGTGCTCGTGCGCCGCCGCCGCTGACGCCGATGCCAGCCGAGAGGGGGTTCATGGACGATATGACACTCGCTCAAATCCGTCGGCGCTCCAGCGCCTGGCGCTAAGAGGACCTTGCGTTGCTCGCAATGACAGCCGCGTAACCCTCTGCTACCGTTCGTCACGGCCCGCGCGCTTGGCATGAACCATGCGGGTGACGCGCGAGGCCGTGTCGCGGCGGCATCGTCGCGCCACAAACCAAACGGGGAGGCTTCTAGTGCTGTCACGCAGATTTGTTGCTCTGGCCGCGGCCGGGGCACCGATTGTCCTGGCCGGCGAGGCGAAGGCCCAGACGCCGCCGGCTGATTCGGGTCAATCGACGCTCGATCGGATCAAGGAAACCAAGACGCTGCGCATCGCCGCCTTACCGGGCGAGGCGCCCTATTTCAACAAGGACATCGCGACCGGCGAGTGGACTGGCATGTGCGTCGAGATGACGAAAGACATCGCCAAGGTGTTTGACGCCAAGGTCGAATATCTCGAATCGACCTACGGCAACTCGGTGCTCGATCTGCAGTCCAACAAGATCGACCTCGCCTTCGCCCTAAACCCGACGCCGCTGCGCGCGCTGGTCATCGGCTTCACTCTGCCATTCTATCTGCACGGCTTTGGCATGGTCGGGAAAAAGGGGTTCAAGGCCTCGACCTGGGCGGAGCTCAACAAGCCCGACGTCAAGATCGCCTGCGATATCGGCTCGACCCACGAGCTGGCGGCGCGCCGGTTTGCGCCCAATGCCCAGATCACCGCCTTGCCCAAGCGCGACGACTGCATCCTCGCGGTGCAGACGGGGAAGGTGGATTGCGTGATCCTCGCGGCAAACCTTGGCTTGACCGCGGTCAAGAAGAATCCCGGCCTCGGCGAATTCCAGATGCTGCACGGTCCGCGCGTGCAATTGCAGACCTGCATGGGTATCCGCATGGAGGCGGACAGGCGCTGGGAGGAGTTTCTGAACGCCTGGGTCAATTACAACCGTGGCATCCAACAGATCCGCGAGTGGCTTTACGCGGGGCTGGCGATCAACGGCGTCAAACCCGAGGATATCCCGGCCGATGTCGAGCTATAGGGCCGAGGCGACCAAAAGACCCTCTCCGCCCATTGGGAGAGAGAGGGGCCCAGCGCAAAGCGCGGGAAGGGGGAGGTGGGCGTTGTCGAATGCCTCTGGAATCCCCCGCCTCACCCCGGCCCTCTCCACCCCCGGGGGTGGAGAGGGAGGCAATGGACTCTGACGATGAACCATGTTGCCTACGCCTGGGATTTCACGTTCCTGTGGCACTACCGCTTTTTGATCCTGTGGGGGCTGTGGATCACGGTCCTCTACACGATCGTCACGATCGCGATCGGCATGGTGATCGGGCTGGCGACCGGCCTGCTGCGGCTTTCCTCGAACAAATTCATCACCCTGCCGCTCACCGCCTATGTCGAGGTGTTTCGCTGCACGCCGCTGCTGGTGCAGATCATCTGGTTCTATTACGCGTTTCCGGTCGTGATCGGGATCGACATCCCTGGGGTTGTCGCCGCCGGGCTGGTGCTGTCACTGTATACCGGCGCGTTTTATGCCGAGATCGTACGGGGTGGGGTCACCTCGATCGAAAAGGGCCAATGGGATGCCGCGCGTTCGATCGGTCTACGCTATGTGCAGCTGATGCGTCTCGTGATTCTGCCGCAGGCGTTTCGCCGGATGATCCCACCTTTCATGAACCAGTCGATCATCCAGCTTAAGAATACCTCGCTGGTCTCGACCATCGCGGTCGCCGACCTGCTGTACGAGGGGCAGATGATCACCGCGGCGACCTATCGGCCGCTCGAGGTTTATACGATGGTCGCGTTGCTGTATTTCGCCGTGCTGTTCCCACTGACGCTCGCGGCGCAGGAGGTCGAGCGGCGTCTCGCCCGCAAGGACACCGCGCCGGCGACGCGGGGCGCGGGGTATCGCGTCATCCTGCGCTGGCTCAATCCGCGTAGTAATGCGACTCGAGCAGCAAGCACCCGCCAATCGACTTGAACGGCCCGTGCGCCGCGCCGGGTGGGCGGCACGCATAGGTGCCGGCGGCAAAATTCTCCCCGCCGACGCCGCGCGCGTCGTTGCCGACAGTCAGATCGCCTTCGACCAGATAGACCTCTTCCCAATAATCGTGAACAAAGGGATCGGTCGTGTAGATCCCCGGCTGGAAACGCAGAAGGCGGGTGCGGCTGCCGGTTTTCTTTGCTTCGTCGAGCGTGCCGGCGAGGATCTTCTGTTCGATCCCGGCGGGATAACCGGGCGGCGTCTCCCATCCGGTGCTCATATCGACGGGATGAAATTCGAGATGCGGCTTGTTTACGGGCATTGCGCAAGATCCTCGCGGCCTGTCATTGGTTGCGCTGCAGCAATTCCATGTTCCGTTGAGGCACCCACGTTTCGCGGAGCCTTAGGATCAGGTTAGACCCGTGACGGCATAAAGGAAAAGACGCAAGCCAAGCGGACGCCAAAGCGCCATTTCTAGAGCGAGGTCAGTTCAAGTTGAAGCGCTTCAAATTTCTCGTCTTCCCCGGGCTTGATCCGGGGGGCCACGTCTTTATTTGGCGGACGTCAACCCAGAAGACGTGGATGACCGGATCAAGTCCAGCCAAGGGGACTGACGGCTAATTCAATCTGAACTCGGTTGCCCGACTTCTATCGTCGCGCCGCCTGCAGCCGTCAGATGAACCGACCGCTCAATTTTGCGGCATCGGCGTGGCGTGGTCCGCGGGGGTTGCGGTATCCACCAGCCGCGTGACTTGTGGCAGCCGATCGACAACCCGTTGCGTGACCAGAAAGGTCAGGTCGAGCGTCGCCAAGCCAACGGCGAAAATAAGCAGCACGACATTGAGGTCGGCGGCGATCCGGTCGATCCGCCCGAGCAGCTGGCTGGGCCAACGAGTCTTCTTGAACGCAACGCGCATATCTACCCCGACCCAGCTTCGCCATCGGCGAAACCATGGTCGCCCCGGCATGTTGATGACAACTCGATGGCTCACCGAACATTCGGCTCGACCATCACCCGTCCTATGTAGCGCCTTATGCTGCACTGCACAAACGCGCGCCTGACAGGTCAGCCATGCATACCTTTAACCGTCTCCGAGCTTCGGCGATCGAGCAACGGGATGCAGGTCAAGGGGGCGCATCTCTGTTCGAACCAATCCTAGGGTTAATTGATTAATGTTCCATTGCCGCAACATGCTGGTCGATGTCCCGGGTGAGGTCCGGAGCCTTGGGGCAAGCGCCGTTGATTTAGCGTTTGAAAACACGAATTTGCGCGGACCGGCATAGATCGGGGGAAGTCGACCGGCGCATCCGGCTCTGGTCAGCCGCTGGAAGCCAGGTATTGCGCGAATAACGGACGAAAAATCATGACGGGGAATTGATAGACCAGGATCATCGACCCTTCTATCGGCGTTTGGATTTGCGTCGAGGGAGGTGCTGGTTCATAGATATCGCAGGGGCACAAGATCGTTTGGACTGAATTGGGGTATCAATAAGCATGCGAGTTTCAACAAACGAGCGCCGGCCGGCGAGGCCGGTGGGCCAATGGGTGCGGTCGCTGGTGCTGGCGGGCATCCTGCTCGTCGGGGTCCTCGGCGGCGCGGCTCGGGCGATGGCCGAGTCGCCACGCGAACTCATCTATGACGTCAAGCATTCGGTGTTTGGCGATATCGGCACCTACAGCAATCTGATCGAAGCGTCGGGTGCGGTCATCACGATCAAGACCGCGGCGCATTTTCTGGTAAAGGCGCTCGGGGTCGGTCTGCACCGCGAGGACGCCCAGCGGGTCGAGCAATGGCAGGGCGACCGGCTGATCTTTTTTCATGGCATCACCGTCAAAAACGGCGAGACCACCGAGGTTAGCGGCAAGGCCAACGGCAATAATTTCGTGATCACTTCACCGCTCGGCACGATCACCGCGCCGGGTTCGGTCAGGCCGGCCAACCCCTGGTCGTCGCGCAGCATCGATTCGAACGAAATGATGCGGGTCGATAGCGGCAAGGTCGAAAAGGTCACGGTCAGCGGCGGCGGCCAGACCAATGTCTCGGTCGATGGCGCCAGCACCACGGCCAAGGAGTACGACGTCACCGGATCGGCGCGATACAAGATTTGGATCGATAGTCACGATGTCCCGGTGATGTTCATGGTTGACGACGATAGTGGGCAGGTTACCTTCACATTGAAGAAATAGGCTGGTAAGCGCGTTCGGTCCGTTGCTTGCACGAAAGCCCTTGAGCAATGAGCAGCCTTTCAACCACCGCGATTGCCCCTGCGGGGCCAGCGCAACCGCGCTGGTCGTTGGACAGCATCGACTGGCAAGAGCTGCGCCGCGACGCGGTCGCCGATAACGACGCGATGTTCTACCTGCTTGCGGCGGCGTCGTTTATCGAGGCGACGACCGATCTCTATACTCGCAACCTGATCGACTATTTCGCCGGCGATGAAGAGATCACCGAATGGCTTCAAACGCATTGGCTGCCCGAGGAATTGCAGCACGGCCGCGCGCTGCGCCGTTATGTCCAGCTGGCTTGGCCCGATTTCGACTGGGACCGGGTCTATGCGGGATTTCTGCCGGAATTCGCCGCGCAATGCGCCGATGACGGGGTCGAGCCGACGCGCAGCCGCGAAATGGCGTCGCGCTGCGTCGTCGAAATGGGCACGGCCAGCTATTATCGGACGCTGAGCCGGATGACCGATGACCCGGTGCTGACCACGCTGACCCAGCGCATCGCCGAGGACGAGGTCAACCACTACAAGCATTTCTACCGCTACCTGAAAAAATATCAGGCGCGCGAGGGGCAGCGCCGCGGCGGCATCGTCCGGGCGCTGTGGAACCGCCTGATGATGATCGATGGCGCCGACAGCCGTATCGCGATGCGCCACATCTATAGCGCACGCCATCCCGGACAACCGTTCAACGAGCGCGTCTTCCGGCAATTGCGGCGCGGGTCGCGCAGCCTAATCCAGCCGCATTTCCCGCACCGCATGTGCATCCAGATGCTGCTAAAGCCGCTCGGTCTCGGGTCGCGGACGCACCGCCTCGCCGTGCCGTTCTGCGAGGCGGTGGCCCGTCGCGTGGTCCCCTAGGGACTAATCGGCTTAAGGACTAACCGGCGCGATCGACCCGCGCGGCGTAGCATCCGGGTGCCGCGAAATGGACGTGCAGATAGGCCGCACGCCCATCGGCGAAACGTCGCTCGATCGCGGCTTCGAGGTCGCGCCCCTCGACCAGCTCCCAGCCGACCATCATCGCCTTGTCGTCAAACGCGCGCACCGCCAGCGTTCGGCAGCGGAGCTGCGCGGGCACCTCGTCGATCGCGTCGAACCGCGTCTCACCTTTGCGGACATAGACCGCGAAGCGCATGCGGTAGGGCGACGCCACAGGGTGATGCTCGTAATTGGCGAGGACCAACTCGTCGCCTGGCCGCGAATCGGTCAGGCTGATCCGGCAGGGGTAGCCGGGTTCGCGCGCATCGGCGATCTGCCGCACCGCGCCGCGCGCGGTGAGCTCGGCGTCGGACAGCGCGAATAATGGCGCAAATTCTTCGGCGGGTAATCCGGTAATGCGAAAACTCATGGCTCTCTCTCCTCACGTCAATGGCACCAACATGAGGAGGCCGGCACGGCCAAACTATCCGGTTATTGCGGTCTCATTCCGCTAAAGACTTTGCCGGTATTCGGCGACCGATGAGGGAACTTCCCCATCCCAGCCGGTCTGGTCCCACGGAAACACGATCCACAAATCTTGTGGATGCTGCTCGACAAAGGCGAGGCTCTTCCCGTGGTCGCGCAATTTACGCAGCCCCGCCGGCTTGGCGTAGACCGTCGCGAAATCGGCTTCGGGAAACGCTTGCCGGATCACCAGGGCCGTATCGCCGCTATCGACAACATCGTCGACGATCAGCAGGCCGGCGCCTTGATCGGCATCGTCGATCGCCTGGAGGATTTTTGGCGGCGATTTGGCTTGGCCAACATAGCTGCTTACCCGAATCTCTCGGTAGGCGAGGTTGAGATGGTCGGCGATTTTGCCGGCGGGGTAGACGCCGCCATTCGCCACGCCGACAACGGCGCGCCAGCCTTTGTTCGGAAGCTGTTCCGCCAGCGCGGCGATGTCCTGGTCGAGTTTCGCCTTGGAGATTGTCAGTCCGGCGCGTTCTGGGCTCGCCATGCTAATGCGCGGCGTCCCAGCTTGGCGCCCAGCCGGTCTCGACGACCAGCGGCACGGACAATTCGCAGCGCGGCGCGCAGGCACCTTCCATGACCTCCTTGACGAGCGACGCGGTCGCCTGGACCTCGGCCTCCGGGGTTTCGAACAACAGCTCGTCATGCACCTGCAGCAGCATCCGCGCCTTCAGTCCCGCCGCCTCCAGTGCTGCCGGAATGCGACCCATCGCCCGCTTGATGATATCGGCGGCCGAGCCTTGCAGCGGCGCGTTGATCGCCTGACGCTCGGCGCCCATGCGGCGTGCCGGGTTGGCGTCACGGATGCCGGGGATAAAGCATTTGCGGCCAAAGATCGTCTCGACATAGCCGCTTGTGCGGCATTCGGCCTTGATCCGCTCCATATAGGCGCGGATGCCGGGAAAGCGCTCAAAATAAAGGTCGATATAGGCTTTCGCCTCGGATTGAGGCACGCCGATCTGGTTGCCGAGGCCAAACGCGCTGATGCCGTAAAGGATGCCGAAATTGATCGCCTTGGCGCGCCGCCGAGTCAGCGCGTCCATCTCGTCGAGCGGCACGTTGAAGACTTCGCTCGCGGTCGCGGCATGGATGTCGTGCCCGGCGAGAAACGCCTCCTTGAGCGCCGGAATGTCGGCGACATGCGCGGCGAGCCGCAATTCGATCTGGCTGTAATCGGCCGACAGCAGCAGATGCCCTGGCTCGGCGACAAAGGCGCGGCGGATCTTGCGGCCTTCCTCGGTGCGGACCGGGATGTTCTGGACGTTGGGGTCGGTCGAGGAAAAACGTCCGGTCGTCGTCGCGGTCAGCACGAAATTGGTGTGGACGCGCGCATCCTCCGGGTCGATCTGCCCCGCGAGCGCATCGGCATAAGTCGATTTGAGCTTGGTCAGCTGGCGCCATTCGAGCACCTGGCCCGGCACCGGGTGGTGCGGCTGCAGCTGTTCGAGGATCGAGGCGTCGGTACCGTAGGCGCCGGTCTTGCCTTTTTTGCCGCCGGGCAGGTTCAGCTTGTCGAACAGCATCTCACCCAGCTGCTTGGGCGAGCCGATGTTGAATTCGTTGCCGACATCGCGATAGATCGACGCCTCGATCTCGGCGATGCGCCGGGCGAAATCGGTCGACAACTGAGCGAGTGCGCCGCGATCGACCTTGATCCCGGCATGCTCCATTGCCGCGACCGCCGGCACCAGCGGGCGCTCAATGGTCTCGTAAAACGCGTCCATGTGCTCGGCGACGAGCCGCGCCTTCAGGACTGCGTGCAGACGCAATGCGGCGTCAGCCCGCTCGGCGGCGAAATCGCGTGCCGCCTCGGGTGCAACCTCGGCAAACGGGATCAGGCTTTTGCCGGTGCCAACCAATTCCTTGATCGGCTTCAGATTGTGCCTGGCGACGCGACTCAGCAAATCCTCGACGCCATGATCGAACTGGCCGCCATCGAGCACGTACGACATTAGCATCGTGCAGTCGTAAGGCGCGAGGTGAATGCCGTGGCGCAACAGCAGCCGCGCCGCGCCCTTCATGTCGTGACCGATCTTCAGCGTGAAGCGGTCTTCGAGCAGCGGTTTGATCCGAGCCAGTACCGCATCGGGCCGCAGGGCATTCGAGCCCGGCTCCGGCGCGAGATCGAGACTGCCCTGGCTCCCCGGTGCGCGGTGCGCGAGCGGCACATAGGCCGCAAGCCCCGGCGCCAGCGCGAGCGCGATGCCGGCGAGACCCGGCGCCGGGAAGATGGCGAGGGCGCCGGCCTCCTCGGCGGCCTCGATCCAATGGTCCAAGCCTTCAAGCGTATCGATCAGCGCGTAGGTGCGTTCCTCGGTAAACGGGGCGATTTCCGGCACGACCGGCTCGCTCGCCGTCGCCGAGCCGTGGGACTCGTCAGTGACCGGCGCGGCGCCGGCGAGGCGCTGCGCCATCCGCGTGCCGAGCGTGCGGAACTCCATCTCGCGCAGCCACGGCAACAGCACATTCGGGTCGATCGGCTGCACCGCGAGTTCGGACAGCGGGCACGGCAGCGGCACCTGGTCGTCGAGCTTGACGAGCTCGCGCGACAGCCGCGCCTTGGCGGCGTGCTGAATGAGCGCCTCGCGCCGCTTTGGCTGCTTGATCTCGGGCGCGTGCTCCAACAGGTTTTCGAGGTCGCCATAAGTGTTGATCAGTTCAGCCGCGGTCTTGACGCCGATGCCGGGAACGCCGGGCACGTTGTCGACACTGTCGCCGCACAGCGCCTGCACCTCGATCACCTTATCGGGGCCGACGCCGAATTTCTCGCGCACCTCGGCGTCGCCGATCGGCCGGTTCTTGATCGGGTCGAGCATCGTCACCCGCTCGCGGACAAGCTGCATCATGTCCTTGTCGGACGAGACGATCGTGACGATGGCGCCGCCTTTCTCGGCCTCGCGGGCATAGGTCGCGATCAGATCGTCGGCCTCGTAGCCCGGCACGTCGATACGGCACACGCCAAAGGCTTGCGTGGCGTCGCGCACCAGCTTGAATTGCGGAATAAGGTCGGCGGGCGGATCGGGCCGCTGTGCCTTGTACTGGTCGTAAATCTGGTTGCGGAACGAGCTGCCGGAATGATCGAAGACGACCGCGATATGATCGGCGTCGGTTTCGGAGAGCAGTTTCGCGAGCATGTTCGAAAAGCCGAGCACCGCCGAGGTCGGCGTCCCATCGGAGCGGGTCAGCGGCGGCAGCGCGTGATAGGCGCGAAAGATAAACCCCGAGCCATCGACCAGATAGACGTGGCGCGGCGTCAGCGTCGACCCGTCACGGCCCAGCGCCGGGCGGTGTTCGCCCATGGTTGCTGCGGTATCGGTCGGAGCGATGTCGTTCACGCTTGTGTCCTCAGGCACGCTTGTGTCCTCAGGCCGGCGATTGGGACGGCGGGCTGTTCTCTTCGGGTGCGGCGTCGGCCACGCGGGGGTTGATGAACAGCCGCGAGCAATAGGGGCATTCGACCCTGCCCGACGGCGCCAGGTTCAAATACACGCGGGGATGTCCGAGCGCGCCGCCGCTACCATTGCAGGACGTGACCATCGCATCGATTTCGACGATTTCGAACGGGACCATGAGCGAGCCCAAAAATTGCTGATATCAACGTGTCGGGAAGGGGCCGGGTTGTTGACCGTCCGCCCGACCGGATGATACGCGTTGCTGAGGGAGTTTCAATGATCCGCTCTCGGTCTTTTGGCGGGCGAAGGGGCGCGCTGTTCTTGCGGCGATGGACGGCACCCGCCGCGGCTTGCGGCTTGATCATCGCCGCCGTGATGGGGTGCACGCCGATGATCGGTGACGCGTCGCCTGGCGTCCAACTCGCCGCGATCCAGCCGATGCCCGCCCCTCAGCCTTATCCGGCGATCACCGAGGCGGCCTTCACCACGACCGACGCCGCAAGCCTGCCGCTGCGGCGTTGGCTGCCGATGGGGCTGCCGCAGAGCGAACCCAGAGCGGTGATCCTCGCGCTGCACGGCTTTAACGACTACAGCAATGCGTTTGACGCGCCGGCCAAGATCTGGGCGGCGCATGGCATCGCCACCTATGCCTATGATCAGCGCGGGTTTGGCGGCGCGCCGGGGCGCGCGCTATGGCCGGGCAGCGCGGCTCTGGCGACCGACGCGGTCACCGCCGCTACGCTGCTGCGCGCTAAATACCCGCGCACGCCGCTCTATTTGCTCGGTGAAAGCATGGGAGGCGCGGTGGCGATCCTTGCCGCGACCGGCGCGACCGGCATCCGCCCCGCCGCGGTCGACGGCGTGATCCTGTCGGCGCCGGCGGTGTGGACGCGCGAATCGATGGAGTTCCTGCCGCGCATGGCGCTATGGGCCGGGGTGCGGATGTTTCCGGGCGCCGTCTTTACCGGCGAGAGCCTCCACATCCTTGCCTCCGACAACATTCCGATGCTGGTCGCGTTGGGCAAGGACCCGATGGTGATCAAGGGCGCGCGGGTCGACACGATGTACGGCCTCGTCGATCTGATGGATCGGACGATCGATGCCGCGCCGCGACTGACCGCGCCGACGCTGTTGATGTACGGCGCGCATGACGCGGTGATCCCGGCCGATCCTATCCGCTCCTTTGTCGCCGCGCTGCCGCCCGACGCCGCCCGGCGCGACCGCTTCGCCTACTACCCGGATGGGTACCACATGCTGTTGCGCGACCTCGAAGGAAAGAAGGTCGCCGACGATGTCGTGACCTGGGTGTTCAATCGCGCCGCCGCGCTGCCCTCGCGGGCCGACGGAATCGGCGCCGACCGCCCCTGGCCGCCGGTCGGGCCGGGCGGCTAAAGCTCAACCGGCTTGCGCCCGGCGCGGCTTGGCGCTAATCACCGCACCGGAACTACCATCGCGGCGCGGACCCGTAGCTCAGCTGGATAGAGCACTGCCCTCCGAAGGCAGGGGTCGTACGTTCGAATCGTATCGGGTCCGCCAGCCTTTTCAAAGACTTAGTTTAACGATCTGACAACGAGTGTCCCGGTTGTGTCCCGGCGACAAGCACAGCAGCAAAGCCAGCCTCTTGGAAACTTCAATTCGCGGAATTACAGATTGGAGAGGCGGCACTGGTTTTGACCCGAGACCCTCGGCGTCCACCGGAAGTCGCGGGTCTTTTCTCAACACAACCATGCTACAAAGTTCAGTATGGCGCGGAGGGGTGTTTTCAAATATATCGAAATATTAAACTCTTATCCAGGTGTATAAATTAGAACGTTTCGTCCAGATATCAATTAATTTTTGTTTGATAATAAATATTAGGATGCAAAACAAGTGTTGATGTGGTCCTACATCGATAAATTATGTGAGAGTTGCGACATTTTTTCCAAAGAGATTCTGGTCATGACCGTCGTGTATCCTACATCCCGCTTTAAAAGCAGGTGTGTTACCAGTATTTTCGAAATCCGTAGTGATTTCTGCACTAATCGGAATCCTGGTTATCGGGTCGGCAGTGGTGTTTGTGGTCAAAGTTTTTGGAAATAGCCAAGCCAGCTGGGATTGTATTAGAGCAAACCGACTATCCTTGTTCGCTTCGCTTGCCACCGCATACGATCATCGTGGACTTGGAGCGGAGGATGCGGTGCCGCGATCGGCGAGCGCGATGGCGTAGGGATGCTTGTCCTTCGGCCCGGTCTTTTGCCACTCGTAGAAATTATCGACGGGCACGAGTCAGCGGCGGCGCTCAAACGCCGAGCGGAAAGCTGACTTGGTATCGACCGTCTCAGCCATCGCGTTGATCGTCGTGAAGCCGATCGCATCATGTCCGCGCTGCGCTCGCCGGCCTTGGGGAACACTCGGCCATTAGCACGTCGCCATGCGACCGCTCATCTAAAAGAATGATGGGTCATAGATGAGTTACTTCCCGTATCCTTCAAATGAAGGATACGTTTTGTCCGAATAAGTAGTTTCCGAAGCTTGTCTAGGTGCTTCCTCACCCCAAAAATTTTTCGCAAGCCTTTGACTATCCGGGGGGTGATCCAATGGCCATAGAAAACCATCGCAAGCAACGCAGAAACGGCCTATACGACAATCGGAACGCGACCTCAACCCCCAACGGTTTGTTTGGAGCGCTCGCGCTATTCAGGGAGCGCTACTCATGAGCGCCCCTGAGCTGCCGTACGGGGTCAGCATTCAGCAAACGATCCTTGAAAACCAAGAGTCTGGCGTATCCTTCGAAATCGAGCGCAATGGAAAGCGCCTAATCTTTGGCCTCTCCGAGGCCGACGCTATCGCCGTGGCGCTCGCTATCCTTGGCGTTTCCATCAACATCCGCGAGGGACCGAAGTTGTCTCGGTGGCGGCCACGGCTTATCGATGGCGGGCAGGCCCCTTGAAACGAGGCCGAGATAGAGCGAAGAATGCGTGAAGCGGGGATTCCCCCAACAGCGTAGCCTAAATCTCCGGAATTGTGGCGCAAGCCTTTTAAGAAACATTCGGCGAAGCGCCAAGGGATCGGCCTGCGCGGCGTGGCACGCGCGTTGCGACGATGCGGTATGGCTGGTGCCGTTCCGCGGCGGCGCGGCCAGCGCGGCTTCCCAACTTAAAGTCATGTAGCCCGATATGCCAAAGCACATGCATCTCGCCCTCGATGTTTCCTGGACCCAGGTCGAGACGGCGTGGCGGTTGCCGGGATCTTGGGTTGGCCGCCACTACCCCGATATCGCCCTCTTCGAGGATATCGCGCGGATCGCCGAGCGCGGGCTGATCGACATGATCTTCTTTGGCGACGGGACCGGTGTACCCAATACCTGGGAGGGCGGCATCGATGCCGCGGTGCGCCAGGGTGTCGGGTGGCCGCGGCTCGATATGAGCCCGTGGATCACCGCGATGTCGCGGGTCACCAGCCATGTCGGGTTCGGGCTGACCTACGCCTCGACCTTTATGCATCCGTTCTATGTCGCGCGCCTGCTGAACTCGCTCGACCACATCACCAATGGGCGCATCGCGTTCAACGTGATCTCGTCGCAGCGCCGCTCCGATTACGAAAATTACGGCTTTGACGAGTTGATCGATCACGGCGAGCGCTATGACCGCATGGAGGAGTTCATCGCGGTCTGCCGGGCGCTGTGGTCGAGCGTCGATGCCGACGCCTTTGTCTGGGACAGGCTGAACGGGCTCGTCGCCGACCCGGCAAAGGTGCGGCCGATCAACCATGTCGGCCGGTTCTTCAAGGTCAAGGGCCCGCTCAGCGTCGTGCCGTCGCCGCAAGGCCATCCGGTCTTGATCCAGGCCGGCGGCTCGCCACGCGGCATCAGAGCGGCTTCGGGATTTGTCGATCACGTGTTTGGCGCCGGCAAGGGCATGCGGCTGATGGCGCAGCAACGGCGCGACATGGACGCGGCGCTCATCGAACGCGGCCGCGACCCGGAAGAGGTCGGCATCGTCTGGGCCACCAAGGTGATCGTCGGCGAGACCAAGGACGAGGCCAAGGCGCTGCGCGAGCGATTGATCGCCGACGTGCCGCTGGAAGCGGTCGGGGTCTGGCTGTCGCACAATACCGGGTTCGACATGGCAACCCTGCCGCCACGTTTCTCGGTGCGCGAACTCAACGAGCGCATCATCGCCGCGAACGGGTCGCCGGTCGGCTTTGTCGGTCTCCTGATCGAGCAATACGGTCAGGACGGCGAGATCACACGCGACGAATTCATGCGGCACGGTCTCTATTCCGCGACCGGCTACGCCACCACCGAAACCGGCACCGCGGCGCAGATCGCCGACTACCTCGAGGAGATGTTCGAGGCGACCGGCAGCCGCGGCGGGTTTATGCTCGGCCACTCGCAATGCGGGCCGCGCGACCTCTTGCAAAACATTGTCGATCGGCTGGTGCCTGAATTGCAGCGCCGCGGTCGGTTTCGCACCGCCTATACCGGCCGTACCCTGCGCGAAAACCTGGCCACTTAACCCCTATCGGCGCGCCTCGGCGTCATCCCGCGTGGTACGGGACTTGCGTGAAAATTCTGCAGTCCCCGGCAAAAAGGAGCGTGCCGATGTCGCGCGCCGCTAACTCCGTTCCGCGCCGCCGTTTCCTGACCCTGGCCGGTCAAGGCTTGCTCGGGCTCGGTGCCGTCGGCGCCGCCGGGAGGTTCTTCCCGCCGCGCTCCGCCTATGCCGCGCCGGACCTGCCCCTGCCGGAGATGATGTCGGTACCGGAAGCGCTAAAAGGCAGCGGTGAGGTCCGCGTTGTCTGCTATGGCGGGGTCATCCAGGACGCGCAAAGGCGCGCTTATTTTGAGCCGTTTGAGCGCTTGACCGGGATCAAGGTGCGCGATTTCCCCGGCGCCGACCTCAACAAGATCAAGGCGATGGTCGATACCGGCACGGTCGAGTGGGACGTGGTCCAGCTCGGCCGCAGCTCGGTGCGGCTCTTGAACAAGAAGGGCGATTATTTCGAGAAGATCGATTTCAGCCATGTCGATGTCGACAATATCGACCCGATCCACCGCTACGAGCACGGCTGCGAGATGCTGGTGTTTGGCCAGGTCATGGCCTATCGCACCGACGCGTTTGGCGGCGCGATCCCTCGCGGTTGGGCCGATTTCTGGGACATCAAGAAATTCGCCGGTGATCGCACGCTCGGTGGCGCCGGTCCGAGCACGCCGGAGCTCGAATTCGCCCTGATGGCGGCGGGTGTCGCGCCCGACAAGCTCTATCCGCTCGACATCGACAAGGCTTTCGCCAGCTACGACAAGATCAAGGATTCGATCGTCAAATGGTGGGAGACCGGTGCCGTGCCGACGCAGATGCTGACCGATAAGGAGGTCGTGCTGGCGACGGTGTGGAACGGCCGGATGGCGGCGCTGGAGCAGGCCGGAGTTCCGGCCGCGGTGAGCTGGGACCAGGGCCTGTTGAAGCGCGACTCGTGGACCGTGCCCAAGGGCGCCAAGAACCTCGAAAACGCGATGAAGTTTATTGCCTTCAGCACGCTGCCGATCCCGCAGGCGCGGCTGTCGATGCAGGTCCCCTACGGCTTCGTCAACAACAAGACAGCCGAGATCGTGCCGCCGCAACAATTGGCGCAGCTGCCGACCGCGCCCGAGATCAAGTCGAAGCTGATCAATTTCGACTATGATTGGTGGGCCGATAATCGCGAGAAGGTCATCGAGCGCTGGAACAAGTGGGTGCTCGGCTAGGTCTGGTCTTGCCGCAGGATACGACCGTCATTGGAGTTGCCGGCGCCGGCGCGGCGGTGTCGCTTGTCGCGCTCGAAAAACGGTTCGACAGCGTCGGCGCGGTGCGCGGCGTGTCGCTCGAAATCGAATCCGGCGAGTTTCTGACGCTGCTCGGCCCGAGCGGATCGGGCAAGACGACGACCTTGATGATGATCGCCGGGTTTGAGCAGCCAACCGCCGGCGACATCGCGATCGACGGGCGCTCGGTCGTGGCGATCCCGCCGCACCGCCGCAATATCGGCATGGTGTTCCAGAACTACGCGCTCTTCCCGCATCTGACGGTCGCCGAGAATATCGGTTTCCCGCTCAAGCAGCGCGGGGTCGATCGCGCCGGTCGCGCGCGCCAGGTCGCCGAGAGCCTGGCCATGGTTCGCCTGTCGGGTTACGAGGCGCGCTATCCGCGACAGCTTTCCGGCGGTCAACAGCAGCGGGTCGCCCTGGCCCGGGCGATGATCTTCCGACCGCGCCTGCTGCTGATGGACGAGCCGCTCGGCGCGCTCGACAAGCAATTGCGCGAGAGCCTGCAGATCGAGATCCGGCGATTGCATGCCGAACTCGGCATCACCTTTGTCTATGTCACGCACGATCAGGAAGAAGCGCTGACGATGTCGGACCGCATCGCGGTCATGAACGAGGGGGTCGTGGCGCAACTCGGCGCGCCGGAGGATCTCTACAACCGGCCGGACAGCCGGTTTGTGGCCTCGTTTATCGGCGAGTCCAACTTTCTGTCGGGGATCGTGCGCGGGATCGAGAACGGCTTTGTCATGGCCGATTGCGCCGGCACGATGGTCCGCGCGGTTCCCCGCGGCGAGCGGCGGCAGGGCGAGGAAATCGTCTTGACCGTCCGTCCCGAGCGCCTGCGTTTCGTCGACATGGCGTCGGATAAAGCCGCCGAAAACCGGATCAGCGCGACGGTGACCGACGCCGTTTTTGCCGGCGAGCGCTGCCGCTATCTGCTGCAAGGCCAGGGTGGAATCCCGCTCGTGCTCAAGGAGCCGTCGGACATGGCGGCGCGGCGACGAGCACCCGGCGACACCACCGAGATCGCCTGGGCGGCCTCGGACACGATCGTCGTGTAACGAGGCTCGGGTCCAGTGACCGCGCTCGCGAGCGCCGACATCCGCGCGACGAGGAGAGCACCGCGATGGCAATCCCGGCATCTCGGGCCGCTGCTGCTCGCCGCTCCGCTCGTTTTGTATCTGCTGGCGTTTTACGCGCTGCCGGTCGCGGCGATGCTGTCGCGCAGCGTCACCGACCCGAGCTGGACATTGGCCAACTACGCCCGCCTGGCGGCCGACCCGGTCTTTCTGCGGGTTCTTGCCAGCACGCTGATCACGGCGGCAATCGTGACCGCTTGGACCATCGTGCTCGGCTACCCCGTCGCCTTTGCGATCGCCCGCTCGCGCCCCGCCGTCGCCAATATCGTGCTGGTCGTCGTGCTGCTGCCGTTCTGGACCAGCGTTCTGGTGCGCAGTTATGCGTGGATGGTGCTGCTGGGCCGCCATGGGCTGATCAACGAGGCGCTGACCGCGGCGGGGATCATCGCTTCGCCGCTGCGGCTGCTCAACACCTCGCTCGCGGTCTACATCGCGATGATCCACATCCTGCTGCCTTATGCGATCCTGCCGCTGGCGAGCGTATTGCGGCAGATCGACGGTGCCTTGTTGCGCGCCGCCGCGGGTCTCGGGGCGAACCCGTGGCGCGTTTTCCGCCAAGTTGTCCTGCCCCTCTCGCTGCCGGGTGTTGTCGTCGGCATGCTGCTGGTGTTTGTCCTGTCGCTCGGGTTCTACATCACCCCCGCTTTGGTTGGCGGCCCGCGCGACACGATGCTGTCGATGCTGATCACCCAGCAGGTCGATCTATTGAATTGGCCCTATGCCGCGGCGCTATCGACGACGCTGCTCGCCGTGGCCTTGACGCTGATCGGGGTTGCCTTGCGCCTGCCGGCGCTGCGGCAGGCGCTAAGCGGCGTCGCGCGATGAGACCGGCGCGGCTTGGCGGCGCGGCGCTTGTCGCAATGGTGCTGCTCTTTTTGGCGGCGCCGATCCTGATCGTCGTGATCGTCTCGTTTTCCTCGGCGAATTACCTCAGCTTTCCGCCCCCGGCTCTGAGCCTGCGCTGGTATCGGGTCTATTTCGGCAGCAGCGAATGGCTCGTACCGACCGGGCTGAGCCTTGGCATCGCCGCCGCTGTCGTCGTGCTGTCGACGATCCTCGGGACGCTGGCGGCGCTCGGTATTACGCGTCTGCCGTCGGCGCTGCGCGCGCCGGTCGCCGGCCTGATCCTGTCGCCGCTGGTGGTGCCGACGATCGTCGTCGCGATCGGGGTCTATTACGCGTATTCGCGCTACGGACTGGTCGGCAACCCGGTCGGCATCGTGCTGGGGCATACTTGTCTCGCGGTGCCGTTTGTCGTGACCAGTGTCGGCGCCAGCCTTGCCGGGCTCGACCGCCGGCTCGAACAGGCCGCGCTGGG
>Ga0181537_10001457_pt1 | contig 21833 bp, 16 predicted proteins | sample PEATcosm2014_Bin_39_FD_119765 | JGI IMG/M metagenome (GOLD analysis project Ga0181537, IMG submission 119765) | Peatland microbial communities from MTU Mesocosm Facility, Houghton, MI, USA - PEATcosm2014_Bin23_10_metaG | ecosystem: Environmental > Terrestrial > Soil > Wetlands > Peat | place... | reverse complement strand
CGTCGAAGAGAAGATTGCGAATTCTGCGGAACAAGATGCGGAACTGAGAGCAAAGGCCGACTTAGAGGAAAGAGCCCTAGCTGGAAAAGCTTCACTGTTGATTCAGAGAATCATTGCAGGAGAAACCAGTGAGTTCACGGGTCTGACTTGTATCGATTGACGAATACCACTTCTATCGGGCAGGCGTTCCGCTAACAACTTATGAGCGTTCCCGATAGAGTCATTTTTGTTTCTGCGGGTTGGAAATCCCTGTTTCCAGGGGGAACATGGGAAATCGCAGTTTCGGCGAGTTTCCTGAAGTTGAAGAAAAAACGGCCTGAGCTGTAGAAAACCGCTGTAGAAGATTTGGTTGGCCGACACAGGCAGCCGCCCTGCTTAGTCTGCAAGAACATGATTGACGCGAATTGACTTATGTCCGACTGCGGCGAGTTGGGAGCGGGGACGGCGGCGGCCGACCGGCGCAGCGCTTCGTCTGCTCGATATTGCCCGCAAGCATCCCGAGGTCCTGCTGGCAAGTTGAGAGCTGCCCCCACTTTTGTTTTGCCGCCTGTAGCTAGCTTCCCGTAGTGATTACAGCTCGCTTCGTTCCTTCATAGATTTGATCCTTCGTATGGCTCTCGATTTTTTTGATACTGAGGCGGTTTTAACACCTGGAGCTTTCGAATGACTTTCGTTACCGGGCGGATAAATCTCCTAAGGACGCTTAGCTCAGTTGGTTAGAGCACGTGCTTCACACGCACGGGGTCACTGGTTCTAGTCCAGTAGCGTCCACCATTTGATCTTGGCTTGACGCGAGTAGCTTGTCGCACATCTATGTATGACATGGCAACCGCAACGACAACCCGAGAATTCATCCGTCACTTTGCCCGCTTAAAAAAAGTCGCAGCCAATGGCGATGAGGTGATTGTACGGGACCGGAGCGGCCGGTCCTTCGTCTTCCGTGCAAAGGAAATTGGTCCGTCGCTTGGCGAGCAGCTTTCTGACCTGTGCGGCGCATTGAGCACCGGAAATAGGGTCAAGAGCCTGAAGGGTTTTGGCCGCAACCACACGTGAGACCGATTGCCGACACTGGATTGTTGGTCGGCTTTCTGGATTCATCCGACCAATTCCACGAATGGGCAACCCGGTGTTTTGGAGGATTGCGGACGACAGTCACCACATGCGAGGCCGTTATTGCGGAGACCGAATATCTCGTCCCCGGCAGTGGCCCGCTGCTCATGGAAATGGTGCGTCGCGGGACTTTACAGCTTGTTCCAATGCTCCCCGCCGAAGCGGACACCCTCGGTGCTTTGATGAAGCGATATTCCAAGATGCAGTTCGCCGACGCCTGTATTGTGCGCCTTAGCGAGACCGTGGCAGACGCCGTGGTCTTCACGACGGATAAACGCGACTTCACCATCTATAGCCGCCATCGCAACGAAACGATCAAGGCTGTGACTCCTTAGCGTTCATAACTTAAGATCTGGCCACAACCAAAGAGCAACCAAACTACCATCTAGCTCGAAGAAGATCGACTCCAGTAGCGTCCACCACGGGTCTACTCCAAGGATTGGATGTCGGGTCTAGTTCAAAGAATGGGGCAAGGTTGTGTGTGTTGACGGTTATGGTTTAACCGCACTGGGCGATGACCCGGAAGCTGTAATTGCAATAAGCGTGCCCACATCAGGGTGTTGTTTCGTCCACTCCCATGAAGGACCGAGTCGAATTCACAAGATCGGGGCTTACTCGCGGAGTGTGTCTGGTCTCGCATCCAAAGCTTTGGCCAACTCTTCAGATGAAAACGGCTTCGCCAGCACGACACTTGCCCCGAGGTATTTGGCCATCTTCAGGTTGTCTCGGGCATTCGAACGCCCGCCACCTGACATCGCCAGGATATTGAGCGTCGGCCAATTTCTTTTCAGCTCACGGATCGTTTCCAGTCCCTCCTTTTCGGGCATGATAAGGTCCGTAAGAACCACGTCGGCACCTGCATCCCGAAAAAGAGCCAGGCCCTCTTTGCCATTTCGGGCCTCCAGAACCTCGCATCCGAGCTTCTGAAGCATCAGGCGAAGAATCTTGCGCAGGTCGTCATCGTCTTCGATCAGGAGGACTCGCTTCATGCCGGCTCCAATTTGGCCGCCGACAGCGCGCGATTGATCGCCTCAAAAAGCGACTGCGATGTTGGCGGCTTCACCAAGAGTTCGCAAACGCCCTTTCCACGCACTTCGGCCAGGGTGAGCGAGCCAGGATTACCCGTGGTTAGGATTATCGGAAGGTGCGGGCGGGCCGAGGCTATCTTCCTGGCGAGCTCTAGGCCCGTGAGCGTTGGCATGGCAAGATCGGTGATTACCAGGTCAAATCGTTCGGGCTGTTCGCGCACCAAATCCAAAGCGACGGATGGACTAGTAACGGCTTCAACGGCGTAACCCATGCGCGTTAGCATCTGGCGCCCCACCCGTGTGATCGACTCCTCGTCGTCGACAAAGAGAATTCTCTCTGCGTTGCCGCGAAGATGCGGGCCGGGATCGGCGGTCGACTCCAAAGGAGAACTGGCGACAGCGGGAAAATAGAGGTGAAAAGTCGTCCCTTCGCCCTGCTTGCTGAATACATCGATGGCTCCTCCGTGTCCCTGCATGATGCCATGAACCACTGACAGGCCGAGACCGGTGCCTTCGCCGGGCGGCTTTGTCGTGAAATAGGGCTCAAAGATCCGAGCGAGCGTGGCGGGATCCATGCCCTTGCCGTTGTCCTTCACAGACACGCGCACGTAGCGACCCTGCTGAAGCTGTGGCTGCAGAGTCGCCATGTCCGCGTCCACGATAACTTCCTGCAACGCAACATCAAGAATTCCATGACAGTCCTTCATCGCATGCCACGCGTTGGCACCGAGGTTGACTATAACTTGATGAATCTGGGTGGCGTCGGCGAGAACGCAGGTCGAATGCTCCTCAAGCGACTTCTTGAACGTGATGGTGGCAGGAATCGTTGCCCGAAGAAACTTCAGGGCCTCTTCGACAACGGGCCTTAGGCTAATGGTTTCGCGATGAAACTCTTCGCGTCTGCTGAACGTGAGAATCTGGCGCACGAGCTTGGTTGCCCTGGAGCCTGCAACGGCAATGGCTTCAACGTGTTCGGCGATCGGAGATTCCGCGGGAACCGACATTCGAAGCAATTCGGCATAGCCGTTGATGACTGCAAGGATGTTGTTGAAGTCGTGGGCGATTCCTCCCGAGAGCGTGCCAATCGCGTCCATCTTCTGGGCGTGCATGATGCGCTCCTCGAGCTTCTTGCGGTCGGTGATGTCATCCGCAAGTCCGACGTAGCGATGCACGACACCCTCCGCGTTGCGGATCGGGAAGGCCTTGTCATGGATCCATCTTATCGTTCCGTCCGGTCTGAGAATTCGGTATTCTGTGTCGTAGCCACCCGCAGCCCTAAGCGCCAGCGACTCCTGGACCCGCTTTCTATCGTCGGGATGGACCGCCTCCATCCACGAGTGCCTGGAATCGTAAAGGCTATCGCAAGTGCGACCCCAGATCTTTTCGTAGGCGGGGCTTACGTAGAGGATCAAGTCCCCCGCGGCGTCCGACGTCCAAAAAACCTCGTTGATGTTTTCAGCGAGCTCACGAAAGCGCTCCTGGGACACCTGAAGGGCGCTCTCAACCAGGGTGCGCTCAAGGCGGAGCGACTCGATCAGCCTCAGCGGATCGAGCGTGCCAGTGACATCTGCTGCGTCATGAGCGGCGTTCATTTCGCCGGCTCCAAGACCTCGCGCTGCGAGGATGCGGGATCACAGAATTCGTTGGGAACAATAGCCTTCCGGTCGCCAACGTTCTTTACGTTGTCGCCACGGCCGGACGTTCGCAACCGAGCGGGCCTGAGGCCACAGAACTCGGATTCGTTTCCAGAATTGGAGGGGTTTGCTTCTTTAATAATCATTGAATATTGGGTTTCGCCAAGATCGCCCAGTTTCAGACATTGGGAATGACTTTGTTGTTCTCACGACGATAGCCTGGGGTTTACACTCCCTCCGTGGAACTGCGTCACCTACGGTATTTTGTGGCGGTGGCCGAGGTGTTGAATTTTCGTGCAGCGGCCAAGGGACTGCATGTTTCAGCTCCCGCGTTGAGCCAGCAGATCAAGAATCTCGAGGAGGAGATCGGCGTTCTTCTTTTCGATCGCGACACAAAAGGCGTTCGGCTTACGGCTGCAGGGCGTGTCTTTCTCGAGGAATCGAAAGCCCTCATTTCCAAAGCCTGCAAGGCGCAAGACCTGGCGCGCGAGGCATCCAGGGGAGTCAGCGGACGCCTCAGGGTCGGCTATAACAGCGCGATCCTTGCCGAGTACATGCCGCGGAGCCTCATGGCGTTCACCGCCAAATTCCCGAGCGTGCTGGTTGAACTGGTCGATCTCAATGCTGCCGAACAGATAGACGCCCTTGCGACCGACGTGATCCAATTGGCGTTCATCGCGCCCCCGATCGGCTGGGCGCTTCCACCGCACTTGGCCGACGCCCAAGTGTTGCACGTAAAATCCCGCGCTGTTTTAGGACAAGGCCACCAACTCGCGAAAAAATCCGCGTTATCTCTAAGGGATCTTTCAACCGATCGAATCCTCGTCATGAGCGGCCCCAAATGGGCCGTGCACCGGGAGCACATCTGGCGGATGTTCAAGGCGCATGATGTCCCTCTAGGAGAGGTCGTGGATGTGGCCCGCCTGGATGCCCTCCTGACCATGGTGGCCGGCGGCGAGGGCGTATCAATCCTGGGCTGGAGGCGCAGCATGGCCTACGCAGACCAGATCTCGATTCTGCGCATCAAAGAGTCGGGTCCCGAAATGGAATGGGACATACGAGCCGTGTGGCGCAAGTCAGCTTGCACAAATGCACAGAAGGGTTTCGTCGACGTCGTAAGGGCGACGGCCTCAGCATATGGAAAGGATTGAACCTGTGCCGCAACATACCGAACCAAGTTGGCAACCGTCACGGGGGATCCTCATGTCCGGATCCGGGCTGACCACGTTGTAACACGTGTAGTTTTGGTTGGATCATCGGCGTGAACGTCCCGAATTCCGTGCTTCATGCGCACGGGGCCACTGGTTCGAGTCCAGTAGCTGCCATTTATGCAACAGGGCCTTCTTGGCTATCTGCATTGGGCGTTGACGCGCAGGCGGCAATTGGGCCGAAATTCAAGGATTTGGACTGGCATGCTTGAGCCTAGGACCTTTCGTGACGCAATCTGTGGGTTGCCGGTGCCTTTTCGACCCCAAATCGGTGCGAATTGCTCGTATGTCTCGCACAAATGCGCTTCCATGTGGTACTTATTCCCGCATGGAGCGTCTGGCTGCTGGAATGGGCCTAGACGATCGTTCAGGGCTCTCTACTAGATACTGAGCCATGTGGATCGTTCGATTAGCCCTCCGGCGCCCTTACACCTTCGTCGTTGTCGCGATGCTGGTGCTGATCCTTGGCGTGATCACGATCTTCAGGACGCCCACCGACATTTTTCCGAACATAAATATCCCGGTCATTTCGGTGATATTCAACTACCCCGGCATGTCGCCCGACGACATGGAGAAGCACATCATCACGGGATTCGAGCGGATCCTCACCACGACGGTGAACGACGTGGAGCACACGGAAAGCGAATCCCTGTACGGCGTCGGACTCGTCAAGATCTACTTCCAGCCGAATGCAAAGATCGAGGTGGGAATCGCGCAGGTATCCGCCATCTGCCAGACGGCGATCCGCTCCATGCCGCCGGGAACGCAGCCGCCGCTGGTGATCCAGTACAGCGCCTCCAACGTACCGATCCTGCAGCTGTCATTCGCGAGCGACACGTTGCCCGAGCAGGGATTGTTCGACCTGGCGGTCAACACCGTCCGGCCCCGCCTGACGACCGTGCCGGGGGTCCAGGTTCCCTTCCCCTATGGAGGAAAACAGCGCCAGGTCATGGTCGACCTGGACCCGGAGCGCCTGAACGCATGGGGCATCTCGCCGTCGGACGTCTCGAACGTGATCGGTGCGCAGAACCTCATCCTTCCGGCAGGGACGGTCAAGATCGGCACCCAGGAATATCCCGTAGCCCTCAATAGCAGCCCGCCGAAGGCCGCCGACCTGAACAACCTCCCGATAAAGACGGTGAACGGGACGCCGGTATACATCAGGGACGTGGCCAACGCGCGCGACGGCTTTCAGGTCCAGACGAGCCTTGTCCATGTCGCGGGCAAGCGCGGGGTGCTCCTTTCCATCATGAAGAATGGCGGCGCGTCGACCCTCGACGTCGTGGCCGGCGTCAAGAAGGCGCTCAAGGGACTCAGTTCCGCCCTCCCCGCGGGGCTCAAGATCACGCCGTTGTTCGACCAGTCCCTGTTTGTCCGCGCGTCGGTCACGGGTGTCGTACGCGAGGCCGCCATAGCGGCCACGCTCACCGGGCTAATGATCCTCGTCTTTCTCGGCAGCTGGCGAAGCACCCTGGTGGTGGTCATCTCCATCCCCCTCTCCATCCTCGTTTCGATCATCCTCCTGAGCTGGCTGGGCGAGACATTGAACATCATGACGCTCGGCGGCATGGCGCTCGCGGTCGGCATCCTGGTCGACGACGCAACCGTCGAGATCGAGAACATCCATCGCAACCTGCACCAGAAGAAGCGCCTCGTGCAGGCGATCCTGGACGGTGCGTCGCAGATCGCGATCCCGGCCTTCGTCTCGACCCTTTGCATCTGCATCGTGTTCGTTCCCGTGGTCTTCATAAGCGGCTCGGCCAAGTTCCTGTTCATACCCCTCGGGATGGCGGTCGTCTTCGCGATGATCACGAGCTATCTCCTCAGCCGGACGCTCGTGCCGACAATGGTGCACTACCTTCTGGCAAGCGAGGTGCAGATGTACGGGGGCAAGCTCGACCCGAACGACCCCCATGCGGACCCCGAGAAGGCCAAGGAGGTCGATCCGAATCGGAAACACGCGCGCTACCGCTGGTCCGAGGCCCTCGTCTGGGGAGGAAAATTCGTCGCCCCGCTCCTGTTCGCCGCAGTCGTGGTCGAAATGATCGTCAAGCACAGCGTTCGGGCCGGCCTGGAGCCCCTCCTTGTCGCCGCCATCGCCCTCGGGGCGATCATCGGCCTGCGCTACGCGCTCATGAACGACTACGTCTGGAAGGTTCATGACAAGTTCAACGAAAAGTTCGAGATCCTGCGCCGCCACTACGGAAGCCTGCTGACCTGGGGCCTGCTGAACCGGGGGATTGTCCTCGCGATATTCGTGGTGATGGTGGCGAGTGCGGGTGCGCTCGTCGCCTTCGGCCTCATCGGGAAGGATTTCTTCCCGACCGTCGATGCCGGTCAGATTCGGCTCCACGTGCGGGCCGCGCCGGGCACCCGGCTCGAGGAAACCGAACGCATCTACGCGCGGGTGGAGAAGGCCATCAGGGACGACATCCCCAACGACCAGATTGAGACGCTCCTCGACAACATCGGGATACCCAACAGCGGCATCAATCTCTCCCTGAGCGACGGCTCGCTGATGTCGTCGGCCGACGGCGAGATTCTGATTTCGCTGAAGGAAGGCCATTCGCCCACCGAGGGCTACCAGGACAAGCTCGCCAAGGACCTGCGGGACAAGTTTCCCGACCTCACGTTCTATTTCGCCCCGGCCGACATCGTGACCCAGGTGCTCAACTTCGGAATCGCGGCGCCGATCGACGTGCAGATCGAGGGAAGCCCGGCTGATGAGCGAAGGAATTTCGCGACCGCAAAGAGGATCTCGAAGGAGATTTCGGGAATCACCGGCGCCACCGACGTCCGGCTGGAACAGGTGCCCAACACCCCCACCCTCCTCATGAATGTCGACCGCACTCAGGCCAGCTACGCGGGCCTCACCCAGCGCGACGTGGCCGACGACATGCTGGTGTCTCTCAGCGGCACCGCACAGCAGAACCCGAATTTCTGGGAGGACACCCTGGCGGGCGTGCAGTACAGCGTCCTCGTCCAGACCCCGCAGTACAAGATCGACTCGATCAATGCGCTGCAGAACCAGCCGGTTGTGGCCTCTTCGTCGCTCGTGCACGGGGGCGCCTTTGATCCGCAGGACCAGCTTCTCGGGAACGTTGCCAGCCTGGACCGCGGCCAATCCGCGACCAACATCACCCACTACAACCCGAGGCCGACCTACGACGTGCTGGCGGGCGTGCGCGGCATGGACCTGAATTCGGTCGCGAAGGCCATCCGCAAGGTGGTCGCCAAGGAGGAGAAGGGCCTGCCCAAGGGCACCAGGATCAGCATCCGCGGGCAGGTGCAGAGCATGGCGGAGTCCTTCGAGGGACTTAGCTTCGGGCTCATCTTCGCCATCATTCTCGTGTACCTGCTCCTCGTCATGAATTTCCAGTCGTGGCTGGACCCCCTGATCATCCTGATGGCGCTCCCGGGGGCGATAGCCGGGATCCTCTGGATGCTCTTCGTCACCCAGACGACGATCAACGTCCCCTCGCTGATGGGCGCCATCATGAGCATCGGCGTCGCCACGGCGAACAGCATCCTCATGATCACCTTTGCAAACGACCAGCGGAAGGAGGGCGCCGACGCCCATGATGCGGCGCTGGCCGCCGGCGTCACCCGCCTGCGGCCCGTCATCATGACGGCGCTGGCCATGATCATCGGCATGCTCCCGATGGCCCTCGGCCTCGGCGAGGGCGGCGAGCAGAACGCCCCGCTCGGGAGGGCCGTCATCGGCGGCCTTCTCCTGGCCACGTTTGCAACGCTGTTTTTTGTCCCGATCGTCTATAGCAAGCTCCGCGCAAAGGCCCTGGAAACAAGGATCGAGGAGGAACTCAAAGAAACATGAACTCCGGCGAAGAAATTCCCAAGAACCTGCCCAAGGTCGAAAAGCGAACGCTCGTCGTCATCGTCGCCTGCGCCGCAGTCACCGTGGCGATACTTTTCATCGCCGGATTCTGGATCCGTCACGAGCGGATCGTGAAACGCGAGGAGATGGCCGAGGAGATCCGGGAGAAGAAGCTGGTCGTCGAGGTCGTCCAGCCGAAGAGGACCCAGCAGTCCTTCGATCTCACGCTTCCCGCCGACATCCACGCCTATGCCGCGACGGCGCTATTCGCCCGCACGAACGGATTCCTTGCCTCCTGGGCGGTCGACATCGGCGATCGGGTCAGGAAGGGCGACGTGATGGCGGTCATCTCGGCGCCTGACACGGATGCCGACCTCGAACAGGCCAAGGCCAACCTGCGCCAGCAGGAGACCAACTACAAGCTGGCGGCCGACACCGAGGACCGGGAACGCGGCCTGATTGCCGTGCAGGGAATCACCCAGCAGCAGCTGGACCAGTTCCATTCCACCAAGGAGCAGGCCAAGGCCAATGTCGGGGCGATGGCCGCCTCCGTCGACCGCCTCGAAGCCCTGGTCGGCTTCGAGAGGATCGTCGCCCCGTTTGACGGCGTCGTCACGGCGCGCAACTATGACGTGGGGGCGCTGATCCAGGCGACGAACAACAGCGCCGGGCAGGAGCTGTTCGATGTCGCCGAGGACGACCGCCTGCGCGTGTTCGTCAACATTCCCCAGGCCTATGCATCCCTGGTGAAGATCGGCCAGCCCGTGGCGCTGGTCCTTGAGAGAAACTACCCCGGCCAGCGGTTCATGGGCGTCGTCGCCAGGTCGGCCAGCATGCTCGACGCGGTCACGCGCACGCTCCACACCGAGCTGGACTTCGAGAACACCGATCCCAACCACCACATCTACCCCGGAAGCTTTGGCGAGGTGATCTTCGGCATCCAGCGCGACCAGCCGGTCCTCACGGTCCCGACAAGCGCCCTGCTCTTTGAGGCGGACGGCAAGCAGGTCGCCACCGTGACGGCTGAGAACAAGATACATTTCCAGAAGATCGTGCCCGGGAGGGATTTTGGGACCGAGATCGAGGTCAGCTCCGGGCTGAAGGGCGATGAGAAGGTCGTCTCCAATCCCGGAGAGCAGCTGACCGAGGGAATTGCCGTGAGCCCCGAGGAGCCGAAGAACGACGGGAAGCAGCCCGACAAGGACTCCCATTGATGGCCAAGCTGAATATACCCAGGGGACTTGAGTACGTTTGCCCCGCGCTCTTGTGCCTCGCGGCGGTTGGACTTCTTGCCGGATGCGTCGTCGACCAGGCCAGGGAGGTCCGGACCTACCGCAAGGTGCTCGACGCAGATGCGCCGAAGCCCAAGCCCCTTGAGCCCGCGGAGACGCTGACCCTTTCGCGCGCCCTTGCGCTCGCCAATGCCGACAATGAGCAGATCGCCTCTCAGGGGGAGGCCTATCTCCAGGCGCTGATCGAGAAGCACCGGGCCTTCGCCTCGTTCCTGCCGACCGTGAGTTTCCAGCCCAACTTCACCGTCGAGGAGGCGCCCCAGGGAAACGCCCCCGCGACGGCACCCGGGGCGCCGGCCGTGAGCGCCGCATCCGTCGCCGCCACGCAGGGAAACTTTGTGCAGGACGGCCGCATCCTGAGGCGCCTGGAGGCGCCCGTGGTCGGCGCGATGAATTTCTCATACCGAAACGTGCCGCTCTACAAGGCCGCGGAAATCGCGATCGTCCAGCAAAGGCAGCTCCTTCTTGACGCACGCGCGACCGTGCTCCTCAACGTGGCGCAGACCTATTACCAAGTGTTGATCTCCACCCGGCAGGTCGCCGTCCTGGAGCATTCGCTCGAGCTGCAGCAGGCAAGACTGGCCGACCTCGAGGGACGCTTCAGGGTCCAGCTCGCCCTGGCGCTGGAGGTGTCGCAGGCCAGGTCCGACGAGGCCGCCACACGGGTGCAGCTCAGCCATGCATCAAACGACATGCGCAACGGCCGGCGCACGCTGGCGCTCCTGATCGGGGCCGCGGAAGTCGATGGGCCGCTGGTCGAAGCGGTTCCACTGGCGGATCCCCCGAGGCCCGTGTCAGAGTATGTCGACCGGGCATTCGCCAATCGCCAGGACCTCCTGGCGGCGCAGGCGGCGGTGAAGGAGGCGCATTACGCGGTCCAGGCCGCGATCGCCGAGTATTACCCGTCGGTCTCGCTCAATGCCGCCGCCTATCTTTACCAGCAGAACTACGCGAATTCGAGCAAATGGAACGCGATCCTCTCGGCAAATCTCCCGATCTTCTCGGGTGGTGCCATCAGGGCGGATGTGCGGGACGCCTGGTCAAGGCTCCGGCAGGCGGCGTTGTTCGAATCCTACCTGAGGAGGGAGATCCAACAGGGCGTGAACAGCGCCTATGACAATCTCCAGACGAGCGGCGTCGTGCTCGGCCAGCTCGAGCAGGAGGTCCAGGCATCCGCGGAAGCCTACGACCAGGCGGTCCAGATGGAGAAGAACGGGCTGGCCATCCCGCTCGACGTGCTGACCGCCCAGGACACCCTCCTCAATTCGCAGCTTCAGTTCGCGAGCGAGAGCTTCACCCAGGCGATCTTTCGACTGGATCTGCTGAGGTCCGTGGGCGATCTGGACCCGACTACGGCAGACAAGCTGCATTGGTCGGAGGCTGCCAACGCGCCTGCCGGGCCGTCTCGTTAGGAACTCGTGCTTCACACGCACGGGGTCACGGATTCGGGTCCGGTATTTTGATTACGATATTGCTTTTCAAATCTTCGGGGCTACCATTGCCCGATGAAGTTTGCCTGGGACCCCAGGAAAGAAGCCACCCACCTTGCCAAACGCGGAGTACCATCTTCTGAGGCTGAACAAGCGTTCAGCGATACACTCGCCGCTGTCGCGTTCGACGACATTCATAGCCCGCGCGGAGAATCTGAACTTCGCTGGCGGATTCTCGGAAAGGTTGGAGCTCGGGTTATGCTTGCCCGATATACCCACCGTCCGAACGGAGTCATTCGAATAATTGGTGCCGGTTACCGGGAAATCGGAGCGAAAATCTTTGAAGAAAAAAATAAAGCCGATTGAGGCGCCGCAGTTCAATAGCGCGGGCTATCAGGTCAACATGAAGGACTTGAATGGTGAACCACTTCCCAATCTGGAGAAGCTGGCCTTCCGACCGTTCAAGCACGGCGGGGCAAGGGCCGGTTCGGGGCGCAAGCCCTCGGGGCGCAAGGCGGTCCTCCTGAGGCTTAGCCCACGGGTGATCTCGGATCTTCGGAAAGAAGCGGAACGCGACCACAAGACCCTATCGGACGTGGCTGAAGAACGCTTGGCAAGAGTCTGAGCGCCACGTTAAGAGTTCCGGCTGACTCTCAAGCGCGATCAGGTTTGTTTCCCTCTTTTGAACTTGGATGCCCTCTCCACAACAGGTTTATTTCGTCGTTCTGTCCGGACTCGTTTACTAGTTCGAATCCGGTAGCGTCCACCGTCGGGCTTATCTTCCTTGCGCGTCACCGTCTGCGAACTGCCCCACGAACCAGCAAGCCTGGCGACTGCCTGGGCCAGCCTGTGCGACCATTCAGCGAACCAGGCATCCGATCTGGTGCTCCTGCCCGAGTTTGCGTTCGTAGACCCGCTGTGGGAGAGCGAAAAATTCGACGCCGTCCGCTGGACTGCCGCCGAGAAGCTCAGCGCAGTGTGGCTCGCGCGCCTGCCTGAACTCCGCGCCGGGCACGTCGTGGGCACGCATCCCGTCAGCATCGCCGGGCGGCCCTTCAATCGCGGATTCATCTGGTCTTCCGCGACCGGTTTGAGCGCGTTGCGCAGCAAGTATTTCCTCCCGGCCGAGCCGGGTGGTTGGGAAACCCATTGGTTTGACCGCGGCGACCCAGCCTTTCCGGCCTATAAGGCCGGGGATTTGTCGTTCGGCCTCAACATCTGCACCGAACTGTGGGCGTTGGAGACCTATGCCACCTATGCCGCGAACGGGGTCCAGGCCATCCTGGTCCCGCGTGCCACCGCGGCCGCGACGAGGGCCAAGTGGTTGTCCGCGGGCGTGGTGGCCGCCGTGCGCTCCGGGGCCTTCTGCCTATCTTCCAACCGGGTGGATGCGTCGGGCGCATGTGGCGGCGTGGGCTGGATCATCAGCCCGGATGGCCAGGTGCTTGCCAGCACCGCGCCTGAATCGCCGTTTGCCACCGTGGACATCGACCTGGCTGCCTCCAGCGCGGCTTCCGGGAGCTATCCGCGTTACGTATTCCGGCCGTAACGGCCACGGTCACTCCCGTGCACCGGCATCGTTATCCGATTCCAATTCCCACCGCACAATGCGATAGGCCAAAGAGGCTCGCCTGGAGCCAGCGGGAGACGACAACAAGGCAACAGCGGCCCGCCGACGGGATCAGCGTTGGTTCAAACCCGCAAAAGCATCGACGGCCCAGCTTTTCAACATGGGCTTCTCCCCCTGAATGACGTTGGTCGCCATATCCGTCGTCTCGACCGAGAACTTGTAGTTCCCGAAATCGGTGTAGTGCCTCAGATTCTCGGTACCCTGCCTGACCACCGTGCCGCTGGAATCCGTGACCTGGTAGGTGAACTCAAAGGCGGGTGCGCCCGACGCCGAGTGGATCTTCCGGGACGGCCTGCCGCCAAGGTCTATATCCGTAAACGTGACCTTGAGCTTGTAGCCCTCGGGAAGCAATTGTTCGGCCTGCCTCGACAGGAAACTGCGCAATGCGGTGAAAACGGACTCGCGGTACCCGTTGGCGCTGTCGCTCAAATTCCAATCCGTGTAATTATCGGCGCCGTCGAACACCACCTCCGTGCGCGTGGCCGGTTCCTTGACCTCGGCACTCCGGGCGGAAATCGCCGAGCAACCCAGCAGAAGAGCCAATGCCAACAACCCTCGGGTCGATTGGAGCGTTCTCATGCACCAAGCATGGCTTTCCCCGCCAAAGTTGCAACCGGGAAGTCGATCTTGCCGTCCGGACCGGCTCGCCGGTTCGGATCGGGAAGGACCCAGGCAAAGCCATAGCGAGACCCGCGGGTCCATGGCATCCAGCCTGCTCCACGGCAACCACCATGAAGCTCACCACCCCGCTGGCCCTCCTGACTTGCACCGCGGTAACCCTGCTCGCGGAGTCGCCGACGCCTACCTTGACACCCAGCGCTCCTTTCGAGGCCCAGGCCTCCGCGGAATTCAAGACCAAGGGACCAGCCCCGGCCCATGCCGGACCGATCGAGGTGGTGTCCCTGGCCGCCCAGCCGTGGTACACGGCGCCGGACCGGGCCGTGGCCCGTCAACTCTTCTCCCCCAGCAACTCTCGCTGCACGAGCATGAGCCTCGCCGAGATCGTGATCCCGGCAGGGGTCGCGGTCCGGGAGCATTTCCACAAGCAGCACGAGGAGATCTACCACATCGTCTCCGGGCACGGGTTGATGACACTGGACGGCAACACCGTGGAGGTCGGCCCTGGCGACTCGGTGGTGGTCCATGTTGGCGAGCGGCACAAGATACTGGCCCACAAGGACGCCGACCTCGAGATGCTCGTCGCCTCGGTGCCAGCCTGGTCCGAGGCGGACCTTAATTTTACGGAATAGCGGGTGCTGCGCCGCGGAATTGCCGACTGAGAACCGCCTCTTCGGAGATACAAAGCCAGTCACCGCTTCGGCTATCGAAGCCCCCTGCGGCTTCAAATCTCCGGCGTTCCTTCTCGCTCGATTCTTTTTCAAAGTCTGACACCGTTTGCCCTCCCAGCATGAACGTATGAGTTTCGGAGAAATTGAAATGAATGCCTTCATGCCCCGATCATCCGGAACTTCGCGCGCCTCCTGGCGCCTTGCGTCCTTTGTTTTCCTCGCGTGCATGGCCGGGATCGGGCGCGCGTCAGAGGCTCCGCCTCCCGCGGCCACGGCGCAGGGCCTCTGCGACGCGCTGATCGCTGTCATGAAAAAGGGCGGTGCGACCACTTTCGAGGACCGCGTGGCCGCGCTTTCTCCCGAGGTGCGCCAGGATTTCGACCTGGCGGCGATGACCCGCATCATCGTGGGGCCTCCATGGAAGGGCTTCTCCTCCGCGGACAGGCAGGATGTGACCGCGGCCTTCGGCGACTACAGCGTGGCCAACTACGCGCAGCGGTTCAAGAGCTACTCCGGCGAGCGCTTCGAGGTGGATCCGGTGGCGTCCACGCTGCCGAGCGGCGACTGCGTCGTGCACACGAAGCTGCACACGGCGGACCCCGAGCCCGTGCAGCTCGACTACATGATGCGGCTCCGGGACGGGCGCTGGCGGATCATCGACGTCTTCCTGAGCGGCACGATCAGCGAGCTGGCCGCCCGGCGTTCCGAGTATTCCCTGGTGCTTCGCACCGGCGGCGCCCAGGCCCTTGTGGACCTGCTGAAGAAGAAGACCGCCGAGCTCAGCCGGTAGTCAGCGCCCCGGGTCCTCGTAGAAATCGGGCGAGGGCAGCTGCGAGGGATGATCCGAGCCCGTCAGCTCGGCGGCGCGGTGCTGGCGAAAAAGGCTCCGGAATGAGGCATAGTAGTCGATCGCCTCCTTCTCCATCTCGTCCAGCGCGTCGAGGCTGCGCGAGCGCTTGTCGATCCCGTCCAGGACCGCCCGCCCGCCGGTGACATAGGTGCTGAAATGGTCGGCTTTGGTCACATATCGGAATGGGTCCATGTAGGCGTCGACGCCCGACCCTATGCCGTCGCGCGGATTGGTGGGGCCGAGGATCGGCACGATGAGGTACGGCCCCTCGGGAAATCCCCAGGCCCAGAGTGTCTGGCCGAAGTCCCCGATCTTCTTCGGCAGGCGGTTGTGGCTCGCCACATCCCTGAAACCCGCGATCCCGGCCGTGCTGTTGACAAGGAAGCGCCCGGCGGCGTCGCCCGCGTCCCGGACCCTGCCCTGCAGCAGCGTGTTCGCGAAGACGATCGGCTCGTTCAGGTTGTCCAGGAAATGGCGCAGCCCGTCCCGGGCGGCACCGGGGAGCGCCGCGCGGTATCCCTTGGCGATGGGCTTGATAAGGGCCCGGTCGACCGCCTGGTTGAAGGCGAAGGTTTTCCTGTTGAGGGGCTCCAGGGGGTCGTGGTTCGCCCTGAACTGCGCGCGGGCCTCCGGATCCCGGGGCTCGGTGGCGCAGCCGCCGAGGCACAGTGCGGCAAGGGCCGCGGCGGCCAGCCGGAGCGGCGGCCTCATGGCAAGGTGCCCTTCCTGGACGATGCGCGCAGCCCGACGAGTGCGGGCAGCACGAACAAGGTGCAGAGCAGCGTGAAGAAAAGGGCCAAACTCAGGAATTTCCCCATCTCGGACATGCCTGGCGACCTCGAGAACACGAGGCTGCCAAACGCCGTGCCGGTCGTGAGCGCGCTGAACACTATCCCGCGCGCCGTGGGCGAGCCCAGCATTCCGGCCTCTCCCGACCTGCCCCGCATCACGAAGTAGATCGCGAAGGCGACCCCGATCCCGAGCATCATCGGGAGCGTTATGATGTTGGCGAAGTTGATCGAGAATCCCATGAGGGCGGCCGCGCCAAGGGTCAGGGCGCCGGCCATGAGGAGCGGCGCCAGGACGAGCGCGACATCCCGGATGTTGCGAAGGACCAGGAGAAGGAGGACCGAGATCGCCACGACGGCGAGAATCCCTGCCTCGGAAAAGGCGCGGGGGGCGAGCCGCGTCCACTCGTCGACCTCGACGGCGGAGCCCACGGCATCGGGGACCACGGCCCTCACCGCGCGCGCGAAGCCGCGGAGGGCCTCGTTGTCCCGCATGTCCCCCTTGGGGAAAACCTGGAGGCGCCAGCGGCCGTCGGGCGCCACCCAGTCCCGCCGAAAGTCGTCCGGCAGCGTTTCCAGGGTCACGGGCCCCGCGCGCAGGATTTCCCTCAGGTCGTCCAGGCGGCGTCCGATCCCTCCGGCGAGATTGTCCGCCAGGAGCGGCACCGCGGACGGGCCCTTCGAGACCAGGGCGCGGAAGGTGGCCGCAAGGTCAGCCGCTGCCCGGTCTCCCCGCGCACCCAGCTGCGCCAGGTCGTCGGCGCATCCACCCAATGCCGCCAGCACCTGTGCCGGTTCGGGCGCCGGCTTCACCTCCGCCGGGGAAAGCGTGGGGCCCAGGAGAGAGGCCGCGTCGGAAAGAAGGTCGAGCTTCGGCTGCTGTTCGGCGGGAACGAAGCTCGCCACGCTGAGGACCCGGGCGACGCCGGGAAGCGCCTCCAGCTTCCTCCCGTCGGCTTCGGCCTCATCGCGGGGCGCAAGGAGCTCGATCGTATAGGGCGAAGTATTAGGGTCCGCCATGAGGTCGAAGAGCGTCCTCACGGATTCGGCGCGGGGGTTCTGGAGGTCCACCGGGTTGAAATCCAGCCTGAGGCGGGGCATCGCGACGGCCGCGAGGCCGACCAGCACGAGGGCGACCGCAAGGACGCCCCGCCTGCGCTCCCCGAGGTACGTGTCCAGGCGGCTGCCCAGCCGGGATCCGGGAGGCTCGGCCCGCGCCCCAGGAGTCAGGAGTGTGAGGAGCGCCGGCAGCAGGGTGAGGTTGAGCGCCAGCGCGAGGATCATCCCCACCCCGGCGATGATCCCCAGGTCCCTCACCCCGAGGTAGGCCGTCGGAGCGAAGGCGAGGAACCCGACGGCAGTCGCCGCCGCGGCGACCGCAAGGGGCGGCCCCACCCCCAGGGCGGTGCGGGCCAGGGCCCCGTCCCCGGCGGAGCGCTCGGCGGCAAAGCGGACGCTGAACTGGATCCCGAAATCGATCGCGATCCCGACGAAGAGCGGCACGAAGGCGATCGAAACCGGGTTGAAGGGTCCGATCACCCCGACGGCGAATGAAAGGCAACCCACCAAGCCGACCGCGAGAGTCGCAAGAACGGCAAATATCGTCCGCAGCGAACGGAGCCCGAGCGCGAGCCAGAATAGAAAGAGCCCGAGCGCAAGCGCCGTCGTGGAGGCGACGCCCTCCGACAGCACCGCCAGCTGGTCGTTGTCGAGCGCCACGGGTCCCGTGACGCGGACGGTCGCGCCCGTTCCCGGGCCGGCGCCCGCGGCTGCAGCGGCCTCCCGGATACCCGCCAGCGCCTGGGACGCGGCCTCCACCTGGCCGAAATTGAGGGCTGCCGAGGCGAGGACGAAATGGCGCCGGCCTTCCGGCGTCGCCTTTCGTCCACTGAGCATCGATTCCCAGGAAAGCGGGGCGCGCCGGCCCTCAAGGGCGGCCCGGGCGGCCCTGCCGACCGTCTCAAAGGCCGGGTCGATCTTCCCGGGTTCCACCGCCGCGTGGAGTCCCCCCTGGGCCAGGAGGTCGACGGCGTCCAAAACGCCCCTCACGCTGGGGTCGGAGGCCAGGGTCCCCAGGAAGGGCTGGGCGGCGATCAGGTGGTCGGTCAGGTCCTGGACCTCGCTCTCGGGCAGGAAAAGCATCCCGTAGCGACGGAAATAGGGGTTGGCGTCCGGCTGCCTCACATAGCTGAAGAGGTCGGGGCGGCCCGCCATGCGCTTTGCCAGGGAGGCGGCGACGTCCGAGGCCTCCTCGGGCGTGTCGGCGTCGACCACCGCGAGCAGCAGGTGGTTGTCCTGGGGAAACTGGCGCGCGATGTCGGCCGAGGCCCTCTGCCACGGCAGGCTGGGGTCGACCAGCTTGCCCGTGTCGCTGTCGACGCTGATCCGGCGCGCGACGAACGCCCCGCCCGCCACCGCGAGCAGCGCGGCCAGTCCCGCGACCGCAGGGGCGTTTCGGCGGCTAAAGTCGACAATACGGCTTATGATTTCTTGCATTATCGCCCCGATCCTATGGAAGAATTACCCGTGCATTTGCAAGGCACGGAATAGTTAGCGGTTGCGGAATACCCGATTTGCCCATGATCCAAAAGACCAAGCTCGTTGCGCTAGCATTGGCGCTCTCGACCCGGGCCTACGCCCAGGCGACCGACTCCACGCCTCCCGAAGGCACCCAGACCATGGCCCCCGTCGTGGTGACCGGCTCCAACCTCCCGTCGCCCGAGAACGAGGCCACAAAGCCCGTCAGCATCGTCGGCTCCGTGGAGATGGCGGCGAGCGGCGAGGAGACCAGCCTCGCCGAAATCCTCCGCAAGACATCCACGGAGTTTTCCGGGAACGGGAGCCTCGGCCTCGAGAACGCCAACTCGGAGGCATTCGTGACGCAGGGCGGCTCATACCTGCAGATCCACAACCTCGCCACCCTGGTGCTGATCAACGGGCGCCGCGTTGCGTTCGATCCCGCCGAGGCGGGCCTGGGCTCGGAATTCGTGGACCTGAACATGATTCCCCCGTCGGCCATCGACCGCGTCGAGGTGGTCTCGGACGGCGCCTCCGCGATCTATGGGTCCGACGCCGTGGGCGGCGTCATCAACGTCATCCTGAAGTCCAAGTTCAACGGATGGGAGGCCGGGGTCCACTGGGGCGAAAGCAGCGACAAGGGCGGCTACACCGAGCGCTCGGCCTTCCTCTCCGGAGGCGCCAGCAACGGGACGACCTCGGTCATGCTCTCGCTCGAGGCAACCGAGACGAGCCCGATCTACATGAGCCAGCGCCCCTACTCCAATCCCATATTCGGCGCGACGAGCTATCCGGGCATCATCACCATCAACCCCATCAACCTGGGGACGGGCCAGTCGGGGCCCGTCTCGTATTACGCCCTCAGCCCCGGGCTCAACGCTCCCCCGGGCTACCTCCAGTACTCGATCGACCAGCTGGTCGCGATGGGCGTTTACACCCCGGAGACCCAGCAGCAGGTTCTTCAGGGCGACAACCTGGCGAACTCCCAGACGCTGCTCGCGAGCTTGAAGCGAAGGAGCGCGGTGCTCGACTTCGAGCACAAGATATTCGGCGACAACCTGGTCGCGTTCGGCGACGCGATCTACAGCTGGGACCGGACGGTCTCATCGGTCGCGGGCGAGTCCATCTCCCCCTACCTGTCGGCCCCGTTCACCGACCCCGTCATCTACGGGACCTCGCCGCCCCCGCCGGGCCCCTACGCCTTCATCCCCTACGAGCCCTTCACGAACCTGAACAGCCCCTTCTCGCCCGCGTATCTCTACCAGAACGGGGTCGTGAACCTGGTGAACGTCGGCAACCAGTTCTCCTCGTACCCCAGCCAGAGCTTCGACACGTCGGACTTCTTCCGCTTCGCGGGAGGCCTGCGGGGACAGGTGAGCCCGAACTTCTCGTGGGAGGCCGCCGTCGACATGAACCGATACCACCTGGGCTACAGCGGCACGGGGCAGATCGACACCGAGAACCTCAACACCGCGCTGGCGGACGGGACGATCAATCCCTTCGCGCTCACGCAGGCCCCGGGGTCGCTGCCCGGGGACATCATCGGGACGAAGAGCAACAGCATGGTCAGCACGCTGATCTCCGAGGACGTGCTCCTTCGCGGCACGCCCTTCGACCTACCGACGGGGCCGGTGAACCTCGCGGCCGGGGCCAGCCACACCTACGAGCACCTGAGCGCCTCCCCGGACGCGACGAGCCAGTCCATCGCGCCGGGGCTTTCCATCGCGGGCTGGCTGGACTCGCAGTCGCTCTCCCCGTTCGACGCGCACCGGGACTTCACCTCGGTCTACGCCGAGGTGAAGGTGCCGCTCGCGAACCCGAACTGGAACATCACGGGCCTTCACAAGCTGACGCTGGATGTCTCGGGAAGGTATGACGACTACACGGTCGTCGGCCACTCGGCGGTCCCCGACCTCGGCGTCAACTACCAGCCCTTCGACGACCAGCTCTCCCTCCACGCATCGGTCGGCCGCTCGTTCGGCGCGCCGCAGCTTTACCAGGAATTCGGGCCTGCGGTGTCCGGTCCCATCCCCCCCTTCACCTACCAGAGCTACTACGGATTCACGGCCTCCGGTGCGGGATTCAACGGGTTCAACGACTCCAACCCGGACCTCCAGCCGTTTCGGGCGAAGACCTGGTCCGGGGGCCTCTCCTACGCGCCCCGGGCCCTGCCCGGCCTGGATGTCACATTCGACTTCTTCGGGGCCTCGGAGACCGGCGCCATCGGGTACCTGAACCAGGTCGAGATCGTGCAGAGTGTCGAGTCGCTCGGCCCCGCGTCGCCCTACGCGCAGTACGTCCATATCGGAAGCCAGACCGGTCCGGGCGTCACCATGCCCGGGCAGCTGAGCACGTCCAATCCGACGTCGATATACGTGTTCGTCCCGCTGCTCAACCTGGCATCCGAGATCAACCGCGGCTTCGACGTGAGCCTGCACTACGCATGGGCGACCCAGCAGGCCGGGCGTTTCTCGCTGAGATCGACCGCGACCATCTGGAACAGCGATCTCATCCAGGAGACGCCGCTCCAGCCCTACTATGACTACGTCGGCACCGCCTCCGGCGGAGGCAGCTCGAGCCAGGGGACGATCCCGCGGTGGAAGACCTACACGGTCCTCGACTGGTCCTCCGGGGCGATCGAGGCGACGATCGGGCACACCTACATCCCGACCGTCGAGGACATCGGGCCGGGAGGCGCCTTTGCCACCTCCCCCGTGGGCGTCTCCTCCTACCAGCAGTTTGACGCCATCCTGGGCTACGATTTTTCGAACGGATCCGCCCATTGGCTCCGCAAGCTCAAGGTCCGGGCGGGCGTGAACAACCTCTCCGACGAGAAGCCGCCGGTGGCCTACTCGGCCTTCCCGTCGACGAACGCCGACGTCGGTGACTACGGCGGGCCCATCGGGCGCCTGTTCTTCGTCGACGCCACCTTCAAGTACTGAGCGGAAGGCGGGCGGAGCCGCAGGCATCTGCGTGCATCCCTCGCACGGGGCGATCCGTTCGTCTCCGGAGGCATCCACTCTCCTCAGCCGGTGGTCGGGAAACCAAGGAACCGTGGCACAACATGTGCTCGCCAACGGCCGTGATCGGTCGACCCGCGCGCCAGTGTCTGCTTATTCTCCTCATCTTGTCGTGCCCGAAGGCGCGGGCTGACGAGGGCCGCATTCCCGTCAGGGTGATGATTCTCTCGTGCTTCGAGATCGGCAACGATACCGGCGACAT
>Ga0181537_10001456_pt1 | contig 21837 bp, 20 predicted proteins | sample PEATcosm2014_Bin_39_FD_119765 | JGI IMG/M metagenome (GOLD analysis project Ga0181537, IMG submission 119765) | Peatland microbial communities from MTU Mesocosm Facility, Houghton, MI, USA - PEATcosm2014_Bin23_10_metaG | ecosystem: Environmental > Terrestrial > Soil > Wetlands > Peat | place... | reverse complement strand
GCGCGATTTCAGCAAAGTCTCGATGTCGCCGCCGGTGCGTTGCTTGGCAAGTCGCACTTCCACCATCGGCGTGTGCATCTGGCCGGGTATGACCGTGTTCACGCGGATGCCGTGCTTGGCATATTGCACGGCGGTGACGCGCGAGAACTGGATGACTGCCGCCTTGGACGAAGCGTAGCCGATCTGCGGCGAACCGGAATAGCTGATGCCTGACGTCGATGCCGTATTGACGATGGCGCCGCCGTGCTGCTCGATCATGACCGGGATGACGTGGCGGCAGGTCAGGAACACGCTTTTGAGATTGTAGTCGATCTGGCGGTCAAAGGTTTCCTCCGGCATTTCGGCAGCACCGCCCGGCGCCGAACCACCGACATTGTTGACCAGGATGTCGATGCGGCCGAAGCGCTCGCGGCAGGCCTCGGTCATGGCGCCGACTTCGCCATCGTCGAGCACGTCGCAGACATGCGTCGCGATCTCGCCGTCATTGCCGACGCGCGCGACTGTCTCAGCCATCGCGTCCGCGTTCTTGTCCACGGCAAAAACCTTGGCGCCCTCGCGCGCAAAGATAACCGCGGCGGCGCGGCCATTGCCCCAGCCGGGCCCGACGCAGCCGGCGCCGGTAATCAGCGCGACTTTCCCCTCGACACGTCCCGGCATTAAAGCGTTTCCCCTGCGTATTGCTGATGTTAGTGGAGCGCCAGCTGTTCCGCTACAAGATCATTCCATGGCCCCGCCAATGTAATGGCTACGGCGTTTTGTAGCCTCGCCTTTGGTCGATCGGCCACACGCGCTGGATCATGCCGTACATGAAGGCCGTGGTCAGCCCGAACAACATGATGCCGTTAAGCGCCTCAAGCGCGCCCATCAGCCGCCAGTGCTCCGCGAGGAAGAGCTCGGAATGACCGTAGGTCGTGATCGCGCTGAGCGAATAAAGCATCGCCGACTTGCTGTCGGGGAGCGCGCCCAGGATCCGGTAAGCGACGGCCCACACGCCGGCCTCCACCCCATGCAGGAAGGTCGCCCACATCGCCGTCACGCCCATGAAAAACACGAATATGAATTCATAGTTGCGGTGGTTTCGCATAATAGCGAGCACCTGGTCCGATTTCACATTGAACATGCCGAGACCGATGACGTGGAAAACCACGGTCAGCACGATCAGTGGCAAGCTCCAGGCCCAGTCACCGTCCCACGCCGCTGCGCTATTCATTTTCCAATTTGTCCCTTGCCCCGCTGCATCTGGGGCGACGGATGTTAGTAGGGCGCCGCGGACCGCGCCAGCGTCGCAAAGTCAGCTATTATTGAACTCGTGACGAGATAACAACGACTAAAGGGTTGTCCCACCGCCCGGATGGCTCCGATGAAGATTCTTTTTATTGTTTTCGTACTGGTTGTCGCGGCGATCGCCGCCGGCACCTATTTTCAGTTCAATGCAGTATATTTGATTTTCCTCATTCTCGGCTTCGGTCTTTACATGGTCACGAGTAGTGGCGGACCGCAATTGCCCCAGGATGCCGTGTCTTCCTGGAGCGGCCCCGGCCGCGGCAATTATTTCAAAGTCTATTTCGCAAGAAACCCGGCGACAATTGCGGCGGCGAGGATCCCAAGGAAGGCGACGGCTTTCGCTAGTGGCAAGCCCTGCTAGGATATTCCCCATAACCCGGGGGAATGAGCCCTATGGCGGAAAACGATTTTTTGCGCGGCGCCTATTGCCCCCTCATTGTCCCGTTTCGCGACGACAGAATCGACTTCGACACTTACGCGGCGCTGATCGAACGCCAGATCGCCGAGGGCACGCATGGTCTGCTTGTCAATGCCACGAGCGGCGAGCCGACGACGCTGAGTGTCGAGGAGCGCGGCGATCTCGTCGAATTCGCCGTGAAGACCGCGAAGGGCCGGCGTCCAGTCTGCGCCGGAACGGCTTCCGAATCGTTCGAAGCAACCGCCATCCTGATCGATCGTTTCGACAGAGCCGGCGCGGATTCGATCCTGGTCGTAACGCCTTATTATTCAGCGCCGCCGCAACGCGGCGCGGTGTCGTATTTTGCCAAGCTTGGCGAGCGAACCAAGCGGCCGTTCCTGATTTATCACATTCCCGGCCGCTCAGGCTTCACGCTCACCGTCGACACGCTCGCCGCGATCAAGGACCGGGTGCCGCATTTCGCCGGATTGAAGAATACCGACACCGACGTCGGTTTTGTCACCGGAGCGCTCGCTAGGCTCGGCCGCGATTTTCGCATCTTCGCCGGCCTCGAACTGCCGACCTTGCCGATGCTCGGCATCGGCGGCTGCGGCATGATGATCACCGCGTCGAACGTGGCGCCGCGCCTGGTCGCGCAGCTTTACGAGACTTTTGCCAAGCGTGACGTCGACGGCGCCATCGCACTCAATCTGAAACTTTACTCGCTGTTTCGCGGCGTCGCGTTGGAGACAAGCCCGATTCCGGTCAAATACATGCTCAAGCGTCTCGGCGTGCTCAAGACCAATGAGCACCGCAGCCCGCTGGTGCCGGCTTCGCCCGACGTGGAAAAGCAGCTCGACAAAATTTTGACCGAAAGCGGTCTTCTCTGACGCGCATGGCCGACCCCGCCGCGAGTAAAGTTCCCGAAGTCACGCTCGTCTTCTGGATCATCAAGATCGCCGCAACGACGCTCGGCGAAACCGGCGGCGACACCGTCACTATGACGCTGAATTGGGGCTACCTCGCGGGAACAGCTCTGTTCCTGTCACTGCTGCTCGTCTTTGTAGCCTGGCAGATCGCGGCGAAGACGTTCCATCCATTCCTCTATTGGGCGACTATCGTCGCTTCGACCACAGCGGGCACAACCATGGCCGATTTTGCCGACCGTTCGTTGGGCATCGGGTATGCCGGCGGCTCGCTTCTCTTGTTCGTTTGTCTCATGGCGACGCTTGCCGCGTGGTATCGGTCGCAAGGCTCGATCTCGGTCGCTACAGTCAACAAGCCAAGCGTCGAGATCTTTTACTGGATCGCGATCACGTTCTCGCAGACGCTGGAACGGCGCTCGGCGATTGGGCCGCCGACAGCAGACTCGGTTATGGCGGCGGCGCGCTCGGCTTCGCTGCCGCTTTGGCGCTGGTCGCGGCGGTCTATTTCTGGACCGGTGTGTCGCGCGTGCTTTTGTTCTGGGCTGCGTTCATCCTCACCCGCCCGCTTGGTGCCACTGCCGGGGATTTTCTCGACAAGCCAGTTGGTGACGGCGGCCTCGCCTTGAGCCGGCCAATCGCCTCGGCCGTCATCGCCGTCTTTATCATCGCATGCATTTTGGTGCTACCGCAGCGCGCGGGCCGGCATCCGGGGCAATCTGCGACGCAGTGATCGGCGCGCCCGCGCGATCAGGCCGCGCGGCTACGCCGGTCGTGGACGTGCCACCAGATCACGACGGCAATGCCGACCGCTACGCCGACGATCAGCACAATGATCAGCGCCGAGTTTTCGATCCACGCAATTGCCGGAATGCCGAGCGCCATGACCAAGCCGAGAAGGCATACCTGCCAGGACAGGACATGCACGCCGGCGGTGAACGTGCCGAGCGCGAGCAGCGTGAAAATGGCAAGCCCGGTGGTGCTGGCGTTGAAAATCCGCTGCACGCTGGTCAACAGCAGCATGTTCATCACCACGAGGAACGCGATCCAGTGCAGCACCTGCGTTCCGATTAGCCGCGCGCGGGCGGTATTATCGGTGGCGCCGTCCCAGCCGGCGCCGACGCAGACCAGCGCAATCAGCGGGGTGAGTAGCTCCCAGTAGCCGGTAATTGGTTGTTTGGAAAAGCTGGTATAGGCGACGCCGATCATGGTCATGATCAGCACCAGCGCGAACGGCAGCTCTCTCATCCAGAAATTCACGTGCAGAATTCTGTGCCTGAGGCCGGTTTGCGGCCCGCTCGCATCGGGGACTGGCTCTGCGGTGCTCATTCCGCCTGCTCCGCGCTCGAATGAATTTAACTCGCAGTAGAACACAAGCGGCGGCGTCACCGCCAGCCGCTTAACGGGCGATCCGCCGCACGCCGGTGATCTCGCTCCCGGCAGCCCGGATGCGGGCAACCGCTTCGCTGATCGGTTCAATTGCGACCGCCATATGAAACGCGTTGGCGTGCAGAAGCCTGCCGCTATTGTACACGATAGCGACGTGGCCTTGCCAAAACACCAGATCGCCGCGCTTGAGCAGAGAAAGATCGGCGGTCGAGATGGCCGTGCCCAGCGTCGCCTCCTGCATGTCGCTGTCACGCGGACATGACAGGCCGCAGGCCGAAAACGCGATCTGCACCAGGCCCGAACAGTCGAGCCCGAGCGCTGTTTTGCCGCCCCACAGATAAGGTACGCCCAAAAACCGTCCCGCTACGGCGACAAAATCGGCTTCGTATTCGCCGGTCGGCTTGAGATGCATCGCCGGGACAAAAGCGCCGCCTTGCGTCACCGCCAAGCGATCGGCGAAGCGCGCAATGGCGAGCATCGAGCCAAACGGCAGCGCCTCGATCGGAGGCAATTTGATATTCGGACTTGGAAATACGAGCGTGCGGAGCGCAGCAACCCGGTGCGTCGGCGCCGGCCCGGGCGGCGCCAGCGCGCTGGACGGCAGCCAGCCGACATAGTTGTCATTGGCGAGCTGGCCCCATGACCAGCCTTCGGCATTCTCGTCGTAGATGGTGACGCGCTCGCCGAACAGCGCCTCGGTGAGGAGCGCCGCATCGGGCCGCGGCTCGCCACGCAGCGGCGCCTGCGGCGCAACGATTTCCATGACACGGCCTTCGGCGTAACGCCGTGCCGCCACCTTGCCTTCGAGGGATTTCGCCGCGAGATCGGCACGCGCCGGCGTCACGCGCGGATCGAAGTTGGTCATTTTCCCGGCTCAGCCGTAACGCGCCGCGAGCAGCGCATAGAGGGCGCGCGCCGCCTGCAATTCGCCGCCCTCGGGCCGGCCGGCTTTCGCCGACGCCGTCCAGGCAAACAGATCGAAATGCACCCAGGATTTTGCCGCCACGAAGTGGCGCATGAACAAGGCCGCTGTAATAGCGCCGCCCTGGCTGCCGCCGACATTGTTGATGTCGGCGACTTTGGATTCGAGCATCGACTCATACGGCCGCCACAGCGGCAGCCGCCACAGCGGATCGTTCTCCGCCATGCCGGCGCGCATCAGTTCGGCGGCGAGTGCATTGTCGTCGGTGAAAAACGCCGGCAGGTCGGGACCGAGCGCGACGCGGGCGGCGCCGGTGAGCGTTGCGAAATCGGCGATCAGCTCCGGCTTGTCCTCGTCGGCGAGCGCCAGCGCATCGGCAAGGATGAGTCGGCCTTCGGCGTCGGTATTGCCGATCTCGACGGTGATGCCCTTGCGCGATGTATAGATATCGCGCGGTCGGAAGCTCGAACCCGCGATCGAATTCTCCACCGCCGGAATGAGCACGCGCAGACGAAGCTTCAAACCGCGCGCCATGATCATGTGTGCCAGCGCCAGGGCGGTTGCCGCACCACCCATGTCCTTTTTCATATTCAGCATGCCGGTGTCGGGCTTAATGTCGAGCCCGCCGGTGTCAAAGCAGACGCCCTTGCCGACCAGCGTCACGCGCGGATGCGCGGCATCGCCCCATGTCATGTCGATCAGCCGCGGCGCACCAACGGCGGCACGGCCGACGGCGTGAATGAGCGGAAAGTTCTGCGTGAGCAGATCGTCACCGACGATGGCCGTGATCGTGGCTGAGTGGCGCGCGGCAAGCTTGCGCGCGGCCTGTTCGAGTTGCGCCGGACCCATGTCGTTCGCCGGCGTGTTGATGAGATCGCGCGCCAGCGTCACGGCTTCGACGATGCGTTGCAGATCGTCGCGGTCGATGCGCTGCGGCAGGTCGAGCTTGATGTCACGCGCCTCGGCCTTGCGATAGCGCGTAAAGCGATAAGTGCCGAGCGCGAAAGCGAGCGCCGCGAGCCGTACATCGTGCGGCTCGTTGGCGAAACGATAGGTACCGTCGGGCAATTGCGTCGCCAGGCGGCCGGGCAGAAACAGGTCCTTGGCATCTTCGGCGCTTTCGAGCCCGAATAGAACGCCGCCGAGGGCGCCGGACTGTCCGTTTTTGCCGGGGAGCAGCAGCTGGCGCCCGGCCTTAGGCTCAAGGCCCGCGGCGTCGGCGAAGGCGCAAAGCTCAGCGCCGAGAACCTTTCGCACGTCCGGGTAGTTCGCCGCAGTGACGAACCAGATCGGAATCGCGTGCGCGGCGCCATGCGTTACGAAAATTGTGTCCATCGTGTTTTGCTAGCACGCCCGCCGATAACCTGTCACATCCACGGCATCAGCGAAGCGTGGATCACGTCCGGCACACCCTCGCCACCCACCGAGCGGATGGCGAGGTCAACGTCGTGCAGGCCAAAGCGATGGGTGGTCACGAGCTCCAGCGGAAACCTTTTTGAGGCGAGCTGTGCCAGCGCCAGCTCGCACGCTTTGTAGCTATGGCCGCGCGCGCTTTTCATAGTGATGAACTTCACCGTGAATTTTTCCAATGGGAAATTCGGAAATTGTGCCATCTCGCCTTGAGCAACGATCACACCGCCCTTGCGCTTGAGCGCTTCGATGCCGAGCAGAATGGGAATGGTCCCGGCGCCGGCGGTGCAGTCGAGCGAAACATCGACGCCCTTGCCGCCGGTGATATCCATGATGCGCGCCAGCGGATCCTCTTTAGTCACGTCGATGACGTGATCGGCGCCGAGTTTTTTGGCGACGTCGAGTCGCGCTTTGTCCTTTGCCGGACCGGTGACGATGATCAGCGAGGCGCCGGCCTGCTTGCAGATCACGGTCTGCGACAGGCCCTGCTGGCCGGGCCCCTGGATCAGCACGGTCGAATTGTAACCGACCCCGCCGTCGAACAGCGACCATTCGACCCCGTTCGCCATCGGCGTGACGAGCCCGGCAAGCTCGGCGGAGACGCCTTTGGGCACATGATGCACCACGGCGTTCCACGGCAGATAGACATATTGCGCGAAACCGCCCCATAGATGCGGCGCCTTTTCCGCCGAGGTGTAGCCGTAGCGGATGGCGTCCGGATTGGTGCGCCAATTGGTGTTCTCGCAGTGCCGGTATTGACCGGCATGGCACCATTCGCACTTGCCGCAGGAGACATAGTGCTCGACAAAGACGAGGTCGCCCTCCTTGAAGCCTTTGCGCCGGGTGAACTCGCGGCCGGCTTTGGCAATGGTGCCGATATTCTCGTGCCCCATGATGACCGGGGCCTTCGACGGCGGGTGTTTGTAGAGCTTGACGTCGGTGCCGCAGATGCCGCCGACCTCCATTTTCAAGAGCGCGGCGTCCTCTGGAATATCCGGCATCGGATAATCGCGGATTTCCGTCGTGCTCGGCGCCGTCCGCACCGCCGCCAATACCTTTTCCGACACTGAACTCACTCCTTGTGCGTCTTCTTTGTCGTTAAAATATAATGCTGAAGATGCGCTCCCTTAGCAAACGCCGAGATCACCCCGCGCTCGACCTTATCCGCGGGTGGATGCGAGCGCGTTTTGCGCTGCCGGGTGACCAGACCGTCATGGTGTCGGAGCTTGCCTGCGCCGTTCCCGGCTGCCCGCCGATCGAAACGCATATTGTGTTCTGGAGCGATTTGGGGCGCCACCATTTCAAGATCTTCAAGCCGCTCGCCGAAGTCGCGGAAGACGATCTGCCGCCGGCATTCATGAAGAATGCGCTGGTCGCGCTCGACGGCGCCGACTGCGATTGCTGTTAGAGGCCGGCTCTTGCCAGTGCCGCAGCCTGGCGCTTTTCGACGCGATCCATGGAGAATTTTTCGATCGCCTCGTTGAACAGTTTGTAAAAATTAAGCTCGGCGCGCAGATGCAGGAACACCGCGCCGAGTCCGATCGCGGCGCGATCCATGAACACGAATTCGCGCGGCACCGTCACCGGGCCTTTTTTCTTCAGCGCCTGATGCACGCGGAACGCTTCGCGCCGGCCGTATTCGGACGGCGCGACGCCATCGGCGATGGTGCGCACCCGGTCGTCAAGCAGCGGCGCATAGATGAACCGCGCCCAGATATTGAGCGTGTCGATGAGATCGCGCGACAATCGGCGGAAACCCCAGGTCTCGTAGGCGTGCACGATCAGATCGTCCTCGCCGCGCAGCAGGCCGTGATAGAGATCGACGACGCCGCGCACGAATTTCGGCGCGAAGATGCGGATGCAGCCGTAATCGAGCAGGTTGATGCCGGTGGGGGCGCCGTCGCGCGCGAAAACGGTGTAATTGCCGAGATGCGGATCGCCGTGGATGACGCCGAAGCGGCTGAACGGAAACCACCAGGCGGTGAACATTGCGGTCGCCAGCGCATTGCGCGCCGCGAGCGGATCGTTTTTGTGCGCGAGCATCTTGCTGCCGTCGAGCCAATCGAGCGTGAGCAGGCGTCCGGTCGACAGCTCCGGCCAGGCGCGCGGCACATGCACGCTATCGACGCCATCGAGCATTTCGCGATAGAGCGCGACATGCTTGGCCTCGCGGCGATAGTCGAGTTCCTCGCGCACCCGCGCACCGATTTCCTTGCCGATCTCGGTGGTGTCGATGGCGGAATCGAGCCGCCGGCGAATCGCCAGCAGCCATTGTAATTGCTGCAAGTCCGCTTCGACCGCGGACTGCATGTCGGGATATTGCAGCTTGCAGGCCAGCAGCGCGCCATCAAGCGAGCGGGCGCGATGCACCTGGCCGAGCGACGCGGCCGCCGCCGGATGATGCTCGAAGCTTTCGAACTTGCTCGCCCAATCGGGGCCAAGCTCCGCCATCATGCGGCGTTTGACGAAGGCCCAGCCCATCGGCGGCGCTTCGCTCTGCAGCTTCTGCAATTCGGCGGCATATTCCGGCGGCAGCAGATCGGGAACGGTCGCCATCAATTGCGCGACCTTCATCAGTGGGCCTTTGAGCCGGCCGAGTGCCGAGGACAGTGCGCTCGCTTCACCGGCGCGATCGGGTTCGCCGCCGAGAATCCGGCGCCCCGCATAGCGAGCCGCGACGCCGCCGACGTTGGCGGAGACCCGCGCATAACGCGCCGCGCGGGCAGAGAAACGGTTTTTTTCGCGGTCGGTGGCTTCGCGGTCTGCCATCACGTTCAGCTCAGGCTTTCCAGCTCATCGATCATCCGGCCGATGACGCCGAGTCCGCCCTGCCAGAATTTCGGATCGCGGGCGTTCAGTCCGAACGGCGCGAGAAGCTCGGAATAGTGTTTGGTGCCGCCGGCCGAGAGCATGGCGAGATAGCGTTCGGCAAAGCCGTCGGCGGCGTGCTCGTAAACCGCATAGAGTGAGTTCACCAGGCAATCCCCGAACGCATAGGCGTAAACGTAGAACGGCGAATGGATGAAATGCGGGATATAGGCCCAGAACGTTTCGTAGCCGGGTTTGAGCTCGATCGCCGGTCCCAGGCTTTCACGTTGCACATCAAGCCATAACTCGCCGATGCGGTCTGCGGTCAGTTCGCCGTTCTTGCGCTCGGTGTGGACGGAGCGCTCGAAGGTATAGAACGCGATCTGCCGCACCACGGTATTGATCATGTCCTCGACCTTGGCGACGAGCATGGCCTTGCGCTCTTTGTCGTTGCGCGTTGCCGCCAGCAATTTGCGGAATGTCAGCATTTCGCCAAACACGCTCGCGGTCTCGGCAAGCGTCAGCGGTGTCGGCGCCATCAGCGCACCGTTCGGCGCGGCCAGCACCTGATGCACGCCGTGGCCAAGCTCGTGCGCGAGCGTCATCACGTCGCGCGGCTTGCCCTGGTAATTGAGCAGCACATAAGGATGCGCCGACGGCGTGGTCGGGTGCGCAAAAGCTCCCGGCGCCTTGCCAGGACGCACCGGCGCGTCGATCCAGCGCTTGGCGAAAAACTGCTCGGCGATCGCCGCCATTTTCGGCGAGAACGCACCATAGGCCTCAAGCACGGTCGCCATCGCTTCGCTCCAGCCGATCGTGCGGGTGGCGGCTTGCGGCGGCGGCGCGTTGCGGTCCCAATAGGGTAGCCGTTTTTTGCCGAACCAGCTGGCTTTGAGCGCGTAGTAGCGATGCGACAGCCGCGGATAGGCGGCGCGCACGGCGGCGACCAATGCATCGACCACTTCCGGCTCGACCCGGTTCGACAGGTGACGGTCGTCGGCGATATCGGCGAATCCGCGCCAACGGTCTGAGATTTCCTTGTCCTTGGCGAGCGTGTTGGTGATCAGCGCGAAAGCTTGCACGTTCTCGGCAAAGGTATGCGCGAGCGCCTGCGCCGCAGCCTTGCGCTTTGGCCCCGAGCGATCCTGCAGCATCGACAGCGTCGGCTCGATTGCGAGCTTTTTGCCCGAAACCTTGAACCGCAAATTGGCAATCGCCGCATCGAACTGACGGTTCCAGGCGGAATAGGCGGTTACCGATTTTTCGTGAAACAGCTGCTCGACGCGATCTTCGAGCTGGTACGGACGGTAGCGGCGTACGTCCTCAAGCCATGGCTGGTAATGGCCAAGCGCCGGATCGGCCATCGCGCTCGCAAGGAGGGCATCATCGATGCGATTAAGCTCCAAAGTGAAAAACAGGAGATGCGTCGAAGCGGCGGTCATGCGCTCCTGCATGTCGCCATAAAATTTCGTGCGCGCCGGGTCGACGGTGTTGCCGGCGTGAATCAGCCCGGCATAGGAGCCAAGCCGCCCCATCCGATCGTCGATCGCCTCATAGCGCCGCACCGCCTCGGCAAGCGTCGCGCCGCCCGCCGCCCCGCCCGCGATTTCGGCAAGCTTGCCCTTATAATCCGCCTCAAAGGCGACGCAGTCGGCATCGACTTTCGCGAGGTCGCGCTTGATCGCCGGATCGTCCAGATCGGAATAGAGGTCAGCGAGATTCCACTCCGGCAAATTGCCAAGTCCAGCGGGACACGATTTGCCACCCCGTTTGACGGCGGCTTTCCTTGCGATTTTCGGCATGCGCTGACCTCACCTCACATTGGGTGATGTGGCGCAGCAACAAGGCACGCGCAAGGCCAGTTCGGGCCTCCGGCCACTGCGACCAGGCGGCCCGGCGTAAAATTCTGTACACTGCAATTGGCGCCGGATCCTCTCGCGATGACAATCGATTTAAAAGCGTGGGACCGCCATCTGACCCTGCCGGACGGGCGGGCGATTCATCTGCGCCCGCTCCGGCCTGATGACGAGCCGCTCTACGGTCCGTTCCTCGCGGCGGTGACAGCGGACGATATACGCTTGCGCTTCTTCGGCCCGGTGAAGGAATTCAACCACGCCTTTCTCGTCCGCTTCACGCAGATCGATTACACCAAGGCTATGGCCTTCATCGCGCTCGACGAAACGACAGGCGAGATGCTGGGAGTAGCCCGCCTGCACGACACGACGGACGGTCGGTCGGGCGAATTCGCCATTCTCGTGCGTTCCGATGTGAAGACTCACGGTTTGGGCTGGCAGATGATGCAGATCATCATCGCCTATGCGCGAGCCAAGGGATTGCGCGCCGTCGTCGGACAGGTCCTGCACGAAAACACGATGATGCTGACCATGTGCAAGGAATTGGGATTTGAGATCAGCGGCGTTGCCGATGCACCGGATATCTGCGCCGTAAAACTGGCGCTTTGACTGACCGTCACTGCGGCCAAGCCGGCGGATGCGTGCCGAGCGGAACGCTTGGCCGGCTCCAATGCGGCGGCGTTTCCGACATTTCGGCGGCATGGCGCGCCGCCGTGAGCCGGCCGAAGCCGCTCGCGGCCTCTTCGAGGCAATCGCGCACATCGTCGAATGCCGGATCCGGGCATTTTGTGCTGTCAATGCGGCCGAGGTGACGAAACCAGTGGCAGGTTTGCGCCAGCGACAACCGCACGTGCCAGGAGCCGCCCTCCTCGATGCGGCGCCGCAGCGCTGCCATCACGGCGAAGGCCAGTAAAAACCCGGTGGCATGGTCGAGCTCTTGCGCGGGAAGCTGTTTCGGCCGCTGCGAACCGAAGGCCTCTGCCTCGGCGATATTCAAGCCGCTTGCGGTTTGCACCAGGGAATCGAAGCCGCGACGCTGCGCCCAGGGCCCTTCATGGCCGTAAGCGCACAGCGAGGCATAGACGATGCCCGGCCGGATGCGCGCGGCGTCCTGCGGCGAAAAGCCGTGCGCGGCGATGGCGCCGGGCCGGTAGCCCTGAACGAACACGTCGGCGTCGCGGAGAAGTCCCGCCAGCGTATTGCGTCCGCCCTCCCCGCGCAGATCGATCGCGGTCGACAATTTTCCCCGGCCGGTATCGATGACCAGCGGCAACATCGATGGCAGATGCGGCGCGGTGACCAGCAGCACGTCGGCGCCGTGCGCGGCGAGTGTGCGGCCGCAGACCGGGCCGGCAATGATCCGCGTCAGGTCGAGCACCTTGATGCCGGCAAGCGGACGCTTGGTGGCGCCAAATTTTTTCGGCGGTGCGTCGCCGATCTTTTCGATGGTAAAGAGCGGCAGCTTCGCCACCGCGCGGCCCTGCGGATGGTTGTCCCACTCGGCGAACGAGCGGCATGCGGTGACGACAAGGCCCGCCTCGGCAGCCGCGGTTTCCAGCGCCTCGGCTTTCCAGTTCTCGAGTGCGCGCTGCACCGCGTTCTTGTCGTGCTCACAGCCGAGAAGTTCTAAGAGCCCGCTGCAATGATGCGGCAGATTGGTATGCAGCCGCGCCCAACGGCCGTCACCGCAGCGATAAAGCCCGGCAATGGCGTCGTGATGGTCTTCGGATTCTTTGCCGTCGACGCGCAAATAGCGCTCGCTGCGAAATTCCACCGCCGCATGCCGCATGTCGACGCCGACGGTCTGGCGGCCGCCGCCGCGCAGTCGCCACAGCTCCGCCGCCGCAAGCGCCGCAGCGCCGATCGTCGCTTGCGCCGCCGTGCCGACCGCAAAGGACGATGGCAGCACCGGCTCAGCACCAGCGAATTGAACCTGGCGCAACGCCGCATCGTCGAAGCCGGCGGCACGCCAAAGGCCGGCAAGAACTGCGATCGGCGCTGGAACAGACATGAGCAACCCGGCAGGTAAAATCGCCACGATTGAACGGCGTCGACCAACTCAAATCAAGGCACGCAAATCAAGGCACGGGTCGCTGATCCGCGACCTTGCCGGGTCAGCCCGGCTATGCTCTTTACCGCGCAACGCAGACCGCGCATGCCTAAATCGGAGACCGGGAGGAATCGTTATGGTGAAATTTAGCCGCTTTATTTCAAGACTTGTTGTTTTAGGACTTGCGCTCGCCACGGCGTTAATGGTTTCCGCGTCGGCGCAGCAAGCAGGCGGCACCAAAGTCGGCGTACTCACCTGCCAGACGTCGGCGACGCTTGGCCTCATCATCGGGTCGCACCAGAAAATCAAATGCAGCTTTGCGCCCGACGCCGGCGGATCGCCGGAGAATTACGAAGGCCATATCAACCGCCTCGGTCTCGATCTCGGCGTCACCGGAGGCGGCATCATGAGCTGGGGCGTTATCGCTCCGACCAACGGCTATCGTCACGGCGCGCTCGCCGGCACCTATGGCGGCGCCAGTGGCAGCGCTTCCATCGGGTTGGGTGTCGGCGCGAACGCACTTATCGGCGGCTCGCACCGTTCCTTCGCGCTGCAGCCGCTGTCGGTTTCCGGCCAGGTCGGCGTCAACCTCGCGCTTGGTGTGGCGGGGCTTACGCTGCGGAGCGTGCCGTAAGCGGGCGACGCGCGGTTCTCGCTTAACACCCCCTTAAGCCTCCTGCCGCAGAGTGCCCCGAAACGGCACAGCATCGTGCTGTGCGGCCGCCGGGGTACGAATGACCATTCTTATTGTCGATGACGATCCGGTGCAGTGCCGGCTGCTTGAGGGCACGCTGCACAAGTTCGAGTACGAGACGCACACCCGAGATTCAGGCGACGCGGCGCTGGCGCTGCTCAGCGGACCCGACGGCGCGCGGATCGATTGCGTGATCCTCGACCTGGTGATGCCGAACCTCGACGGGCTCGGCGTGCTCGCGAAAATGCGCCAGTCCGGAATCAACGTGCCAGTCATCGTGCAGACTGCGCACGGCGGCATCGACAATGTCGTCTCCGCGATGCGCGCCGGCGCGATCGATTTCGTGGTCAAGCCGGTCGGCGCCGAGCGGCTGCACGTGAGTGTGCGCAACGCGCTCAATGCCAGCGCGCTCGAAGGCGAACTTGCCCGCGTCAAGCATAGCCGCTCCGGCACGCTCGGGTTCGCCGATATCGTCACCAAGAGCGCCACGATGCAGGCGTTGCTGCGCACGGCTGAGAAGGCCGCAGCGTCGGCGATCCCGGTGCTGGTCTCCGGCGAATCCGGCGCCGGCAAGGAATTGATCGCGCGCGCCATTCATGGTTCGGGCGAACGGCGGTCGAAACCGTTCATCGCGGTCAATTGCGGCGCGATGCCGGAGAACCTCGTCGAGTCGATCCTGTTTGGCCACGAGAAAGGCTCGTTCACCGGCGCCACCGAACGTCACACCGGCAAATTCGTCGAAGCGTCCGGCGGCACTTTGTTCCTCGACGAGGTCGGTGAATTGCCGGCTGCGGCGCAGGTGAAGCTTCTGCGCGCGATCCAGGAAGGCGAAGTCGAACCGGTCGGTGCGCGCAAATCGGTGAAGGTCGATGTGCGCATCGTCTCCGCCACCAATCGTGACCTGATCGCCGACGTCAAAGCCGGCCGCTTCCGCGAGGATCTGTTTTATCGCCTGCACGTGTTTCCAATCACGGTGCCACCGCTGCGCGAACGGGCCGCCGATATTCCGGCGCTGGTCCGGCATTTTCTGGCCCGCTTTGCCGCCGAAGAAGGAAAGCGCATCCGCGCCGTCACACCCGAAGCATTGCGCATCCTCTCGGCGTTTCATTGGCCGGGCAATATTCGCCAGCTCGAAAACACGGTGTTCCGCGCCGTCGTGCTTGCCGAAGCCGACACCATCGGCCTCGATGAATTTCCGCAAATCGCGGCGCAGCTCGGCGATAGGATCGCAGCGGCAGCGGGCGGGTTGCCGCACGCGGAAGCCGTATCGGTTCCGTCAGACGAGCCAACAGAAGAGTTCGAGGCGGCCCTCGTTCCATCGGCTTTTGCCGGAACAACGACTGCCGCGACGTCGCCGGCGTCACAATCAACGGACGTGCTGGCGCTGCTCGACGCCGAAGGCGAAGTGCGGCCCCTGGAAGAGCTTGAATCGGAAGTGATCCGCCACGCGGTGACCCATTACCGGGGACAGATGTCGGAGGTGGCGCGGCGGCTGAAAATCGGGCGCTCGACGCTCTACCGCAAGCTCGAAGCGCTTGGGCTGCACACCGAACGTGCAGAAGCGGAATAACCGGCGCGTAACCGCGATATTTACGCGCCGTCTGTGTCAATCTGAAGCGTGGCCGCCGCGCGACAGACCCGGAAATTCGCCCGATTCGCTTGAATATTACCGTTGATCACAGGACAAAATCGGCTACCTCACATACAGTGAGGCCGAAGCGGTATTTGTGCGATGGGTGGGGCGGTGTCACCCAAAGCCAAAGGCGCGCCGCCTCAAAACGTAGGCCTGCAAGGAGTTTGTAATGCCCGGGATCCGTGTCGATCGGTTCGTTGCCTCGACCGCCGCCATGCTTCTGCTCGCAGCCGCAGGCGGCGCGTTCGCGCAGAGCGCGACGCCGGACACGGTTGGCGCCACGCCTTCGACCGCGCAGAGCGCTGCGCCGGCATCGGCAAACCCGGCCGCAACTCCCGCTCCCGCCGCGGCGCAGCAGATAACGACACCGGAGACGCCCGTTAGCTCACCCGCTGCGCCTGCGGCAGCATCAAATCCGCCGGCGGCCAATCCATCCGCCGCGACTACAAACCCGGCAACGCCGGCGAGTCCCGACACAGCCGCGACGACGCCGGCAGCGCTGCCCGGACCTGACGCGGCGATTGCCGATCAATTGCACGATCTCTCCAGCGGCAAATTCGACCGCCTCATCGGCGACAAGAAAGCGCGCGCGCAAATCGACGCGTTCTATTCCGGCCGCAACTACGCGCCGCTCTGGATCTCTGACGGCAAAGCCAATGCGCGCACCACCGCAGCAGCCGATTATCTGGCCCATGTCGATGCCGACGGGCTGTTCCCGTCCGACTATGCAGTGCCGAATTTCGCCGCGCTGACCGCGCCGGCCGATCTCGCCAATGCCGAAATTCAGATGACCATGACGGTCATTACCTACGCGCATCATGCCAGCATCGGGCGGGTGCATTGGTCGCGCGTCACCGCGGACGCGTCATACGATACGACGGCGCCGGAAGCGGCCGACGTTCTTGCCGCCATCGTTAATGCCAGTGACGTGGGGACGGCGCTTGACGGCTATGAGCCGAAGACGCCGGGCTATCTCGCGCTCAAGACGAAACTCGCCGATTTCCGTGCCGGCAAGCTCGCCAACGACATCAAGACGCCCATTCCCAGCGGTCCCGTGCTCAAGGTCGGCACGCAGGACGACCGCGTGCCGGCGTTGCGCGACCGGCTCGGCGTGACCGGCGACGGCAACACCTACGATAAGGCGCTCGCCGACGCGGTGAAGAAGTTCCAGGAAGAACACCAGATCGCGACCACCGGCACGCTCACCGCGCCGACGCTCGACGCGCTTAACGGCAAAACGCCCGATCACGTCGAGGACATCATCGTCGCCAACATGGAACGTTGGCGCTGGATGCCGCACCAGTTCCCGGACAATTACGTCGTCGTCAATCTGCCCGACTTCACGCTGCACGTGTTTCACGACGGCCAGCAGGTCTGGATGACCAGGATCGTGATCGGCAAGCCCGATATGCCGACGCCGATCATGACGGCGGATATGAAATACATCACCATCAATCCGACCTGGAACGTGCCGCCGTCGATCATCAACCACGAATACCTGCCGGCCCTGCAGCAGGACCCGACGGTGCTCGATCGGATGGGCTTGAAGCTCGATCACGCTCCGGACGGCAGCGTCCACATCTGGCAGCCACCGGGCGATCTCAATGCGCTCGGCCGCATCCGTTTCAATTTCCCGAACAAATTCCTGGTCTATCAGCACGATACGCCGGACAAATACATGTTCGCGTACGACAAGCGCGCCTACAGCCATGGCTGCATGCGCGTGCAGGATCCGCAAAAGTATGCCGAAGTGCTGTTGTCGCTGGTGCGGCCGAACGACGGCTATACGCTCGGTCGGATCAAGACCATGATCGCCAGCAACGACCAGACCGACATCCAGTTGCCGACCTTCGTCGCGGTCAACCTGACCTATCAGACCGCTTTCGTCGACGATCAGGGCAAGCTCGAATTCCGCGACGACGTCTACGGCCGCGACAAGGCGCTGCTCGCCATTCTCAAAGGCGACCGCAAGGACGCGGACGTTGCCATCGAGCACAAGCAGGACGCGTCGCACCTGGAGGTCATGGCGATGCCCGACCAGCCGTCGTTCTTCAGCGGCTTCGGCGGCCGCGGCCTGTTCGGCGGCAGCTACTATCCGAACGGCGGCGTCTCGTCCGGGGACGGTAACTTCTTCGCCCGATTGTTCGGCGGTTTTGGCGACCAGCCGGCGCCGGTGCCGCATCGGAGCATCCCGCACGTCAAGAAGGTAACCCGGTCCGGCGACACCACTGTGGAGCGCTGAGTCGGACCTCGGCCATCCCTTTGTTAACCCGATCTTTTCCGGTTCAGCTGATGGTTGGGGCGCTTGGCCAATTTCGGCCATATTTTGCCACACTGCGGCGATAGCCCTATTGTGGTCGGGGGTGGGGTGCTGAGTTCTGGTTAGCCCTTCCCAATTTCACAGTGCGTTTGCGTTCTCCCGCGCGGCAGTCACCGCGGCGGGGCGCGCGGAACGCGTCGATACGGGATTGCCAGTGCACGTTGGGGACGCGCGCCTGAAGACTCGTCGACTGTGCTTTACCCGCGCCGGCTATTCGCTCGGCCTGGCGTTGCTCGTCTTCATTTTCGGTTCGAGAGCATTGCAGAACGCGATCGCCGAGGGCGACACGCGCACCATTACGATGCATCACATCCATACCGGTGAGGACATCACCATCACCTACAAGCGCGACGGCCGCTACGACGACGACGCGCTGGCGAAACTGGACTGGTTCCTGCGCGATTGGCGCCGCGGCCAGGAAACCAAGATGGATCCGCGCCTGATCGATCTCGCGTGGGAAGTGCAGCGCGAGTCCGGCAGTAATGCGCCGATCCAGGTCGTTTGCGGCTACCGGTCCCCGGAGACCAACGCCATGCTCCGCCGCCATAGCGAGGGTGTCGCGCGCTTTTCCCAGCACATCCTCGGCCGTGCGATGGATTTCTACGTTCCAGGCATCAAGCTCGAGCAAGTACGTGAGATCGGCTTACGCTTGGCGCGCGGTGGCGTCGGCTTTTACCCGGAATCGGGGACTCCGTTCGTGCATATGGACGTCGCCGGCATCCGTATGTGGCCGCGCATGACGCGCGAACAGCTCTCCCGCGTCTTCCCCGACGGACGCACGGTGCAGATCCCGACCGACGGCAAACCGATGCCCGGTTACACGCTGGCGCTCGCCGACGCACAAAAGAACGGTGCGGCGCCATCGCAAAATTCGCTCGATGCGGCGCGCGCCGCCGGGATCGACGTCGGTTCGGTGGTAGCGAGCAACGATCGTCCTTCGGCAAATCCGTTTGCCAGACTTCTAGGCTTGGGCAAGCATTCCAAGGATGAGGACGACGAGGACGCCGAAGCGACGCCAGCCGCCGCGCCCGACAGCGCGCCTGTTGCGGTCGCCGCCGCCGACAGCAGCGCGGACAAGCCGGCGCCGACGAGCGTTTCCGGCAAGCTCGCCCGCGCCATCGACAAGCTCAAAGTGATCCACATCGCGAAGCTCTTGCCGACCACGAGCCCGCCGGTTCAAGCGGCCGCGGCTACCGGTCCGGCAACACCAGGTCAAGTCATTACCGCGCGCGGCTATTACCAGGGCCCGTCTGATGCGCCGGCCGCCGCCAATCCGCTCAGCGCGGCCACGCAGGTTGCCAGCGCCGATCCGAACACAACCGGCTCAATCGGTCCATCGAACCTCGCGCTCGGCTATGCCGCCGATCAACCCGCGGCGCCGTCCGGCATCGCCGCGCTGCGCGCCGCGGCGCAAGCCGTTCCGGCCGATACCACGGTGGCGGTGAAACAGACCGCCGATCACCTAGCGTCCGCGGTGGTGACAGCAAGCACGTCGACCATAACCGTGATTAAATCCGGTGCCCACTTCGCTAACCCGTGGTTACGCGCCATGGTGCTATCGCCGAGCGTGCACCGCTTCCTCACCACGCTGGCATTCGGCGAGCGCGACATGCGCTCGCTGGCCTCGCTGATGATCAAACCGCAAAGTTCGGTGAAGATGACGTTCGCAGCCGAACCTAATCCGGGCCTGTCGGAGAATCATTTCAGCGGTGCGGCGATCGTGTTCGTATCGACCGTGAACTATCCGACACATACGGCGTCGTTGCAGTAATTATCCAAGCATCCCGAGCGCGTGCATATAGGTTTCCAGGATCGCCTCCTGCTCCTTGCGCTCGTTCACGTCCTGTTTGCGCAAGCGAACCACGACGCGCAACGTCTTGACGTCGAAGCCGTTGCCCTTGGCCTCGGCGTAGACATCGCGGATATCGTCGGCGAGCGCCTTTTTTTCTTCTTCAAGACGTTCGACGCGTTCGACAAAGGCTTTGAGCTGATCCTTGGCGAAGCGGCGGGCGGGCTGGTCGTCCTTGGCAGCGGCGGCGGTGGCCATCAGGCACTCCTCATCACATGAACGATGAGGTTTCGAAGCCCGGCCACTTCAGGTCAAGCGGGACCCACAATCATCCACGTTCTGCACAGGACAACGCGGCGGCAAAGTGCCATTCAATGCTTTTGGCTTGCTTTTTCGAAGGCCGCTTTCTGGCCGGCGGATGCGTCCTTCTGGTATTTGGCGCGCCATTCGTCAAAGGGCATGCCGTAGACGATCTCGCGGCTTTCTTCTTTGGACATCGGGAGGCCCTTGGCGTCGGCGGCGTCCTTCATCCAGTTCGACAGGCAATTGCGGCAAAAGCCGGCCAGATTCATCAGGTCGATGTTCTGCACGTCAGTGCGCGAGCGCAGGTGCTCGACAAGGCGGCGATAGACCGCGGCCTCGAGTTCCGTGCGGGTCTTCTCGTCGGTAGCCATGATCGCCTCCGCGGTTTAGCTATGGAAAGATAAAGTCATGAATCGCTTCTTGCCATAGCCCGCCGGACCCTCCGTTGGCCACGCAAAACCGCGAATTCCTTGAATCGCTGTTCCGCGCGGCGGTCGGTGCCGCGCACCCGTCGCGCTGCCTGCCGCCGAACCTTCCCGAACCGCCAGAGCGCTGGCGGCTCATCGTCCTTGCCGCCGGCAAGGGCGGCGGCTCACTCATTGAAGTGGCGGAACAGCATTATCTCGCGCGCATGCCGGCAAGCCGCCTCACCGGTATCGCCGTCACCCGCCACGGCTATGGCCGCCCGACCAGGCACATTCCAGTGGTGGAGGCCGGTCACCCGGTTCCCGACGCAGCGGGGCTAGGCGGCGCCGAGCGCATGCTGGCGCTTGCGGATGAGGCAACGGCCGACGATCGCGTGCTGGTGCTGCTCTCCGGCGGCGCCTCTGCCAATCTGATCGCGCCGGCGAGCGGCATTACGCTTGCGGAGAAACAGGCGACCACGCGGGCGCTGTTGCGCAGCGGCGCCAATATTGGAGAGATCAATTGCGTGCGCAAACACCTCTCCCGCATCAAAGGCGGCCGGCTCGCCCGGCGCGCTTTTCCCGCACCCGTCACGACGCTCGCTATTTCCGACGTACCGGGCGATGACCCCGCGGTGATCGGTTCGGGCCCGACGGTACCCGACCCAACCACCCTCGCCGACGCCCGCGCCATCGTCGCGAAATACCGGCTCGATCTGCCGGAGGCCGTGACCCGAGCCCTCGGGGATCCGGACAATGAGTCGCCGAAGCCGGGCGATCCGGCATTCGCCGCTACGAGCTTCAAGATCATCGCCCGGCCGGCGGACGCGCTTGCCGCGGCGGAGGCCCATGCGCGCGAGGCGGGTTATGAAACCACCGTGCTCGGGGACCGCTTGCAGGGTGAGGCCCGCGAAGTCGCGGCCGAACATGCCCGGATTGCCCGCGACGTCGCAGCGCGGGGCCGCCGCATGGCGATCCTGTCGGGCGGCGAACTGACGGTGACGCTGCGCGGCAGTGGCCGTGGCGGGCCGAACCAGGAATATGCCCTGGCGCTCGCGATCCATCTTGGCGGCGCCAGGGGGATAGCGGCGCTGGCCGCCGACACCGACGGAACCGATGGCGGCCGGGGCGCGCCCGACGACCCGGCCGGCGCCTTTATCGACGATACGACACTCATTCGCGCCAAGGCTGCTGGCCTCGATCCCGCCGCGTTTCTCACCGACAACAATTCCACGGGGTTTTTCAACGGCATCGGCGATCTTTTCACGCCAGGTCCGACGTTCACCAACGTCACCGACTTCCGCGCCATCGTCGTTGACAGGCCGTCGTAATGACGCGGAATCTGCACCGGATATGAGTCTATCGGCATTCCCGAAAATGGCGATGAGCGCGCTGTTCGGAAGCGCGATCGTGGCGGTGTCGCTGCTCGCTTCGGGCCAGCCTGCAGCGGCCGATTTCCGGCTGTGCAACAACACATCGGGCCGGGTGGGCATCTCGGTCGGCTACAAGGACGCCCAGGGCTGGACCACCGAGGGCTGGTGGAATTTGCCGGCGCGGACCTGCGAAACGGTGCTGAAGGGAAATCTTGTCGCCCGTTATTATTATGTCTACGCCATCGATTATGATCGCGGCGGCGAATGGATGGGGCAGGCTTTCAT
>Ga0181537_10001455_pt1 | contig 21837 bp, 17 predicted proteins | sample PEATcosm2014_Bin_39_FD_119765 | JGI IMG/M metagenome (GOLD analysis project Ga0181537, IMG submission 119765) | Peatland microbial communities from MTU Mesocosm Facility, Houghton, MI, USA - PEATcosm2014_Bin23_10_metaG | ecosystem: Environmental > Terrestrial > Soil > Wetlands > Peat | place... | reverse complement strand
GGGACGTCGAAATCCTGCACCGCCTGTTCAACGAGGACGATGTGCGTGTGTTCGAACCGGCACCGGTTTATTTTCGCTGCCGGTGTTCGCGCGAACGGGTGGCCGGCATGTTGCAGGGCCTGGGTGAAACGGAAACCCGTTCAGTGCTCGCCGAGCGCGGCGAGGTCGAGGTGCGTTGCGACTTCTGCAATCGTGCCTATGTTTTCGATGCGATCGATGTGGCGCAGTTGTTCAACGCGCACGCTGCCCGCGACCGCGGCCGCTCGACCCACTGAGTCCGCGGGCGATGAGTCTGCGGCTCCCAGGGTTCATGCTTGGGATCATTGCGGCGTGGGCTGCCGGCGCCCAGGCTCCGGACCCGCCTTTCTATGCCAACAGCTTCACGAAGGTTCCGTCGGCCGCCGCAATGACGGCGATCGGACGATCGTTGTTCTTCGATCCCGCGTTGTCGGCCTCGGGGACCGTGGCCTGCGCGACCTGCCACGACCCCACGCATGCCTTCGGTCCGCCGAACGACCTGCCGGTACAACGCGCGGGCCGCAACGCGGGACGCAATGCGGGTCGCAATGCGGCGAGTTTCGGCGTGCGCGCAGTGCCCGCGCTCACGTACACACAAAATATACCGCCGTTCGGCGAGCATTATTTCGACGATGAGGGCGATGACAGCCTCGATCAGGGGCCGGCCGGCGGCCGTACCTGGGACGGACGCGCGCAGTCGGCCCATGAGCAGGCGCGCTTGCCGCTGTTCTCGCCGTTCGAAATGGCCAACTCGAGCAGCGCGGCCATCGTTGCCAGGGTACGCGGCGCGGCTTACGCAATGCAGTTGCGCCAGGCGTTCGGCGAAACGCTGTTCAGCGACAGCGCATTGGCGTTCAAGGCCATTCTGATGGCATTGGAGACGTTTCAGCAAAACGCCGCCGAGTTCTACCCCTACGACAGCAAGTACGATGCGTGGTTGCGCCACGAGACCACGCTGAGCGGTGCCGAATTGCGCGGCCTTGCCGTCTTCAACGATCCGCAGAGGGGCAATTGCGCCCGCTGTCATCCGAGCAGCGTGCGGCAAGGCGCGTTTCCGCAGTTCACGGACTTCGGCTACGCAGCCGTCGGCGTGCCGCGCAACCGCGCCATCCCCGCGAATCTGGACCCGCGCTACTTCGATCTGGGGTTATGCGGGCCCTTGCGCACCGACCTCGCCGACCGCAAGGAATACTGCGGGATGTTCCGTACGCCGAGCTTGCGCAATGTGGCGGTTCGCCGCGTGTTCTTTCACAACGGTGTGGTGCATCGCCTGGAGGATGCCGTGCGCTTCTATGCGGAACGCGACACGCGGCCTCAGAACTGGTATCCCCGAGGCGGCGACGGCAGCGTGCTCAAATTCGACGATCTGCCGCCCGCCTATCAGGGCAACATCGATGCGCAGGCGCCCTTCGGCGGGCATCGCGGCGATGCTCCCGCGTTGAGCGATGCGGACATCGAGGACCTGGTGACCTTCCTCGGCACGCTGACCGACGGCTATCGATCGAGGTGAGGTCTCAGAGTTTGTCGAGGGGCGTGTTGCCGCCCGTAAATTGCGAGCGAGCCTGCTGCAGCCGGTAGCGGTGCTCGGCGCGCCAGCGCCGCCAATCGCGCAGCCCGGCGAGCGCGTACACCAGTTTGAACAATTTCAGCCGCCACAGCACTTTCGGGGTGTCGAACAGATCCCCGGCGAGCATGGAGATCACTCCCTGCTCGAGCTGCCAGGAATTGCGGGGCGAGCGGAACATCTGCTGCATGACCGGGCCGTTGAACCGATAAATGAAAAACGAGAATCGCGCCATGCCGGCGCGCTGGCGCTTTTCGAGTTTGCGCAGCAAAGACAACTCGCGGGCCGGCTGGCGCAACGCCTGATCCACCACCTCCGCCGCCTGCTCCGCGCCGCTCATGGCGAGGTACACGCCGGAGGAAAATACGGGGTCGAGAAATGCGAAGGCATCTCCCACCAGCACCCATCCTGGAGCGCCCATCTGCAGCGAATCGTAGGAGTAGTTGCCGGTGACGCGCACCTCGTCGCCGATGAGTTGCGCATGCTCGAGGCGGCGCCACAGCGCGCGATTGCGCTTGAGCGTGTCGAGCAGAAACTCGAGCGTGCGGCCCTTGCGCTGCTTGAGATAATCCGGACGGCACACGGCGCCGACGCTCATGACCCCTCGCGGCAGCGGAATCATCCACATCCAGCCATGCTCGAAGCTGTAGATGCTGATGTTGCCTTCATCCTCGCCCGGGCGGCGTTCGGCACCTTGGAAATGGGCGAAAATGGCCGCGCTTTGATGCAAATCGTTCTTGCGCCGCAGCCTTTTCTTCGAAGCGAGGAACGCATCGCGGCCGCTGGCATCGATCACGTAGCGGGCCTTGATCTCATAACTCGAGCCATCGTCGGTGCGCACTTCGAGCCGCGATTGCCGCGGGCCGTCGTGCGTGGCCGCCGTCACCTCATGGCCTTCGCGCGCATCGGCGCCGCATTCGCGGGCATGCTGGTAGAGCATCTGGTCGAAATCCTGGCGCCACACCTGGTAGGCGTGCGGCGGGCTCTTGCCGAGGGCGCGCGCGAAGGCAAAGGTGTTGTAGCCGCGGGCATTGTCCGCCTCGAAATCCGCGCCGGGTTTGAAAACTCCGATGGCGCGGACCTTGTCGAGCACGCCCAGCCGTTCGAAGATCGGCAGATTCATCGGCAACAGCGACTCGCCGATGTGGAAGCGTGGGTGGCGGGCCTTTTCCAGGGCGATGACCGAATAGCCGCGGCGCGCCAGCAAGGCGGCGGCCGTGCTGCCGCTCGGACCTCCGCCGATCACCGCCACATCGCAAGTCTCGGCCGTTCTCGCCGCCTCAATCATTTCTGGTCCGAATAAATCTTGATCAGCCGGTACAGGAAATCGCGGCCGTCGAGCAGCGACTTCACGCTCACGTACTCATTCAGGCCGTGGATATGGCCGATGTCGGGGCCCGCGAATACGGGTTCTATGCCATACGTCGGGATGCCGCCCGCGTTCAAGAACTCACCGTCGGTCGCTCCGGCTTGCAGGATGGGCAACACGGGCACGCCGGGAAAGAACTCCGCCGCCAGTTTTTGCACCGGAGCGAGTATTTGCGGCGTCAGCGGCGGCGGCGGCGAAATCGGCCCGCGAGTTTCCAACGTCGAGACCACCACCTTGGGATCCGCTATCAGCTCCTCGAGCTTGCGGCGCACGGACTCGGCGCTCGACCCGGGGAAAATACGGCAGTTGATGTTGGCGCGCGCGCGTTGCGGCAGCGCGTTGGTGGCATGCCCGCCGTCCAACATGGTGGCGACGCACGTGGTGCGCAGCGTCGCGTTCCAACCGGGATCCTTGGCGGAAACCAGCGCGAGCGCCGCGCTGTCGTTCGGGTCCTTGACCAGGGCGCGCATGGCCTCGGCCACCTCGGTATTGCCCTTGGCGGCCTGGATCGGCGCCATGCCCGCAAAATAGGCGCGGCTGCCATCGGTGAATTGAGCCGGGAACACATAGCTCTCGATGCGCAACAAGGCGGCGGCCAGCCGGTAGATTGCATTGTCCTTGACGGGCCGGGAGCTATGACCGCCCGGGTTGGTGACTTCCAGACGATAGTTTTGCGGGAATTTTTCGCCGGCCTGGATCTGCAGCGCGACCTTGTGGCCTTCGGCATCCGCTTCGCCGAACGCGCCTTCGTTGACGGCGAAGGCGGCATCGATCAATTCGCGCTCATGATCCACCAGCCATTGCGCGCCGTTGAACGCGCCGGCCGTTTCCTCGCCGCAGGTGAGGGCGAGCTTGACGGTGCGCCGCGGCCGGTAATTCTCCTGTTTGAAACGGATCAGCGTGTCGACCCAGATGGCCGCCTCGGCCTTGTCGTCGAAGGCGCCGCGTGCGTAGAAATTCCCGTTCTCCTCGACCAGCGTGAATGGATCGCGGGTCCAATCCTCACGTTTTGCCTCGACCACATCGAGGTGGGCGAGCAGCAGAACCGCCTTGAGTTTGGGATCGCGGCCCGGATAGATCGCCACCAGCCCCCCTTCCTTGGGATGATCGGGCGCGGCAAAGGGATGCAAATCGGCAGCGGCGAATCCGGCCGCCGTCAAGCGCGCGGCCATTCGTTCGGCGGCCAGCGTGCAGCTGCCGGCGGATAGCGACGTGTTGGTTTCCACGAGCTCCTTGTACAGCTCGCGAAATCTGGCTTCACCGGCGCCGTTCTGCGCGCCGGCGCACGGACTCAACAGTATCGAGACGGCGATGAGGGCGGTGGTCAGTCGATTGTGCATGTCCCATCCTTGCATTTTTAGAAAAACAGCGCCTGTTGCGAAGCGAGATTTGCCTCGAGCGCATCGACGCCGCTCAAGAGATCGCCGCTGCGATGTCCCGCCATGGCACGCCCGAAATCCCAGGCTTGCCAGGCGGCGAAGGGTTGCCAGGAAGCGGCGTAAAAGTCGCCCGTATCCTTGCAGAAGTTCGCCACCGGGCTCGCCTCGAGCGCGGCGAGCAGCGCCATCGCAACGAGCGCCAGGATCTCGAGCCGGATCGTTTTCAAATCGAACTCCTACAGCGCCGAGACGCCCGCCAACTCGGTCAGGCTTTGGGTGCGGGTCAGGGCGATGAACTCTCTTATGTAGGCGGCCTCGGCGCCGTTGGTGGTGGTGGCGGCGTACAGCTCGCAATATAGGCCACTCTGGCCGATCGGCCGCGACACGACATAGCCGCGTTCGATGTAATTGCCCACCGTCCAGGAAGGCAGGGCGGCAATGCCGCGGCCGCTCGCCACCAACTGCAGGATGGCGACGGTGAGTTCGGCCGTGCGCCGTTTGGGATTGATCCCCGCCGGCGTCAGGCAATGCTTCATCAGATCGAGCATCTCATCCGGTACCGGGTACGTGATGAGCGTTTCCTGCGTGAAATCGGCGGCCTCGAGCCACGGCTTGGCGGCCAGGCGATGCCGCGGACTCATGAGCGCGACACTCTCGTAGCGAAACAGCGGGGAGAAAACCACGTTGGCATGCGGGCCTTCGGGATCGTGAACGATGGCGAGTTCCGCTTCGCCGCGATCGAGCAGCGGCAAGGGATCGACGACGAATCCCGAGATGATATCGAGTTCGACTTCAGGCCAGAGCGTGCGGTAGGCATCCATGGCCGGCATCAGCCAGTCAAAGCAATTGTGGCATTGCACCGCAACACGCAGAGGTCCGGAATGACCCTGGGACAGGCGTGCCACGTCGCGTCCCGCTTCGGCGACCTGCGGGAGCACGATCCGCGCCAATGCCAGCAGGCGCTGACCGATGGCCGTGAAGCGCAACGGCCGGACGTTTTTCTCGACCAGGGCGGCCCCATAGTGACTTTCCAGCGCTTTGAGCTGGTGCGACAGCGCCGATTGGGTCAGGAACAGGCGCGCCGCCGCTTTGGAAAGGCTGCCGCACTCTGCCAGCGCCAATAGGGTCTCGAGGTGCCGAAGCTCCAGTGCCGTGGAGGACATGAGCTCAATTCATCCTCTATATGAGAATAATGAGTTTGGATCATAGCCTAGGCCGATGCATGCTGGGAGTCGAGAACATCCGCGTTTGAGGAATTGCAATGTCGAATCCGGTAGCCGTGTCTTTTGAGTTCTTCCCGCCGAGCGACGAACCCATGGGACGACAACTGTGGGAGTGCGTGCAGCGGCTTGCCCCGCTGCAACCGAAATTCGTGTCGGTGACGTACGGCGCCGACGGCTCGACGCGCGCGCGAACCCATGACTGTGTGCTCAGAATCTTGCGCGAGACCGATCTCGTGGTCGCCCCGCATCTCACCTGTGTGGGTGCATCGCGCGCCGAGGTCACGCAGATCGCCGAGGATTATTGGCAGCAGGGGGTCCGGCACTTGGTTGCGTTGCGCGGCGATGCAGCGCCCGCCAATCGGACGCCGGACGGTCGCTATCGTCCTCACGCGGGCGGTTTTGCGTACGCCTCCGACCTCGTCGCCGGGCTCACCGGCGTCGGAAAATTCGATGTGTCGGTGGCGGCGTTCCCCGAAGGGCATCCCGAGTCGGGCAGCATCGCCGCCGACATCGAGAACCTGAAGCGCAAGCTGGATGCCGGCGCGAAGCGGGCCATCACGCAGTTCTTCTTCGAACCCGATGTGTTCCTGCGCTACCGCGATCGGTGTGCGGCGGCCGGCATTCGCGCCGACATCGTGCCCGGGATCCTGCCGATTACGCGCTTTCCGCAAATGCTGCGCTTCGCCGAACGCTGCGGGACCACGGTTCCGCAGTGGTTGCGCCAGCGTTTCGACGGACTCGATGATGACGCGGAAACGCGGCGCATGATTGCCGCGAGCGTCGCGATCGAACAGGTGCAGCGCCTGCGCGAGCACGGCGTCGAGGAATTTCATTTCTATACCCTGAATCGCGCCGAACTCACCTACGCCATCTGCCATAGTCTGGGGTTGCGGCCTTGCGTGGCGCCCGAAGCGCAGGTGGCCTGAGGTGCAGATCCAGCCGCAGGCGGCGCGTGCCGGCGCATTCCTGAACCTGCTGCGCGAGCGCTTGGTGATTCTCGACGGTGCCATGGGCACGATGATCCAAGGGCATGCCTTGAGCGAGGCGCAATTCCGCGGCGAGCGCTTCGCCGACTGGGCCCGCGATCTGCGCGGCAACAACGATTTGTTGTCGATCACCCAGCCGGACATCATCGCCGGGATTCACCGCGACTATCTGCTCGCGGGCGCCGACATCATTTCCACGAACACTTTCAATTCCACCACCATCTCGCAGAGCGATTACGCAATGCAGTCCCTGGCGGCAGAACTCAACGCGGCGGCGGCGCGGCTCGCGCGCCGCGTCGCGGATGAGGTCGGCGCAGCCACGGGGAAACAGCGCTTTGTCGCGGGCGCGCTCGGGCCGACCAGCCGCACGGCCTCGCTGTCGCCCGATGTCAACGATCCCGGCTTTCGCAATGTGAGCTTCGATGAGTTGGTGAGCGCCTACTCGGAGGCGACGCGCGCGCTCGTCGAGGGCGGCGTGGATGTCCTTCTCATCGAGACCGTGTTCGATACGTTGAACGCCAAGGCGGCGCTGTTCGCCGTGCGCGCGGTGCTGGATGAGGCGGGATTGGATCTGCCCATCATCGTGTCGGGCACGATCAGCGATGCTTCGGGACGCACCTTGTCGGGCCAGACCACGGAGGCGTTTTGGAATTCGATTCGTCACGCGCGACCGGCCGTCGTCGGCCTCAACTGTGCGCTCGGCGGCAGGCAGCTGCGCCCCTATGTCGAAGAGATGGCGCGCATCGCCGATACCTATGTGTGCGCCTACCCGAACGCGGGCTTGCCGAATGCCTTCGGCGAGTACGATGAAACCGCGCAGGAGACCGCCGCCATCCTCGGCGAGTTCGCGGCGAGCGGCTTCGTCAACATGGTGGGCGGCTGCTGCGGCACGACGCCGGAACACATCCGCCAAATGGCGCGCGCGGTCGCGGGCATCGCGCCGCGCCGGCTGCCGAGCATTGCGCCGGCCTGTCGGCTGGCCGGTCTCGAGCCGCTGACCATCGATGCCGGCAGCCTGTTCGTGAACGTCGGCGAGCGCACCAACGTCACCGGATCGGCGAAATTTCGCAAACTCATCGAGGCCAACGACTATGCCGCGGCGGTGGACATCGCGCGCCAGCAGGTCGCCAACGGCGCACAGATCATCGATGTGAACATGGACGAGGGCATGCTCGATTCGCAGGCCGCCATGACGAAATTCCTGAGCCTGATCGCGGGCGAGCCCGATATCGCCCGCGTCCCCGTCATGATCGATTCCTCCAAGTGGACGGTGATCGAGGCCGGACTCAAGTGCGTGCAAGGCAAGCCGATCGTCAATTCCATCAGCTTGAAGGAAGGCGAAGAGGCGTTTCTCAAGCACGCGCGCCTCTGCCTGCGCCATGGCGCGGCGGTGGTGGTCATGGCCTTCGACGAGCGTGGCCAGGCGGATACCATCGAACGAAAAACGGCGATATGCGAGCGCGCCTACCGGCTGCTCACGGAGCGCCTCGGCTTCGCGCCGGCGGACATCATCTTCGATCCGAATATCTTTGCGGTGGCGACCGGCATAGAGGAGCACAACCGCTACGGCCTGGATTTCATCGAGGCAACCGCGGCGATCAAGCAGCGCATGCCGGGGGTGCACGTCAGCGGCGGCGTGAGCAACGTTTCGTTCTCGTTCCGCGGCAACGATCCGGTGCGCGAGGCGATGCACTCGGTATTTCTGTATCACGCGATCCGCGCGGGTCTCACCATGGGCATCGTCAACGCCGGGCAGCTGGCGATCTACGAGGACATTCCGCCCGAGCTGCGCGAGCGCTGCGAGGACGTCATATTGGCGCGGCGCGCCGATGCCACGGAACGGCTGCTCGAGATCGCGCAATCGTTCAAGGGCGGCGGCGCGCAAAAGCGCGGCGACGATCTGGAGTGGCGCAATCTTCCGGTGGAGGAGCGCCTGCAGCACGCCCTGGTGAAGGGTCTGGACGAATTCGTCCTGCAGGACACCGAAGAGGCGCGGCTCAAGGCGAAGCGCCCACTGGACATCATCGAAGGCCCGTTGATGGACGGCATGAACCTGGTCGGCGATCTGTTCGGCGCCGGCAAGATGTTCCTGCCGCAGGTGGTCAAGTCGGCGCGGGTCATGAAAAAGGCGGTCTCCGTGCTGGTGCCGTACATCGAGAAGGAAAAGGACGGCAGCAGCCGTTCGAACGGCAAGGTGGTCATGGCCACCGTCAAGGGCGACGTACACGACATCGGCAAGAACATCGTCGGTGTGGTGTTGCAGTGTAATAATTTCGAGGTGCTGGATCTCGGCGTCATGGTCTCCTGCGAAAAAATCCTGGAGGCCGCGACGCGCGAAGGCGCGTGCCTGATCGGCTTGTCGGGACTGATTACGCCCTCGCTCGACGAGATGGTGCATGTGGCGAAGGAAATGCAGCGCCTGGGCTACCGGCTGCCGCTGCTGATCGGCGGCGCCACGACATCGCCCGCACACACCGCGGTCAAGATCGATCCGCAATACAAGGGTGCGGTGGTCTACGTGAAGGATGCCTCGCGCTCGGTGGGAGTGTGCCAGCAGTTGGTGACCGAGGGCACGCGGGACGCGTACATCGCCACGCTCAAGGCCGAACATGAGAGGCGCCGCGAGCAGCATCGCAACAAGGGCGTGAAAGCGCCGCGTCTCTCGCTCGCGCAGGCGCGGGCGAAGCGGTTACAAATCGATTGGGCGGGCTATGTGCCGCCGGTGCCGAGCTTCCTCGGCGTGCGGGCCTTCGATGACTATCCGCTCGGCGAATTGCTGCCGTACATCGATTGGATGCCGTTCTTCAATGCCTGGGAATTTGCCGGCAAGTTCCCCGACATTTTGCAGGATCCGGTGGTCGGCGAAGCCGCCGGCGCCCTGTACGCGGATGCGAAGCGCATGTTGAAATCGGTGGTGGAAGAGAAGTGGCTCGAGGCCCGTGCCGTGGTGGGCTTTTTCCCGGCCAACAGCAGCGATGATGACATCACGGTGTTCACCGATGAGGCGCGTCACGGCGTGCGGGCGCGGCTGCACCATTTGCGGCAGCAGAAGTCCAAGCCGCAAAATCAGGCGCAATCCTGTCTTGCGGACTTCATCGCGCCCGTGGGGTCCGGCCGCAGCGATTACCTCGGCGCATTCGCCGTGACCGCGGGGATCGGCATCGATGCACACGTGGCACGCTTCGAGGCGGCGCACGATGACTACAGCAGCATCATGCTGAAAGCGCTGGCGGACCGGCTCGCCGAGGCGTTGGCCGAGCGCATGCACGAGCGGGTGCGGCGCGAACTCTGGGGCTACGCGCCCGCCGAGCGGCTCGATGGCGGCGGTTTGCTGCGCGAGCAGTACCAGGGCATCCGTCCCGCGCCCGGCTATCCCGCCTGCCCGGAACACACGGAAAAAGCCACTCTCTGGCAGCTTCTGGATCCGGAACGCAACGCCGGCATCCGGCTGACGGAATCGTTCGCGATGTTGCCGACGGCCGCGGTGAGCGGATTCTATTTTTCGCACCCGCAGGCACACTACTTCGGGGTCGGTCAAATCGACCGCGATCAGGTGGCGAGCTACGCGCGGCGCAAGAAGTGGAGACTCGCGGAGGCCGAACGCTGGCTCGCGCCGAACCTCGGATACGAGCCGGACGCGGGCGAGCCGCTGCCGGGCGCGGCCGCGGCGGACACCGCGGCCGCCGACGCCGCATAGCGCCGCGCAGCCGCGATTCAGGGATGCGCCGCGGCGAGGATCTGCCGCGCGAGGTTGGCGTAATCGCCGTCGAAGTGGTGTCCGCCCTGCAATTTCACCACGTTGAACCGCCGCGGATCGAGTTGCGGGCAGAGCGAGTCGTGTTCGTCGGCGCCATAAATGCAGAGCACCGGTATGCCGGCGATTCGATTGATTTCGGGCAGCGTCTTCGGTCCCGAATCGCTGTCGGAGATCCAGCTCGTCAAATGAAATTCGAACAGCGCATGCTCGGACATTCCCATGACGGCGGCGAGCGCAACCCGGGCGCGCGTCGCCGGCGGCAGCCGGTTGACGGCGAACGGCAGCACATCGGCGCCTTGCGAATAGCCGATCAACAACACGCGCTGCTTGCCAAAATGCGCCAGGTAGTAGCGGATGATGCGGTCGGTGTCCGCGGCCAGTCCCTCCGGCGTGCGTGCCGTCCAGTAATAGCGCAGCGAATCCAGACCCACGACCGGGATGCCCTGGGCGGCGAGTGCGGCGGCGACGTCTTGGTCGAGTCCGGCCCACCCGCCGTCGCCGGACATGATGATGGCAAAACTATCCGGCGAAGGCGCGACGCCCGCCTGCGCGGGCACCTCGACCACCGGCAGATCGCTCAAGCCGGCAGGCGGGGGCGCCGCCTGAGTGGTCGGGTTGTGCGCCACGAGCCTCGCGTATCCGGCGCTGAAGGGCGGCAGCCAGTTCGCCAGGGAGGAAAAATCGGGGCTCGCCTTCGGCAGCGTCACGAGGGCCGCGCCACGAACCTCGGAGACGAATTTTTGCGCGGTCCCGACCGCGCAGCTGCGGTTGTCCGCGCCTTGCAGGTCGAGCCATGGGTTACCGAGGTCCTTGTTCGGCAACAGCTCGACGCCGCGCGCGTGTTCGCTGCGCTTGAACTCGACGCCGGAGCCTTTGCAGAGCGGCTTTTCCAGATCGAGGCCGGGACAAAAGCCGAGCGTCAATGCGGCCGAGAAGGTGTTGCGCGGCGCCTGCGCGAGCATCGCATAGGATAGCGCCGCGCCCGAAGACACACCCACCAACAGCGGCGACAAATACGTGGGCGCGTGGAAATAGGCCTGCACGAAATGGCTCAAATTCTCCAGGTCGCCATCGGGAAAAACGCATTCATCGGCGTCGGCTTCGAAGGCCGCTTTGAACTTGATCCAGTCGATGGCCGTGACCATGGCGCCTTGCCGGGTGAGCTGCCGGGCGAGGGTATCGGCGGCGGCATTCCAACCTTCGCTGCCCGACAGGAACAGCACGAAGCTGGTCGGCACGCCGGTGGGCTGGTAGACGGAGAAGTCCTTGAAGCGGCCATGGCTCAAGCGGGTCGGCGCGGCGCCGGGCGGGTCGGCCGCAACGCCTGGGGTCGAGCCAAGCAGCAGGCTTGCCGCCAGAAGCCATCGTGCTCGGCTCAGCCAAGAAACGGACATCCTGACTCCTTCGCAAAGTGGCACAGCGTAGCAGGAGGATTCACGCTTTGGTCACAGTCGGCACGCAAAATGCTTTCATGGAATCGATCGACCTCATGTATTTCAACGCGGGCGGCGGTCATCGTGCGGCGGCCGTGGCGCTCGAGCTGGCGATTCGCGAGTCAGCGCTGCCCTGGCAGGTGCGGCTGGTCAATCTGTTCGAAGTGCTCGATCCCAAGGATGTGTTCGGCAAGACCACCGGAATGAGGCCCGAAGACTATTACAACGCGCGCCTGGCACGCGGCTGGACCCTGGGGCTGACCCAGGAGTTGCGGGTGTTCCAGGCGCTGATCCGCCTCGGCCACAAAACCCTGACCGCGCGCCTGCGGCGTTACTGGCAGAAGACGCAACCCGACCTCGTCGTATCGTTGGTGCCGAATTTCAATCGCGCGATGTATCAGGCGCTCAGCGCGGCACGGGCGAATGCGCCGTTCGTGACCCTGCTCACGGACTTCGCCGATTCGCCGCCGCACTTTTGGATCGAGCCGCATCAGGCGCAGCACCTGATCTGCGGCACGCCCAAGGCGGTGTTGCAGGCGAAGGCCGCGGGCTACGCCGACGCTCATATTCACCCAACCTCGGGCATGATCCTGCATCCGGACTTCTACCGGAATTTGCGCATCGACCGGCGCGCCGAGCGGGCCCGCCTGCAGCTCGATCCCGATCGCCCGACGGGCATGGTGATGTTCGGCGGCCATGGTTCGAAGGCGATGCGCCGGATCGCGCGGCGCCTCGATGACACCCAGCTGGTTCTGATCTGCGGTCACAACTCCGAGCTCGCGGACGAATTGCGCGCGACGGACTCGGCGGCACCGCGCGCGGTCATCGGCTTTACCGCGCAAATCGGGTATTTCATGCAGCTGTGCGACTTCTTCATCGGCAAACCGGGACCCGGCAGCATCAGCGAAGCCATTCAGCTCGAGCTGCCCGTCATCATCGTGCGTAATGCCGCAACGATGCCGCAGGAACGCTACAACACCCACTGGGTCGAGGAGAACGGCGCCGGGCTGGTGTTGGACTCGTTTCGTACCATCCGGCCGGCCGTCGCGGCCCTCACCTCGCGCATCGCGGAGTATCGCGGCAGAGTCGCACGCATTCACAATCGTGCAATCTTCGAGATACCGCAGATCCTGCAGCGAATCCTCGACGGGGATGCAAAGGCGGCCGCCGACAGCAGGAACCGGCTGACAGCAGAATCATGATGTTGTCGCATCAGCGGCGCCGGTTCGGGTAGGCGTCGATTTCACCGAGCATCTCGGGCCCGCCCAGGGCCTGCATCTGACCCAAGATCCATTCGCGCCGCTGCTGCACGAAGCGCGATGGCGCCGAGGCCGAATAGCGCTCCGGGTTCGGCAGCACGGCCGCAAGCAGCGCAGCGTCGGAGCGCGTGAGTTGCGCCGCCGATTTGTGGAAGAAGCGTTGCGCGGCCGCCTCGGCGCCGTAGGTCCCGGCGCCGAATTCGGCGATGTTCAAGTAGACCTCCAGGATGCGCCGCTTCGGCCACAGGCTCTCGATCAAGATCGTGAAATAGGCCTCGAGCCCCTTGCGAAAATAGCTGCGTCCCGACCAGAGGAACAGATTCTTGGCGACCTGCTGGCTGATGGTGCTGGCACCGCGCACCTTATGGCTGTGCTGATTGAGCGCGTAGGCCTTTTCGATCGCCTCGACATCGAAGCCCCAGTGCTCGGGAAACTTCTGATCCTCGGACGCCACCACCGCGAGGGGCAGATTGGGGGAGATGCGGTTCAAATCCACCCAGCTGTGACGGGATACGTAACTCAGGTCGCGGCGGGCCCACGCCTCCGCCCGCGCCTCGGCCATGAAGGCGGTAAACGGCGGATCGATCCAGCGCAACGCCGCCACCGCAAGCACGCTCGCCAAGATGCCGAGGCCGATCAGCCACGCGAGCGCGCGCAGCAGCCGGCTCAAAATTGACCGCTTGCCCGTCAAGGCATCAAGCAGGAATGCGCCGCACCGATCTCATGACGACGGCCTCCACCGGAACATCATCGAAGCCGCCCTTGCGGCCGGTGCCGACCGCGGCGATCTTGTCGATCACATCCATGCCCTCGGTGACGCGCGCGAAAACCGCATAGCCGAAGTTGCCGCGCGAGTGGTCGAGAAAGTCGTTGTCCTTCAAATTGACGAAAAACTGCGACGTGGCGCTGTTGATGTCGTTGGTGCGCGCCATAGACAGCGAGCCGCGCGCGTTCTTGCGGCCGTTGTCGGCCTCGTTCTTGACCGGAGGATGGGTTTTCTTCTGGGCCATGTCCTCGGTGAAGCCGCCGCCCTGGATGACGAATCCGGGAACGATGCGATGGAAAATCGTGCCGTCGAAAAATCCATCGTCGATGTAGCGCAGGAAATTCGCGACCGAGAGAGGGGCGTCTTTTTCGAACAGTTCAACGGTAAAGTCGCCCAGGGTGGTTTCGAAGCGGATCATGTCGGTTCCTAAGGTGGTGAGTGAAGGGTGCCCAGCGTCACGCGGAGTTTGCCTGAAAAATCGGGATGCGAACGCACGCTCGAGAAACCGTGGCTCTGCAGCAGACGCGCGACGTCGGCGCCCTGTCCGCTGCCGTGCTCGAGCAGCAACCAACCGTGCGGACGCAGGTGCGCCGCGGCGCCCGCGGCGATGGCCGACAACGCTTCCAACCCCGTGGGTCCGTCGCAGAGCGCGATCGCGGGCTCGGCCGTCAGTTTCTCGAGGGCGGGATCGGCGGCGGCGATGTACGGCGGATTGGCCACTATCATGTTGAAACGCTGCCCATGAACCGGCGCAAACCAGGAACCTAAGCGCCACTCGATGCGCGTGAGGCGAAGATCCTGCGCATTCTGTCTTGCCACCTCGAGTGCGGCCGCTGAAACGTCGATGCCCGTGACTTTCGACAGAGGCCGCTCCGCGGCGATCGCGAGGGCGATGGCGCCGCTGCCCGTTCCCAGATCGAGAACGGTGCTCTCCTGGTCCTCCGGCAGGCGCTGCAGCGCGAGATCCACCAGGATTTCGGTCTCCGGCCGGGGCACGAGCACGGCGGGCGTCACGCGCAGCGCCAGCGACCAAAATTCGCGGGTTCCGGTGAGGTAGGCCACCGGCGTGCCGCGCCGGCGCTCCTCGATCAGGCCCGCAAAGCTCTTCTGGTATTCACCGCTTACCCGCTCGTTGCTGCGCGCGATCAGCCCGGCGCGCGACAGCCCCAAAATCTTGCCGAGCAGCAATTCGGCATCGAGCCGCGGCGAGTCGCTGTGGCTCGCGAGCGAGCGCGCCGCCTGGTAGATGGATTCGGCGACCGTGTTCACTCGACTTGGTGCGCCAGCTCTTCGGCCTGGTGCTCCTGGTTCAAGGCGCGGATCAATTCCTCGAGATTGCCGTTCATGACCTCATCGAGCTTGTACAGCGTCAGATTGATGCGGTGATCGGTGACGCGGCCCTGAGGAAAGTTGTAGGTGCGGATGCGTTCCGACCGGTCGCCCGAACCCACCTGGAGCTTGCGCGATTGTGCCTGCCGGCTCTGCTGCTTCTCGCGCTCGGCCGCGAGCAGGCGGGATTTCAGCAGGGACATGGCGCGCGAGCGATTCTTGTGCTGTGACCGCTCGTCCTGGCACTCGACCACGACCCCGGTCGGGATATGCGTGATGCGAATCGCCGAGTCGGTTTTATTGACGTGCTGGCCGCCGGCGCCCGAGGCGCGAAAAGTGTCGATGCGCAGATCCGCCGGATTGAGCTCGATGGCCTCGACTTCGGCCAATTCGGGCAGGATGGCGACGGTGCAGGCCGAGGTGTGAATGCGCCCCTGTGCCTCGGTGGCCGGCACGCGCTGCACCCGGTGCGTGCCGGATTCGAATTTGAGCAGTGAATACGCGCCGCGCCCGATGATGCGGCTGATGATTTCCTTGTAGCCGCCGTGCTCGCCCGGGCTTTCGCTCAAGGTCTCGACCTCCCAGCCCTTGGATTCGGCATAGCGCGCATACATGCGGAACAGGTCGCCGGCGAAGATGGCGGCCTCGTCGCCGCCCGTGCCGGCGCGGATCTCCAGGAATATGTTGCTGTCGTCCTGCGGGTCCTTCGGCACCAACAGGCGCTGCAGTTCAAGTTCTTCGGCCGCGAGCCGCGGCTCCAATTCCGCCAGCTCCTCCTCACCCATGGCCAAGGTCGCGGCGTCCTTGTCGGAGGCCATCTCATGCGCGATGGCAAGGTCGGCTTCGAGCACGATGAAGCGCCGGTAGCGTTCGACCAGCGGTCCCAATTTCGCGTACTCCATCGACAACTCGCGGAATTGATTTTGACGGGCAATGACGCCGGCGTCCGACAGAAGCCGGCTGATTTCCTCGAATCGTTCGTCGAGTTTTTCGAGCTTGCGCCGGATGGAGTCTTTCATTGCCGCGGATTATAGGACCACAGGCGGGCGATGGCCTCGGCCAAAGTGGAATCCTCGAGTTCCGCGGCCTGGCGCAGCGCTTGGGTGGGTGTGTGCAGCAGCCGATTGGTGAGGGTGTTGGCGAGATACTCGATGACCTCCTCGGTGGTTCTACCGGCGGCGAGCATGCGCCGCGCTTGTTCCAGGGTTTGTGAGCGGATCTCTTCGGCCTGCCGGCGCAGCGCGCGAATCGCGGGACCCGCGTCATGGGCGCGCGACTCGCTGAGGAAACGCGCGACTTCCTCGTCGATGAGCAGCCGTGCGCCTCCCGCCGCCGCGGCGCGCTGCTGGCGGTTTTCCTCGACCAGCTGCTGCAGATCGTCGATGCAGAACAAATACACATCCTCGAGATCGGCGATGGCCGGGTCGATATCGCGCGGCACGCCCAGGTCCACCATGAAGATCGGCCGCCGGCGCCGCGCCCGGATGGCGCTTTCCGCCGCCCGCTTGGTGATGAGCGGCACGGCGCTCGCGGTACAGGCGATCACGATATCGGCCTGCGCCAGTTCCGATTCCAGTTCATCCAGCCCGGCGGCGTGAGCCTTGAGCTCCGCCGCCAGCGCCTCGGCGCGCGCACGCGTGCGATTGGCAATCACCATGCGTTTCACGCCGGCGGCCGCGAAGTGGCGCGCCACGAGGGCATTCATTTCACCCGCGCCGACCATGAGGGCGGTGCGGGCGGACAGGTCCGAATACACGCGCCGCGCCAGGCTGACGCTCGCCGAGGCGATCGACACGGCGTGCTCGCCGATCTGGGTCTCCGAGCGCACGCGCTTCGCGGCGGAAAAAGCAGCCTGAAACAGCTTGTTGAGCGAGGGTCCGGTGCTGCCGGCCTGCTGCGCCACGCGATAGGCATCCTTCAGCTGGCCGAGGATCTGCGCCTCGCCGAGCACCATGGAGTCGAGACCCGATGCGACGCTGAAGGCGTGCTCCACGGCACGCTGTTCCTGGTGAACATAGAGGCTGGCGGCCAGGTCCAGGTCATTGCCGTGGTGGCGCTCGAGCCAGTGCGACAGCTCGTCGCCGCTCGCGGATCCGGCCCAATACACCTCGGTGCGATTGCAAGTCGACAGGATGACCACCTCGGCAACCCCGGCTTCCTGCCGCAAAGTGCGCAAGGCGTTGAGCAGGCGCTCCTCGCTGAACGCCACCTTTTCGCGCAGCGCGACCGGTGCGGTCTTGTGATTGATGCCGAGGATTTTGAATGCCATTGAGGTGTTTTTGGTCCGTAACCCTCTGATTCTGGTGGAAGAGCTTGCCGGATATCAAGGAGGAATCAGCGGCATCGGGGTGGTCATTTCGCTATAGTGAGGCTGTGGTCTCGATTTCAATCCTCGCAAGGGCTTCGTTGGGGCTCGGCCTTTCCGCCTGCGCCGCATGCGCAGGCGTCGGCACCAAAGCCAAAGACACCGAGGCCCCGCAGACATTTTATACCGTCACGGCCGAGATAGCCCTTGCCCGGCACGAACCGCGCGTCGCAGCGCTGCAATATGCGGCCGCCGCCGCGGCGGATCGCGACGTGGTGCTGCTCGAACGGGCAGCGCAGGTCGCGGCCGAGTGCCTGCAACCGTCGCTGGTGGAGGACATCACTGCGCGCTGGATCGACATCGATCCCAAATCCGTGGAGGCGCATCGCGCGGCGGGACAAGCCGCGCTCGCGCTCAACGACATCGATCACGCGGCGGCGCACTACCGCATCGTGCTGACGAGTTCAGCGCAGGGCACGGACAAGGAGTTTGCGGCGCTCGAGACGTATCTTGCGGGCGATGACAATGTTTTCGGCTCGCGCCGGCTGGCGGACCGCCTCGCGGCATGGTTTCCGGGCTCTGCGCCGGCATTGCGGGTGCAAGCCTTCGCGGCGCTGCGCGCCGACGATCCGGCGGCCGCGGTGCAAAGCTTAGCGGCGTTGCTGGCGCTGCCCGCCGACGGCGGGCAGGCGGGCGATGAGGGCGCGCACCGCGAGTTGCTGCAGACTCTTGCGCGGGCGCGGATCATGGCGGGCGATGCCGACAGTCCCCTGGCGCAGGCGCGCGAGACGGTGATGCGCGACAACACGCCGGTCAACCGGCTCGATTACGCGCTGCTGCTGATGACGGCGCAGCGCGATCAAGCGGCCGCCCAGCAGTTGGAGATCCTGTCGCACAATGCCGAGTACGGCCCGGTGGCGCTGCGCCTGTCGGGGTTGATCGACTTTCAGGAAGGACATCTGGACGCCGCGGCCGCGAAATTTGCCGAGTTATTGCGCTCACAGAAATATCTCGACGACGCGTTCTATTATCTGGGATTGATCGCCGACCGCCACGATGACCCGGAACATGCGTTGCGGCTGTTTGCGCAGGTGCAGAGCGGCGAGAACTCGGTGCCGGCGCTGCTGCGCGCCACCACCATCCTGCAGACGCATGGCGCGGCGGCGGCCGCCGATGAGCTGCTCGATCGGCTCATCGAGGATGAACCGCAGCGGGCCCCGGAGATTCTCACGGCACGCGCCCGCATGTACGCCGACGCGGGCGATTTTCCGCGCGCATTGAGCGTGCTCGAACGAGGTCAGCTCGAGTATCCCGACAGCGTCGATCTACGCTATGCGAAGGCGACGGTCTATGAGGAGGAGGGACGGGTGTCGAATGCGTTACGCGAGCTCCGCGCCGTCTTGAAGTCCCGCCCCGACGACCCGTCCGCCATGAACGCCCTCGGATACACCTTGGCCGATCATTCCCGCAATTTGCGGCGCGCCCGCAGGCTGATCGAAAGCGCGCATGCGGCGGCGCCGGCCAATGCGGCGATTCTCGACAGTTTGGGATGGGTGCTGTTCCGTCAAGGTCAAAGCGCGCAGGCGGAGCCGTACTTGAGAACGGCCTATGCAGATGACCGCGGCGGTGAGATTGCCGCGCATTTGGGCGAGGTGCTGTGGCAGCTCGGCAGACAGGCCGATGCCGAACGCGTTTGGGCCGAAGCCCAAGCCGCGGATGGCGAGAATAAATTGCTCAAGGCGACCCGGGAACGATTCCACGCCGCGCCGCCGGCGCCCGCCGCTCACGCAACGCTGCCGACGCTGAATTAGGCCGATGCGACGCCTCTGGCTGGTGTTGATCTCATGCGCCGTGCTCGCGGCTTGCGTGACCTCACGGCCTCAGGTTCCGGCCTCAGGCTGGGAGCAGCGCGTCGCCGACCTGCAACACGCGAGTACCTGGCGGCTCGACGGCCGCGCCGCGGTCGCCGTCGGCACCCAAGGGTGGCAGGCCACCTTGGATTGGCAGCAGCGCGGCGAGTCGACGCAAGTGCATCTTGCCGGGCCGTTCGGCGTCGGCGCACTGCTGCTCAGCCGCACGTCCGCAGGGCTTTCCTTGAACGGTGCGCCGCCGAGCGCCGACGTCGTGGCGCAGCTCCAAGAGCGCCTGGGGTTCGAGCTGCCGATGGATCACTTGCGCTTCTGGCTGCTCGGCGTGCCCGATCCGAGCGCCGCCTTCGAACTCAAGCGCAACGACCAGGACCGGGCCTCGCAAGTGATTCAAGCTGCCTGGACGGTCGACTACGATCGGTATCTACCGGTCGGCGCAGATCTGCTGCCGGCGCATGTGGTATTGAGCCGCGAGGGCGTGCGCGTGCGCATCGCCGTCGATCATTGGGAGCTGCCGTGATGCCGCGCAGCCCCCGAGCATGGCCCGCGCCCGCCAAACTCAATCTGTTCCTGCACATCGTCGGCCGGCGGGCCGACGGCTACCATGAATTGCAATCCTGTTTTCAATTCCTCGACTTGTGCGATGAGATCACACTCGAGGTTCGCGGCGATGGCCGGATCCGGCGGCTGATCGCGATCGACGCCGTCGCCGAGGAGGCGGATCTTTGCGTACGCGCCGCACGCGCGCTCAAAGCCGCGGCCTCTTGCGCGCTCGGCGCCGACATCGGCGTGCTCAAGCGCATCCCGATGGGCGGCGGTCTCGGCGGCGGCAGTTCGGATGCGGCAACCTGCCTGGTGGCGCTCAATCGCCTGTGGAACCTCAACCTGCCGGTGGATGATCTCGCGGCACTTGGGCTCAAGCTGGGCGCGGACGTGCCGGTGTTCATCCGCGGACGCGTGGCATGGGCGGAAGGAATCGGCGAACGCCTCACGCCGCTCTACCCGCCGCTCGCACCGCCCGAGACTAACTACCTGATTTTAAAGCCAAAGATTGCCGTGAGCACCGCCGAAGTGTTTCAGGATATTGATTTGACAAGGAATTCTCAGCCCATCACAATTCACGGCTTCCTGGGGTCTGGTGGACGGAACGACTGCGTGGGCGTGGTGCGGCGCCGATATCCCGAAGTGGCGCGCGCGCTCGATTGGCTGTCGGCCTTTGGACCCGCACGCCTGACGGGCACCGGGGCCTGTGTGTTTCTGGCCGTCGAGACGCTGGATCGCGGCCGCGAAATTTTAGGCAGGTTGCCGCCTGAGTTCGATGCATTTTTGGCTCGCGGACTGAACGACTCGCCCTTGCTTGAAAGATTGGCGGCCGGCTGAGAATCGGCAGCGCGAGTCTGATTGTTGGTTTCAAGTTGGGGTGTCGCCAAGCGGTAAGGCAGCGGGTTTTGATCCCGCCATACGGAGGTTCGAATCCTTCCACCCCAGCCAAATTTTTTCGGTGGGAGCAATTGGTCGACTGGAAAATGGTCTTAGAGGATGAGTTAGTAGAGGAAGGATAACGCCCAAAGGGCGGCCCCGAAGGGGTGAGGCCCGCAGGGCCGAATAATCCTTCCACCCCAGCCAATTTAGAGCTTAAGGCCCATGTCGCAGAGCAAAGAGTTCGACACATTGACGATTGCCGTGTTCACCGGCAAGGCGAATCCGGGGCTGGCGCACGACATCGCGCGGCACCTGCACGTGCAATTGGGCCGGGCGGATGTGGGTCGATTCAGCGACGGCGAGGTGAGCGTCGAGTTGATGGAGAACGTGCGCGGACGCGACGTGTTCATCGTGCAGTCGACGAATCCGCCGGCGGAGAATTTGATGGAGCTCTTGATGATGACCGACGCCTGCCGGCGCGCGTCGGCGAAGCGCATCACGGCGGTGGTGCCGTACTTCGGTTACGGGCGCCAGGACCGGCGGCCGCGCGCCACGCGGGTGGCGATCACGGCGAAGCTGGTGGCGAACATGATTGCGAGCGCCGGCGTCGACCGCCTGCTGACGGTGGATCTGCATGCGGATCAGATCCAGGGATTTTTCGACATACCGGTCGACAACGTGTATGCGTCGCCGGTCCTGTTGGGCGATGCGTGGAAGCAGAAGTATCAGAACATGGTGGTGGTGTCGCCGGATGTGGGCGGCGTGGTGCGCGCGCGCGCACTCGCGAAACGTTTGGATGACGCGGATCTGGCCATCATCGACAAGCGCCGGCCGCGGCCGAACGAGTCGAAGGTCATGAACATCATCGGCGAGGTCGAGGGCCGCACCTGCGTGCTGATCGACGACATGGTGGATACCGCGGGCACGTTGTGCCAGGCGGCGCGGGCGCTGAAGGACGAGGGTGCGGCCAAGGTGGTCGCCTACATCACGCATCCGGTGCTGTCGGGAAATGCGATCGAACGCATTTCGAAATCGGTGATGGATGAATTGGTGGTGACGGACACGATACCGCTGTCCGACGCCGGCAAAGCCTGCAAGCAGATCCGCCAGCTGAGCGTGGCGGCGTTGCTGGCGGAGACGGTGCGCCGCATCAACGATG
>Ga0181537_10001454_pt1 | contig 21851 bp, 14 predicted proteins | sample PEATcosm2014_Bin_39_FD_119765 | JGI IMG/M metagenome (GOLD analysis project Ga0181537, IMG submission 119765) | Peatland microbial communities from MTU Mesocosm Facility, Houghton, MI, USA - PEATcosm2014_Bin23_10_metaG | ecosystem: Environmental > Terrestrial > Soil > Wetlands > Peat | place... | reverse complement strand
TGGTGACGGAAGCGGTATTGCGGCGGCGCGAGGCGATGCCCGACGAAGAATTGAGCGAGAGCGAAGCGAAGGCGGCGACCCTGCAAGTGACGCGGCCGATTTTCTTCGCGAGTCTCATCATCATCACAGCATATATGCCGTTGTTCTCCTTCGAACGCGCCGAGGCGAAGCTGTTCACGCCCATGGCCTACACCATGGGCTATGCGTTGTTCGGCGCATTGTTGACGGCGCTCGCCCTGGTTCCAGGACTTGCCTATCTGGCGTTCCGCAAGCCCGGCCGGCTCTATCACAATCGCTGGCTCGAACGACTGACCGGGCAGTACGACCGGGTGCTGGGCTCGTGCATCGAACAGCCGCGCATCATCTATGGCGTGGTCATCTTCGCGCTGTTCGCCGTGATCGCGCTCGGGGGTACCGTCGGCCGCGACTTCCTGCCGGACCTCGATGAAGGTGCATTGTGGCTGCAGGTGCAGATGCCGACCGGGTTGGCACTGAACAAGGCGAGCGACATGGCAAGCGATCTGCGCCGCGCCATACTCAAGTATCCCGAGGTATCCTACGTCGTCACGCAGACCGGCCGCAACGATGACGGTACCGACCCGTGGACGATGTCGCACATCGAAGCGCCGGTGGGACTCAAGCCTTACGACACCTGGCCGGGCGGCGAATCGAAGAAACAATTCGTCAACCGGCTGGCGGCGGATCTGGCCAAAGATCTCCCGGGCTATGACATCGGCATCAGCCAACCCATCATCGACGGCGTCAACGACCTGGTCGGCGGGGCACACAGTCCGCTGGTGGCGAAGATATACGGCGACGATCTGGATGAACTGCGGCACATCGGCGCCCAGATCGTCGATGTCCTCTATTCCATCCAGGGCACCTCGAGCGCTTCGATATTCCAGGAACCGCCGATTCCACAAATGGAAATCAGGTTGGATCATGACAAGGCCGCCCGCTACGGCGTGAACATGGTCGATGTGCAGAACGTGATCCAGACCGGCGTGGGGCAGGCGCCCGTGTCGACCGTCCATGTCGGCGAGCGATCGTATCCGTTGACGGTGCGGTATACGCAGGAGACGCGTAATTCACCCGCAGCGCTCGGCAACCTGCTGGTGAATACTGCCGGCGGCGTGCAAGTGCCGCTCTCGGAGATTGCCGATATCCGGGTGCGCTCCGGCGAGAGTACGGTGACCCGCGAGAACGGCGAGCGCAATTTGACCATCCGCATAGACAACCGCGACCGCGACCTCACCTCCTATCTCGCCGAAGCTCAGGAAAAGATTGCGGCGCGGGTGCATTTCGACCGCACCAAGATCAGGTTGACGTGGGGCGGGCAGTTCGAGAATCAGCGGCGTGCGGAGGCGCGGCTGCTGGTGATTCTCGCGTTGGTGATGGGCATGATGCTGATTTTCCTCACCGTCGGCATCAAATCGTTCCGCCAGGCGCTGTTGATTCTGGGCGTCGTGCCCTTGGCGACGCTCGGCGGGCTGATTTCGCTGCACTTGACCGGACAGAATTTGAACGTGGCGAGCGGCGTCGGTTTCATCGCGCTGTTTGGCGTCGCGGTGCAAAATGGCATCATCATGGTGTCGAATCTCAATCGGATGAGAAAATCCGGTCTGGAGCTGCACGAGGCCATCATGAAGGGGGCAACGGAGCGGCTGCGGCCGGTTCTCATGACGGCAACCGTGGCGACGCTCGGAATGTTGCCGGCCGCGATTCATACCGGAGTCGGCAGCGACGTGCAGCGCGGCATCGCCACCGTCGTGGTCGGAGGGCTGGCCATTTCCACCATACTCACCCTGTTCGTGCTGCCCTCGATGTACCACGTCATCGAGCATTGGGCGGAGGAGCGGCACGGTCAAGCACGGTGGGGACGCTGATGCGCCTGCGTCCTGCCGGAGGAGCGCTCCTCGCCGCCGTAATCACCAGCCTGTGCGGATGCGCGGTCGGACCCAATTTCAAACGGCCGCCGGCGCCGGCGGCCGATTCGTACGGCAGCGCGCCGGTCACGACGGGCGACGATGCGCAGCGCCTGGTCGCCGGCATGGATATCCCCGCCCAGTGGTGGACTTTGTTCAGGTCGCCGGCGCTCGATCATCTGGTCGAACAGGCGCTTAACGCCAATCCCGACGTCGGCGCCGCGCAGGCCGCGATGCGCCAAGCGCACGAGCTCTACCACGCACAGCGCACCGCCTTCTTTCCGGTGGTGCAGGGATCCTTGGCCGGCGACCGCTCGGAGTTCCCGACCAGCACCTTGACCAGCCCGACCGTGGCGTCGAGTTCCACCTACACCCTGTACACTGCGCAGCTGACATTGAGTTATGCGCCGGATGTATTCGGCGCCACGCGGCGCCAGGTCGAAATGGCGAAAGCTCAGTATGAAAGCACGCGCTTTCAGCTCGAGGCGACCTACCTGACCTTGAGCAGCAATGTGGTGGTGACGGCGATCCAGGAGGCCTCGCTGCGCGGGCAAATCGCGGCGACGACGCGGCTGTTGCAATTGCAGCACCAATTGACCGAGATTGTCCGGCGCCAGCGCTCGCTGGGAACGGTCAGCGACCTGGATGTGCTCGCACAACAATCGGCGGAGGCACAGACCGGAGAGACCCTGCCGCCGCTCGAAAAGCAGTTGGGGCAGTCGCGCGACGCCCTGTCGGCACTCCTCGGCAGGCTGCCGTCCGATGAACCTCAAGAGACGTTCCGATTCGAGGACCTGACCTTGCCCGCGGATCTGCCCTTGAGCGTCCCGGCAAAGCTCGTCGAACAACGACCGGACGTGCGGCAGGCGGAGGAGAACATGCACGCCGCCTCGGCCGCCGACGGCGTAGCGCTCGCCAACATGCTGCCGCAATTCAGCATCGATGCGGATGCGGGTTCGAGTGCGCTCGAGCTCGGCAAGTTGTTCACACCGTACACCGGGTTTTGGGATGCCGGTGCCTCGCTGACCCAGACTTTGTTCGACGCGGGCGCCTTGTTGCACAAGCACCGTGCCGCCGACGCCGCGCTTGACCAGGCGGCGGCGCAGTATCGCGCAGCGGTCATTCTCGCCTGCCAAAATGTTGCCGACACGTTGCGCGCATTGCAGGCCGATGCCGCCGCGCTCGCCGCCAGCGCCGCCGCGGAGCGCGCCGCCAAATCGACCTTCGATCTGGCGCAGCGCCAGCGCGATCTTGGCAGCGTCGGCCTGTTGACCCTCCTGAACGCGGAACAGGCGTACCGTCAGGCGGAACTGGCGGTGGTACAGGCCCGAGCGAATCGTTATTCGGACACGGCCGGCTTGTTTCAGTCGCTCGGCGGCGGATGGTGGAATCGCAAACAGGAACCTCGCTATGAACAATTTGGTACGTCGGGAAAATAACGGCGGCACGGCGACTCTGTGGCTGAACCGGCCGGAAAAACTCAATGCGCTCACCAAAGATGTGTTCGAGGCGCTCGACCGGCATGTCGATGCCATTGCGCGCGAGACGCGCAGCGTCGGCCTCGTGGTGCTGCGCGGCGCGGGCGCCAATTTTTCCGCGGGCTACGACATGAACGAAGTGCTCGCGCACGTCAAGGCGCATGCCAAGCCGCACTTTCACTCGGAGGTCATTCAGAAGATCGCGAACCTGCCGCAGCCGGTGATTTCCGCGGTGCAGGGCCACTGCTCGACGGGGGCCTTGGAGCTTGCGTTGGCGGCCGACCTGATCGTGGCGTCCGAGTCGACGCAGTTCTCCGATGTGTACGCGCGCTGGGGATTGACGCCCGTGTGGGGCTTGAGTCTGCGGCTGCCGCATCGCATCGGCAGCGCCAAGGCGGGCGAAATGATGTTCACCTGCCGCAGCTACTCGGGAAGGCAGGCCGAGGCCATGCACCTCGCCAACTTCTGCTTTGCGGACGATCGATTCGAGGCGGAACTCGCCGCGCTCGGCGCCGATATCCTGGCCAATTCGTGGTACGCCAACCAGGTCAACAAACGGGCGCTGATCGAGATCGACGGTCTCAGCCTGCACGATGCGCACGCCCTGGAATTGTTCAAGAACGAGGGGTTGGCGCCGGATGCGGCACAGCGCATCAGCAGGTTCTTCTCGGGCTAGGAGAACATGCGGTCGATCGCCGGGAAATGGCGCCGCGCATAGGCGAGGACCTCGGCATCGGTGGGATGATCGGAGCTTTCGACCGCGACCACGGCGCGCGCCAATTCCGGCTGCTTGTCGCGCAAGTATCCCGCGAACTCCTGCTTGGCCTGCGCCGGACCGATGATCAGAATTTCGTGCGCACCGGCGAGCGCATGGGCGGTGTCGGCGAAGAATTGCCGATCCGCGGGCGACTTGTGGCCGCCGTGAGTGCTCTTGCGGCTGTGCACCCGCTGATGCGGATCGCGCGCATGAACCTGCGTGCTCTCCTGCTCATTCGGCGAGAATTGCCAGACCGTCGCCTTCTGATGGTCGATCCAAACTACGGCATGGAAATGTGACATGGAAAATTCCCGGCGAACTTGAGTTTTACGGCGGCTCGTTGGGTTATTGTAGCTTAGATGCCGAATATCTTGACCATCAACGGCGGCTCCTCGAGCATCCGCTTCGCGATCTTCGCGGCAACCCAGCCCATCAAGCGGCTGATGCTTGGAAAAATGGAGCGCGTCGGCGCCGCCGACGCCGGTTTGAGCTTCTGCCGCGAGGGCGACGCCCGCCCGACGGTGGTCGCCGCGGCCGGCTCCTTCTTGGAATGGCTGGAGTCGCAACCGCTGTTCACGACAGTGCAGGGTGTGGGGCACCGGGTGGTGCATGGCATGCTGCGCCGGGCTCCCGAACGCGTCACGGCGCAGCTGTTGAAGGATCTGAAGGAGATCGTCCCCTTCGATCCGGAACATCTGCCGCGCGAGATCGGTCTCATCGAGACACTGCAGCAGCGATTTCCCGACCTGCCGCAGGTGGTGTGCTTCGACACGGCCTTCCATCGCAGCATGCCGCCGGTTGCGACGCAATTGCCGATTCCACGCCGTTACGCGGCGCGTGGGATCCAGCGCTATGGCTTTCACGGCTTGTCCTATACCTATTTGCTGCAGGAACTCGAGCGGCTGGGCGATCCGACGGCGCAGCGCGGGCGCGTGATCCTCGCGCACCTGGGCAGCGGCGCGAGCCTTGCCGCGGTGCGCGATGGCAGCTGCATCGATACCAGCATGGGCTTCACACCCACGGCGGGCTTGGTGATGGGAACTCGATCGGGCGATCTTGACCCGGGTCTGATGAGCTATCTTGCGCTGACGGACCACATGAGCGCGGCGCAATTCCAAACCATGGTCAACCATGAATCGGGGTTGCTCGGCGTATCGGAGATCAGCGCGGATGTTCGTGACCTCCTGGCCCGGGAGATGCAGGATTCGCGCGCCGCGGAGGCGCTCGCGCTGTTTTGCTATCAGGCGAGGAAGTGGATCGGCGCATTCGCTGCTGCGCTCGGCGGCCTCGACACCCTGGTTTTCGCGGGCGGCGTCGGCGAAAACGCGGCAGCGGTGCGCGAGCGCATCTGCTCAGGCCTCGAGTTCCTCGGAATCGAGCTCGATGCGGATGCGAATCGCCGCCATGCGCAGCGCATATCGAGCGAAGGATCCGTCACGGTACGTATCATCCGCACCGATGAGGAATCCGTGATCGCGGGCCTGACCATGAGCCTGCTCAACTTAACGCCCCAGGAGGGTTGATCCATGGCTGAACAGACAGCGGCGCGGACACTCGATGCGGACGTCGCCAGGCGGCTGGATGCCTATTGGCGGGCGGCAAATTATCTGTCCGTCGGGCAGATTTATCTGTGCGACAACCCCTTGCTGAAGGAGCCGCTGGCGCTCGCGCATGTGAAGCACATGTTGCTCGGCCATTGGGGAACGACGCCCGGCCAGAACTTCATTTACGCGCACCTGAACCGGATCATCAAGAAATACGACCTGGACATGATCTACATGTCGGGGCCGGGGCATGGCGGCCCGGCCGTCGTCGGCAACACTTATCTCGAGGGAACCTATAGCGAGATTTACTCGAACGTCAGCCAGGATGAAGCGGGCTTGAAGCGCTTGTTCACGCAGTTCTCGTTTCCCGGCGGCATTCCGAGCCATGCCTCGGCGGAGTGTCCCGGATCGATCCACGAGGGAGGGGAACTCGGCTACTCGTTGAGCCACGCGTTCGGCGCCGTGTTCGACAACCCCGGGTTGGTGGTCGCCTGCGTGATCGGCGACGGCGAGGCCGAAACCGGGCCGCTGGCGACGTCCTGGCACTCGAATAAATTCCTTAATCCGGTGAGCGACGGTGCGGTATTGCCGATATTGCACTTGAACGGCTACAAGATCGCGAATCCGACGCTGTTGGCGCGCATTTCCCGCGAAGAATTGCAGCAGCTGCTGCGCGGTTACGGGTGGACACCGTACTTCGTCGAGGGTCACGAGCCCATGCCGATGCACGAGGCGATGGCGACGACTCTCGACACGGTCATCGAGGACATCAGGAGAATCCAGGCAGATGCCCGCGTGCGCGGCAGCCTCGAGCGGCCGCGCTGGCCGATGATCGTGCTCGCCTCGCCCAAAGGGTGGACCGGGCCGAAAGCGATCGATGGCAAGGCGAATGAAGGAACATTCAGGTCGCACCAGGTGCCGCTCGATCCAGCCAAGAACCCGGAGCATCTGCACCAATTGGAGAGCTGGCTGGAGAGCTACCGCCCGCTCGAGCTGTTCGAGAGCGACGGGCGATTGAAGCCCGAACTCGCCGCGCTGGCGCCGAGCGGTGAGCGGCGCATGGGTGCAAATCCGCATGCGAACGGCGGCGTTCTGTTGCGGGAACTCAAGATGCCGGACTTCACCGAGTACAGCGTGCAGGTGGACCGGCCCGGCGTCACCGGTATCGGCGATACGCATGTGCTCGGACGGTTCTTGCGCGATGTGGTCAAGTTGAACGCCGCAGCGGGCAATTTCCGCATCTTCGGCCCCGACGAGACGCTGTCCAACGGTTTGGAGGCGGTGTTCGAGGCAACCAATCGGCAATGGTTGGCCGCGACCCAGGAAAACGACGAGTTCCTGGCGCGCAGCGGCCGCGTGATGGAAATGCTGAGCGAGCATCAGTGCGAGGGATGGCTCGAAGGCTACCTGCTGACCGGGCGGCACGGTCTGTTCAATTGCTACGAGGCGTTCATCCACATCGTCGACTCGATGTTCAATCAGCATGCGAAATGGCTGAAGGTGACGGCGGGATTGCCATGGCGCCGCAAGATCGCCTCGCTCAATATCCTGCTCAGTTCGCACGTATGGCGGCAGGATCACAACGGCTTCACGCATCAGGATCCCGGGTTTTTGGACCATGTGGTCAACAAGAAGGCCGAAATCGTCCGCGTTTACCTGCCGCCCGACGCGAATTGCCTGCTGTCGGTGATGGATCACTGTCTGCGCAGCCGCCACTACGTCAATGTCGTCGTCGCCGGCAAGCATCCGGCGCCGCAGTGGCTGTCGGGCGACGCGGCCGTCCAGCATTGCAGCGAGGGGATCGGCATCTGGCAGTGGGCGAGCAACGATCAGCACGGCGACCCGGATCTGGTGATGGCCTGCGCGGGCGATGTGCCGACGCTCGAGACGCTCGCGGCCGTGTCCATCCTGCGCGAGCACCTCCCCGAACTCAGGATTCGCGTGGTCAATGTCGTGGACCTGATGAAGCTGCAGCCCAAGTCGGAACATCCGCACGGTCTCGAGGACAGCGAGTTCGATTCATTGTTCACCAAGGACAAGCCGATCATCTTCGCCTTTCACGGCTATCCCTGGTTGATACACCGTCTGACCTACCGCCGGCGCAACCACGAGAATCTGCATGTGCGAGGCTACAAGGAGGAGGGCACGATCACCACCGCATTCGACATGACCGTGTTGAACGACATGGATCGATTTCACCTGAGCATGGATGCGGTGGACCGGTTGCCGCAGAGCGGCAGCCGCGGCGTTTATTTGCAGCAACAACTGCGCGACAAGCTCATCGAACACAAGCGCTACATCGACCGGCACGGCGAGGACATGCCGGAGATCCGCGGCTGGACTTGGGCTCTTTGAGGGATGAGGCGGATGTCCTACAGCGGCTCGAGACCCGCTCCGACATTTGCTGCAGCAACGCGCCTACGCAGGCCGTGCGGGCGCTGTCAATAATGGCGCCGAGCGTCAAAAGTTGAGCGGAGAGACCGAGATTTCAGGCAATTACGATCGATCGCACCAAGTTGCGGGATCGCCGTTTCCGCGCGGCGCAAACTGGGACGGCAAGGGTGTCAATTTCTCGCTTTTCTCGGAAGCTGCCGAGGCGGTGGAGCTGTGCCTGTTCGAACAGTCCGGCGGCAACGAGCGGCGCATCCGTATTCGCGAACGCACCAACGGCGCGTGGCATGTTTACGTGCCGAATCTCGGGCCCGGCCAGCTGTACGGTTACCGCGTATATGGTCCGTACGTGCCCGAGAGCGGGCTGCGCTTCAATCCGAACAAGCTGCTCCTCGATCCATACGCCAAGGGAATCGGCCGCCCTCTCACCTGGGCGGATGAGCTGTTTGGTTACCAGCTTGGGGATCCGGCCGCCGACCTGTCTTTCGACGACCGCGACAGCGCACCGTTCGCGCCCATGGCGGTGGTCATCGATCCGCGCTTCGACTGGAGCGGCGAGCGGCGTCCCGCGCACCCGGCGCATGAGACGCTGATCTACGAGGCGCATGTGCGCGGCATGAGTCAACTGCATCCCGACGTGCCTGAGCATCTGCGCGGCACTTATGCCGGCATGGCATCGGAACCGATCATCAAGCATCTTCAGAGCCTCGGCGTCACCGCGGTCGAGTTGATGCCGGTGCATTACTTCCTTCACGACCGCCATCTGATCGACAGGGGGCTGCGCAATTACTGGGGTTACAACACCCTGGGTTTCTTCGCGCCGGCGCCCGACTATGCGTCGAATCCGCAAGACCCGCGCGATGTGATCCGCGAATTCAAGGAAATGGTCAAGGGATTGCACAACGGCGGAATGGAAGTGATCCTGGACGTGGTCTACAACCACACGGCCGAAGGCAACCATGCGGGTCCGACGCTGTCGTTTCGCGGCATCGACAACCTGGCGTATTACCGCACGGTCGCCGGAGACCCGCGCCACTACATGGATTTCACCGGTTGCGGCAATACGCTCAACATGGTGCATCCGCATTCGGTGCAGCTGCTCATGGACAGCCTGCGCTACTGGGTGACGGAGATGCATGTCGACGGCTTCCGCTTCGATCTGGCCTCGGCGCTGGCGCGCGAACTCACCGACGTCGATCAATTGGGAGCGTTTTGCGACACGATTTACCAAGATCCGACGCTCGCGCCCGCCAAATTGATCGCCGAACCTTGGGATCTCGGCGAGGGCGGCTATCAAGTCGGAAATTTCCCGCTGGGGTGGATGGAATGGAACGGCAAGTACCGCGATACGCTGCGCAAGTTCTGGAAAGGCGACATGGGCCTGCATTCGGAGATTGCGACGCGTCTGGCGGGCAGCGCGGATCTGTATGAAACCACGCGCCGTCAGCCGTCGGCGAGCATCAACTTCGTCACGGCGCACGATGGCTTCACGCTGCAGGATCTCGTCAGCTACGAACAGAAACACAACGCGGCCAACGGCGAGGATAACCGCGACGGCAGCGACGACAACGCTTCGTGGAACTGCGGCGCGGAAGGACCGACCGACGATGCGCAGATCAACGAACTGCGGGAGCGGCAAAAACGCAACTTTTGGTGCTCCTTGATGTTTGCGCAGGGTTCGCCGATGATTTCGGGCGGCGATGAACTGAGCCGCACGCAGGGCGGCAACAACAACGGCTATTGCCAGGATTCGGAAATTTCCTGGTACCAGTGGGACCTGGACACGCGGCGCACGGCATTCCTGGAATTTGCCAGGCGCGTGATTCAGTACCGCAAACGGCACCCGAATTTTCATCGCTATGCGTTCTACGACAACCATTCCGAAGCCAAGCACCCCGAAAAGAACATCGTCTGGTTCCGGGCGGACGGCAAGCGGATGGTGGCGTCCGACTGGGAGGACGGCGGCTGGATGCGCACCCTCGGGATGTTCATCAACGGCCTGGCGCCGGAGATTCGCGACAGCGAGGGGCGTTGCGCCGAGGACGCCGACTTTTTGTTGCTGCTCAATGCGTATCACGAGCCCGTGTCGTTTCGCATTTCACATGAGCTGCACCCGGCCGGCTGGAAGGTGGCGTTCGACACGGCGCGGCCGACGCTGCCCGTGGAACAGGAGGCGGTGAAGCGCAATCGTTTGGTGAGTCTGGCCGCGCGCTCATTCGTCGTGCTCAGTCATGAACGCTAGGTGGACTGCGAGTTATCGCCTGCAGCTGCATGCCCGATTCCCCTTGAGCCAGGCGCAGCGCGTCCTGCCGTACCTCGCGGATTTGGGAATCAGCCACGTGTATCTGTCGCCGTGTCTGCAAGCGGTGCCCGGCAGCCAGCATGGCTACGACGTGACGGACCCGACGCGGATCGCCGAGGACCTCGGCGGCGAGACCGCGTGGTCGAAATTCGTCGGCGCTGCGCACAAGCTCGGGCTCGGCATTCTCCTCGATATCGTGCCGAACCACATGTCGGCATCGCAGTACAACGCCTGGTGGGACGATGTCCTGACGCACGGACCGTTCAGCCAATTCGCCGGGTACTTCGATATCAGGATCCGGCCGCGGCACCCGTTCCATGTGCACATATGCTCGCTGGCGCGCCCCTACGGAACCGCGCTCGATGCCGGTGAACTCAAAATGGAAACGCTGCGCGGGTGTCCCCGGGTCCGCCATTACGACAACAGCTGGCCGCTGAATCCGGCTTCCTGGGGCGCACTGCTGTCGGCGGGCGATGCCGCGGCGGGCGCCGCCTGCTTCGGCGAGCTGGCCGGGCTGCAGCAGATCGAGGCGCCGGCCGATCAGGACCGGCTCGCCTATGCCGGCCTCGCGAAGCAGGCCACGGCGACGCTCGCGGAAGCGCACGTCAGCGGCAAGTTGCGGGCGGCGGTGGAGCGCGTGCAAGGCGACCAGGTGTTCCTCGACAACGTGCTGCAACGCCAGTTCTACTCGCTGCACGGCTGGAAGCTTGCGGGCGAGCTCGGCAATTACCGGCGTTTCTTCGATGTCGGCGGCCTCTGCGGGATCCGCCAGGAAATACCGGCGGTGTTCGCCGCCACGCACGCGCGGGTGGCGGCGATGCTGGCCGACGGTGACATCGACGGCGTGCGCGTCGATCATCCGGACGGCCTGCGCGAGCCGCTCGAGTATTTCAAGGGGCTGCGCGCCCTGCTGCCGCAGGGACGCATCTACGTCGAAAAAATATTGGAGAACGATGAGCGGCTGAAGGAGGATTGGCCGATTGACGGCACCGTCGGCTACGAATTCCTGGCGAAGGCAAACCGCTTGTGGATGGACAGCCGGCGCGCGGATGTGCTGACGGCCACCTATGCGGATTTCACCGGACACTCGGTCAACCTTGCGGCGCTGGTACGCGAGAAGAAGCACGCCATCGTCGAGTCGACCTTCGTTGCCGAGCACGAACGCCTGAGCGCAGCTGCGCTCAAGCTCGCACGCGCCGAAGCGCACACCCGCGACTTGAGCCCGCGGCAGTTGCGCGAAGCATTGGCGCGCCTCACCGTGGCCATGCCCATTTACCGCACCTACCGGACCCTCAATACGCTGCATGACGACGACAAGCGCGTCCTGCTCGAGGCGCTGCAGAGCGCGCGCATCAGTGCACCGGAAATCGATCCTGCGGCGTTCGACTTCCTGGCGGCGCTGCTCGGCAAATTGCGCCTGAACGACGCCGAGGCGGAGTTCGTCGCGCAGTGGCAGCAATTGACGCCTGCCGTCATGGCCAAGGGCGTCGAAGACACGATGTTCTACTGCTTCGACCGGCTGGTGTCCTGCAACGAGGTGGGGTCGCAGGCCTCGCTCATCGGAATCTCGGCCAACAAGTTTCACGAATTCTGCCATTCCTTGAGCGATCGCTGGCCGAACAATCTGCTCGCCACCTCGACCCATGACAACAAGCGCAGCGAGGATGTGCGCACGCGGATCTCGGTGCTGTCGGAGATTCCCGAGCGCTGGGCGGAAGCCCTGCATCTGTGGTCCAAAATGAACGCCGCCGCGTGGCAGAACCACGCGCCCGATCGTCACGCCGAGTATCTCCTGTACCAAACGTTGATCGGGGCCTGGCCGATCGATGTCGAGCGCTGCTGGCAGTACATGCTGAAGGCCTGCCGCGAAGCGAAGATCAACACGTCCTGGCACGAGCCCAATCAGGCGTACGAGAGTTCGCTGCGCGCTTTCGTCGAGGCGATATTCCAGACGCCGGAGTTCATCGCCGCCCTCGAGCGGTTCGTCGACCCGCTGATTCTGCCGGGCCGCATCAACGGCCTGGCGCAGACACTGATCAAGATGGTTGCGCCCGGCGTGCCGGACTTCTATCAAGGCACGGAGTTGTGGGATTTGAGTCTGGTCGATCCCGACAACCGGCGGCCGGTGGATTTCGAGACGCGCGCGCGCCTGCTGCGTCTTGCGCGACGCTCGGAATGCGCGGACGCGTTGGCGCAGTGGGATTCGGGCCTGCCCAAATTGTGGATGGCGGCGCGTCTGCTCGCGATCCGGCGCCAACGCCCCGCCGATTTTTCCGATCAGAGCAAGTATCAGCCGTTGGTCGCGCAGGGCGCGCATTTGAGCCGCTTGCTGGCCTTTCGCCGTGGCGAGAACCTCATCGCCGTCGTGCCGCGCTTCACCTTGACGCTCGGCGGCGAATGGGGCGACACGCGGCTGCCTCTGCCCGGCGGCCGCTGGCGAAACTGTTTCACCGAGGAGGTTCTGCATCGGGAGGTCACGCCCGACGCGCTGTTCAAGTCCTTTCCGGTGGCCCTGTTGGTTCGGGAAGACGAGTGAGGCTCGAAGTTTGGGCGCCCGCGGCGCGATCGGTCGAACTCGTCACGCCGCATCGGCGCCTCGCGCTGCAAAGAGCGGATGCAGATTGCGCGCACGCCGCCGGCTACTGGCAGGCCGAAGTCGCGCCCGCGCTGTTGTCGGACGGCTACCGATATTCGCTCGACGGCGCCGATCCGATTCCCGATCCGCGCTCGGGATGGCAGCCCGAGGGCGTGCACGGCAATTCGCATGTCGTGGAATTGCCGGCCATCACCGCTCGATTCAGCCCGGCGCCGCTCGGCGAGGCGGTCATTTATGAATTGCACGTCGGCACCTTCACCGCCGAGGGAACTTACGCGGCGGCGCAAGCGAAGCTGCCGCACCTGGTCGATCTCGGGGTGACCCACGTGGAACTCATGCCGTTGGCGACGTTTCCCGGCCGGCGCGGCTGGGGCTACGACGGCGTGTACCTCAACGCACCGTTTCCGGACTACGGCACAGCGCACGAGCTCGCGGCCTTCGTGCAAGCATGTCATGCGCGTGGCATTGCCGTTCTGCTGGACGTGGTCTACAACCATCTCGGCCCCGACGGAAACTACCTGGCGCAGTACGCTCCGTATTTCACCGATCGCTACAAGACCGGGTGGGGCGCCGCGCTCAACTATGACGGGCCGCACAGCGACCCCGTGCGCCGCTTCATCATCGACAATGCGCTGATGTGGCTGCGCGACTATGGCTTCGACGGCCTGCGGCTCGATGCCGTTCATGCCATATTCAGTTTCGACGCCGTTCACGTGCTCGAGGAATTGGCACGCGCCGTGAAGCAGCTGGGTGAAACGCTCGGCCGCAACTTCATCGTCATTGCCGAGAGCGACTTGAATGATCCGCGCCTGGTGCAGCCCACGCAGCTGGGCGGCCTTGGGCTGGATGCGCACTGGGCGGATGAGTTTCATCACGCCGTGCATCGCTTCTTTACGGGCGAAACGGACGGCTACTACCAGGACTTCGAAGGATTGGCGGATCTGGCAACGGCTCTGCGCGCAGGATACGTGTATCAGGGGCGCTATTCAGCGCATCGCAAGCGCCGGCACGGCCGGCCTCCAGCGCGGGTCGCTGCGCAGCAGCTGATCGTGTTCGCGCAAAATCACGATCAGATCGGCAACCGGGCGCAGGGAGAGCGGCTCAGCATGCTGTTGGCCGGGCCCGAGCTCAAGGCCATCGCGGCGATGACGCTGCTCTCGCCTTTCGTGCCGTTGTTGTTTCAGGGCGAGGAGTGGGGCGCCAAAACTCCGTTTCTCTATTTTACGGATCACAACCCCGAACTCGGCCGTCTGGTCGCCGAAGGGCGCAGCAAGGAGTTCTCGAGCTTCAATTGGCAGGGTGCGGTGCCCAATCCGCAGGAACTCGCGACCTTCACACGATCCAAACTCGATTGGTCCGAGCTCGCGCAGCCCGCGCACGCGGACCTCTATCAGTGGCACCGGCAGCTCATCGGCCTGCGGCGTAAAACCCGTGCGCGCGGCAAACCCGCGGTGAGCTTCGACGCCCACGCGGGATGGCTCAAATTCGTCCACGGCGGCCTCTGCTGCGTCTTCAATCTCTCGGCCGGGCCGCTGCCGTTACGACTGCCCCGCGGCGCGTGGGAATTGATGTTGAGGTCGGATACGCCGCGGGTGGAGCGCACCGGGTGCCTGCCGCCCGCCGGGCACGTGCCGGCCCATGCGACGCTGGTGTTCAGGCGAACGCCGCCAGATTCGACTCGACAGAGGTCTGATGCTGCGAGGCCGCATTCGTCGGACTAAACAGCCCTCCGAGAGAACCGGACAGAAGCGGCGGCATGAACTGTGGTACCATGGTACCTAAGATTTGCGCCGTTTGCGGCCGGCCTCGATGAGGCGGTGGCTGTCCGCGGCGCTCAATGTGAGCCCATAGACCTGCTTCAAGCGCGCAATTTGCTGCAGCGTGTCGCGTGAAAACGGCGTCTTGCCTTCGAGCGCATGCAGGCAGATGCCCTCGAGGAGGTCGCCGAGTCCCATGTTCGAGTACGCGGCGAGTCCTTTCAGGACTTTGAGCAGGGATTCCTCGATGCGCACGCCGGTTTGCACTCGATTGACTTCGATCATAGGTGGGACCTCAAATGACGGACGCAGAATTCATCGCCGAACTCGAAGCCTGCATTCTGCCGGAAAGTCATTTTGACCACGCCGCACACCTGCGGGCGGCGTACGTATACCTCTGCCGCTACCCGTTTCCGGACGCGGCCGCGCGCATGTGCACGACCTTGCGCAATTACACGCGGGCTCTCGGCCGGGCGGGTCGCTACCACGAGACGATGACGATCGGCTTCATGGCGGTCATCCTCGATCACCTGCGCAGCCGCGGCGACGGCGGGCGATGGACCGGGTTTCGAGCCGCGAATCCGGAGTTGTGGCGCAAAGATTTGTTGCTCGACTATTACCCCAAAGACGTTCTCGACTCCGACGAGGCTCGCCGAAGATTTGTGCTGTTGCCGCTGACTCGTTGACACTGTGTCAATAATTGCCTATCGTTCAGCGCATGTCGTACATCGCTGAACGCCGGGGAGAGGAGAAGGAGCGCCGCCGCGCCGAAATCTTGAACGCCGCCGAGGCCCTGTATGCCGAGAAGGGCTGGGATGCGCTGACGGTGGACCAGGTGGCGCGCAGTGCGCGTCTATCGCGGGCGCTGGTTTACGTCTATTTTCGCGACAAGGAAGAACTCCTGTTCGCCATCGGCGAGCGCGCCATGAGCATGCTGCGCGATCGCTTCATCGCGGCCGCCGCCGGACACCGGCTAGGGCATGACCAGGTAACGGCAATCGGCCAGGCCTATATGGCGTATGCCCGTGAATTCCCTCATTATTTCGACTTCTGCTCGCGCTTCCATGCGCACTCGGTCGCGGTGGATCCGGGATCCCACGAGGGCGCGTGCCGGGCCGTCGGCGATGCCGCCATCGGCGCCGTGATCCAGGCAATCGACACCGGCAAGCGGGACGGCAGCATCCGCGCCGACATCGGCGACTCGGTGCTGCTGGCCACCTCCTTGTGGGCCTTCACGCACGGCATCATCCAGTTGGCCATGGCCAAGGGCGACGACCTGGCGCGTTTCGGAATCACGATTCCCGGTTTCAGTACGTACGCCTTCGAGTTGCTGCGGGCCATGACCCAGAGCGGCAAAGAGCGGCAGTTGGTCGCGACCGGCCCATCGGCTGCGACGGGTGGGGCGCGGTAATTTTTTGCCTTGGTGTTGACACATGTCTAGTTTCTCGACAGGTGACTTTCTTCGTGTGCCCGGGCTGATATTGATTTTGGCGGGCTGCCCGGCCGCGGCCGGCGCGGCGGCTCCCCACCAAGCCGCGCCGGGGTCGGTCGAGGAGGCGGTCTCGACACTGGTGGCCGATGCGCTCGCGGCAAATCTCGAGCTGGAAGGAGCGGGCGCCGGGGTGGCCGAGCGCCTGGCGGCACTCGATCAGGCGCGTGCGCGATACCTACCCTCGCTCGATTTCTCTGCGCGCTACTCCGCGGCCGACGGCGGCAGGACCGTGGATTTTCCGGTCGGCGATTTGCTAAATCCGGTGTATGCGAGCTTGAACCAGCTCACGGGATCGGCGCGCTTCGCACCCGTCGCCAATCAACAGATAGAATTTCAGCGCACGCGTGAACAGGACACCAAACTGTCGCTGACGCAGCCGCTGTACGACCCCAGGATCAGCGCCGCGCACGCCGCCGCCCAATCGCAGTACGAATCGGCTGCCGCCGGCCGCGCGGCGTTGGCCGGCCGGATAGAGCGCGACGTGCGCGAGGCGTATTACCGCTGGCTGCAGGCGCACGCGCAGATCGCGATATTCGATGCGACCTTGGAACTCGCGGCCGAGAATCATCGAGTCAACGACAGTTTGTTTCGCAACGGCAAGATCACCCGCGACCTGGTATTTCGCGCCGAAGCCGATCAACTCGAAGTGCAGCAATCGCAACTCGGCGCGCGCAACAGCGAGCGCCTGGCACAAAGTTACGTGAATCTGTTGCGCAACGCCCCGTTCGACCGCGCGCTGCCCGCGACCACCGTCGACGATCCGGACATCGATCAGATGCGCGCGCGGCTCGCCGACCGGAGCGCGCAGCCGTCCTTGAGTCTCGCGCCGCTGCAGGAAACGGCGGTGCGGCAGCGTCCGGAGCTCAGACAGTTGGACGCCGCGGCGGAGGCCGCCGCGGCCGGTGAGCGCCTGGCGCGCGCCGCCTTCAAACCGCGATTGGCCTTTGCGTTGGACGCGGGCACTCAGGGCGACAGCTACGGGATCGGCAGCGATGACCGTTACGTGTTGGCTTCGCTGGTGCTGCGTTTCAACCTGTTTTCCGGCGGCGCCGATCAGGCGGGCATCGCCGGCGCGCGCGCGGTGGAGCGGGAGGCCCACGCCAGCCGCACGGCCGAGGAGCAGACTATTCGATTCGAAGTGCAGCGCGCGCTCCAGGACCTCGAACTCGCCGAGGCCTCGCTCGGAACCGCCGCCAAGCGGGTCGAGGCCGCCGCCGGCGCGTTTCGCATCGCATCGCGCAAGCGCGATCTCGGACAGATCAATCAGGCCGAGTTCATCGACTCGCGCCGCGCACTCACCGATGCGCAACTGAGTCTCAACGTCACGCGCTTTTCCGCCCTGGAGAGCCTCGCCGAACTCGAGTATGCGCTCGGCGCGGGCGTGCGCGATTTACCGCCGGAATCTCCGCCATGAAACAACGCCGATGGATCATTTTGAGCATGGCCGCGACCCTCGCGGTGGGCATTCTCTTGCAAGGCTGCGCGCGCACCACCGGCGCCCCGGTCGCAGCCCCGCTGCGCACGGTGCGGGTGGCCGCGGTCACCGATGCGGAGCTCGACGATACCGTGCGGGCCGTGGGCTTGCTCACGCCGAAGGACGAGGCGCGCTTGTCGTTCAAGATCGGCGGCCTGATCGAGTCGATCCCGGTGGAGGAGGGTGAGAGCGTCAAGGCGGGACAGGTGTTGGCGGTGCTGAAACCGGCGGAAATCAACGCCTCGCTGGAGCAGGCCCGGCAGGCTGCGGCGAAGGCGCGGCGCGACCTGGACCGCGGCAAGGCATTGCTCGCCGACGGCGTGGCGACCGAGGAGCAGGTGCAGGATCTGACGACCGCGTACCAGGTGGCGAACGCGGCGCAGGGCAGCGCGGAATTCAACGCCGCCCACGCCCGCATCGTCGCCGCGGCCGATGGCGTGGTGCTGCGCAAGCTCGCCGAAGCGAATGAGATCGTGCAGGCGGGACAAACGGTGCTGGTATTGGGCGGCGCCAATCGCGGCTGGATCGTGCGGGTGGGGCTTGCGGACCGCGATGTGGTGCGCGTCCGCGCGGGCGACGCGGCGCGGCTCGAGTTCGATGCGTGGCCCGGCCAGAGCTTCAGCGGCCGCGTCAGCAACATCGCTGCCGCCGCCGATCCTGCCACCGGCACGTTCACCGTGGAGCTTAAGCTCGACGCCGGGGGTGCGCGCTTCGTGCAGGGCCTGGTCGCCAAGGTTGCCATCAGTTTGCGAAATGCGGGGAGCGTCGAGCTCATCCCGGTGCAGGCGCTGCTCGAGGCCAACGACAAAGAAGCGGGCGTATTCGTGCTCGATCCGCGAACGCACGTGGTGCGGCGGCTGAACATTCAAATCGGACGCATGAGTGCGGGCCGCATCGAAGTGTTGGATGGTCTCGCGGCGGACGCCCAGGTGGTGATCGACGGCGCGGCATTCCTCGAAAACGGCGAGACCGTGCGGATCGACTCCAAATGAGCCTGTGGGCATTCGCGGTCCGCCGCTGGCAGTTCACGCTGGTGGTGTTTGCCCTGCTGATCGCGCTCGGCATCGCGAGTTTCATGAGCATCGCGCGTTCCGAGGATCCATCCTTTCCATTCCCGGCGGCGACCATCACGCTGGTATGGCCGGGCGCCAATCCGGCCGACATGGAGCGATTGATCGTCAAGCCGCTGGAAGATGCGCTGAACACGCTCGACAACGTCAAGAAAATCCAGAGCTCCGCCTTCGACGGCCTGGCCGTGGTGCATACCGAGTTCTATTACGGCAGCGATCCCGAAAAGAAGCAGGACGAAGTGATCCGGGAATTCAACCGCATCCGCTCGAGTCTGCCGTCCGACATTGCGCAAATCGACATCCGCAAGGACAGTCCCGGCAACGTCAACATCGTGCAGATGGCGTTGCTGAGCGACACCGCGAGCTGGCGCACGTTGCAGGAGAAATCGCAGAACCTGAAGGATGCGTTCGAGTCGGTCCCCGGGGTGCGCACGGCCGAGACCTGGGCCTTTCCCGAACCCGAAGTGCGCGTGGCCATCGACCTCGAGCGCCTCGGCCGCAGCGGGGTGAGCCTCGATCAGGTGATCCAGGCGGTGCAGGGTCAGAGCGTCAATGTGCCGGGCGGCGCGGTCGAGGTGGGATTGCGGCGCTACAACCTGCGCACCTCGGGAAGCTACACCTCGCTCGAACAGATCGCCGCTACCGTGGTCGGTTCGGGCAACGGGCGGCTGGTGAAGGTGCGCGACATCGCCGAGGTCTCTTGGCAGACCGCGGAATATGCGTACACCGGCCGGTTCGACGGCAAGCGGGCGGTGTTCGTGACCGCCAACCAGAAAGACAACACCAACATCTTCAAGGTGCGCGACGGCATCTACGCCAAGCTCGCCGATTTCGAAAAGACCCTGCCGGCGGACATCAAACTCGAGCGCGGCTTCGATCAATCGCGCAATGTCGCCGCCCGGCTCGACCGGCTCGGCGAGGATTTTGCGATCGCAATCGGCCTCGTGCTGCTGACGCTGCTGCCGCTGGGGTTGCGCGCCGCGGGCGTGGTCATGATTTCGATTCCGTTGTCCCTCGCGATCGGCGTGGCGCTGCTCTTCATGACGGGCTTCAGCCTGAACCAATTGTCCATCGCCGGCTTCGTGCTCGCGCTCGGCCTCCTGGTCGACGATTCGATCGTGGTGGTGGAGAACATCGCCCGCTATGTGCGCAGCGGCTACTCGAGGATCGAGGCGGCGATCAAGGCCACCGATCAAATCTACCTCGCGGTGCTCGGCTGCACCGCCACGCTGGTGCTCGCCTTCCTGCCGCTGCTGTTCCTGCCCGAGGGGCCGGGCGAATTCATCCGCTCGCTGCCGGCGGCGATTCTGTTCACGGTGGTGGCATCGCTGTTCGTCTCGCTCACCATCATTCCGTTTCTGGCGAGCCGCATGCTCGGCGAGCGGGACTCGGCCGGATCCGCCCTGCTGCATCGGGTGATGAATTTCATCCACACCGTCTATGGTCCCGCCCTGCGCTGGGCACTCGCGAAACCGAAGAGCACGCTGCTCGCCGCCCTGGCGCTGTTCGCCCTGGTGTGCGCCACGATTCCGCTGATCGGCTTCAGCTTGTTTCCGAGCGCCGACATTCCGCAGTTCGTGATCCGGGTCGAGGCTCCCGACGGAGCGAGCGTGGCGGAGACCGACCGCGCCCTGCGCTTCGTCGAGGCGCGGCTCGCCGGGCTGTCCGAAGTCAAACATTGGTACACCCATCTCGGCCACGGAACGCCTTTCGTTTATTACAACTATTTTCCGCAGGGGCGCTCCGCGAATGTCGGCGAGGTATTCGTCGAGCTGCGCGAATTCGATCCGAAGACGACGCCGCGACTGTTCGAGGCGCTGCGCGCGCAATTCAATGAATACGCCGCGGCGCGGATCACCCTCAAGCAGTTCGAGCAGGGGCCGCCGATCGATGCGCCGGTCGCCATCCGCATCGTGGGTCCGGAGATCGAGGGTTTGCGCGGGATTGCCGCCCAGGTCGAGCAGGTGCTGAAAACGACGCAGGGCACGCGCGATGTCGTCAACCCGGTGCGGTTGCTGCGCACCGACTTGAATCTAGGCATCGATACGCAGAAAGCCGGGCTGCTCGGCGTATCCGCCCTCGAGGTCAATCGCACGGTGCGGCTCGCGGTCGCCGGGCTCGCCGCCGGACAGTTCCGCGCCGGCAACGGCGACGAATACGACATCACGCTGCGCCTGCCGATGCAGGAGCGGCCCACCATCGAGGCGCTCGACTCCATCCAGGTGAGCAGCGCCGGCGGGCGTCAGGTGCCGCTGCGCCAACTATCGAATCCGCGTTTCGAGACCGTGAGCAACTCGATCACGCGCTATAACCGCGAGCGCCAGGTCACCGTGTCCGCGTCGACGCAGCCGGGATTCAACACGGCGCGGGTCACCGCCGCCGTGGTCAAGCAACTGTCATCGATCGGCCTGCCGCCGGGTTACCGCTTCGTCGTCGCCGGCGAAGTCGAAGCGCAGCAGGAGAGCTTCGGCGGCCTGTTGCCCGCCATCCTGGTGGCGGTGTTCGGCATCCTCGCGGTATTGGTGCTCGAATTCGGCAGTTTCCGCTCCACTCTGATCGTGGCCGGCGTGATTCCCCTGGGAGTGACCGGCGCGCTCGCCGCGCTGCTCGCGACCGGCTACACGCTGTCGTTCACCTCGATCATCGGCATGATCGCGCTGGTCGGCATCGAGATAAAAAACTCGATTCTGCTGGTGGATTTCACCAATCGGCTGCGCGCCCGAGGCATGGCGCTCGATCAGGCAATCCAGGAGGCCGGCGAAATACGCTTCCTGCCGATCTTGCTGACCTCGGCGACCGCCATCGGCGGCTTGTTGCCGCTCGCTCTGCAGGGATCGGGCCTGTATTCGCCGCTGGCCATCGTGATCATCGGCGGGCTGATCTCCTCTACGCTGCTGGCGCGCCTGGTTACGCCGGTGATGTACAAGCTGCTGCCGCCGCCGGTTGGTGCGACGACGCCTGATCGCGCCACCATGCTGCCGTCAGCAGATCCGAGTGGTGCTGCTTGAACACGCTGCAGAGGGCCGGCGGGATGCTGAGGAAGGGCAGCCATTGCTCCGGGAAGA
>Ga0181537_10001453_pt1 | contig 21854 bp, 15 predicted proteins | sample PEATcosm2014_Bin_39_FD_119765 | JGI IMG/M metagenome (GOLD analysis project Ga0181537, IMG submission 119765) | Peatland microbial communities from MTU Mesocosm Facility, Houghton, MI, USA - PEATcosm2014_Bin23_10_metaG | ecosystem: Environmental > Terrestrial > Soil > Wetlands > Peat | place... | reverse complement strand
TCTATGAAATACTTCATAGTTGCACCGACTCCCATTGAGGTAGTCGTATATGACAACACTAGGTTTCCGGATGTAATCGCCACAGAAAATGCGATCCCGGAATCCGCTCCCAACTTGCCGCCCATTTGCGAGACTTCTGCTGTGGTATCATTTTGAGAAATAATCAAGAAGCCAGTGTCCTTGATGCCGGAACGAATTGTGGAATAGTGAACTATGATATTTTCAGAACCAGTGGCTCCTACGCTGAAAATCGTACCCGTAGAATTGTCGGCAAGCGTTGCAGTCTGCATCGAGCCCAATTCCCAATAATTTGAACCATTGAAAAGACGGATTGTATTATTGAAAAGCCAAGCTGAACCATCCCAAGTTCCTACTTGATTTTGAAATGAGTTACCATCCAAGATTATGACTTGATCTCCATCTGATGGAGTTATCGAACCATTTGTAAAAACGTGTTGAGCAGTCCAGACGAGGGAAGTTCCAACACCCGAAACCATGTAAACTTCATCGTTGCCAGAACCTAAATTACTGAAAAGTACGGTCTGCCCATTCGCGATTACTACTCCATCGCCAGTATAAGATGTACCAGTAGGGAGAGTAGTCGACACGTTGTCGTACAGATTGACCTTCGTGATTTCGCCGCCACTTCCAGATTGACCCAGGCGAACGCTTTGTCCTTGCCCGATCAATTGTTTCATAAATGGCATATGAAGATATGCCACGCCGCCAGCATCCACTCGACGGAAGAGAACAAAAACGTCTTTTTCAGCCTGAGTTTGTGCCGGAATCGCAGTAGAACCCGAATTGATCACAGTGAGGTTTTCAGATGTGGCAGTTCTGGTTATCAGAGAATAAAGTGATTGTCCGCTGGCTGTCAATTGCAGAGGTGAAGCAGATGAAGGAATCGTGTGTTGAGTGATCGTACCACTCTTCGTATTTATGAATTCTAAAATGATATTGCTCGTGAAAGTGAGATTCGTTCCATCCCAAGTCACGAGACTATCCGAGCGTAAGTATCCCGAGCGATCTTCTTGCTCGTCGCCCATAGCATCGGTCAAAACTCCAAGTCGAGAGACCAAACTTTCACCGTTGGTACCTCGAATATTGGAAGAATAATTTGCCGGAGTAACGACATCAATTAGACCTAAGTTTTGCAATAAGGTCTGGGGAACGTCTTCGCCGATCTCAGAACTTTCGCCCGCGATTAATTCGCTCTGACCGCGGACATATAGAGTCGATCCGTTACGATACGCGAGCCAATAGTTTTGATCTCCGACCACAAAGGAAGCAATATTGGCTACTTGATAGTTGCCTGCACCGCTGCCATTGCCGGAATAGTTTTGATTTCCGGTAGTCGGAAGTTGAATATAGAGGACTTGATTGTTGCCGATCGGAATAGTTGAAGTTCCGGTATTAAGCGACGCATCCATCCTTTGGAGATTCAGTTGTTGCCCAGAAGAGAGAAGCGCAACTTGTCCAATGACGTCCGTACCAGAAGCGGGGATAGTATAGCTGGAGAAATTTATTGTGGCATCGCCAGTCCCCGAGACCTTGGTCAAAACGCCTGATGCGGTTGGAAGCCCGGTAGCAGTAGTGCTCAGAGCTACGCCGCCCGAAATCGTGGTGACGACAGTGAAATCTTGGGAATTGTTACTATAAATTGCTCCGGCAGTTGCATTAGCCGAAGAAACTACGAAATTTACAACGTCATAATTGGCATCCGTGATGGATAGGTTCGCACCATCCCAAGAAAATCGAGCAGTCGTGTTGTTCGCCACGAGCAGCGAATTGAGGGCTTGTGCCACTCCCGACGAAGACATTGTGATGAGTGAATACCAGAAAGGAGTTCCTTTGAGGCGTTTGATCTCTGTTTGGAAAGCTAAGATCAAATCTTTGATGCAATGGATATCTTTGTCTGCACCTGTAAAACTTTCAAGGATTGAAACTACGGTTCCGGTCGCGGCGGATGTTCCGCCAGTTGCCGTCTCACCCGCGGTAAAAGCGAGGGATGAAGGAAGGTTGACGGCGATAGTCGAAGTTCCGCCGACGGTACAAGTAGCTGTTACGCCGCTTCCCGAGAAAGTAACGGTTTCGCCCACTACGAAAGTTCCTGTTTCGCTAGATAGAACTACGGTGTAAGATGGCTCAATGTTCGAAGCCCAAGTGAAACTGCGGTAAATATTTGTGGGCAATCCTTCGCGGAAAAAGAGCGGGCGTTGGTCCAAAATCACAGTGATGATGCCGGAACCATTTACATCGATTATGGCGAGCGGTACGCGATCCGGGAGACCGGTGAAGCCTCCGGTGACGACCACGTAATTCGCATTGACGTCGGACATCGTGTTGACTTCTTGATTGAATTCCGCACCGAGACCGCCGTTAGCAGTCGGGTCCCAAAACGCTTTGGTGATCGGAGTTTCAGCCACGTAGCTGAGATCGAGTTCTATGTAATTGCGAACGCCGTCGACAAGACTGCCCGCAGTGATAGTCATGTTTGGAGGACTTGGAGGAGCGATGAAATACGAGAAATCTCCGGTGCCCGCGCCCATGATCAGAGTGGCATCCGCCATCGTAATCGTAGCGGAGGTGAGACCTATGCCCGAGACTTGAAAACCTTTCAAAATGTAATTCTGAGGGGAGAAAAACTCTTTGGTGTAAAGCTGGGAATCGGTTTTAGCGGATTCCAGAAGCGCATTTATGTCTTCTAAATCCAATCTCTCTTGAGAGTAAAATAAGGGTGCGCTTAATATCATCTGAATCTTCCTCTAATAAAAATTATACCATTTCTGGCTTTTAAGCATCCGCGTCCATCAAATATGGATTCTCGATCAAATACTTATAACTAGGCAGAAGGATTACGAAAGTCACGACTACTCCTGCCGCGGCCAGCGAAGCAAGTATGGTCTGCGTGATCGCGCGAGCGTCCGACGGCGACGTCAAGTAAACTGCGAGATCCTGACCATTCGTTCTCGGAGCGTAAGGGCTCAAGCTGGAAAGGACATTGATCGTAGTCCCGACGGGTTGCGTATTTTTGAAAATGTAACTGGGATCGATTAAAACGGTATTTGAGTTCGGAACCCCTCGGAACTTGACGGGCTGTTCTTGATGTGGAGTACCCAATCCAAACATAAGATAACCGGACTGATTTACGAATCCAGCAGTGCTATTTACGGTGACGGCAGTGTAAACATTGCCTTTCACCAAAGCCTGCGAAGTTGTGGCACTTTGCCCAGTGATTGTATAGCTGCTCTCGGTGCCGAGTGGGTCAAAAAGAAAAGATCCTTGCCAAATTCCATTATCAGGAGGTTCCGGCGGCGATAGGGTGCCATCAGTATGTAAATGGGCTGATCCGAGCAAAGTTCTGCGCAAGGCGGGCACGATCGCCGGGATTTCGATTAAAAGTTCATTCGGATTGATTTCGTACACGCAAACCCGTTGAGCCTGTTCTATGAGTTGAGATTTTCCCACATTGAAGTCGAGTTTCGTCGGGCTGACCATGGAACTTTGTAAAATATTCACAGATCCTCGCGGACCAGGCGTTTCCGTCATCAAAGCGATATATTGGTCTCCGGTCAAGGAATCCGTTTCAATCGCTGCGGTAGCGTGCTTAATTCGATCCAAGATGTTCACGATTTCTTGGGCAGTGGCGGCTCCAGGCACCGCGATGTCGCCAACCAAGGCTTTGATCGTTTGAGTAGCTCCGTCGTCGATAATCACTTGGATAGAGTCGCCAGGAGAAACGTTGAAAGGACCAAAATTTAAAGTCTGAGTGTTGGCATATATGAAAAGGGGTCCCCAGAAAACATTTGCGGTATCGTAGAAAGTTTTTCGGATCTGCTTCGCTTTCAGAGAAAGATTCGGGATTAACTGTTGAAATAGTTGATCGGATAAACCAAGACCTCCAGGACGAGATACTCCCAAGGAGTTTGCAAGTTTATCGAGATAAGTACCCTCGGCGGTAGCCACGAAAAGTTGCTCTTTGGCATTCTGAGTTTGAGCGACAATCTCATTATCCATGACAGAAAATCCTTGAAGGAGTGCGTTAATCACAGGATTGATCTGAGCATTCATGACCTTAGGGATCGCGCGTAAATATCTTTGCAATACATCGTCTGCCATTTTTAACCTACCGTGATGAGAGAATTATTGGTTCTCGGCAATTCATTGTCAGCGATTGCTACGTTAGCCAAAGGAGTATTTAAAACTACGTCTGTCACTCCTGGTACCGCTATTACTGCTGCACGAATTTGTTCGATCACTACTTCATCTCCGACTCCCAGATTGTTTATGTATCCGGAAATCGCCGAAGCCACGCTATTCTCGATACTAGAGAGTGTAATCCCTTGAGCTAAAGTCAGAGTGACATTGACTTCGACTTCTCGTACTGTGGGAGCGAGTTCATAAAATGTAATCCCCGCTGCACCCACACCCGGATATGCCACAAGATCGGTGTCGTCGCCATAAATAGTCTGGTGAACGATTTTCAAGAGTCCAGTGTAATAACTGTACGCTTGGATACCCTGAACGAGAGTTATCGGAAAGCCTAATTGTAAATTTGCCGCTCCGCCCGTCACTTGAATATAACCATCTGATTCAAGGGATTGCGATGAAAGTTGCAACTGAGTATTATTGTTGACTCCTGCAACTGTGCCGCCCAGGCTAAAAGCCGTAATGCGAATATTGCCAATATAGTTGACGAGATTGGTTACAGTTGAGGGTATAACGATAAACTGATCGCTCACAAGTGGAGCAGTCGTAAATGCCGCGCCGACTGTGATTTGACCTGGAATTGCCGTATAACTTGTGATTTGACGTTTTTGACTGAGAACTGCATTGGCAGATTCCGTCGGAGAAGCTACACCTTGAGTATTTGTAACCTGGACATAACCGTTGCCAGCCGTGCTAATACCTGTGATCACGAAGTAACCGCTGTCTGCGGCATTCGAAAAATTCGAGAAATTTACAAGATCTCCGATGGCGTAATTACTTAGACCACTAGGAAGGGCTGAAAAGTTATACTGCCAGGTATTTCCCGATACGAAGGTGACAGATGCTACAGTTCCGGCGAGCGTATTTGCTCCAGTCGTAAAAGCTAGAAAGAAGTTGTCCAAAACTCCATCAGTCAAAAATACATTGCCCAATCCAGAAGCCGAAAATTGAGTAGTTGTATTGTGGGAAGTAACCGTTCCAGGATAACTCAAGTTGATCGAGTAAGTATTATTCACGATATCGTTATCTAGAACCACGATCAAAGAATCATTCTGTGCAAAATAATAAGGACCAACGTTGTTTCCAACTACGTAGGCTTGGTTCGGACTTTGATTTGTTTCCAAGACATTTGTAGTGAAACCAAACCCACCATTCGCAGTTGAGGAACTTAAGATTTCAATGGAACCTATACTTTGATTATAGGTATTCGTATTGATTTCTATGTAATTCAGACCCCCGGAAGTTCTTACTATTGCAGTCGCTCCTAAAAGTCGAGCATTTATGAAATTTGCTGTGTAAATTGCGCTTTGACCTGCTGTGAAAGTATTATCGAAAGTGATAGTCTGAGCGGAGCCTCCGTCGACTTCGATAACTAAGGTCTGTCCATTTGAGACCACATAGTTTTCGGGGAGACTTGCGCGCAATTTTGCGCGAGTGTAGAGCGAGCCCGCAGATACGTCTACATTAGCGGGAAGGGGGCTATTCAACTGAATGGTCCCGAGTTCGCGATTGAGAGTGTAGTCGCCGTTTGTTCCAATGACTGGAGTGGTACTGAAATTCAAACCATAAGTCGCATTATTGGCAGTGCCGCCCGTGATGTGAATCTGAGAAGCTGCCGAAAGTGGCGTATTAGAGGCTATTCTAACTTGGGTGCTATTATTGATCGCGAGAGCCGTTGCTCCAGCTAATTGAGCATTGATCACGGCTACTACTTCAGCTACGGTAGCTGCCGAAGGATTGGCGAAATCTCCCGAACTGAAAGTCACAGTTTGTGGATTGGCGGTTTTCCCGTCTACTACTAGAGTCAATGTCCAAGGACCTCCGCCAATTGCATTGAAATTGTACGGTGAGATATTCCCAGAATTTATGATGGCAGTCTGTCCATCTTTAGAAAGTAAAATGTCATCTACGTAAAGAAGAAGAGTCGACACTAAATTGGTCGGGAATAGAATGATCGCGTTTGCCGTTCCGCCAGTGACTTGAATTTGTTCATTGGTATCAGCGACCGCAGTAATAACGATTTGAGTCCCGCCATTGCTGGTTCGAGCCTCGATTAAAGTCGCACGTTCATTAATTGCCGCCACGATCTCATAAGCTGTGGCACTGCTAGGAAATTCAAAATCAGATAATTGAAAAGTGATAGTCTCAGTTTGGATGCCAACATTGTATGTCAAAGTGGAAGTTCCGCCGGACATATTGAAAGGTTCTGCCGCATTACTTTGAATTTGCGCTTTAACCAATGGAGTATTATCAAGAGTGAAGCGAGTCTCCGCTCCCACCGAGTTGTCGAGAATGTCTTCGAAGCCTTGCTCAGAGAAGCTAGGTTCAAAACCAGTGCCATCATCAATATAAACTAAGACCGGTTCATTGGTGGATTGGGGCAGAATGATATTTGCTGATACGACCCGTTTAGCTGTTACAGGATCGACTAAGCCCACAATTGCATTTTGGATCGCTGCTACTACGCCGCGAGATAAAGACTGAATCCAGGCTTGAATAGCATCTCGAAGTTGATCGTCGGTCTCCAGATCCAATCCAGTCGTAAATTTTACAGGGTTATAAGCCTGTGCTCCTGGAAACGGAGGAGTTTGAAAAGCCGCGGTGCCGGAGATAGCTCCAATCGGAATATTACCGGAAGAACCTGCAGTCGAACAAGTCACATTGACATTCGTCACTTGGGCTTGACCCGCATATAAAATCACGTCGTTATCTGTGGTGAAATTGATCTGAGCAGTTGTGCCTGTAGCCGGGACACTTACTACAGTACCCGCCTGAATGGTCTCGTTTGAGCCTTGCGAAAGAATAACCGTTTCAGAAACCGCATGGTTGAAAGCAAGCGGGGATACCGTGAAAGTCCAGTAATTTGTGTTATTGACTGGAGCCGAGGTATATGTGACTTCTTCTTGGTTCGAAGTTCCGAAGCCCAAGATTAAAGTTCCGGAAGTTCCAATCAGGGGACTTGAGGCATCGTTTACGTTGATCGTTGTATTGCCAATGACCGGAGCCGGAAGTCCAGGATAAAAAGAGGTCGATACCATCACGAAGCCAGCCGGGCGAAGAATATTGATCGTACCGGTTGAAGGTTCTGGTTGTTGACGTGTTAGACCATATTCGAATGCTTTATTGTCAAGATCTTGTCCAGTGATCGCATTGATATCCACCAAGCGAGCAATTTGAACCATAGCCACATATTGTTGAAAACCGTTCTGAGCGACCGCAGCAGTAAGGATATCGAGAACCGAAGCCGGGTTAATATCGTTGATTCCCAACAAAGCTATGATCTTTGTCAAGATGTCCATTTGGATTTGGCGTTCGGTTTTTACTGTAAGCTGTGCCATATTTTCCTCTTACAACTTGATATCCAGCGGTACGGGAATGTCGAGTTGTTTTATAAACAATTGAAAAGTCATCCATAGAGCAGAATTTTTCTGATATATGGTTAAGTTATTCACGCCTGCGATTCTATTATCCTGAGTCAAAGTCTTGATCAAATCATCTCTGACTTGGTTCAAATCTGGAATAACGCCTCCGACTTGAATCCCCACTCCAATAGTAGGATTGCTAATTAATTCGCCCTGTTCGATTCCAAGTTTTAGAACCACGGCTTGAGCTACGTTCTGAGTTCCGCTTATGATCTGGAGATCCTGATCACTTCCGAGCGAAAGGTCGAAATTGCTGGTCAATTTAAAATCAGTACCGAGACTTTTCTCGAACTGAGTCAATTGTTCGCTAGTGATCTCTGCGCCCACTGGAAGCGTCGAAAATCCGACAGTCGGATTCACGGGAATCAAGATAGGTTGACCGGGATGGATGACATTACTCGTAGTATCGCTTTGATCTTGAATCAAAAACGGAGATCGAAGGTCATTCAATTCAGCGATTTCAACCCATCGTGTAGGATCATTCAAATAAGTTTGAGCCAATCTCTCGAGATCAGTATTCGCTGGCATGATCACTTGCTGCACTGCTGGGAGGGCTTGAAGGTCTATTTGGTCTGCAAAAGCGTTGTTCATGTACGCGATCTGATCGGCGAAGGTGGATTTAAACATGGCATCAGTAGCCATGATGGATTGAATTCCTTGGATAGCTTGAGTAAACGCTGCTAAAACATCAAATTGAGCATCCGTGATTGAAGTCGAGGTCACGGTACTTGCAGGAACGGTAGAGGTTCGATCAAACAGAGCATCGTAAGCTGGACAGCTAAGTCCAAAGGCATCTTCAGCATTGTCTTTAACACGCTGAAGATTATCCAAAGTAGTTTGATAAAAAGATCTCGGCAAATTCAAAGAGGCGGCTTGATCCAAAGCGAAGGCGGCTTGAGTAGCTGGAGGAAAATCCGTAGGAGCCAAGAGCAACAATCCCTGATTGAGATTGATCACAGACTGCGCTGGATTGTTAGAAGTAGCCGCGGCTAAATCTGTGGGTAGGGTAACTTGGTTCGCATTTACATTAGAAGGACCCGAACTAGCAGATGCTTGTGCCGATCCAGTAGATTGGGCAGTTTGAATCGCCTGAAATTTTTTGAGAATACCCAATGCAGCTAAAGCTGTAGTCGTATCAGAGATGATTTGATGACTAACTTCCGCAGCGGTCGCGCCAATCCCCTGAAACGCTTTAACTGCGAGCGCAGCTTGGCGTAAGGGATTCAAAATCGTAGCATCATATGTGGCTTCCACTTGTCGAAGAATACTTTGAGCCTGTAAGAAAGTTCCGCGAGCGAGATCAATGTATGAGGACGCTGTAGCTAAAACATTTTCAAAAGCTGTGAGATTTGAATTCGGAGCCTGAAATGTCACTTTGCCGATCACTTTGAAAGTCAAATTATAATCGTACAAAAAGCTACGGGGACCTTGACGATCCATTTGGAAGTCTAAGAGTTCCACAATTAGGAATTCGCCGTCCTTGTAGTTTTTGAATACGAGGCGCACGGCTTGAACGCTTGGATCTTTCAGAAGTCTTTTATATTCGTAATAGGCTTTGAAGTAATTTCTAAGTTGTTGGAAAACTTCGTAACCAGACTTGTGTTTGAGATCATTTGGCGCGGCTATAGCTTCCCCGGTCGCCTTGACCACTCCGCCTGCACCTCGGAACGGAGCGACACCGGTAGTACCGGAGATGAGGAGAGTTTTGTATTTATTACCCGAGTGAGAAACTACAGTTCCGCCTTGGGTCGGCTTTATCGAGATTGCAAAGTGTTCGGTCTGGTTAATTTTGCCAGGAGCCAGAGGAAGTTGAAATTCTTTGAAGGGCGTGCCATCGAATGAGCCTATGTTGCCATTGTAGACTGCAAACGAATAGGGAGTGGGGAGAGAATTCCAGGCTTTCTTGTTTATGGAGTTTAAGGCGGTGCCGACCATTGACGCTTGCGTCGGGTAGGGATATTGATTGTTTGTCTGACCAGTCAATTGATTCACGAGATTCTGCACTGAATCCGTGATGTTATTGACTAAATCGTTAATCCCGAGAGCCATTTTTCTTAATCTCCGATATGAATCTGGTCTACCCTAAATTATATCATCTTCAAGCTATCGTTCCGTTGACGCCGGTCCCCGCGGAAAGTGACCCTCCGCCGGGCGGGCAAAGCCCTGAAATCGTTCCGGAAGCGTAAGTGACTTGCGCATTCGCCATTATATAATTTACAATCGCTGTACAAAAGTTGATCAAGGGCGTCGAAACTGAGCCGGGATAACCCACAGAAGAGTGGATCGCCGTCGCCAGTGTGGTTCCGTTGAGCCCTGTTATAACGCCGTTAGAACCGGCTCCCGCCGCGAGTGGGCCGGGACTCAAGGGTGTGTTCGTGCAAGATCCAGTGATAGATCCCGAAGCGAACGTCACCATCCCGAGACTTTGAATGTGGGAAACTATCTGAGAACAGAACGTGGAAAGTTCAGAAGACACTGAGGGATACCCCGCGCCGGACTTTACCAAGGAAGCCATATCCGATCCGCTCATGCTCGAGATCAATCCGCCGGTTCCGGCTCCGGAACTGAGAGGTCCCCCGGAGGGACAAGTGCCTGTTATGGTACCGGGTGCATTGTTTACCTTGGCATTGCTAGTGATTTCCCCAATTACTCCTGAAGCCCAACCGACAAGTTCCGTCGATACGGGCAATGGAAAACCCATCGAACTTCGAATGGATTCTGCCATATCAGCCGCTACCATCATTCGAGGGTCCCCTTGATTCCATTGATCAAAGTTTGAATGGCTTGAAGATCACTGCCAAGTTGGGTGAATTGAGATGCTTGAGTTGGGGGAGAGGTTGGATATCCCAAGTTTCCAGTATGGGTGTGAGCAGAATCCACACTATTAAAAAAGGTGATCAACTTGCCGAGAGCCTTTGATAGTTGGTCAAAAAGTTCAGCTTGTTTATTACCTATAGCAATGGTAGAACCGCTGACGTTGATTTGTGCTCCACTTTGAGTTTGCATGAGCAGTTGTTGCTGCATCATTTTGAGCGAAGCTAAATTTCCCATCTGATCTGGTACGAAAACTCCCGAGGCAGAATCCAGTGCTCCACCCTTGATCTGAAGTAGGTAGTTACCATTTTTGTCTATGAGTTCATAAACTCCGTTGTATTGACTCTGGGAAACATATCCATCCGCGATGGTAGAACCGGTGAAATCTAAATCTTGAGGCTGAACGCCTGCGCCAACAATAACCGGCGCACGGGTATTGCCTTGAAGAAATTGTATGAAAACTATATCTCCGTCCTGCTGAGAAATAGGTTTGTCTTCAAGGTTTTTAGTCGAAATCGGTCTATAAATTTTTTCAGAATAATTGTATTCTCCGCCATACTCGCTCATTGCTTTGACATTCTGAAGTATCGTACCCTCTTTTGCTCCGCCGAGAATCACAGCTTCGTAAGTCACTTGCTGATTTTCGAAAGTCGTATTGTTTGGATCATCCACAAAGAAAGTTCGAGTGATCATACAACGATAAAGCCCAAAATCGCGATCGACTCGATTCTTTGCCAGGCGATTGAATGCCGGAAGGTTGGCTGACTGTATAGAACCGTCTCTTAGCTTCATTTAAACTCCGTGAATTCGCCGTTATCGACGTAATCTTCTCCACGAGTTCCGATGTCGCCGGGATAAAACCCGCGTGTCAGATTTAGACTTTGAGTCCAGAAACCTGCACCTTTATCGTCGACCGAAAAATGATCCGTATAACCTTCAATATAGAAAACTTTTCCACCATTGTACGGAACTCCGCTTGCCACTGATAGAACCTTACCGAGTTTTACATCATTGCGACCGATAATGGTCATGCTTCCGGATTCAAAAAATACGGCGTTGTTCCAATATTCAAGCATCAATTCATTGTGGAGTCGAAGGAGATCTGGATCAGCTTCTTCCGAAGGTTTGCCAGAACCCAATTGAATGAGGGCATTTACGGTCGTGTACATGAGTCTCAGACCATTTCGCTTGATACTATTGGCTTGAATTCTCGGAAATCCAGTCGTAGGATCATTGTCTGCCAAATTCGCCATCGTATCATTTGCACTATAGAGCGAAGTATCAATTGTCGTAAAAAAGTAATTGAATCGATTGTGATTTTCTTCCCCTAGATCAAAATCTAAAATGTCTATAGAATCGATTGGAACCTGCGCTACTTGGGTAGCCATGGAGGGAATAAAAGGCTTCAGTTTTCCCAAAGATGATCCATCGCTCGTGCGCCACGGTATGTATCGAAAGTTCAATTGTGGAAGACCTTGATCAGAAGTCTCAGTAAAGAGTTCATGGAAGGGTTCAATAGAGAAAGATTTTAGACGATCCCAGGCTTTCCCATTGATTTGCGTCATGGGATTATCCACTGGAAAATTGCAAAGTGTCGGACTGAAATTTAAAAGTTGATTCTCTGGAATGGCTCCAAAATAAGAAGTTCCATTCCTTGGAGTAATCCCCAATGCTGTAAAAAGATTCATAGGAAGCATCCATTGGAGCGGAATATCTTTTTGAAGATTGGCTCCGCCCTGTAAGTTGATGCCTAAGAGATCAGGTGCGAAGAAAACTCTATGTAAGGTAGTCAATAATGCTGAAGTATTTCGAGTACCAGATACACGTAACTGACCTGCTGCAGCTTCTTGGATCTTTCCTTCATAGAGAAGTCGGTTGTAAAAGATCTCATTTTCCACATAAACTACTCCAAAATCTCGTCCGCTAACGACGAATTCGGCGTCATATTCTCCGCGCTCTTCGCCGACTCTGCCTGCGGCAGCTACGCGGTCTATATAGATGATTCCACGAATTTTGTCTTGCTGTAGAGCCAGAGCCGTCATGCTGGGAAGATCTGTACCTGAGGGAATCGCTAAGGCATCATCTTGGGACATATAAACGATGCCCCAAGTTCCCGGATGTAAAACTTGTTTCCAATCTCGGTCATTGGGGAGAGAGATTGAGAAAGTGCCTGCAGGATCTCCTAGATTTTTCGAGAATGACATATTCAATAGGTACTTACTGATATCAAGTGGCGTAGATGCCATGAGATCAGAGTCCGTTAAATTATTGATCAAAATAGGAGTATTCCAATTGAAGAAAACAACCTGACACTGACTATTTATGTTGCTTACGTCATTCTTAATCATTATTGACCCGAGCCCGAGGTATTAGGGGTAGAAGCGGGCGCGCCTCCAACATTCTTAACAGCAGAGTGAGTATCTTTCGTATTCTTTGCGATCTGTTTTTGAATCTCAAGACTCTGACGTTCATGTTGAGTAATGATGTGTGTGTCTTTGCCTTGCGACTTGCGTTTATCTTCCCAGTCAGCTTGACGTTTACCCGCATCCAGGTTTCCACTGTCTAGTACGTTTTGATAAGTTTTGTTCTGACTCCAGAAACTTTTTTGACTTTCGGCATCAGCCTTAGTTTTCATTTCACGATAAAGTTGGGCTTGCTCATCCATTGGAAGGTCTTTGAGAGAGCTACTGTCTCCCATTAATTGTCCCTGCATGGCTTGTTTTTTGATACCTTCAGCGTAATCTTGACTTTTCTTCTCGAAATCAGTTTGAGCAGCTTTCTGCTCTTCGGGAGTCTCGTAACCAGTCAAAGTCTTGGCGATGGCAAGAATAGCTCCGTCGATTGAGACTAAGAGTTTATCCATGTCATTGAACACGCCCCCGGTCACTTCACCGAGTTGATCAAGTTGAGTTTTCTGAGTCTTCTGCAAAACGTCATAAATTCCAGCCGTCGAACTATTGATAGTTTTCAACTGAGCGAGACTTGGGTCTTTATTCTCATCCTGAATGTTATTGAGTTGAGTCATGATTTTCTTTTGTTCTTCAGGTGTCGCGGTTTTCGCGCGCTTCAAAAGTCCTTCGACTTCTGCGGCTTGACCTTCATCCTTCGCCATACCGGTACTCATGATATAGCGGAGTCGAGAAAGTCTATTTTGTGGTCCTTTTTGACCTTTGAAGATCTGATCCATTTGTCCTAGGATTGCTCCTGAGACTTTTTGCATTTGGTTTGGACCGCCTATGCCGAGGCTTTGAAACATTTTTTTGTCAGAGCCACTCATGCCTTTGTATTTGCTTAGATCAGTTCCGAAGAGTCCGCCCATTCGCATGGCAGCTTGTGCGCCGCCGATGCTACCGCCGCCAATACCAGCTTTATTGAAAGCTGATTGAAAGAAAGCATTTGCCTCACCAGAAGATCCACGAATGGCTTGATCCGCACCCATCGAAAGTTGTTTAATACGTCCTTCGCCCATGCCAGTCTTCGCCATTGAATTGAAGAGCGACAGCACGGAATCATCCATGGTGAAACCTTTTTCATTCAATTCAGTGAGCATGGAAGCTGTAGTTTCCAGATATGGACCAATGGCGTCTTTAATTCCGCTTGCGATCAAAGAAGCCTGAAGTTTCATAATGGTATTGTTGGCTTGCGCTCCGCCCATTGAAGGTCGTAAAGCGGCACCAATGCCGGTCATGGTTCCACTTTCGATACCATGGGCTCTTTCAAAACCGGCTCTTTGAGTAACTGCACTTTCAGTAGATCCCGCGGCTCCGAATACATCCAAAGACTGCAAACGAGCCGAACGCATAGATTGCGCGTCCAAACCGGCTCGAGTCATTGCACCCACATTCTGCGGTTCAAGATTGTTTTCCCCGCGACCCATGAGGCTTAAGCGATCTGATACGCCTTGTTTCCAGGTATCCCGACCAGCCATAACGCGCGATCCGCCGTAGGCTAAGGCAGCTAGGGCTCCCGCCCCGAGCATTCCGCCCATCATTCCCATGGCTCCGCCGCCTTCTCCTCCGATGCCCTTTAGACCCTTCATTAGGGTTGAAAGACCGGACATTTTGGTAAACTGTTTTTGAAAGGCACTTTGTTGCAAATTAGCGGTAGCGGCAATTACGTCTTGGTGTTCTCGTTCAGAATCCACAATCTCTTTTGAAGCCTTGAGGATTTTGTTTTTGATTTTGAGTTCTTCTTGACTGCCAGCTACCACACCTTTAAGGGCTTTCTGGTGATCGAGAGTCGACTGTTTGATGCCGTCAATTTTCTTCTTTAGATTGTTGGCATAAGCGACCGCTTCAGAACGAAGGAATTTTTTGGTATCCGGAGTGAATAATTCGATCTTGGACTTGCCAAGATCCTTGTTTACCATCTTCGAAATATCCGAGATGTTCTTTTTGAGTTGCGCGGTATCCGCGGTAATACGTATGGAACGTGACACTTATTCCCCCATGGTCTCAGGAGTGAAGCTGACTTTGTCTTCCAAAGTTTTGGCTTTCTCCTCGAGTTCTATTTTATTTTTCTCAATCATGCGATCTGCCCACGCATTGAATTCGTCGATCTCCGACATGTACCCCTTGAAGGTAGATTCGAATTCCTTTAGTTTTTCCTTGCTCTTCGAAAAAATGTTGGCGAAAAACTCAACGAGAATGCCCTCATCTGTGTATTTATCCCAGATGGGGTCTTCCATGAGTACGTGCTTGTCGAGAGAAAGATGAAATTTTGCATAATTTACATAATCCTCGAAAGTCGTCGGGACTCCAGTTGGGGTCATTTGCGAAAGGCAGTACCCCATGTACTTGAGTCTATAGAATGGATCAGGGGCTTTTTTCTGACTCATCGGGCTTCACTTCCTCGGGTCCCCAGATAGATTCTAACCATTCCTTCTCAAATTTCAAAACTTTGGTGTACACTTCTTCGACAATATTACTGTCGTAGAGTTCATAGCCCATGTCGGCGTCTTTCCACCATTTCGGGTATTCCGTAAGGGTGTAACGCAGGTAAGCCAGCATGTTGTGCATGTGTTTGGTAGCGAAATCGAGGCTGGGTTCCAAGCCGCCATTCAACATAGCTTTGTGCTTCTCGATGAGCGATTGGGTCTTAATGTTCGGAATTTTACAGGTGAAATTACCGTCATAGGTCTTTTTGGTAATTATGCCCTCGGCGGCAGCTAGTGAAAATGAATTTTCCATTGCTGGTAGGGACTTCTTTAAATCCTTGACGTCATTCATGTTTTTCTCTCCATCTTAATCTTTTTCTTTAGCCGGAAAATCCAGCTTTTCTTCAATTATACCAAAAGAAAAGGGCTAGATACCTTGCGATACCCAGCCCTCAACCGGTTACTAGGATCGGAAGCGCGCCTCCATTCCCAGTGACCTAAAGACCCGGATAGCTAGTCCGAGTCTCGTAATTCAAATTATAAACCGTAAGCGGTAACTCCTTTGAAGTTCCATACGCCTTGCCAAACGCCGCGAGCGTCAACGGAACCGGTGCCGCCTTCCCATTTTACACGATTCATCGTGTATTGGACCTTGTCTTCTACGCTGTCGTAGACTTCCATGGTCAATTCGCCCTGAGACAAGAAATCACTGATATTTGTGGTTTCAAGACCGAGAGAGATCGCAGAATTGGCATCTATTTTGAAGAGGTTCGCTGTGAAGTTACACTTAAAGCCTGTTTCAGCCGCCTCTCCGATTTCGAGTTGGTCGAGAATGTCGATGTCGGTCAGAGTGAGTTCTTGCGTGATGTTGATGCTGCCAACAAACGCGACTTTCTGTCCTTGGAGTTTTAAACTCGCCTTACTACCTGTAAAAACTTGACTCATTGTAAGTCTCCTTAATTATTCTGTCAAAGTGTTAGACACCAGATCATATATATCTGATGCTATCAAAATATTGTTTTGCTCTTCGAGATAGATTCCAATTTCTTCGCCCTTGTCAGTTTTAAACCACAATTGATTCATGGACTTTTCAAGATTCATAAACGTCAATTCGGTGCCCACTGGAATCACTTTTCGAATTGACTTGAACTTGGCGTTGAAACTTTCACTTTTCTTGATAGCATAAAATCCATCGTCTTCTTCCTCGGAGTTACCTCCGTCAAGACTTTCAGTCGTATATGGAAGAGGTCTAACGATTCTAATCGGATTGTGACCGGTCATGCGTTGGAGCAGAATGTTTTTCATGATGGGCAACGCTTTTTGAAGAGTCTCCATAGCCTTTTGTTGTTCTGCCATGTCGACTTGACCTTTTGCAAAAGCCTCTCTCATCGAACCAGCGGTATTCTGATTCTTGAGTCCCCGTTGAATATTTCCAACGGGATTTTTATAAGTTTTTGACCAATCCAAAGTGCGGCTCATCTATTCTCCAATTACGCCGTTGTAGTCGTTTGACCGAGGGTGAACGTGATGAAGATGAAGTCCAAACCTTGGATCGGTTTGATTTCAACATAAACCAACGCGGTGTTCCCAGTTACAGTTACAACGAAAGTGCTCGGGTTGAAACCTTGGGGAGCGTCGATCGAAGTAGCCAAAACTTGAGCATTCCAAAGAGCGACGAGTTCTTGAGTGATGACATTCTTCAAAGAAGATGCGCCGCCTCCAGAAATCTTTCCACCAGAAACTTTACCGTTCGGCAAGATATTACCGACGAAGTACGTTTCTGCTACGTCCCGAACGTTCTGAGCAGCGTAGATTGAAGCTGCCATTACAGAACCACGGTTGAATACGAAACTAGCGTCTATACCGTAAGTGGTATTATCCACAACGATTCGGCTTCCGCCCGAAGCAGTTTCGAGGAATGTGACGCCTGCCATGATGGCAGCGTCGTAGTTGAGATCGGGGTTAAAGTCGCCGCCCGCGATGCCAGTAGTCGCATTCACGTATTGACCGAAACCATTCACATTGAGATATTTGTGCGTCAAGGGCGTACCAACCGGTGTACCCAAGCGATAGCCTGCGCACATTGCGGCAAGAACGTGCGGTTGCTTCCAGGTCAAATTGCCGTTCACATCAGAAATGAGAACGTCTTGCATAACCATTTGCACATATTGACTTCCGATTGCTCCAGCGGCAGCGTAAGCAGCGGCTTGGGTATTGCTTCGGAAACCGGTGAATGCTTGAGCCTCTTTGCGATTTTTAATCGAACCGCGCAGAGCCAGGTGAGCCGTAAGAGCCGCTTGAACTGACGCGATCGTGTAAGTCGAAGAGGGATCAGTCGCCAAAAGCGCAATGTCAGCCGTGGCATCTTGAGAGATGCAAGGTACAACATCATTGTACGTTTGAGCTAAAGAAGCTGCTAGACCAGTCGAGAAATTCGTATTTGTGGAACCGCCTTGCGCGCCGCCTGTCAAGAACAAGTTCGTGACCGTGTACGGAAGACCTACAACCGGCACTGTCGCCAAAGCTGCAGAAAGAACGTTTGAGCCGTTGATCAAATCAACAACTTCGCCCTGAACGCGGTACAAGCTAAGAGGTGAAGTCTTAATGCTAGAAGCTGCGATCGGGTCCAAAACATTGGCTTGAACTGCAGCTTTAGTGGGGTCGAGCAAAGTCGCAGTGTAGCCAGCTTGCATATTGATGTAAGTGACAAGTTGGCTCATCGTGTAATTCACGAGAGGAATTGTCAAGTTCACAGAACTGTCAGATTGACCAGTCAATGCAGTGGTGAGCGTTTTGTTCGCCATCGTCGAGCCGCTGATAGTAGCAGTCGCCGCTGTACCGTTACCGGTATATGTGATCGACAAAACCGCAGTGGCAGGATTCGTGCCAAGCACTTTTGCAGCTTGACCCAAAATGTTGATAGTCACATTGACTTGATGAGCGGCAGCAGCAGCGATAGTGATCGAGATGTTGTTACCGGGTGCGCCCCAAGCCGGGTCAGAAAGGTTCAAAAGAGGATTCGTATTTGTGGCTTCATTTACCACAGCAGTAGCTTGCAGAGAAGCGTTGGTTTTGTAGATCTGAATTTGACCTGCGCCGCCGACGGTCGGATCTTTCGAAACTCGGATAGCTGCGACAGCCGCATCAACCAGAGGACCTGATCCGTAAGTTGCGATAAGAGAACTGAGATCTTCAGCGGCAAATTGCTGAATGCCATTCACCGAGCCGGGAGCACCGATGGTTGATTCACCGATCAGAAACAAAGTGTCATCTGAGTTGAGTTGTGAGCCGTTCGAGTTGCTTACTTGTGAAACCGAATAAGCACCAGGCTTACCGATTGACTGACCTGCAAACTGTTCGTAAATGCCGCCCATTGAAAAATCTCCTTAAGTTTAGTAAAGTTTCAGTAGTTCTGAATATTTATCTGCTTCTTCTCTATCAGATAATCCTTTTTCTCGGAAAAATACTGATACTTCTCTTTCTTGCCAAAAATTCAGTCTCCCTGCCTTTACTTGCTGGGAAAACCATACTGGGAACGTTACTTTATCCGCTTCGGCGAGAATCGGATTCTGGGCCGCATTTTTCTCGGATTTGGCTTTCTTTCCCATATACATCTCAATTATACCCCAAAGAGGCTGGACAATTTTTATTCGTCCTGAGAAGTTGGACCGACTTGGATGCTGCTATTTTGGAGGTTCAAATCTTCGGTCGTAGCCACATCCTTGGGCACTTGAAGAATGACATCGATCGCATCGAAGACCTGAGTTTCATCAGATCGCAGACTGTCCTCGACCTTACCCGAGAGAGTCAAAAATCGATTGAATACTGCATCACCCTCAATCTCGAGATTTCTAGTGAATTCAGATCCTTGGAACTTAGAGCAAAGGAAGCCCTCTTCGATCAAGACATGCTTTCGAGCCATGAGAAAATATTTCAAAATGATGTAGAAATACTTAGTCAAAAGCGGCTCCTTCGTGTGGACCCCCAGGAGTAGATTCACGTCTGTCATGGTACTTTTGATTTGTATTTGCTTGAAATCTATGGCAGATTTGATTAAGCAGGGTCCGGAAATATTCGGGGTAGCGTTCGCCGCGATCATAAATTGCTGTTGACCAGGCGTCTCGTCTATGCCCCCAAGAATCGGAAAAATGATTCCCGAGGCGTCAACGAAGAGCAGATTCGTATGAACGTTGGTCAAATCGACGTTGTCGGCGACCAAAATCGCCCCAGATTGGGCTACGTAAGAAGTCGGAGTGAAGCCTTGAATCACGATCAAAGAGGCTTGCTCCTCTCTACTGAGCGGAATTCGCGCTTCGATATCGTGATCTTCGACGTGAGTTTCTTTCGCTTCTACTTCGGTCATCAATTGAATGGAGATGCAGGGGACTTTGCCTTCAACTTCATTGAAGCTATGGACGAACGACCAGTCGTATTTCTCGATGTTCTTCTTGATCCGCTCCAATTCTTTTTGACCGTATTTTTCACGGATGATTTTGGACTTGGTCAAACTTCTAAAAATGTGGTCGATCAATTGCGGATTTCTTTTCAGGACGCCATAGGCTTCCCGTAGAACAGATTCCACAATAAGATCAGGTAGATAGTAAGAAACTTCGCCTATATTTTTGTCCATTATCGTAACAGCCTGTTCAAGATTTCGTCTATTTGAGAGTCTATCATTTGCTCCGCGTCATCGAATGCCTTGAGTCCTTTGAATCCGGGATGTTGCCATTCAGAACCTTGCTCGGATACCGTGCGAAAAGTCATGTAAAGAGATTGGACAGTTTCCTTGCCGGTCTTCTCGTTTTTGTAGGTCTTTTGAAATTTGGTAATGCGATCAAGTTGTGGAAATCCTTTGACTTTTTTAACTACGGCGACTTTGCCCTCGAGAGCCTTGCCATTCTCATCTGTAAACAATTTGGTGAATTTTTGTTCCACGCCCTGTTTATTTACGGCTTTGAGTTTGCGGATTGCCGCGCCGAGGTCCGCCGACTGCGATTCTCGAGAAAAAGGGCGATGTTGAAAAGGGACGTGAGCAAATTTATGCCCATCGGCTTTCGATTGTTGAACCCATGGCTGACCCGCGCGCACGCCGACGTTCACAACTTTCTTCGATTTTAGCATCCCAGACTTAACATCAAAGCCTGTAAAACCGCTCTCTAGGGAGTTTGCGAATTTGCCATCGAGCATGATGAGGTACTCATTTTCGCCCAATTCGTGGAGTTTGAGACCACTGAGATAGTCTTTACGAGTCGAACTCAGCCCCAGGTTGGCACTGCCTATAATGCTCGCGTAACCCGCCTGGACCGCGTCGTGGATAGCCTCATTCAAGGTGTCCGTGATCTCGTAGGAGAGATCCTCTAGGGCTTTGCCTAAAGCCTGCGCTTTGAGTTTGATGTTGATTTCAGACATACCTCAATTTTATCAAAAATATGTCTTTTGTAAAAATTTCAAAGATCTTCGCTGAGAAAGAGCAGCTTGAACAGTTCGCTCTTATTTTGCATTTTTTTCATTTTATCGAAACACTTCATTTCGATTTGGCGGATGCGCTCGCGCGTGAGATTGAATCGGGCTCCAATAGCCTCGAGAGTGTTATCACTGGGTTCGCCGATTCCGAACCTGAGTCGTATGATTTTCTCGTCCCGTGGGGGCAATTTGGCGAGCATTTTTCGAACACCCTCCATTAGAACCGCTCGAACAATCAGTTGATATGGATCTGCGGAATTTCCATCTGCTATGAAATCTTCAATCGTCGCGTGCTGAGAATCGTTAGAATTTACCTGAGTCTCTAAACTTATAGGCTCTTTTGCCACAGAAAGGGCTTTGCGGATTGTCTTTTCGTCGAGTTCAGTCTCCGCCATCAATTCTTTGATACTTGGCTCAACGCCGGTCTGAGGCATGAGTTTTGCACGCGCCTTGCGCACCGAGTTGACAATTTCGACCATGTGAACGGGGAGTCGAATCGTGCGCGACATGTCGGCGAGCGATCGTCCTATGACTTGATCGATCCACCAAGTTGCGTATGTCGAAAATTTGTAACCTTTTCTATATTCGAATTTGTCGACTGCTTTTATCAAACCGATGTTGCCTTCTTGAATCAGATCTTCGAAAGCCAAGCCTCTGCCCGTAAAATGTTTGGCGCGCGACATCACCAATCGAAGATTGTGTTCAATCAATTTATTTTTGGCTTGAATCGCGGTTTGCTCCGCCTTAAAGAGAACTTTGTTCATGGCATCCATGGCGTACATTTTCTTCTCAGTCAGTAGGTCCATTTGATGAAGTTGCTTGAGAACCTCAATTTGATCTCGGACAGCTTCATCCACATCCTTGGCGGAAGTCTGGAGGGATTTCGATAGTGCTCCGATTTTCTCCTTATACGATTCCGGCGTTGTATCTTTGTGGAGACGTACTGCCAGAGTTTTGAATTGGTCCATTTCCGAGAGTTGTAGAGTTTTGAGATTCAAAGCACTACGCCGCTTGATGGCATTCATCTGCGCGAAAGATTCTTTAAAAGGTTGCAGAAAGGAGATGATCGT
>Ga0181537_10001452_pt1 | contig 21860 bp, 14 predicted proteins | sample PEATcosm2014_Bin_39_FD_119765 | JGI IMG/M metagenome (GOLD analysis project Ga0181537, IMG submission 119765) | Peatland microbial communities from MTU Mesocosm Facility, Houghton, MI, USA - PEATcosm2014_Bin23_10_metaG | ecosystem: Environmental > Terrestrial > Soil > Wetlands > Peat | place... | reverse complement strand
GGAATTGGATGAGTCCACAAGCCGGCCTGTACGGCTATGAACCTCTAGGGCCAGGAAAATCCAAAGTTCTCACGCAATTCGAGCGGACCGTTCGGACAATGCAAGTTGAACACTGCCTGCCGCCGCCCGGCCCACACGTGCACGTGCGCGGGACGAATGGGCGGGCAGCCGCAACTGGATACAAGCTTCCTACAGCACGAACTCCTGCGCCGGTTGGCGCAGGTTGTAATGTGAACTCATCGCGTACCCATAGGCGCCGGCATTGGCAATCAGCAGCACGTCGCCCTCGCGTGTCGGCGGCAGCAGGCGCTCGTGTCCGAGAAAATCCGCGCTCTCGCAGATCGGCCCCACCACATTCACGATCTCGGTCGCCGGCTCATCGAGCCGCGTCAGGTTGACGATCTCATGCCAGGCGCCGTAGAGCGCCGGGCGGATCAGCGAGTTCATGCCGGTGGCGATGCCGACATAACGCACCTCGTTCTTCGACTTGGTCTGCGTGACGCGTGCGATCAGTACCCCGGCCGCGGCCACCAGGTAGCGGCCGGGCTCGATCCACAACGCTATACCGGGCCGATCTTGCCGCATCGCCAGCAGCGCGGTGTCGAGCTGCGCGAGATCCAGGCCCGGCTGATCGTGGGCGTCGGGTACGCCCATGCCGCCGCCGACGTCGATGGTGGCGAGCCGCGGGAAGCGCTGTGCCAGCTCCAGCAGCAAAGTGGCGACTTCCGCCCAGTTGCCGGCATTGAAAATACCGCTGCCGGAATGCGCATGCAGCCCGATCACGCCGACGCGGTGGCGTTCGGCGAGTGCTGCCAGCGCATCCATCTCCGCCAGCGGCACGCCGAACTTGGCGTGCGATCCGGCGGTGCGTACGTGATGATGATGGCCGCGGCCGCTGCCGGTGTCGATGCGGATGAACACGTCGCGGCCACGAAACAGCTCACCCCATTCGGCCAGGATGTACAGGTTGTCGATCGTGAGCTGGATGTGCTGCTCGAGTGCCCAGGCATATTCGGCGCGCTGCGCGAAATTCGGCGTGAACAGGATGCGGCCGCGATCCAGCTGCGGCACGCTCGCCAGCAGGTGCTCGATTTCACCGCGCGACACGCACTCGAATCCCAGGCCGAGCCCGGCCAGCAGCCGCAGCAGCTGCGCATTCGGATTGGCCTTCATCGCGAACAGCACGCGATCTGCCGACCTCAGGCCCTGCAGCGCGGCGACGGCCGCACGCACCACCTGCGGATCGTAGACATAGGCGCAGTCGTGGCGCTGCGCCAGCTCGAGCAGCGTCGCGCGCCGGGTGCGCCACCACAGCGGCGTCGGCGACGCTGCCGCCAGCGGCGGCGCGAACAGCTGCTGCCAGGTCGGCCCGAGTATCGAGCCCGCACGCACCGGCTCGATCAGGCGCTCGTGCAGCTCGTTGACCAGGCGGTCGCCCTGGTCTTCGTCCACCACGAAGGTGAAATTCAGGTCGTTGGCGGCCTGGCTCACCAGGTAGATGCGCTGCTCGGCGAACAGCTCGAACGCCTCCCCGAGCCGATGCAGGATGGCGCGGATATTGCGGCCGACCAGGCTCACCGAGGCGCACGGACCAATCACCTGCGCGCGGCACAGCTGCGACAGGTCGGCCGACAGCTGCTCGATCACCTGCGGATCGAGCGAATTGGCAGCCGGATCGAGCGATACCGTTACATTGGTCTCCGAGGTCGACACCAGATCCACCGACAGGCCATGGCGCTTGAACACCTGGAAGGCGTCCGCCAGGAAGCCGACTTCGTGCCACATGCCGGGAGTGTCGAGCGACACCAGCGTAATGCCTTTCTTCAGGCATACCGCCTTGACCTGGGCGGCGCCATCGCCGCCATTGGCGCTGATATGCGTGCCTTCGAGTTGCGGGCACTGCGTTGCATAGACCACGATCGGAATCTGCTGCGACTTGGCCGGCAGGATGCAGCGCGGATGCAGCACCTTGGCGCCGCTGCTGGCGATCTCCTGCGCTTCATCGTAATGCAGCGAGCGCAGCAGCCGCGCCTGCGGCGTGTGGTGCGGGTTGGCGCTGAACATGCCGGGCACGTCGGTCCAGATCTCGAGCTGCCGCGCACCCAGCTTGGCGGCGAAATACGCCGCCGAGGTGTCCGAACCGCCGCGCCCCAGAAGCACCGTGTCTCCGGCGCTGTCGCTGGCGATGAAACCCTGCGTCACGACCACGCCCGGGCACGATTCGAGTTGTCGCTGCAGGGCCGGCTCCTGCACGAACTCGCAGGTGGCCGACAGGAAATTGGCGCGTGCCGAGGCCGCCGCGCGCGCCGCCGCTTTCAGTCCGCTGCGCGCATCCCACCAGCTCGACTCGATGCCCTGCGCCGCCAGGAAGCGTGCGCCGAGCTCGGTGGCCATCAGCTCACCGCTGGCCAGCACGCGCGCGCGCGTGCGGTCGCTGACTTCGCTCATCAGCGCGATACCGGAAGCCATCTGTCGCAGCAGCTTGAAGTATTCGTCCAGCTCGGCGCTCACGCCGATGCCGAGTTCCTCGGCCAGCGCGCGATGCCGCTGTTCGATCGAGGACAGCAGCGGCTCATGTGCACCACTGAGCGCGGCTGCCAGCAGCTTCTCCAGCCGGTCGGTGATGCCGCTGAGCGCCGAGTGCACCACCAGCACGCGTGCCTCCCCGGCCAGCCGCGCGCGCACCACCGAGGCGATATTGCGCCAGTTGCCGAGGGTCGAGACGCTCGTGCCGCCGAACTTGAGCACGATCCAGGACGACGCGCCGCGTGCAGGCATAGACATTCCGTGTGTATCGCCGCCGCGCTATCGGCGCCCGGCGTGCCGGCGGCGCGGCCGCCGGTCAGAGGCGATCAAACGTCTTCGTCGTCGAAGACATCGCGCAGGTCTTTTTCGAGCTTGCGGTCGGCCAGCACTTCTTCCAGCCTGCTCCAGGCCGCCTTGCCGCGCTTGCCCTGCGCGCGCACGCGTTTGTCCACCCGAGCCAGCAGACCGTCGTAATCGGTGCTGTCCTCGGACTCAACAATGAATTCCTCGTCCAGATCGAAGCTCTCGTTATCGCGTTCGGACATCGTATTTTCGCTAAAAAAATGCCAAAAATATCATAAACTTAGGCACGCAGAGGTGACGTGCAGGCAGCGAACTATAGCTGATTTGCGCCGCGGTTCAACTCTCTAGACCGCACCGGCGGCCGGAATGTTCAATGCGCCGGCGATGGGCTGGCCGTGGGCCGACCATGTTCCGACCATGCGCCAACCATCATCCGACCACCCGCCTGTCGCCTACTACCTCAGGCCCGCGGCAGGGGCAGGGTCGGGATTGGGCGCGGGCGCGGGGTCGGGGGCCGGGGCGGAGTTGGAGGCAGCTGCGGGGTTGGTATTGAGCGCCGACAGGTCCGCCTCCAGGCCCACGGTCGCGAGCACGCCATCGGCCTTTTGCAGCACTTCGCGCGCATAGTCCCAATGAATCGCAACGGTATCCTCGCCGACCGCGGCGCGCAGCAGATCGGCAAACTGGTCCACGTCCGGCTCAAAGCTCTGGCCTTCGGCGTCCACCGGCGGGTGCGCTTCGAGCAGTAGTTCCCCGTCTATCCAGGCCACCTTCACCGGCTGGTTGATGATTCGCACCGGCATGCCGACCGGCACCATTGGGAACAGCTGCGCGACATCCTCCGGATACATGCGGATGCAGCCATGCGTCACCGCCAGCCCAACCGCGATCGGATTATTGGTGCCATGGATCATGTAGGTGCCGTTGCCGGCAGCCAGTCGCAGCGCGAACAGCCCGAGCGGATTATCCGGCCCCGAGGCAACGCGCGCCGGCAGCGGATCGCCCGCAGCGGCGTGCTCCTTGCGCACCGATTCAGGCGGAAACCATACCGGATTCTTTTCCTTGCCGATCACATGCGTGATGCCGATCGGCGTGTGCCAGTCCATCTTGCCTATGCTCACCGGGTAGGTGATCACCTGGCGCGGCTGGCCGCGCTGCAGTTTGGGAAAGTAGTAGAGCCGGTGCTCCGGCAGGTTCACGACGACGCCTTCGCGCGGCCCGGGCGGCAGGATGTGTCGGCCCGGGATGATGATCGTTTTGCCGGCGCCCGGAATCCACGGATCGACGTCTGGATTGACTCGAATGACCTCTTCGGAGCCGAGGCTGAACTTGCGCGCCAGATCGTACAGCGTGTCCTCGTAGACGGTTTGCACGGTCTGGTCCTCGCCGACCACGGCGTCGTCCGGCGTGGCGAGCGTGTACACCGTAGCCCGGGCAGGTGCAGCGACGCCGCTGATCAGTGCCGCACCCAGCAAACCGGTCAGGGCGGTGGCGATCCTATTTCGTTTAACATAATGGGTCATGACGATGCCAGGTGAAACGCATTCCACAGTTTTAGGGTAGCACGTCGCCGCGCACTTCTCCGGCCTGGTTTTCCGAACCAGATTGGGCACTTGCGGTGTAATCCGAAGCTCAAAAAGCTCAAGTCCAGGCTGACAAGGCCGATACCACCCGCATGCAGAACGAGTCCGCGCGAAGCGTGCAGGCACTGCCCTACAGCGGTCCGGCGACCTGGTGCCTTGATCTCGCTAGCGGCGAGCTGCGCTCGAGCGCGGCGCGCGCCCGGATGATGGGTTATGACCCCGGCGCCGTCGGTGCAAGTCAGGAGTGGTGGGACGCGCTGGTGCATCCGGACGAACGTATCGCGGTGCATACCGCGCGTTCGCGCCACATCCACGCCCTGGGCAGCGGCTACCGGAGCGAATACCGGGCGCAAAGGTACGACGGCAGCTGGATATGGCTGCTGGAAGTGGGCTGCATCGAGCGTGACAGCACCGACCAGGCTATTCGGGTCAGCGGCGTGCTGCTCGATATCACGCTCGAGCGCGAGCAGCAGTTTCGCCTGCAGCAGCGGCTCGAACGGCTGCGCACCGTGTTCGACTACACCTACCAGTCTGCAGGCCTGCTATCGCGTGACGGCGTGCTGCTGGAGAGCAATCACACCGCGCTGAAGGCCGCCGGCATCACCCTCAGCGACGCGGTCGGCAAGCTGTTCTGGGAGACACCTTTCTGGGCGCAGCAGCCGGCCGACGATATCGCGCGCCTGCGCGCTGGCATCGAGCGCGCCGGGCGCGGTGAGTTCGTGCGCTTCCAGTATCACACCGAACAGCCGCGCGGCTCGGCCCGGATCGTGGATTTCTCGCTGCTTCCGGTACTCGATGATGAGGCCAGGGTGGCCTGGATCCTGTCCGAAGGACGCGATGTCACCGATATCGTCAACGCGCACAAGGCGCTGCGCACGCTCGAGGACCGGCTGGCGGTCGCCACCAGCAGCGCCAATCTTGGCCTCTGGGACGTCAATCTGCATACTGGCGAGGCCTGGCTCAACGATCGCTGGTGGACCATGCTCGGCTATGAGCCGCGACAGATCAGCCGCTGCTACGACGTCTGGCACGAACTGCTGCATCCGGACGACCTGCTGCCGGCGCTGGCGCTGCTGCAGCACCGGACCGGGGAACAGACGGAATTTCGCATCGAGTATCGCCTGCGCAGCAAGGATGGCTCCTGGCGCTGGATCCACTGTTGCGGCCGCACCGTCGCCAGCGACGAGTGCGGCGAGCCGCAGCGTGTGGCCGGCGTGCATCTGGACGTGACCGAGCGCAAGGAGGCGGAGATCAGGCTGGCCGCGGCGGAGCGGCTGGAATCGGTAGGCAAGCTGGCGGCCGGCGTGGCGCACGAAATCAACACGCCGATCCAGTTCGTCAACGACAGCGTGTATTTCATCCGCGACGCAGTGCATGAATTGTTGCAGCTCACCGATCGGCTGCGCGCCCTGGCCGCGCGCGACACCGGCAACGCCGGCGCGGTCGCGGCCCTGGGCGGCGAGTTGCCCTATCTGGCGCTGCAGTTGCCGCGCGCGGTGGAGCGTTCGCTCGAGGGCTTGAAGCGCGTCGCGGAAATCGTCAGCTCGATGCGCGAGCTGGCGCATCCGGACCGTCCGGAGATGTCCGAGGTCGATCTGAATCACGTGATCCGCAACGCGCTGGTGGTGGCGCGCGCGGAGTACAAGTACGTCGCCGAGGTGCAGACCGATCTGGCGCCGCTGCCACCGGTACGCTGCCATGCCGGTGAATTGAACCAGGTGCTGCTCAATCTGCTGGTGAACGCCTCGCATGCGATTGCCGACCGGGTCGGCGGCAGCGGCACACGCGGCGTGATCTCGGTGTCGACCCGGCTCGAAGGTGACGCCGTGGTCATCAGCGTCGGCGACACCGGCGGCGGCATTCCCGAGAACATCCGCCATCGCATCTACGAGCCGTTCTTCACCACCAAGGAAGTCGGTCGCGGCACCGGCCAGGGTCTGGCGATCTCGCACAATATCATCGTCAAGCGTCACGGCGGCGCGATCGACTGCGAGAGCGAACCCGGCAAGGGCACGGTATTTCACCTGCGCCTGCCGCGCGATTGCCGCCGCGAGGCATCGCACGAGCGTGCCGCATGAGGCACGTCCTGGTGGTCGACAGCGCAGCGGCGGCGCTTGCACAGCTGCAGCAGCAGCTGCGGCAGCTGCGGCCGCAGTGGCACACGGCGGCCGCAGGCTCGGCTGCCGCGGCCTTGTCGGTCCTGGCGCAGCAGCGCTTTGATGCCATCGTGTGCGATCTGGGCGCGCCGGCGCTCGACGGCGCGCAGTTGCTGGCGCAGGTGCGCCAGCGCCATCCGAACGTGGTGCGCCTGTGCCTGTCGGAGCGCACCGATGGCGATGCGTTCCTGCACGCGTTGCCGGTGACGCATCAGTTCCTGGGCAAACCCTGCAACGTCGATCACCTGGTCGAGCTGCTGGAGCGTATCTGCTCGCTGCGCGATATCCTGCAGCATCCTGCGATCCACGAGCTGATCGGCAATCTCAAGGCGCTGCCCGCCATCCCGCAGACATTCCAGGCACTTTCCGCGGCGATCGCGCTGCCCAACGCCCATGCCGCCGACATCACCCAGATCGTCAGCAACGACAGCGCGCTGTCGGTGAAGATACTGCAGCTCGCCAACTCCGCGTTCTATCGGCGCGGTGCGCCGGTGACATCGATTCAAGCCGCCATCAGCTATGCCGGGCTGGAGATGATCAAGTCGCTGGCGCTCTCGGCCTGCGTGTTCAGCGCCCTGGATGCGTCCCCGGCCGCGATCCAGCGCCTGCAGGAGCTGCAGGCGCGTTCGCTTCGCAAGGCGCACTTCGCGCGCATGTTGCTGCGCGAATCGCGCCACGCCGACCAGGCGTTCACCGCCGCCCTGCTGCTCGACATCGGCCAGGCGGTACTGGCGTTGAGCGCGCCCGAGAAATTCGACCAGATGATCGAGCTGGCGCACTCCAGCGGACGTGCCTGGCATGAGGTCGAACCGCAGGTGTTCGGGGCTGCGCATCCGGAGGTCGGCGCCTACCTGCTGGGCCTGTGGGGACTGCCGCTCGATCTGATCGAAGCCGTCGCCTATCACCACACGCCCAGCAGCGTGCAGCACGCTCACACCAGTGTGCTGGCGGCGGTGCATGTGGCCGACGCGATCGTCGACGCCACCGCCGACCGTCCGGCGCGGCTGCTCGACCGGCTCGACGCCAGTTTTGTCGCGCGCACCGGGGTAGCACGCTGCCTGACGGCCTGGAACATCCACCTCGACGACGAGCACCCGCAGGCGCAACGCCTCGGGGCGGGTTGAGCATGGCTACCGAAATACGCGCCTTGTCCGCCGCCCGGCGCCACCGGATCCTGTGTGTCGACGATGAGACGCAGGTGCTGGAGGGTCTCAGCCTGCAGCTGTCGCGCCGCTACGAGGTGCGCACCGCCCTCAGCGGCGCCGAGGCGCTCGACATACTCAAGCGCGACGACGGCTTCGCAGTGCTGATCTCTGACATGCGCATGCCGCGCATGGACGGCGCCACCTTCCTGGCGCGGGCGCGCACGCTGGCGCCGAATGCGGCGCGCATCCTGCTGACCGGCCAGACCGACCTGCGCTCGGCCATTGCCGCGGTCAACGAGGCGCAGGTGCTGAAGTTCCTGAGCAAGCCGTGTCCGCCGCCGGAACTGCACGCCGCGGTGGAGAGCGCCATCGAGCACCATCGCCAGGCGAGCGGCGCGACCACCGGCCTGCGGCGCACCCTCACCGCGCAGATCATCAGCCAGGACCCGGTGACCGGACTTGCGAGCCGCACGTTCTTCAGTGCCGCGCTCGGCGAGGCCTGCGCCGACGCTACCGACGCCGCGGACAACCAGGCGGCGCGCTCCTGTGCCGTGCTGTTCATCAATATCGAGAATCTCGGAGATATCAATGCGGTGCAGGGTCATAGCGTCGGCGATCAGGTATTGCAGGTGCTGGCGCGCCGGCTACGCGAGCACTGCACTACGGCGCTGTGCATCGGGCGCTGGGGCGACGAGGAGTTCGCGGTGCTGCAGCCAGGCGATTTCACGGATGAGTGCGCTGTGCTGGCCGCGGCTGACGCGCTGATCGCGCATCTGGCCGCGCCCATGGCGCTGCAACACATCAGCCAGCGCATGCGCGCGTGCATCGGCATCGCCGGCGTACCGGCCCATACCACCGACGCCAGGACCGCCATCAAGTTCGCGGCACTTGCGGCGCGGCAGGCAAAACTGCGCGGCGGCGGCGGCGCATGCCTGTTTCGCGCCGATTGGGCCGATCGCGTCGAGTATCGCTATCAACTTCTGGTGGCGCTGCGCGAGGCGATGGATAGCGATGCGCTGCACCTGAACTACCAGCCGGTCATCGACATCAAGCACGGCCATGTGCGCAAGCTCGAGGCGCTGGCGCGCTGGGATCATCCTACGCTCGGGTCGGTGTCGCCGGCGCTGTTTGTCAACCTGGCTGAGGAGAGCGGCGATATGCCGCGGCTCGGGCAGTGGATCCTGGCGCGCGCCTGTCGCGAAGCGCGCCAGCTGGTGGGCCGCTGCTGCGCGCGGGTCGCCGTCAACGTTTCGATGCAGCAGCTGCTGCACGACAATTTCCTGCCGCAACTGGATGCAACCTTGCGCGCCACGCACCTGCGCCCGCAGGAGCTGGAGCTGGAGCTCACCGAGTCGGTGTTCTCGCATGACGCCGACCGGGTGCTGACGCTGGTCACCGAACTGCACAAGCTCGGCGTCACGGTGTCGATCGACGACTTTGGCAGCGGCTACTCCTCGTTGGCGTATCTGCAGCGTTTCCCCGCCGATACCATCAAGGTCGACCGCTCGTTCGCCGCCACGCTCGGTGCCGGCGGCGAGACCATCATCGCCGCCGCGCTGTCGATTGGCCGCAGCTTCGGCATGGAAGTGGTCATCGAGGGTGTCGAGACGGAACAGCAGCGCAGCCAGCTGTCCGCGCTGGGTGCGACGCTGTTCCAGGGCTTTCTGTACGGCAAGCCGATGGCGCTGGCTGAAATCGATGAATGGTTCAGCAGTTGTGCGTTCACCGCGGCGCCGAGTGAAGTGCCGGCGGCAGCTGCCACGCCGTAGCAGGTCAATGGCCGATCGAGGGGTCGATCACGGTGCCAAACGGAACCCAGCCGCGGCCGTCGAATTTCATCAGGAAGAGCTGCTGCACCGGCTGATAGTCGTCAGCGGCGGTTCTCACCCTGATACCGGGACGCAGCATCCCCAATTCGACATCCAGGTGCGTCGCCTGCTGCATCACATTGGCACGGGTGAGGTTTTCGCCGCATCGTTTCAGCACCTCGACCAGCGCTTCGGCGCGCTCGTAGCCGGCGACATTGTTCTGGTCGCGCAGGCTGGCCTGCGGATTGTATTGCCGCATCCATTCGACGAAGTCACGCACCGCCGGATCGCTGCGCGACTGCGGCTCCAGCCAGCCTTTGGAGCGGGCATTGGTGATGACTCCCGTGGCCTTCGCAAGCCCCGCGGGATCCAGAAAGGCGGCGGTGGACAGCGAGGCGTTGGCGATGAACTGCAGCGGATGCCAGTCGAGATCGTAGGCCTTGCGAATCGCCTGGCTGGCAAACGGCCCTACCGCGAAGTTTAAAAAGACGTCGGCGCCGGAATCCTTGAGCGCCACCAGCTGCGCATCCAGGCTCAGCTCCGAAGGCCGATACGACAGCTGCCTGACGATCATTGACGAGGAGCGCGGGCCAAGCCCATCGAGCACGCCGGCCAGGTATTCCCTGCCGGCTTCGTCCTCCGCGTACAGCACGGCGATCCTGGCATTCGGCCTGGTTTGCAGCAGGTACCTGGCGTAGGCCAGCCCTTCGGTGCGATAGCTGGCAAAGAAGCCGATGGTCCAGGGGAAATGTGCCGGATCGTCGAAAGCCGCGGAGCTCGAATCAACGAACAGTTGCGGCACCCGCTGCTCATTCAGGTAGCCGCGGATCGCAAGGTTGGTTTCCGTCCCCAGCGAACCGAAGACCAGCAGCACCCGATCGCGCTCGACCAGGCGCCGCGCCAGCTCCATCGAGCCTGCGGGATCGGAGCCGTTGTCGACACTGATGAACGTGATCTTGCGGCCATTGACTCCGCCACGATCGTTGATCATCTGAAAGTAGGCCGCCTCGGCGCGGCCGATGGCGCCGTAGGCGCTGGCCCAGCCGGTGTAACTCATGATGTTGCCGATCTTCAGTTCCGTGTCGTCCGCGCCCGGGTCGTACGAGGGCTGCGCCATGGCTGTGAAGGACAGCGCCAGGCCGGCAAGCCAGCATGATCCGAATCGGCGCCTGCGCTGATCCACTGACGGCTTGTGACGCATCATGATTGTGAGGATATCGCGGCTGTCGTTGCGGCGCCCTGGGCTGTGAGACCGAAGGGCCGCCGTGGTAAGCGCATGTCAGATATCAGCTTCGAAGTATCGTGTAACTTTAAGTTTTAAAAGAACTTAATACCCTGGAATATCGCGGCTGATTTTCAGCGCGTAACCCGATACCATACAAACGTATGGTATCCGACTCCCTCCCCCTTTTAAGCCCGCGCCAGCAGCAGATCCTGCGGCTCATCAGCCAGTTCATCACGCGTCACGGGCTGCCGCCCACGCGCGCGGATCTGGCGCGCGCGCTGCGTCTGCGCAATCGCCAGGGCATTGATCAGCACCTGCGCGCAATCGAGCGCAAGGGCTATCTGCAGCTCGAGCCCGGTATCGCACGCGGCATTCGCCTGCTTCACGGCGCCCCCGCGGCGGCGGCCGCGGGGGCGACCCTGAGCGCTGCTGCCGCCTCTACGCTGCTGCCGCTGTATGGCCGCGTCGCCGCCGGTGTTCCCACGCTGGCACAGAGCAATATCGAGGAAACCATCGCCATCGATCGCGCGCTGTTCCGCCCGCGCGCCGACTTTCTGCTGCGTGTGCACGGCCAGAGCATGCGCGATGCCGGTATCGCGCATCGCGACATCCTCGCCGTGCATCGCACGCCGCAGGCCAGTAATGGCCAGATCGTGGTCGCGCGCCTGGGTGATGAGGCTACGGTCAAGTACTACCACCGCCGCGGATCGCTGCTGCGCCTTACGCCCGCCAACCCCGAATTTGCAGCGCTCGAAGTCGATCTGCGCCGCGAGGCCTGCGAGATCGAGGGCGTGGTCGTCGGCGTGGTGCGCACCGAACTGCCGCGCGCCGCGCAGGCGACGGCATGAGTACGCCTGTGACGCTCGAACAGCTGGCACGGCTGTGTCGCGATGCCGAAGGCAGCCGCGGACCACGGCCGGCCGCCGCGCCCTCGGGCTTTGCTGAACTCGATGCGCGGCTGCCGGGAGGCGGCTGGCCTGTCGGCGCCATCGCCGAACTGATGAGCGATGCGCCCGGCATCGGCGAGCTGAGTTTGATCGTCCCGGTGCTGTCAAGGCTGGCGCGTGCCGGTCGCCATATCGCGTGGATCGCCCCGCCCTACCTGCCCTACGCGCCGGCGCTGGCGCAACGCGGTTTGCCGCTGGAACGCGTGCTGCTGATCCAGACCCGCAGCCTGCAGGAATCCTTGTGGGCCATGGAGCAGGCGCTGCGCTGTCCGGCAGTCGGCGTCGTGCTCGGCTGGCCGGCGTATATCGTCGACCGGAACGTGCGCCGTCTGCAGCTTGCAGCGGCAGCCGGCGGCAGCCTCGGCATTCTTTATCGGCCGCCCGAGGCCGCGCGCGAATCCTCCCCGGCAGCCCTGCGGCTGCGGCTGCATGCCGCGCCCGATGGTCTTGCAGTCGAGATCCACAAGTCTCGCGGTGGCCGTGCGGGTATGACGCTGCGCGTGGGGGTCGCCGTGGCATGAGTGCCGGACTGTGGCTGTGCATCCGCCTGCCGCGGCTGGCGCACGAAGCGCTGGCGACGACCGCGCATCCCGCCGCCGCCGCAGGCCGCAGCGCCGATCACGCGGCGATCGACCACGCGGCGATCCAACAGTCGGCCATGGAACGCCTGGCGGCCTGGGCCTATCAGTGGAGCAGCCTGGTCAGCTATCGCCTGGCCGATGGACCGCTGCTATGGCTGGAACTCGGCGCCAGCCGCGCACTGTTTGGCGGTTATGGCGCGTTGCTCGCGAAGCTTACGGCCGGGCTCACGCAGCTCGGTTACAGCCATGCCTGCGCGCTCGCGCCCTCGCCCGCCGGCGCGGCGCTGTTGACGCAGGCTGGGGAGCAGCGCTGCGTGACCACGCTGCCGCAGCTGCGCTTGCGGCTCGAGATGCTGCCGCTGGCGCTGCTGGCGCTGCCGCCAGAGGTGCTGGCGGCGCTGCACTCGGCGGGATTGCGCCGCATCGGACAGCTGCTGGCGCTGCCTGCCGTGGCGATCGCGCGGCGCTTTGGACCTGCGGCCAGTCTCTATCTGCAGCGGCTGTGCGGTACGGTGAGCGATCCGCGGCCGGCGTGGCGCATGCCGGCGGTCTATCGCGCGCGTTTTGAATTCGACGCCGAGGTGCGCGCTGCGACTGCGCTGCTGTTTCCGCTGCGGCGGCTGCTGCTGGAGTTCCAGGGCTACCTGCGCGGCCGCGATTGCGCGGTGCTGCGCTTCACGCTGCAATTCGAGCACTACCGTCATCCCGACAGCGCCATAACCATCGGCATGTCCGCGCCGGCGCGCGACGCGGCGCAGTTGCTGCTGCTGGCGCGCGAGCGCCTGCAGGCGCTGGAGCTGCCGGCGCCGGTGAGCGCGCTGCGCCTGCAGGCGCTCGAGTTCACCGCGGCATCGGTGCTGCAGGAGGATTTCTTCGGCAACGATGCGCAGCAGTTGCAGCAGCTGCAGCTGCTGCTTGATCGGCTGCAGGCACGGCTTGGCGATCAGCAGGTGCGCGGCCTTGCGCTCGAGGCCGATCACCGGCCGGAGCATAGCTGGCGTTTCGTGACGCCGCAGCAGTCGACGGCGGTCGCGGACATACCGGCAGCCGCACGACCCTGCATGTTGCTGCAGCCGCCGCGGCGCATCGAGCCGCCGGCACTGCTACTTAGCGGACCGGAGCGCATCGAGAGTGGCTGGTGGGACGGCGGCGATGCGACCCGCGATTACTATGTCGCCCGCGCCGGGGATGGCGCGCAGTTATGGGTGTTTCAGGATCTGGCCCAGGGCGACTGGTATTTGCAGGGACTGTGGACCTGAACGGTGGCTCGGAGCGCATGCACGCCTACGCCGAACTGCACGCCCTCAGTAACTTCAGTTTCCTGCGCGGCGCCTCGCACCCGGCCGAACTGATCACGCGGGCGCATGCGCTCGGCTATCGCGCGCTGGCGCTGACCGATGAATGCTCGCTCGCCGGCGTGGTGCGCGCCCACGAGGCGCAGCGCGATCTGCGCGATGATCGCTTCAAGCTCATCATCGGCGCCGAGTTTCGCGCCACCTGCGGCCTGAAGCTGGTGCTGCTGGCGCCCTCGCAGCGCGCTTATGGGCAGCTCTGCCGGCTCATAACGCTCGGCCGGCGGCGCTCGAAGAAAGGCGAGTATCGTCTGTCGCGCACGGATTTCGAATCCGGGCTGGAAGACTGCCTGGCGCTGTGGATGGCGCCAGCCGATGCCACGGCAAGGCATGCGGCATGGCTGCGCGAATTCTTTCCGGCGCGCGGCTGGCTGGCGGTGGAACTGCATCGCGGCGCCGACGATGCCGCGCGTCTCGCCGCCGCCCTGGCGCTGGCGCACGCCAGCGGCGTGCCCGCGGTCGCCAGCGGCGATGTGCACATGCATCGACGCGCTCGCCGGCCGCTGCAGGACGTGCTGAGCGCCGTGCGCCATGGCTGCACGGTCGATCAGGCCGGCTGGCGGCTGTATCCGAACGCCGAGCGCCGCCTGCGCTCATTGCAGGAACTGCGCCGCCTGTACCCGCCGTCACTGCTCGATGAGAGCGTCGCCATCGCCGAACGCTGCGACTTCTCGCTGTCGCAACTGCGGTACGAATATCCGCCCGAACTGGTGCCGGACGGACTGAGCGCCGGCGAGCACCTGCGCGCACTGACCGAGGCCGGCCTGGCAAGGCGCTGGCCGTGCGGCGCCCCGGCCCCGATACGCGACACCATCGAGCGCGAGCTGGCGCTGATCGTGGAGCTGGGTTACGAGCATTTTTTCCTGACCGTGCACGATGTGGTCGAATACGCGCGCCGGGAGAATATCCTGTGCCAGGGCCGCGGCTCGGCCGCCAATTCCGCGGTCTGCTACGCGCTCGGCATCACCGAGATCGACCCGGGGCGCATGCAGCTGCTGTTCGAGCGCTTCATCAGCCGCGAGCGCAACGAACCTCCGGACATCGACGTCGACTTCGAACACGAACGGCGCGAGGAAGTGGTCCAGTACATCTACCGCAAGTACGGGCGCGAGCGCGCCGCGCTGGCGGCGACGGTGATCTGCTATCGCACCCGCAGCGCGGTGCGCGATGTCGGCCGCGCGCTCGGCGTCGCCGACCACGATATCGACCGGCTGACGCGGCTGCATGTGTGGTGGGATAAGCCGGGGGAGATACAGCGCAAATTTGCCGCCCAGGAGCTCGGTATCGAACCGGTGCGCCTGCAGCGGCTGATGCGGCTGGTGCGCGAACTGATCGGCTTTCCGCGCCACCTGTCGCAGCACGTGGGCGGCTTTGTGATTTCCGGCGAGTCCCTGAGCGCCCTGGTGCCGGTGGAGAACGCAGCGATGCCGGACCGCACTGTCATCCAGTGGGACAAGGACGACCTGGAGTCGCTCGGGCTGCTCAAGGTCGATGTGCTCGCGCTCGGCATGCTCACGGCGATGCACCGCTGCTTTGACCTGATCGAGGGCTATCGCGGCGTACGGCTGCGCATGCAGGACATCCCGCCGAAGGATGCGGCCACCTTCGACATGATCTGCCGCGCCGAGACCGTGGGCGTGTTCCAGATCGAATCGCGCGCCCAGATGAGCATGCTGCCGCGACTGCAGCCGCGCAATTTCTACGACCTGGTCATCGAAGTCGCGATCGTGCGGCCTGGTCCGATCCAGGGCGACATGGTGCATCCCTACCTCAAGCGCCGTGAAGATCCGCACAGTGTCAGCTACCCGAGCGAGGCGCTCAGGAGCGTGCTGCAGCGAACCTTGGGCGTACCGATTTTCCAGGAACAGGTGATGCAGATCGCGGTGGTCGCTGCGAATTTCACGCCGGGGGATGCCGATGGCCTGCGCCGCGCGATGGCCGCCTGGAAGCGCCGCGGCGGACTTACACCCTATCGTGAGCGGCTGCTGTCCGGCATGGCCAGCAATGGCTATACGAGCGAGTTCGCCGAGCAGATCTACCGGCAGATACTGGGCTTCGGTGAATATGGTTTTCCCGAGTCCCACGCCGCCTCGTTCGCGCTGCTGACCTACATTTCCTGCTGGCTCAAGTGCCACGAGCCGGCCGCCTTCGCCGCAGCGCTCATCAACAGCCAGCCGATGGGCTTCTACTCTGCGGCGCAGATCACGCAGGACGTGCGTCGCAATGGCGTGCCGGTGCATCCGGTCGACGTGAGCATCAGCGATTGGGACTGCACGCTCGAACCGCGCAGCCCGGTGCCGGAGGGTCAACCCGCGCTACGCCTGGGATTGCGGCTGGTGCGCGGCCTGCCGCGTGCCGATGTCGAGCGCATCGTAGCCGCGCGCGCGCAGCGTAGCTTCGCCAGCATCGATGAGCTGGCGGCGCGCGCGCAATTGTCGCGACGCTCGATCCAGGCGCTGGCCGCCGCCGGCGCGCTCAGCGCCCTGAGCGCCCACCGGCATGATGCCAACTGGCGGGCGCTGGGCATCGAGCGGCTGCCTGGCCTCATCGCCGGCCTGTCAGCCAGCGAGCCGGCGGCGGCGCTGCCGGTACCGACCGAAAGCCAGGATATCCTGGCCGACTATCGCCATCTGGGCCTGACCACCGGCCGGCATCCGCTGGCGCTGCTGCGCCCGGCGCTCACGCGCAAGGGATTTCGCAGCAGCAGCGATCTGCAGCTGCTCGCCGATGGCAGCAGCGTGCGTGTCGGAGGCCTGGTCACGCACATGCAGCAGCCGGCAACCGCCTCGGGGGTGGTATTCGCGTCGCTGGAAGATGAGACCGGCATCGTCAATATCATCCTGTGGCCGAAGCTATTCGCCGCCCAGCGCCGCTGCGCGCTCGAATCGAGCATGCTGGTGGTCGAAGGCACGCTGCAACGGCGCGATCGCGTCGCGCATGTGGTCGCGCGGCGACTGCACGATGGCTCGGCGTGGCTGGGAGGAATACGTCGCGACTCACGTGATTTTCATTAAACCGCACCATGCTCGAGCACCGCGGCGCCGGCATGATGCGGGCGGAACAGCCGCCAGTGCTCCGCCAGCAGCACGAACGCCAGGCACGCCAGGCCGCAGGCGAAAGCGCCACTGGCCAACGGCAGGGTCGAACCGTTGAAGCGCCGCCCGATCAGCGCGCCCACCAGCGCGCCGCCACAGGTGCTAATGAACCCCTGCAGCGAGGCGCCGATCCCCGCCACCGACCCGACCGGCTCCATCGCCATCGCGCCGAAGTTCGACGCGGTCAGGCCGATGCACGCCATGGTGGCCGCCTGCAGTATCACGAAACTCGGCAGGCTCTCGAAACCCAGCGCCGCGATCAGCATATGCAGGCCGGTGATGCTGATGAACACCAGCAACCCGAGGTGCGAAATGATCCGCATCCCCACGCGCTCGACGATCCTGGAATTGAGGAATGCGGTGACGCCCATGCTCGCCGCGCACAGCGCAAAAATGGAAGGCATAAGCCCCGGGCGATGAAACACGTCTTCGAAGATCTGCTGCACCATGCCTACGTACGCCATGATGGAGCCGAACATCACCGTTACCGCCAGCGTGTAGCACAGCGAAGTTCGGTTGCCCAGCACCAACCCCGTGGCGCGCGCGATGTGATCGGCGGTCAGTGTCAACCGGTACTCCGGGTGCAGCGTCTCCGGCAGCCGTAACACCACCCACAGGAACACGGCAGCGGCAAATGCGCCGAACATCAGGAATATCGATCGCCACGGCGCCAGCAGCAGCATCAGCTGCCCGAGGCTCGGTGCGATGACCGGCACCATCAGGAACACGATGAACGTCAGCGACATCACCCGCGCCATGTGACGCCCCGAGTACAGGTCCCGGATCACCGAGCGCGACACGACCGCGCTGGCGGCGGCCAGCCCGTGTGCAAAGCGCCATGCCAGCAGTGTGATGAAACTGGTCGCCAGGCCGGTCAGCACCGCCGCCAGTACGTACACCGACAGCCCGGCCAGCAGCACCGGCCGCCTGCCATAGCGATCGGACAGCAAGCCCCAGAACAGCTGGCCACAGCCGATGCCCGCCAGGTAGGCGGTCACGACCCACTGGCTGTGATTCTGGTTGCGCAGGCCGAGCGCAGCGGCGATGGTCGGCAGTGCCGGCAGCATGGTGTCGACGGCGATTGCCTGAGTCGCCATCAGCGCGGCTGCCATGGCAACAAATTCACGAAATCCGATAGCTGTGGCGGCGGCGCCGGAGAACTCAGATTGCGTTGCCAAGTCGTGGGCGCCAGCAGCCTGTGGTGGCGTCATCCTACCTGATCAGCCTGAACAGCGGCCGAGCTAGCGTCCCAGGACGCTGCGCAGCGCGGCCAGTTCCTGGGCGGATTCGCCCACCAATGCCAGGCACATATCGGCATCGAGTTCCAGGTGCGCCGCGGCCTTGCAGTCCGCCAGGCGGGCACGCAACAGCGGCGCGGACTCCTTGCACATCGCCAGCATGTCGGCGATCTGCAGTACGTCGGCCAGTACCGCGGAGGCGCCGCGCAGGTCGCGCGCGCTGTCCTCGTAACAGCTGACCGCAGTGACGATCTCGTCGGCGATGAACCAGCTCTCAAGCAGCGCCTTGGCGATGTTGCTGTGCCAGTCGCGCACGATGCGCTGGTAGGTGGTCTGGTCGCCGAACAGCGCCGGGTGCCGCATCGAATGCGTCAGGATATACAGCTTGCCAACGCCGTGCACCAGTCCGGTAAGCATGGCCGTATCGGGATTCACCTTGTGCGACCGGCGCGCCACCACGAAGCACAGCGAAGCCACCAGTACGCTGTGATGCCACAGCACATTAAGGTGACGCTGGATGCCTGCCAACGCCTTGGCGCGCCGCAGCTGCGCCATGGCAAAGCCCACTGCAACCGAGCGCAGCGCGTCGAATCCCAGGCGTGTGACCGCCGCGCGCAGTTCGGTGACCGGCTTGCCGCCCGGGTTCAGCGCGGCGGAATTTGCCATCGCCAGCACACGGGTCGCGAGTACCGGCTCGGCCCCCAGCAGCCGCACCACGCTGTCCGCGCTGGCACCGTCCTCCGACAGCAGCTTCTGCACCCGCAATGCGACGTCCGGGAAACTCGGCAGCTCGATGGTACTTGCAGACAGTTCGGTGGCCAGTTCGCGCACGAATTCGAATGCCGCCATGTTGGCGTCGCGCTGCATCGCTGCGCTCGCGGCCGGATCAGGATTATTCGCGGCGGTCATTCTGCTGTCCCATGCATACCAGAGCTAAAACTCGCTCCAGTCACTGCCGGCAGACGCCATCGCTGACGGCCGGGTGACGGAATCGTCCGCCGCGGCGGTTGGAACTGCCGCTGGCGCCACGACCGCCTTTGACCATGGGCGCGTGCCTGTACGCCGCTCGGCGCGTACGGGCGTTTGCTGCTTGCCGGCGCTGGCAGGCGCGGCGGATGCTGCGGCGATGTCAGCCGAAGCCGCTGCGGCGATGAGGTGCGCGCTGCCGCCAACGTCGTCATTCCCATGGCGCAGCTTGAAGAACGCCGTCAGCTGCGAGAGCCGGGCTGCCTGATCATTCATCGAGGCGGCAGCGGCGCTGGCTTGTTCCACCATCGCGGCGTTTTGCTGCGTGCTCTGGTCCATCTGCAGCACGGCGTGGCTGATCTGTCCGGCGCTCGCGGCCTGTTCCTGGCAGGCGTTGGATATCTCGCCAACCACGTCGCTCACCTTCTTCACCGCGGCAACGATCTCGCCAAGGTGTTGTCCGGAGTCGCTCACCAGGCGGCTGCCCTCGCCGACTTTGCTGACGCTGTCATGGATCAGGCCCTTGATCTCCCTGGCAGCCGATGCGCTGCGCTGCGCCAGGCTGCGCACCTCGCTGGCCACGACTGCAAAACCGCGACCCTGGTCGCCGGCACGCGCCGCTTCCACCGCGGCGTTGAGCGCCAGCAGGTTGGTCTGAAATGCGATCTCGTCGATCACCGAAATGATGTCGGCGATCTTCTTGCTGGCGACGTCAATGGCGCCCATCGCGGCCACGGCGCGCTCCACGATCGCGCCGCCGCGCTCGGCCTGGTCGCGAGCCGCCTGTGCCAGCTTGTCGGCGAGCCTGGCGTTATCGGCGTTTTGCCGCACCGTCGTGGTCATCGCCTCCATCGACGAGGCGGTCTCCTCCAGGTTCGCCGCCTGCTGCTCGGTGCGCACCGACAGGTCGGAGGTGCCGGCGTTGATCTGGCGCGCCGCGGTCGCCACCGTCAGCGAGCTTTCCCTGACGCTGCCCAGGACGCCGCTGAGCTTGCCCTGCATGATCTGCAGTGCCCGCATGGTACGTGCCAGTTCATCGCTACCGTGCACCGGGATATCCTGGGTATAGTCGCCGTCGGCCAGGCGCGACACCACGACCATCGCCTCATTCATGCCCTCCACCGTGGTCCAGATCACCACACTCAGGGAGCCAAGACCGATCAGCATCGCACCGGCCACCAGCAGCAGCATCCGGTCGCGCGTGCCGCGCAACTCTTCAAGCCGCTGCTGCAGTCGCTGCTGCGCCGCCTGTTGCATGGCGTCATGCAGGCCGCCGATGGCGGCGCTCAGCTGCGCGAAGTTCCTGACGATGTCGTCGGGCGAATCGCCGCCAGCGCCACCGCTGACGACTTGATGCACATATCTGTCGATGGACTCAAAGCTGTTCTTCACCTGCGACAGCGATTGCTCGGCGCCGGCGCGCAGCGCGCCGAAGGCCGCACTGTCCTCGGCTGCCCGGTGAATGTCGGCGTCGATCTCATCGAGCGCGCTCTGGGCCAATACCTCGGTACGCGTGATCTGCTGCATATCGGCCAGGGTCGGCTTGCCCGCAGCGCCGACAGCGGCGGCGCGCGAGCGCATCTCGGTGAGGTAGCTCTCGTAATTCGGGATGCGAATGACCGCAGTATCGATGATCAACGATCCGATCGCATCGCCGTCGAGCGCCAGCCCGGATGTGTTGGCAATGTAATCCCGGTATTCGAGGATTCTTTGTCGCAACTGACTGTGCAGGCGGATGATCTCGGCCGCCGATGCAGACCTGGCGGTCGCGAGCGCACTCCAGGCATATTTCACCTCGCTCCAGTGGCGAGCGTCGTCGCCGGGCGGGGCGCCATAGTCACTGTCGTTGGCATCCTGCTGGGTCACCGCGCGCGTTACCTCCGCAGTTGCCGCCTGCAGCTTGTCGGCCACCGTCTCGCCGGAAGATGCCGCCGTGCTCCACACCTCATGCATGCCAAGCGGCAACAGCATCGCCGCGAGGCTTCGGTAGCGCTGCAAGCCCGACAGTTCGCGCGCGCTGATATCGATGCTCTTCTGCTTCTCCGACAGGAACAGCAGCGTCAGGACGATCACCGGCACCATGGCCGCAATCGCAATGACCACCAGCTTGGTGGAGAAATTCAGATTGCGGATCCAACGCGTCATGGATGCCTCTCTAACCGGTAATCAGGCGCGTCGGGCATGAGAACTACGTCACGTTGCTGCGTTGCGCGCATCAGGTACACCACAATCCGTGCGATGACAGACCATGTTTTCGGCCGCGCGGCGCAAAACTTGATGCTGCGGCCATGGGGCTTTTCAGCTGCCCGCGGCGCGCCTATCGCCTACGGCATCGCCGATCGCTGCCAGATCGGCGGCGATCTGCTCGATCGGCAGAATGCGCTGCACCGCGCCGAGAGCGACCGCCGCGCCGGGCATGCCCCAGACCACGCTGCTGCGTTCATCCTGGGCAAACGTGAGCGCGCCGCGATCGCGCATGCGCCGCAAGCCCTTGGCGCCATCGCTGCCCATGCCGGTGAGAATTACCCCGATGCCGTTCTGCCCGACCTGCTCCGCCATCGAGCCGAACAGCAGGTCGACGCTCGGGCGGTGGCGGTTCACCGGCGCATCGCAGCTCAGGCAGCAGCGATAGCGCGCACCATCGCGCGCGACTAGCAGATGCCGGTCGCCGGGCGCGATATAGGCATGGCCCGGCAGGATCAGCGCCCCATCCTCGGCCTCCTGTACGCACAGCTGCGTACCGGCGTCCAGTCGCGCGGCGAACGGCGCACTGAACGCGCTGGGGAGGTGCTGGGTAATCACGATGCCGGGCGCGTCCGGCGGCAGGCGCTCCAGCACGCGGCGGATGGCCTCGGTGCCGCCGGTCGAGGCGCCGATGGCAATGATCTGGTCGCTGGTACGATACGGCAGTTCGTACCGGGGCTGATGCGCGCTG
>Ga0181537_10001450_pt1 | contig 21882 bp, 18 predicted proteins | sample PEATcosm2014_Bin_39_FD_119765 | JGI IMG/M metagenome (GOLD analysis project Ga0181537, IMG submission 119765) | Peatland microbial communities from MTU Mesocosm Facility, Houghton, MI, USA - PEATcosm2014_Bin23_10_metaG | ecosystem: Environmental > Terrestrial > Soil > Wetlands > Peat | place... | reverse complement strand
CAGTCCGCGGCCGCCGATTCTCCGGTCCGCGCAGTCAGCGGGCCGTAGGTTTCGGGACGGCGGTCCCGGAAGAACTGCCAGACTTTTCTCACTTCCTGGATCATGTCAAGATCCAAATCGGCGGCGAGCACTTCGTCTTTATCACGGCTGGCCTGGGCAAAAATCTTACCGCGCGGATTGCAGAAATAGCTTTTGCCGTAGAACTCGCCGATGTTCCACGGTTTTTCCGTTCCCACCCGATTGATCGCGCCCACGAAATAGCCATTGGCGGCGGCATGCGCTGGTTGTTCCAATTCCCACAAATACTCCGACAGCCCCGCCACCGTGGCCGATGGATTGAAAACAATCTCTGCTCCATTCAACCCCAGCACGCGCGCTCCCTCCGGAAAATGACGGTCGTAACAGATGTAAACGCCCACGCGTGCGTACTTCGTGTTGAAAACGGGATACCCCATATCTCCCGGCGTGAAATAGAACTTCTCCCAGAATCCGGGGTGCACGTGTGGGATGTGATGTTTGCGATACTTGCCTAGATAACGGCCATCGGCATCGATCACCGCCGCGGTGTTGAAATATAAACCGGGCATCTGCTCTTCGTAGACGGGTACCACGATCACCATGCGGTGCTTCGCTGCAATCTTCTGCATCAGCTTGGTAGTGGGCCCTTCCGGCACTCGTTCGGTAAGTTCATACCAGCGAATATCCTGCTCCGCACAGAAATAAGGACCATAAAACAGTTCCTGCAGGCACAGCACTTGCACTTTTTTCTGCGCCGCCTCGCTAATCAACTTGCGATGCTTGTCGATCATCGCCTTTTTAATTTCGGGCAGCGAGTGGTTGCTGCCCAGAACATTATGAGCTTGAATCAGGCCGCAGCGCACGATCCGAGACATGGGAGTTACCTCCGAAAGAGGCCAATATAGCAGAGTCGGGCGCTGGTTCCCGTATGAAATCAGGGCGAGCCGCGCGGCCAGCGAAGCCGTCTACAAATCTGCAATCGCGCGGTGCAGACTCCGCACACTCTCTTCCAGCACGCGGAACCGAACGTATTCGCCACCCTTCGCCGCTCCCATGCTCACTTGCGGATTCTGGTGGCGCATAGGGCTGGGGACAGAGCTGCGAAGCCCCACGTGAATCTCCCGCACGCCGGTCTCTTGGATGAGGCCAGCCGCGTTCTGCTCGTTGACGCCGCTGCCAGCCATGATGATGACCTTTTCACCGGCCGCCGCCACCAAGCGAGCAATCACGTCGCGTCCGAGCACTGAGGCCTGTTGACCGCCCGACGTCAGGATTCGGTCTGCTCCGGCGGCGCAAACATCTTCGAGCGCGCGAAATAAATCCGCCGACATGTCAAACGCCCGGTGGAACGTCGCGCTCATTGGCCCCGCCAATTCAACCAACTGACGTGTGCGCCCCATCTCCACATGCCCCTCCAGATTCAAAATCCCGAAGACGATTCCGTCCGCGCCCAGCTGTTTCGCGTTGACAACATCACGCCGCATGACTTCGAACTCTTCCTCGTCATAACAGAAGTCTCCGCCGCGCGGCCGGATCATGACGTGCAGACCAATTTCAACTTTTTTCCGCACGAGCTCAATAAGGCCAGTACTGGGCGTTACGCCGCCCTCAAGCAGGTCGCTGCATAGCTCGATGCGCCCGGCCCCGCCGCGCTCTGCGGCACAAGCGGAGGCAACCGAATCAACGCAGACTTCTATGAGAACCTTCTTCATTGATCGACGCCCATCGATTGACGCTCATGGATGAATGAAACTGGTTTCGCACCAATGGATTAGCGGCGAGGCTCCGTTCCCGCTCATTTCACAAAGTGCAGCCCATGAGGTACGAAGGACTGGAACACATAGGCGTACAACAAAACGATGATCCCAACGATCGCCCCGAGCGCCACCGAGTGCCATGCCACGAAGCGGAAAATAATGCCCTCATTGCCGACTTGTTCGGTGGCCGCAGTCGCAATCATAATGGACTGAGCATCCACCATTTTTCCCATCACTCCACCGGCGCTGTTAGCCGCGCACATCAGAACCGGGTCGATCCCGAGTTGCTGGGAGGTAATGCGCTGCAAGCTTCCAAAGAGCGCGTTCGACGAAGTGTCGCTTCCCGTGAGCGCCACTCCCAGCCATCCCAGAAACGTCCCGAAGAAAGGATACAACCATCCTGTGCGCGTAAACGCCAGACCCAGCACGGCGTCCAGACCCGAATAGCGGGTGACATAGCCCAACCCCAGCATGAATGAGATCGCAACCATGGCCAGCCGCATCCGCACCAGAGTCTTGCCAAAGATTTTCAGCAACTGCATCGGACCCAAACCGAGCAAAAGCCCGGACGCGACGGCTGCGAGAAAACAACCCGTCCCGGTTGCGGAGAGCCAGTTGAAATCGTAGCGTGCCGGTTCAGGCGTGGGTTTCGTCACGACCGGCGCGGCGCGATAAACGGCGTTGTGCAGGTAAGGAACGTCCCACCCGGGCGCGCCCGACCTGACCTTGCCATCCGGAAGCATCACCCGAAACGCCGGCGTGGTGGCCTGATTCATCGCCAGCTTGATCGAGGGCAATCCCCAGAGCAAAACAAATAGCGACAGAACGGCAAAAGGCATCCACGCTTTCAGAACTTGTCCGGCGCTATAGCTGCGCGCTTTGACGTATCCATCGAATTTCTCGGCGGCCCATTCGCCGCCCATCTGGTCGCTGGTTTTTCCCGTCGGTGGAGCAAGCACCGCTGCCTTGTCGTCGTAATCAAAGCGCCAGATTCGTTTCGGCTTCCAGAAGCGGAGAAACGTAACCATTGCGACAATCGATATCACACCTCCCATAATGTCGACCAGATTGCTGTCCATGTAGTTCGACCAGAAGAATTGCGTGAGAGAAAATGAGAAGCCAACCACCAGAATGGGAGGAAGAACCTCGAAAGTTTCCTTCCACCCAACCATGGTGCGCACCAGCCAAAAAGGAACGATCACCGCAGTGAACGGGAGGATGCGCCCGATCATGGCACTGAGATCAGATTCCGGCAGCGCGGTTACGGCCGCTAGCGCGTGCACGGGAGTACCGATCGCACCCCATGCAACCGGAGCGGTGTTGGCGATCAGGTTCAGCGCGGCGGCGTGAAAGGGTTTGAAGCCGAGTCCGATCATGAACGCGCCGGCGATCGCGACAGGCGCGCCAAAACCTGCCGCACCTTCAATGAACGCCCCAAAGCAAAATGCTACCAGCAGAACTTGCAGCCGGCGGTCTGGCGTAATTCCCGCGATCGACTCTTTCATAATCTCGAACTGCCCGGTCTCCACGGAAATGTCGTAGAGATAAACAGCAGCGAGAACGATCCAGGCAATCTTCAGCAGACCGAATGCAACGCCGTAGCCGAAACTGATTGCCGCCAGCGTCAGCGGCATCTTGAAGAATGCGATAGCAACCGTCATCGCGGTCAGAGCTGCAGCCATCGCGCACCAGTGAGGCTTCACTCTGAATCCAGCCAGCAGGCTGAACAGCACGACGATCGGCAGGGTGGCGATCAGCGTGGAAAGCCACCAATGTCCGACGGGATCGTAGATCTGTGTCCACTGCATGACAGTCTCCTCGCGGACGGAGTCTGAAGCACCGGCAGCTACAACTGTGCGACGTCAAACCTTGCGGATGCGCGTAACAAATGCTCGAAGCTGGTTCCTGACGCCAGAATCAGCTTTCCCAACTTTTCGGAAAATTTACATAAGAGCCGTCGAGCGCCGAGATCGATGGGCAACCGAGCAGCTTGAGCGTCCGATCCAGATCGGTGCGCAGAATCTCGATGGCGCGGTTCACCCCAGCTTCACCCGCAGCAGCCAGACCGTAAGCGTAAGCGCGCCCGCACAACACGGCATTGGCGCCGAGGCAGATGGCTTTGACGATGTCGGTACCCCGGCGAATGCCGCCATCCATCCATACTTCGATTTGACCGTTGACCGCCGTGACCACTTCCGGAAGCGCCCGCAGAGAAGCCGGAACGCAATCCAACTGGCGGGCGCCATGATTCGACACCGAAATTGCCGCAGCGCCTTCGTCAATCGCACGACGCGCATCGTCCCCGGTCAGCACGCCTTTAACTACGATCGGCCCCGGCCACTGTTCGCGAATCCAGCGCAGGTCGGCCCAAGTCACGGTCGACTCAGCCAGTGCCGCGCTGACATCGACGAGCGGCAATGGACCTTTGCCGGGAACGATTACATTCTGAAGCACGGGCATGCCGCCATCCAGCAGATAGCGCGTTAGCCATCCCGGACGCGAAAGTATTTGCGGAAGATAAGGGATTTTCTCCAGCGGGCCGCCGCTGAGCAGTTCCTTCATCCCGTTGCGAAAGTCACGTTCGCGGTTTCCAGCCACCGGCGTGTCGATTGTGACCACCAGTGCCGAAAACCCGGCAGCACGCGCTCTTGCGATCCCAGCTTCCGCCGCGGCGCGTCCTCCCATGAGATAAAGCTGGTAAAAGACCGGACCAGAAGATCCCGCCTTCACGTCCTCCAGCTTGTGCCCGGAGATGGTCGAGAGAATATAAGCGGTTCCCGCATTGCCCGCAGCTCGGGCGGCAGTCACTTCTCCGCCCGGATGCATTAGGCGACTGTACCCGACCGGAGCCAGCAGGAACGGCAGAGAAAGATCGAAACCGAGCACGCGCGTATGCAAGTCGCAGGCCGGAACGGCAACCGCATGGCGCGGACGAAACGTCACATCTTCAAACACCCGGCAATTCTCACGCAGCGTGACTTCGCCTTCCGCGCCACCGTCGAGATAATCGAAAACCGATTTCGGCAGCTGCCGGTAGGCAATGGGCCGGAAGTCCGCGATACAAACTACGCGCGGCGAGGCCACGCGGCGCTGGGCGCTGGTCATTGGGCTTTTCCCTGGCGGAACATGTTGATCAGAACGCGCAGGCCATCCCCTGATCAACTCGTTACGGGTAGCTGCACGACAGGCCAGCACTATAGCCCGCAAACGAAATCGGCGTCAATGTGGCGCGATTGGAGCATTGGAGCGGGGACTTTCAGAAAGTGTGTAGGGGGGAAGCCGCCCTCGAGAGCCTGTCCTGAGCGAAGCCGAAGGGTCCAGCCGAGCGAAGCTCAAATGGCTTTCCTGGCCACGGCCCAGTCGCGGACGACCGTTCCAATTAAGGCTTAGCTTTTGGAAATCGGCTGTCGAGTTCGAGATTCAGCAACAACACGTTGACGCGCGCCTCGCCAAGAAACCCAAACTGGCGCCCCTGCGTATATTTGGCGACCAAGCTTCGTAGATCGTCTTCGCTAACGCCGCGTGCCTTAGCCACGCGAGCTACTTGAAACGCCGCTGCCGCCGGAGTGATGTCGGGATCAAGCCCCGAAGCGGAACTGGTCACGAGATCGATCGGAACCGGAGTGTTCGGATTTTCCGACTGCAGAGCAGCAACGTCGGTCTTCACACGGTCGGTCAACTGATGATTGGTGGGTCCGAGTTGCGTTCCGTTGGAATTGTCAGCCTGGTAGCCGTAGCCCGCGGCGGACGGGCGCGAATGAAAGTAAGTGGGGCCAGAAAAGGCCTGCCCGATGATCCTCGACCCCACCATTTTTCCATTAGCCTCAATCAGTTGGCCGTTCGCTTTCTGCGGAAACAAAAGTTGCGCCAGCCCCGTGACTACGAGCGGATAAACAATCCCCAGCAGAACCGTGGTGGCCAGCGTCATCAAGATTGCGGTAATGAGATTTTTTTTCATGCGACCCTCTTTACGCCAGCCCAACTCGGGTGATCATCATATCGATGAGCTTGATTCCAATGAATGGGATGATTACTCCGCCCACGCCATAAATCCAAAGATTGCGCCGCAACAGCGCCGCCGCGCCCATGGGCCGGTATTTTACGCCGCGCAACGCCAGTGGGATCAACGCAACGATGATGAGCGCGTTGAAAATCACGGCCGAAAGCACCGCCGATTCCGGCGTCCTGAGGTGCATGATATTGAGCGCGTTCAACACAGGAAAAGTCCCCGCAAACATGGCCGGGATGATGGCGAAGTATTTGGCTACATCGTTCGCGATCGAAAACGTGGTCAGTGATCCGCGTGTCATCAGCAACTGTTTGCCAATCTGCACGATTTCGATGAGCTTGGTCGGATTCGAATCGAGATCCACCATGTTGCCAGCCTCTTTCGCCGCCTGCGTTCCTGTATTCATTGCCACTCCGACATCGGCCTGGGCCAGAGCCGGCGCGTCATTGGTACCATCGCCAGTCATCGCGACCAGCTTACCCTCGGCCTGCTCACGCCGGATCAGGTCCATCTTGTCCTTCGGCGTAGCCTGCGCCAGAAAATCATCTACCCCGGCTTCCCGCGCGATCGCGGCAGCGGTCAGGGGATTGTCGCCCGTGATCATCACGGTGCGGATTCCCATTGCCCGCAGGTGGTTGAAGCGTTCCGTCATTCCTCCTTTGACCACGTCCTTGAGTTCGATCACGCCCAGTGCGCCGCGAGTTTTTTCCGCGACCACGAGCGGCGTGCCACCCGAGCGCGCAATCTGCTCCACGGCAGCTTTTACTTCCGCCGGCATTTGCCCACCGTTCTGAGAAATATAAGTTTGAATGGATTCAGCAGCCCCCTTGCGGATTTCGAATCCGTTCAAGTCCACGCCCGACATCCGGGTCTGCGCCGTAAACGGAACGAAGTGCGCATCGTGTGCGCTTAGTTCCCTGCCCCGCAGCCCGTATTTCTCCTTCGCCAGCACCACAATGGACCGGCCCTCGGGAGTTTCATCGGCCAACGATGAAAGTTGCGCGGCGTCGGCAAGTTCTTTCTCGCTCACGCCCGGCGCGGGAATGAATTGCGAAGCCTGCCGATTGCCAAGTGTGATCGTGCCGGTCTTGTCGAGCAACAGCGTGTTCACATCTCCCGCCGCTTCCACCGCCCGCCCTGACATCGCCAGCACGTTGTGCTGCACCAGACGATCCATCCCGGCAATGCCGATTGCGGAGAGCAGCCCGCCGATCGTTGTCGGAATCAGGCACACCAGCAAAGACACCAACACAAACACCGTCTGGGGCGAACCGGAATAGATTGCAAACGGTTGCAACGTGACCACCGCAAGCAGGAAGATGATCGTCAATCCAGCCAGAAGAATGTTGAGCGCGATCTCGTTCGGCGTTTTCTGCCGTTCCGCGCCTTCGACCAGCGCGATCATACGGTCCAGAAACGTTTCGCCCGGATTCGCCGTAATCCTGCACTGGATCTGGTCGGAGAGCACGCGGGTGCCGCCCGTAACGGCCGAGCGATCTCCACCCGCCTCGCGGATCACGGGAGCCGACTCCCCGGTAATCGCCGACTCATCTACCGACGCAACTCCCTCCACGATTTCGCCATCGGAAGGAATGAGCTCACCGGCAGAAACCAGCACCAGATCCCCCAGTCGCAACTTTGAGCTAGGGATTTTCTCGGTCTGGTTCTTTCCCAAAATTCGGTTGGCGACAGTTTCAGACCGTGCCTTGCGCAGCGTATCCGCTTGCGCTTTGCCGCGGCCCTCAGCCATGGCCTCGGCAAAATTGGCAAACAGCACCGTGAACCACAGCCACAAAGTGATTTGCAGGTTGAACTTGAAGTCTGTGCCGCCCTTGAACAGCAGCACGGTAGTGATTACGCTGCCAATCTCCACGACGAACATGACGGGATTGCCCATCATCTTCTGCGGATTCAGCTTTACGAGCGCATCCACAATCGCCCGCCGGACGATCTTCCATTCCCAAACAGCTCTGCTTTTCGTCGCCATAGAATCAGAACACCTTCCCAGCGCCCATGAGCAGGTGCTCCAGAATCGGGCCAAGACTCAGTGCTGGGAAAAACGTCAGCGCGCCCACGATGATGATGACGCCGATCAGCAGCACTGTAAAAAGTGGCGTCGTCACCGGAAAAGTTCCTACCGAAGGCGGCACGTATTTCTTGCGCGCCAGATTGCCCGCGATCCCCAACATCGGGATGATCATCAGGAAGCGCCCCGCCAGCATGGTGATTCCGATGGTCGTGTTGTACCAGAGCGTATTCGCGCTCAGGCCGCCGAAGGCCGAGCCGTTGTTGCCGGCTCCTGATACAAACGCGTACAAAATTTCAGTCAGTCCATGCGGCCCGGGATTTGCAATAGCCGACGTTCCAAATCCTTTGACGGTCGAAATCGCTGCAAACACCAGGATCACCAAAGGAAATATCAACGCCACCAGCATCGCCATCTTTACGTCATACGCTTCGATTTTCTTGCCCAGATATTCTGGCGTGCGCCCCACCATCAATCCGGCGATGAAGACCGCGAGCACTACATAAATCAGCATGCCGTAGAGTCCTGCGCCCACTCCGCCAAATATCACTTCGCTCAGCATGATGTTGACGAGAGGAACCATGCCGCCGAGCGGAGTGAAAGAATCATGCCAGCCGTTGATGGCGCCACAGCTGGCGTCGGTGGTCGCGGTCGCAAACAGGGCCGAATTCGCAATGCCAAATCGGACTTCTTTCCCCTCCATATTTCCACCGGGCTGAAGTGCAGTCACATGCTGATCGGCGCCCGCCAACAAAGGATTGCCCCGAGCCTCGGCCCAGTAGGCCACCGTCACTCCCACCAAAAACAAGATAGCCATGGCGGACCACACCGCCCAGCCGTGAGCCTGCGAACCCGTCATGCGGCCGAGTGTGTAAGTGAGTCCCGCGGAGACCGCGAAAATCGAGAACAGTTCAATCAGGTTCGTGAAGGGAGTTGGATTTTCAAACGGATGCGCGCTGTTGGCGTTAAAAAATCCGCCGCCGTTCGTACCCCATTCTTTAATAATTTCCTGCGATGCCACTGGACCCTGGGCGATGGTCTGCTTCGTCACCGTGTCCATTACCGGTTTTCCGTCCGGTCCGGTGACCGGCTTCCCATCCGCGCCAACCTTTTGAATCTGCTGCGACTCGACCAGAGTCGCTGTGTCGTAAGGCCTGAGATTCTGCACTACTCCTTGCGACACCAGCAGCAGCGCTCCCACTACACAAAACGGCAACAGCACCCAAAGACAGCTGCGAACCATGTCGACCCAGAAATTTCCGATGGTCTCCATCTGTCGGCGCGCGATGCCGCGAATGAATGCGATCGCCAGAGCAATGCCCGTGGCCGCGGAGATGAAGTTGTGATAAGCCAGCCCTGCCATCTGGGTGAAATAGCTCATCGCCTGCTCGCCGGCGTACTCCTGCCAGTTCGTGTTCGTCGTGAAGGACGCAGCTGTGTTGAACGCAAGATGAGTCGGCGTCACCGCCCCGAACTTCTGCGGATTGAGCGGCAAAAATCCCTGCACGCGCTCGATGAAATACAAAACCAGCATCGAGACCGCGCTGAACAGCAGCATCGATATCGCATACTCCGTCCATCGCATCTCATGCGTTTCGTCGACACCCGTCACCCGGTAGAGCAGGCGCTCGACCGGACGCATCACCGGATCCAGAAACGTCCGCTCGCGGCTGAACACCCGCGACATGAACACGCCCATGGGCTTGGTCACGGCCAGGATCAAGCCGAGAAAAACCAGAATTTGAAACCACCCGTTCGCTGTCATTTCAACGATTTTCCTGTCAGAACTTTTCCGGACGAAGCAGCGCGTAAATCAGGTACACCATGGTCAGCCCGCTCACGATTAACATAATCACGGATTCCGCGCTCATAATCGCTCCCTCACTTCACTCGATCACAGAAGTGCACATACCCAATCGACAGCGCAAAAAACGCTATCGTTACCGCAATCCATAAAAGATCTTCCATCACAACTCTCCTCGATCCCGTTCACGTCCAATTATGCGGTACCTATAATTGCACACGAACCCCTGTAAAGCCGCTATAAAGAGTGCATAAAAAAGTTGTAAAGATTCTTTCTCCGGATTGTCGTGAGCAGAATCTAGCAACCCCATTCCGCTTCGCCGGCCGGGGCGAAATACTTGCTCGAGGCTCCATGGTCGCTGTCTGTATGCCCGGCGTGGCTCGAGTCCAGTTCCAACAGCGTCAGGCGCGCAGCTGCGACCATGCGACTTTTTTCCTGCTGCGGCACTTCTTGCCAGGTCGCGTGGATGGGTTTCCCGGCACATCCGAAGTCTGGCCCCAGCGCCTGATGATAGTGGTGGAAAAGCTCTGCCAACTGTTCAGCGGATACATCTTGAAATGACATGGCCTTTAAAACCCCTTTTCTCTGTTTAACTCGCGTTCATCTGATCTGCTTACTTATTACTTAATTTCTGTTTACTAGCGTGGCTTCATCGCGACTGTTGCCGTCACGCAGCGCGCCGAGACATCATGTGCTCGCTCATCGTCTCCCCAACCGAACCCTCATGAGTTTGCGGTTCCAGGCGCACGAGATAGCAATCCCGCGTGAAGCGACACTCCTTGCACAGGGCGATGAGAAACCGCAGGTAAAACAAAACTCCGATTCCACAAACCGATGTCAGGACGAACCACATGCCTATACACCTCGTGGCCACTCGACCGCTCGGCCCCCACAGGCGGCGCCATATCACCAACCACCTTACCCATTGGATACGAGGCGCCGTAAAGCGCAAGTAAAAGGTTCATAAAGAAATCGTAAACTCGAGGGCATCCAATATGGCCTATCTCCGCAACAGCACATTGCCGTGGATTCGCAGACTGCTGCGGTCAGGAAGGCGCAGTCAGGAAGGTGGGGAAGAACCTGCGCAGAGAGCGCGCGAAATGCCGGGACGGCGTCGACTTACTCCCCAGGCTCAAATCGGTATCCCACCCAGGGCTCGGTGAGAATGTAGCGCGGCGCTGCCTCGTCTGGTTCGAGTTTCTTGCGCAAGTGGCCAACAAAAACGCGTAGGTATTCCGGCTGTTCCACGCTGTTTCCGCCCCACACCGCCGCGAGCAAGTTGCGATGGGTCAAAACCTTGCCCGCATGTCTCGCCAGGTAGGTCAGCAGATCAAATTCCTTGGGCGTGAGGTGCACTTCCCGGTCTCGAACCCGAACCGAGCGCGTCGCGATGTCGATCCGAAAGTCTCCCGCCTCAATCAACGGTGATTCCGGCTCCTCGGGCGCTGCAGCACGGCGGAGCGCTGCCCGGACTCGCGCCAGAAGTTCATGAACGCCGAATGGCTTAGTGACGTAGTCGTCGGCGCCCGCATCCAGCGCCTCTACCTTGATGCGCTCTTCCCCCTTCACCGAAAGCACGATGATCGGAATGCGCGACCTGGCTCGAATCTGCCGGCAAAGTTCCAGCCCACCCAGGTTCGGCATGCGGAGATCCGTAATCACCAGATCGGGAGTCCAGTCTTTCAGAATCAGCAGCGCCTCGTCCCCATCCGATGCCGTGCGCACTCCGTAGCCCTGGCTGGAGAGTGTGGTTTTCAGAACCCGCGTGATCTGCGGCTCGTCGTCCACCACCAAAATATTGCCTTTGCCCGCCGGCGCGTTCATCGCGGTCCTCACTTCACTTCCTGCGTCACAATGTGGACGTCCACCGGGGGCGCATCCCTCAGAAACTTGTGAATCACGGAAAGATATAGATAGCGTCGCCATCCCGTCTGCGCCGACCTGCCAAACACCACCTGCGTAATGTGCTTCTCGCGCACCACCTTGGCCACTTCCTCGGCGACTTTCTTGCCCTTAGTCCGCACCACCTGTGCACCTAGGTTCTCCGCAAACTGTATATTCTGAGCCAACGAGCGCTGGTCCTGCGGGTCGTCATCGGTACCGATATCGACATAGATCACGAAAAGATCCGCATCGATGCGCTGTGACATGCGAGCCGCTCGCGCAATCAGATACTGCGCTGCCGGACTCGAACTGATCCCGACTCCAATCCGTTCGCGAACACCAACGTTGCGACCGGCGCCTTCCTTCTCCAAATAAGTCTCGAGGCTCCGGTCCACCGCGCGAGTAACCTGCTGCAACGCCAGTTCTCGCAGCGCAATCAGGTTGCCGGGCCGGAAGAAGTTGTCCAGAGCTCGATCCGCGCGATCGAGCGGATAGATATCGCCGCGCCTCATGCGCGTCTGCAAGGCTTCTGGAGTCAAATCAGCCAGAACAATTTCCGTCACCCGTTGCAACACCCAGTCGGGAACCGTTTCCCGCACCCGCACGCCGGTAATGCTCTGCACTGTGGGCATCAGACTCTCGATGTGCTGTACGTTCATGGTCGAGAGCACGTCGATCTTGGCGTCGAGCAAGTCCATCACATCTTCGTAACGCTTGTTGTGTTTGCTCCCCTCAATATTTGTGTGGGCCAACTCGTCCACCAGCACCACAGCGGGCTTCCGGGCAATGATGCCATCCACGTCCATCTCTTCGAACTGCGTGCCCTTGTATTCAATATTCCGTCGGGGCACGGTTTCCAGTTTCGCCGCCAGTTCGATGACGCCCTTTCGCCCGTGAGTTTCGATGATTCCGATCACCACGTCCTCGCTTCGGCTGGCGCGGCGGATCCCCTCGCTCAACATGTTGTAGGTCTTGCCCACGCCGGGCGCATATCCCAGGAAAAGCTTGAATATGCCGCGTTCTTTCTTCGCGACCGCTTCTTCCAACCACTGTTCCGGCGTCTTGGGCATCAGAAATATTTCCTTGTGACGAACTGATTCACGAATCAGCTAGAATCGGCTGACTGTGAAACGACCGACACTCTATCAGATATTACGCTTCATAGCTTCCGCGGTAATCGTGTCGGTGGTCATCCTCGTTTACTCCAAATGGCTGCACGTGAATCCCACCACAGTGGGCTTCACTTTCTTGCTCGTCGTTCTCGTCGTCTCCGCGGTTTGGGGTCTTCGCTATGCCATCTTCGCCGCTATCCTGGCGACCGCCGGCTACAACTATTTTTTTCTGCCGCCTCTGTACAAGTTTACGATCGCCGATCCGCAGAACTGGGTGGCGCTCTTCGCTTTTCTGTTTACAGCCATGGTAGCCAGTGAGCTTTCGGAAAGGGCCCGCCGCGAGGCCGGGGAATCGAACCAACGGCGCAGCGAGGTTGAGCGTCTTTACGCCTTCAGCCAGCAGTTACTGGTCAGCGACAACGTGTTTGGCCTTCTCAACACCATTCCCAAATACATTGTCGGCTGCTTTGGCGTCACGGGCGCGGCCATGTTGGTGGAAGCAAAACAGGAAACTTATTTCTTCGATCCTTCCAGCCAAAGTCTTTTTCCCGTCGAACAATTGAAGGCCATCAGCAGCCGCGGCGAGCCCGTGCTCGACCGCGAGCACCGCATCTGTTACATGCCCCTGAGAATGGGCGTGCGTTCCGTGGGAGCCATTGGCCTCTCTGGTTGCGATCTATCGCGCGAAACCCTGGAAGCCATCGGCAGTCTGGCGGCCATCGCGATTGAACGCGCAAACACCGTGGAAACCCTCACCCGCACCGAAGCCGCGCGCGAAAGTGACCGCTTGCGCTCCATCCTGCTGGACTCGGTGACCCACGAATTCCGAACTCCACTCACCTCCATCAAAGCCTCCGCCGAAACGCTGCTCGCCGATTTGCAGACCGACAAATCGCAACTGGACAAGCCACGCCTAGATAAAACGCAACGCGCCGACCTGCTCGCCGTAATCAACGAAGAGAGCGACCGACTCGACCGGCTGGTCGGAGAAGCCGCCGAAGTCGCGCAGCTCGATTCCCACCAGCTCGAATTCCATTTTGAGCAGCATTCCATTCGCGACGCCATCGACATGGCCTTGCAGCAATCGCGAACCGCCCTGCAACGGCACACGGTCGACGTCAAAATTCCCGACAACCTGCCGCCAATAAGAATGGACGTCGAACGCATTTCCGAAGTGCTGGTTCATCTCCTGGAAAATGCCAGCAAATATTCTTCGCCCGGCACAGCAATCCATGTCGTAGCCGAACTTCGGCTCGGCGGCGAAGTGGTAACCAGCGTCGCCGACCACGGGCCGGGGATCGACGACATCGAGCAGGACATGATCTTTGAAAAGTTTTATCGCGGCCGCAGACTGCGCACCAGCATCCAGGGCACCGGTATGGGACTGGCCATCGCCAAGGCCATCATCGAACTGCACGGCGGAACCATCGGAGTGCGCAGCCAGGTAGGGCGAGGATCGGTCTTTTTTTTCACCCTGCACGCTGACTGATTTTGCGCAGATCGACGCAGCAGATGTTTACAGTCAGAACCGCTCCGGCACCTCTTTACTGAGCGGCGGAAGTTGACGCTGGAATAGAATACGTTTCGGGGGTTGGAACTGCGGGCAAATGCATGAACAATACGGAGGCATGGAAAACCTGGGAAGGCCGCACCGTCGACGGCAAATTTCCGCTTCGCCGCTGGCTGGGCGGTTCCGATCACAGCGCTGTATTTCTCACCGACCTTGGCGGATCACAAAAAGCCGTCATCAAACTGATCGCCGCCAGCCTTAATGCCGACCGCCAGCTTTCCCGCTGGGCCGTCGCCGCAAAACTATCTCACCCGCACCTGATTCGCCTGTTCGAGATGGGACGCTGCCGCTTCGACGGCACGCCGCTTTTGTATCTGGTCATGGAACAGGCCGAGGAAGATCTCTCGCAGATTATTCCGCAGCGACCTCTGACGCCCGCTGAGGTTGGAGACATGCTTCCTCCCGTGCTCGATACGCTCTCCTACCTTCACAACAAGGGCCTCGTACACAGCCGCATCCGGCCTTCGAACATTCTGGCGGTCGCTGATCAGTTGAAACTTTCCACGGACGGCATTTCTTCGCGGGGCCCTTCGGATGAGAAGCCCACATCTCTGACCATCTACGACGCACCCGAAGTCGCCAGCGGCGAGATATTTCCCGCCATCGATGTGTGGTCCCTCGGCGTCACACTGGTGGTGGCGCTCACTCAGCAACCCCCCGCGATCCGCGCCAGAGACAAGGGTCAAGTCAAAGAGCAAGCGGAACAACAAGATCCCATCGTCCCGGAGACCATTCCAGAACCGTTCCACAGCATCGCGCGCGCGTCTCTGCATCGCCAGGTTAAACAACGCTGCACGATTGCCGACATAAAAGCCTGGCGCCCGCCACATCAGCCGTCGCCGACGCCTGTCGTCGCGCCTGCGTCACCCGCACAGTTGAACCAGTTTCGCTGGCGTATCGCGGTCCCGGTCGCGCTGGCGTTGGTTGCGATCATGGTCATCGTTGGCCAGAAACTTCTGGCCCCGCGCGAAACGTCCCCCGCCGCGCAGCCCGCGACTCAGTCCAAACCGTCGACGCCTCCGCGGGTTGCGCCCGCGGACGTTCCGCCCCCTGCTACTGCCAGCGCGCCGCCGGTTAGCCGCCCGAAGCCGAGTTCTGTATCTCCAGGCCCGGAATCTTCAAGCGACGTGATCCACCAGGTCATCCCCGACGTGCCGCGGAACGCGAGCAACACGATTACGGGAAAAATCAAAGTCAAAGTACGCGTCGAGGTGGATGCCTCCGGAAAAGTTGCGAATGCAACCCTGACTAGCCCCGGACCAAGCAAGTATTTTGCAAATCTGGCGCTGAAGGCGTCACAAAAATGGGAGTTTGCCCCACCTCAGTCGAACCGTCAACCAACTCCAACCACGTGGACTCTGCTCTTCGAGTTTTCCAGAACCTCGACAAAGGCGTTCCCATCGCGCGAACAGCGCTAGACTGCAGCCCTAGCATCTAGAAACAACGCCGTGCGACCGCCTCGATCTCTACTTTATTCCCAGCTTCCACGCAATCTGCCGCAGCATGCCCAGCCACACCGTGGCCTCGCCAGGTTGCAGATTCATCCGCCGAACCAGACGCCGTGCTTTTTCTTCCATCACCACTTCCGTCCCCGGCTTGACATAGCCGCTGACGCGTAACGCGTCGAGCAGAATCGACGTGATCCTCTCGACTTCTCCAGCCGAAGCTCGCGGCATTTCTTCCGCCGGCCGCTCGCCCTTCACGTTGCGCGCGATCTCGTAAAGACACACCGCCACCGCCTGCCCTAGATTCATCGATATGTGGTCCTGTAGCGTCGGCACATGCAACAGCCAGTGGCAGTGAGTGAAGTCCGCGGTAGAGAGGCCAACTTTTTCCGACCCGAAAAGCAGCGCAACCCGTCCTGACGAAAGCTCCTCCCGAATCAATCTGCCGCCATCTTCGTCCAGCCTCCGCAACGGATTCTGCAATACCCTGCGGTGAACGGCCGTCGTTCCCACGATCAACCCGCAGTCGGCGATCGCTTCACCCACATTCGAATATTCTTCCGCGTTCGAAAGCAAATCCACCGCTCCCACCGCAGAACGTGCGTCCCGAAACGCAACCTCATAGGGATTCACCACACGCAAGCGGCGGAAGCCGAAATTACTCATGGCCCGAGCCACTGCGCCAATGTTGAGCGGATTGCGTGGCCGAACCAACACCACCACCAGCTCGTCACGTTTGGAAGGCTCTACCAAGACCGCGCAATTCTACGACACGTTCGCACCCTTCAGCTGCCATTCGTCGCCCAACCTGGCGCAAGCAAGATGAGGGCCGCATCCCCACCCCCGTGATCCAGCTGGTCCGCGGAATTGTAAAATAATTGTCAAAGCGCTCCGTCCATCAAGCCCAGCGGCGAAAATCGTTGTAAGCTTCAAGTCGTAGCTGAGGTCCGCCGGGCCCGAGCACCAAAATGCGCCCCCGGAAGAAGATGGATGGTTCCTGATGAGTCACCTAGCCATGCCACTGGAAACGACCAGACCGGCGCCACATCCTGCCAACCAGCCTCGCCCCGCTGGTCGAATCTTGGTTGTGGAGGACGATCCCGCCGTTCAGAAAGCCCTGAAGCGTCTGTTTGAAACCGAGGGTTTCCCCGTCGAGCTCTGCGCTGACGGAAAATCCGCGCTCGAAAGTTTTCAGGCTTCTCATCCCGCCGCCATCGTGCTCGATCTCCGCCTGCCGAAACTTTCCGGCAACGAAGTTTGCAAGGCGGTCAAGGCGCAAGCACCCACGCTGCCCATTCTCGTTCTCAGCGCGGCCGGTGACGTCTCCGACAAAGTCTTGCTGCTTGAGCTTGGCGCCGACGATTACGTCACCAAGCCATTCAGCCCCCGCGAATTACTGGCTCGAGTCCGCGCCGCTCTCCGCCACACCGCCCGCACCGCCAGCGTGGACGTGGTGAATTTCGACGGCATCTCGGCCGACTTCAAGAAAATCGAGATCAAGCGCGACGGCCAGCCCGTGATTCTCACCGCCCAGGAATTCAAGACTTTTCAATTCCTGGTGCAAAATTCCGATCGCGTCATTTCCCGCGACGAGCTGCTCAACGAAGTGTGGGGCTATCAGAACTATCCCTCCACCCGCACCGTGGACAATCACATTCTCAAGCTCCGGCAAAAACTGGAGAGAGACCCATCCAGTCCCGTACACTTCCGCACCGTGCACGGCATGGGATACAAGTTCGTTCGCTGACTCTCTTGACATCCTCCACGGAATCCGCAACCGGCCCGCACCCCGCTGAGTCGGCTGTCGCGCTCGTGTCGCGGCCGCGCTTGCGTACGCGATTCCTTCTCTCCATGCTGCTGATCACGGCCGGTCTCACCACCACCAGCCTGCTCATGGTCCGGCGCAGCGTGGAGAGCAATGTCCGCCAGCAAATCGCGGTGAACCTTCGCAACTCGGTAGGCACGTTCGAAAATTTCCAGCGCCAGCGCGAACTCATGCTCACCCGTTCCGCGGAATTGTTGGCCGACCTCCCCATCACGCGCGCCATCATGACCAGTCCCGATCCGGTCACCATTCAGGACGCTTCCCAGGACGTCTGGCAAATTTCCGGTGGCGACCTCTTCGTCCTAGTCGACCGCAACAGCAAGGTTGTTGCGCTGCACACCAGAACAGCCGGGTTCACCCGGGAAGCTGCAGAACAATATTTCCGTCAATCCCTGGCGGAGGAAGACCGCAGTCACTGGTGGTATGGCGCTCATCATCTTTATCAGGCTTTCGTGCATCCGGTTTACTTCGGCTCCGAAGCCGACGGTCACTTGCTCGGCTTCCTGGTCATCGGCTCTGAGATCGACAATCGTCTGGCGCAGGACGTCGCGAAAGTTGCTGCCAGCCAGGTCGCTTTCTCCTACGAAAACGAAGTGGTCGCCTCCACTCTGACTCCCGCGCAAATCCAGAGCCAGAGTCTTCAGGATTTACTCGCCACAGCCACGCAAACAGAGGCGCGCGACGTCGACGTTGGTAACGAGCACTTTCTCGCCACCTCGCTCGAACTCTCAGGCTCGCCTACCGTACCGGTTCATCTCTGCGTTCTGGGGTCGTATGACCAGGCTGCCCAGCAGTTAAATCAAATCAATCGCCTGCTGTTGCTTCTGGGTCTTGCCGCAGTCCTTATCGGCAGCGCCCTCGTCTTCTTCGTTTCTCACACGTTCACCCGCCCGCTCGAAGACCTGGTCGAAGGTGTCCGCGCCCTGGAGCGTGGCGATTTCCATCACCCTCTCGATTCGCGCGGCGGAGATGAAGTCGCCGATCTTACCCGGGTTTTCGAGCGCATGCGGGCCAGCCTCCTGAAAAGCCAGCGCGATCTTCTCGAGGCCGAACAACTTGCCACCATCGGCCGCATGGCCAGTTCCATCTCCCACGATCTCCGCCACTCTCTCGCGGCCATCGTTGCCAACTCGGAGTTCCTCTGCGACAGTCACCTGACTCCGGCGCAGCGCGAGGAACTGTATCAGGAGGTCCAAACCGGCGTGAATCTCATGACCGACCTCATCGATTCCCTGCTGGAGTTCGCCCGCACCCGCGAATCCCTGAGTCCCGCTTACAACAATGCGTGTGATTCCGTGCAGCGCGCCGTGCAGGCCGTGCGTCTGCATCCCCGGCATCACGGCAGCTCCATTGAAGTTCGCTGCAACGGACTTTGTTCGGGATGGTTCGACTCCCGCAAGCTGGAGCGTGCGTTATACAATTTGCTGCTGAACGCCTGCGAAGCTGCTCCCGCGGTGGGTGGCAGAGTTGAGGTAGCAGTCAACGAAAATGGTGGCGCAATAGAGATCGAAGTTTCCGACAATGGCCCGGGAGTCGCTGACTCGATTCGCGACAAACTTTTTCATCCCTTTGTGAGTTACGGAAAAGAAAATGGAACCGGCCTGGGCCTGGCCGTAGTCCAGAAAATCGTGCAGGATCACCGCGGCGAAATTGCAGTGGAACGCACGCCCAACGCCCGGACCGTCTTCAGAATCGTGCTGCCCGGGCGGTCGCGCGAAGCCCTTGCCGCGACCCATCCCAGCCCGATTCCGTCTTTCGTCCGCACAAAGCACGACGGCGATGACCCGGATTCGATTTCCGCATCTGGACAGTCGGGCCGGTAATTCCTGTCGAAATACAAGCATCGCGGGAGGTAGGTGTGAAAAGCCTTTGGACCCCTGCAGTTCGTGGAGCTTTTCTCGTAGCATTTCTCTACAGCACATTCGCCCTGGCACAGACCGCGCCATCCCCAGCCCAGGCCATCGCGCCCGAAACGAGCGCCACGCGCGATTCAGCCATGCGCGATTTACAAGACCGCGATTTACGGGAGGAAGTCCGCCAGCTTCGCTCTCTGGTCGAACAGATGCGCTCCGACAATGCCCAGTCGCGCGCCGAGATGCACGAACTGCGCGACGAGTTAAGGGATACTCGCAGCCTGCTCGAAAAGACGATGGAGAAAACGTCCGCCGCGGTCGCGGCAGGCGGAACTCCCCGCCCCTCCGACGCAAGTTCAATCGCATCCGTGCCGTCGCAAGCCATCCCCGCCGCGGAAAGCGATCAAGTCCAAACTTCTGCCGCGGCCCCATCCTCCGCCGCAGCCCCACTCGAGGAACGAATCCAGAAGCTCGAAGAGTCCACTTCCCTGCTGGGCTCGAAAATCGACGAACAATACCAAACCAAAGTCGAAACCGCTTCCAAGTACCGCGCACGCTTTTCCGGCATCGTGCTGATGAACGCCTTCCGCAACGTCGGAGCCTCCGACAGCCTCGACTTCCCGAACTACGCAGTTCCGCCCGAACCGGGCGCCGCACAGGCCAGCTTCGGCGCTACCTTGCGGCAAAGCGAAATTGGCATAGAAGTTTTCGGTCCCACGCTGGCCGGAGCCAAGAGTTCGGCGAATGTGCAACTCGATTTTTCCGGAGGCTTCGCCTCCACTCCCAACGGCGTCGACTTTGGCATCGCGCGCCTGCAAACCGCCAGTGTCCGCCTCGACTGGCAACACACTTCCGTCATTGTCGGCCAGGATTCTCTTTTCATCTCGCCGCTTTCGCCCACGTCTTTCGCTTCTCTCTCCACTCCTGCCTTTGCCTATGCTGGAAATCTCTGGGGCTGGACTCCGCAACTTCGCGTCGAGCATCGCTTCGATCTTTCCGACCGGCAGACGGTGACCGTAGCAGGCGGCATCATGGACAATCTCGATTGGGAGCCGCCGATCAGCCACTACTCACGTACCGCGACAGCCGGCGAACGCTCCGGTCAGCCCGCCTATGCAATTCGCACCGCATGGTCCCGTCCCGTGTTTGACCATCCGTTGAGCCTTGGCGTAGCCGGCTACTACGGCCGACAGGATTGGTCGTGGGATCGTTACGTCGATGCCTGGGCGGGCATGGCCGATTGGCAGATCCCAATCATTCGCCGCCTTACTGTTTCCGGAGAGTTCTATCGCGGCCGCGGCGCAGGAGGCCTCGGCGCCGGCATCGGCCGTGCCGTTGTCTTCGGCGGGGAGCCAGCCTACGACACAACCAGCATCCGCGGCCTCGACTCCGCTGGAGGCTGGACCCAGCTCAAGCTCCAAATTACGCCAAAACTGGAACTGAACGGCGTCTTGGCGGAAGATGACGCATTCACCTCCGATATCCGCGGCTTCGCTACCGACGCCAACAACTTCGTCACCATCCTGGGACGCAACCGCGGCGCGCTCGCGAACGTCGTGTATCGTCCGCGCTCCGACCTGTTATTCTCCGCTGAACTCAGACGCCTGCGCAGCTTTCCCGTCTATAGTGATAGCAGCGTTACCAACCAGCTCAACCTCGCTATGGGCATCCTTTTCTGAACATGCGCGCCTTCGCCCATCTCCGATGCCGGTGCCGATGCCGATGGATGTTGTGGCTCCTGATGATGATCCCGGTTCTTGCGCAAGCCCAGCAATCAGCTCTCCAGGCCCACGTGGAGATGACTCGTAACGGTCACCGCCTGAAAGACGCTTCGCAAGCCGTGGTCTGGCTGAATCCCGTAGGAGGCGCGACGGCCGAAACTCCGCACCAGGATGCATCGAAGATTCCACAGCTGGTGCAGAAGAACAAGAGCTTTCAGCCTTCTCTTCTCGTGATCCCGGTCGGGGGAAAAGTGGAATTCCCCGACCGCGATCCTTTTTTTCACAACGTGTTTTCGCTTTTTGAAGGCAAGCGCTTCGACCTCGGGCTCTACGAGAGCGGCACCACCCGCTTCGTGCAGTTCGACAAGGCCGGCGTCTCTTACATCTTTTGCAATATCCACGCGCAGATGAGCGCCGTGATCATCGCGCTGAACACGCCCTACTACGCAATCTCGAACGTGCGCGGCGAAGTCAGCATCCCCAATGTCCCTCCCGGCCGCTACGAACTCCAGGCTTTCCACACCTCAGTCCCGCCTGAGAACCTTCGAACCATAACTCGCGAGATCACAGTCGCTCCCGGTGACACATCTCTCGGCACCGTCACTTTGACCGAATCCAATCTCGAAGCGCACAAAAACAAATACGACCGCGACTACGACACCCCCAACCCCGACAACCCCGCCTACGCCCGCCCTTGATGCTGACATTCCCTGTGCAGGACGGACACTCTTGTCTGTCGCTTTTAGACGTTGTCCTTGATGGATTGCTCGCCTGTTTCCGGCATTGATCAGACAGCAGAAGAGAAAAAAGAAAGAGCAAAGATAAGGGCGTGCTGTTTAGCACGCCCCCATCTCGCCT
>Ga0181537_10001449_pt1 | contig 21896 bp, 18 predicted proteins | sample PEATcosm2014_Bin_39_FD_119765 | JGI IMG/M metagenome (GOLD analysis project Ga0181537, IMG submission 119765) | Peatland microbial communities from MTU Mesocosm Facility, Houghton, MI, USA - PEATcosm2014_Bin23_10_metaG | ecosystem: Environmental > Terrestrial > Soil > Wetlands > Peat | place... | reverse complement strand
TCGTGGAGAAGCCGCTTTACCCCAAACTGCGACTTGAGCAATTGCAGAATCGCCCGCGGAGCGATGCTGCCGCCGCTCGACTTCAAAGCATGGACCTCAACGGAGCCTAGTTTCGCAGCACCCCGGCGCGCGAGCTCATCTCTGCCAGCTGAGGTTGTGATCACCACCGTGCGGTTAGCCGGCGTTCGGAAAATCGCCCTCTTCAACTCGAGCTGGCCGCTACCGCTAACGATCACGAGCAGAGGATGTTTTGATTTATGCTGCGCGTTGACTCGGAATTCCTCATATAAATGCTGCGCACCGGGGTAGACGTCTTCAGGAGTCCAAAGGCTCTTCGCGCTTACGCTGTGCAAAGTTCCGGCGCCGACAATGATGGCATCTGCAGAAGCCCGCAACAGGCCCATGATGAATCGGTCCGCAGGGTTGGAAGCACTGATGGCTGAGCCGCCGGACTTGCCCTTCATCTCGAAGCTGACGACCCCGTCAAGAGTGGAAACAAAATTCGCAATGACAAACGGACGCGCAGCGGATGATGTGCGAAAGTGCAGATCCCCGTCATACAGCTCTCGCAATTTCTGCGGGAGTGCAGGTGCAGCGTATCCCCTGTCGCAATCAATGAGCGTCCGTACGAGCCCCATTTGCTGCATTTCTCAATGCCCCCGCGGATGGAGAAACAACTAGGTGGTTTGTCCGACCTCGATAATATATCCGTCAGGATCGCGGATGTAGCAGCGAATCTCGCCGTACTTCTGAATCGGCTCCGTGAGGAACTCGGCCCCTCGACTCTTCCATAGTGCATAGCAGGCTTGAATATCGGCAACGCGGATATTCATAAAGCTGTTGATCTTATCCGGGTCGGCGAGGACGCTGAGAGTTACCGTCGGCTTGTCCGGGGTGGGCCCGCCACCTACGTTGACAATGAGCCACGTATTTGCGATCTGAATATGTCCAGACGCGCCCTTGCTGTCGCCAAGGCTCAGGATGCGGCCGCCAAAGACCTTTTCGTAGTAGCGAGCTGATCGCTCGATGTCGGCAACAGTGATAAAAAGTGTGACGGTGAAACCCTCAAGTGGGGGCATCTCATAGCTCTTCTGTCCGACTTGTACGCTCATGGTCGACTCCTTTCGATACAGTGTTCAACACAAATACAGTATCCCGCGAGTTCCTGTTTCCTTTGTCTTCCCTATGGACATTTACGCGGCATTACGGCGCGACTGGCGCCTTGCAAGGCCATCGTGATCCAGACCGTCAGCGCCCACGCAAGGCGATAACACAGGCTCAAATCCCGTTGGGGATGCCAAGATTCCAAATCAGTTAGAGGATTTTTGCGGTCTGCCGGGTCGCTTCCGGCGATGAATGCGTGACTAAGGATGGGATTGCCGCCCATTGGTGGGGGCCGCATCTAAGAATTGTGAAGGCGGCTCGCGGCAGCCAGTCAGAATAGCAATTCTCTCTCCCGCCGTCCCAACATCATCTGGAGGATTTCGAGTCGCGCTCCCTCACACAAGAGCATCCAACGTGCTCTCGGTAGCCGATTAAGGGACACTTCTCGAGAGGACCCCGCATGGAACCATGCCGGGTTGCGCAACGTTCGCGCTTCGCTACGTTATCCGCCAAGAGTGAAGATTACGTTGACCGTAGTTTCAACTTCTGTCGGCTGGTTGTTGAGTTGGTACGGTTTGTAGTGCCAGGACCGCACGGCATCGAGTGCCGCGGACCGCAACATGGGTGGTCCGCTTACAACCTGCAAATCCGTAATCGCTCCGGTCTTGGAAATAATGGCATGCAATACCACCGTGCCGGAGACGCGGGCTGCTTTAGCGATGGTCGGATAGAGGGGTTCCGTCTTTCGAGTCAGCATTCCAGTCGCGACGCCGGATGAAATGACGAGCGGCTTGGAAGCATTCATGACGGGCTGTGCGCGTCCTTTGAAGAGGCTGGGATTCGTGCTGTTACCGCCCAGGCCATCCGCACCGGTCGTGCTAAAGTTCTCGGGGGCAGGCTCATTTTCCGCGACTTGCTTCGGAATCGTTGTTGGCGCGGCGAGTTGACCGTTCATCATTTGCGTCTGCGCCTCTCCCGGCTTCACTGCGTTCTCATTGTTGGTCGGCTGGTCATTCGTCGTCTGTTGATTTCCGGTAGTTGCCTGTGGCTTGTCCTGAGTGGACTGTCCCTTGGCCGACGGCTTTGGCGCGTTCGTCTGCGGCTGAGTTTCGGTTGTTGCGGGAGGGGGCTGAATCGATTGTTTCGACGCGGCCTTCGCTCCATGATGGAACAGCGGGATCATACAAACGATCAGAAGCAGAATCGAACCGGCGCTAACCGGAGCAACGATCATCCACTTCTTTTTCGCCGTCTTCGGCTCTTCCGGGACTTCGGTTTTCTTCGTAGAAAACAACTGGAAGATTACCTCGTCAGCATCGGCCCTCAGCGCCGCTTTGAATTCGGGTGAGTTAGTAATTCCATCCGCCTTAGCGGCGTTTTGCCCACGCGGCGTCGCGGCAACCCCGTTTGCCGTTTGGCTGGCGTCTGGTTTGTGCGAAGCGCGGCTGGGCGATTCATCCACCAACGCGCTCGCCACCTCTTGCTTCCTGGCAATGCCTGGTACGGACGAGGCTGAGTCCGACACACGGGGCTTCTTCGTCACGGGCGGCAAGATTACTTCGCGTTCTGCCGCTTGGCCTGGCGATTTTGCAGTCTTACCGAAAGAAAGAGCGGCTTCCCATGCTTCCCGTTCCCAGGGGTTACGCGGCATAGCCGCAGGAATTGCTTCGCCATTTCGATTGACGAATTCCTTTTGCTGCTTAACAAACACCGGCGCGGACGGCCCTGAGCCTGAAATACGCGGCATGTCCACCGGGGATTCCGATAATGTATCGTGATCGGCGGACTGCCGGTGCGGCTTTGCAATCTCGTCGAGGGAAAGAGCGGCTTCCCATGCTTCGCGTTCACCGGAGTGATCAGGCGAAGGCGCAGAAGAAGATTCGCCATCCCATTCGAAGAAGTCCTCGGGTAGAGTTTCGGGTAGCGACGGAGCTAATTTTTCTGAAGATGCCATTGACCGTCCCGTCCTTTCTCATAGACAGCGCCTTTGTACTTTCGTGTTTCGCGCGCGTTTGTCCTGGTTGCAGTGCTTTCGCCCGTTACGTCCGCCGGCTGCGAATCCGCGGGGGCAAGGTGGGTTGAGGTGAAGGTCCACGCGAACTGCGGCTCAGTTTCTGCGGTTGGCGATGAAGCAAGGTCGTGCGATCCTTGCACCACAAGCACGACCGTGGCTTTCGCCGTCGCGTAGCTCTCAGTGTCCGACGGAGTGAACGTCGCGGAGAGGGTATACCTTCCAGGTGCGAGTACGTTGCCCGCGGAAGGAGTGTAGACAAATGTTCCCTCGACCGATGCCGTAGCATTCAACTGAATATCGCTCAGCGCAGTGCCGTAGGAAATTAGAGAGGGGACCGGCCAGGTAATGATGCTTGCTAACTTCTCGGCAACCGTGAGCGGCACCACTGTCCTTACCGTTGTGTAATTCAGAGTGTCGGTCGGAGTGAAAATTACCGAGAGCTCATGTACTCCCGGCGGGAGTATCTCGCCCGCGGCAGGTGAGAAGATTAAAGATCCCGGGACGGTTGCAGTGGCATTGAGTTGAATAGCGCTGAGGGCGGCGCCGTAGGTAATCGGCTCCGGTGTCGGCCACGTGATGGCAGGAGTTGCCTTCGCGACAGTCAGCGATGCGGAAGTCTGCGATGTGGAGTAGCCCAGAGTATCCGCCGGCGTGAAAACCGCCGACAGCCTATGCTCTCCGGCCGCGAGCACCGCTCCTAGGCCGGGGGTATACTCGAACTCTCCCGGAACCGACGACTCGGCACAGAGTTGCGTGGCGCTGAGCTGTGTTCCGTACGTGATCGGATCGGGTCTCGGCCATTGGATGGCAGACTTTGCCCTGGCCACGGTGAGTTGCACGGTGGCATGCGCTGTGACGTAATTCGCGGTGTCCGCTGCGGTGAACGTGACCGAGAGTGTATGCACTCCAGGAGCAAGCACCTCGCCCGGTGCGGGAGAATAGTCGAAGCTTCCAGGCGCCGGTGCTGAGGCGTTCAGTTGCGCATCGCCCAATGCGGTGCCGTAGATGATCGCGGCAGGTGTTGGCCACGTGAGGGCCGGCGCTGCCTTAGTCACAACGATTGAAATTGCAGCCTGCACCGGAGCGCGGTTGCTGCCGCCTGCCGGAGTAAATGTGACCCATATCGTGTGCGTTCCCACCGGCAGCACATAGCCCGGGCCGGGTGTGTAGACAAATCTTCCATCGACCGATGCCTCGGCATTGAGTTGGGCGTGGGTGAGTTTGTCTCCGTAGGCAATCGGGTTGGGTTCAGGCCACGTGATGGTCGGAGCCGGGCCCGTATCGGGCGCATGCAAGACCGCAGTGCTAGGCGGCTCATCATTATCAAATTCCGCCCGCGCACGGTCTCTGTCGAGATCTCTAAACTCGGATTCTCTAAGTCCGGCATCTTTAAGCCCGGGATCTTTCTTTTTCTCTGGAGGAAGAGGGCGCCCGGTAATTGAGCAGGCCATCTCCAGGCTTATGCGCGAAATGCATGTGTCTGCTTGCGCGGCGTCGCCGGACTGCAGTCCACGCGCTGCGCCCTGATCATTTGGAATCTTCCACCGTACCGGCCTGCCAAGAGCCTTGACGATGACATCTTCGTTCGCCGTTTCGTGGAAGCGTGAATCAAACCGGTTGATCACGATTTCCAGCTCTGAATTGCCTTCGCCGAAGAACTGTGAGATGACACGACTTGAATTGCGCAGTTCGGAGATCCCGGTCTGGGTGACCAGGTAAACGATCGATGCATGTTCGAACAGGGCTTTGGCCGCTGGGTCAATCCTCGATCCCGCATCTACGACCACAAGATCGAATTCGCTCCGCGCGATTGCCATCAGCTTCTCGATGTCGCTTTTGGAAGCCTCGATTTCGGAAATTTGGGTGGGAGCCGCCAGCACGAAGACTCCTGACCGATGCTTGGCGACGATATTCTCAAGAAGAGTCGCATCCAGCCGGTCGATATTCTGCAGGGCGTAATCTGTCGAGTAGCCCGCGGCAATCCCCAGGCATAGCGCTGCGTCTCCAATGGGAAGAGCGAGGTCAATCAGCAGGACGCGCTGGTCTGGAGACTGGGCCAGAGCGATCGCAATGTTGCATGCGACCGTCGTAACACCCGATCCTCCCTTGGAGCCGGTAAAGACGAGCAGCTTTCCCTCGGCCTTCTTTCCTGAGTGACCTCTCTCGCGAAGGGCTGTGGTGGTCCGATCCAGAGCCTTGGCCATGGCGCCTTGCTCAAGAGGCAGAAGGAGGCACTCACGGGCGCCTGCGCGCTTCGAGCGCTGCGCAAGTTCAGCATCGGCCTTCTCCGAATAAACCATGATCGCTCCCCCGCTTTTGGCACTCGTTTTTGCCACCAGTTCCAGAGCGGTATCGGGTTCACTGTCCAGATCGAGAATGATCACGTCGAACGACGCCTGCAATCTTTGCAGGCGATCAAATCCCGGAGGATAGGAATCGAATTCTCGAATCACGACGCGACGAGTTTCGTCGAGAGCCTTGGCCATTGCCAGGCGTCTCCCCTCGTCTGGGCCGATCAAGGCAACCGACAAGAACTCAGCGCCAATGGCGCCGGCTTGTTTGCTGCCGAGTTTTGGTGACACATCCCCTGAACTCACGGTGAAAGTTGCTCCTCGTGGTACCATTCCCCTTTTCTCCTCAAGCCCGAATATCGACATATTGTCCCTGGGCGGAACTCACAGTTCTCCCGCCTATACCGAACCAAGGTCGTGCAATTCTGGGGGAATTACATCAAAGCGAGCGTCAATGTATGACTGCCGGCCAAGTAAGTTACGGTGATAATGATGGTAACCATTCTTTAGGTCGATATGGAATACCAGATAACCGTAAGCAGCCATTACGAAAGTGCTATTAACTATCCCACGCACGGTTGACTGAGCCGGGCGCGATGACTGTGGGGGACACCAAACGAGTCAATCGCTTAGCTGAACCCCTGCATTTCCCGGGTCCACCTCAGGAGCACGCACTTCCAGGCGCTCTTCTCGCCTGCAAGTTGACGTGGTTTTCTCGCTTTTGCGGACAGGAGCTTCTTCTCTGCGTGCGGCTTCCCGCAAGCTTCGAACACCCTCTTGCCGATCGCTTATCAAATTAACTTTGGCTGTTGAACCAGTCGATGGCTAATTGGGTGTACTGGCCGACCTCGATGATGTAGCCGTCGGGATCGCGCATGTAGCAGGGATCTTCGGACCTGATCAATTTTCCGCCAGGAATTCGGACATAGAAGTCCGCCGCCTTCGCCTGTCCTTCACAGTGAAGAAGTGACACGCGAAGAAACCCTCGCGTGCAACGAGCGCGTCAGGCAGATTCATACGGTGCCTCCTGATGCGGATGAATGAGGATGCGGCCGGAAACGCCGACGGTCGAAATTCAGGTTTTGATCTGCCGGCGATCCCATGACGACCAACTGCTTCACGAGCGATTCCCAGTCAGCTCGTCAGCGCTTGAATCCGCATCCCGCTCGGGCCGGGCGTTATCCGTACGTGAGGTCGGTGCTCTGTCCGACTTCAATGATGTAGCCGTCAGGATCGCGGATGTAGCAGCGAATCTCGCCGTACTTGGGTATGGGCGGCGTGATGAACTCGGCTCCCCGGCTCTTCCACAACTCATAGCACGCCTGGATATCCGCGACGCGAAAATTCATAAAGCTGTTGATGTGATTCGGGTCGGGGACGCTGAGCGTTACCGTCGGTTTGTCGGGGGTCGGGCCGCCCCCAACGTTCAGAATCATCCAGATATTCGCAAGCTGAAGGTAGGGTGGCGCGTTGCCGTCACCCATGCTCAAAATGCGAGCGCCGAAGACCTTTTCGTAGTAGTGAGCCGACCGTTCGAGGTCGGCGACGGTGAGGAAATGTGCAACGCTGAACCCCTCGCGCGGGGGCATCTCATAGCTCTTCTGTTCGACTTGTATCGCGCTCATTGATCGCTCCTTTTGATACGGTGTTCATTACAAATACGGTATCCCGAGTTCCGCTCCCGTTCATCAAAAATTGATCGGCGCCAGCTGAGGCCTGTTGGCAGGCCCTAGTTCAGCAGCGATTCCCAATCGACTGGCACTCTTCCTGCCGGGCCGGGAACGGGCTGATTTCTGGGATGCGAGTGCGGCGGAAGCAATTCCGCGCCTTGGATCATTCCCCGAGTTTCATAGTCGTAGAACCAATCCTCACCCGGCTCGAAGCTGGCGATGATCGGGTGCCCTGTCTCTGCCGCATGTTTGGACGCATGCTGGCTCGGAGAACTGTCGCAGCAGCCGATGTGCCCGCACTCCGCGCACCGGCGCAAATGCAGCCACCAGCCTTGCGAGGACGCCAGGCATTCCACACATCCATTGCCGCTCGGCTTTGAGGCAGGGTTGATTCCGCGCACACTCTTTTTCATTTTCAGTTTTTCCTTTCGCGTACTCTGATCGCAAAAGAATATCAAGCCACCAGCAAAACCTTCCCGATTCCACCTTTTTCTGCCCCGGCTTGCGCTTCAGTTGCCTTGCCGATTCGCTGCCGGATGAACTTGCTCAAAATTCCGTTTTAGGTGAACTACAAACTTTGTTGCGCAGATCAGTACTGCTACAGTTGCCCGACTTGCAGGACGATCTTGCCGGGCTTGTGGGGTGCGCCCGCAAGCATTTCTTGCGCCTGGCGCGCCTCCGTAAGCGGCAGGCTTGAGCCCACACGCGCTTTGATTCTCCCCGCGTCAAACAATGTTGTGAGCGTCTGCAGGCGCGCGGTGGTCACCTCAGCGTAGAAGAAAACGGCCCCTGCTGGCAGCGGCTGCGTCGAAACCAGGGTGACAAGTTTGCCCCCGGGCTTCAGCGCAGCGACGCAGCGCTGAAACGTGCTGCCCCCGACCGTGTCGAGGATGGCATCCACCTGCGGAAGGTTCTGCTCGAGTCCGGGCTTGCTCGAGTCGATGATGGATTGCGCGCCCATTGAACGGAGCAGGCCCTCGTCGTCGAGGTGGGCGATAGCAACCACCTGGATTCCGGCGTCTACGGCCATTTGTACGGCGTAGGCCCCGACGTTCCCGGCGGCTCCGACGACCATTACCGTTTGTCCGCGCGTCGCCTCTGCATACTGGAAGAGCATTTGCCAGGCGGCCACGGCAATGACGGGAGCCGATGCTGCCTCTAGGTGATTCAATGACTGTGGTTTGGGTGCGACCATCCCGGCTGCGGCCAAGGCGAACTCGGCCTGGGCGCCACAGAACTGTGGATTGGTGACGCCATAAACTTCGTCGGACGGCGCGAAGTCCGTAACACCGGGGCCGACTTTCTCGACGACACCGGATAAGTCCGAACCGAGGGTGAGCGGAGGTCGTGGGCTGACCTTGCTCTTGCCCTCACGGATGAGCGCGTCCCATGGAGCGACGCCTGCGGCCATCACGCGCACCAGAACTTCGCCGGGCCCCGGCGACGGCACCGGTACATCCTCGACCACCACGACGTCGGGCGGCCCGAAGCTATGAATTCTGGCTGCTTTCACGGCCAATTCCCCCTCACCTTGGGGATGCTCGAGGATCCGTTAGTGACTCAGGCCTTCATCGATCGCGGGTTCGCTGCCAATGGAGAAAGCCGACTCATCCTAAGACGTTTCCTTTAGGCGTTGCATGTCCAGCAAAGAGTTCAAGCCACCAGCAAAACCTTCCCGATGCCACCCTTTTCCGCGGCGGCTTGACCTTCGGCCGCCTGGCTCAGTGGGATTCTGGGGCCGAGCGGGATCACCAGTTTGCCATCGCGGACGGCCTCGGCCATGAACTCCAGAGTTTTCCTGTCGGCGGACGAGAACACCTTCACCACCTTTACGGCTGGGAATTTTTCGGCATTTCGGGGCGGCCCGACAACCGATGCATACACGCCTCCCGGCTTCACCTTGGCGATCAAGGTTTCGGCGGTCTTGCCATTCACCGTGTCGGCAACGGCATCGACCGGAGGAAGACTCGCAATCGCGCTGTCGTCGTCGGTTGCCACCAACTGATCCGCGCCGGCGCTCTCCGCGTCTCCCATTTGCTTCGCCAGGACTCCCGCAATCACGGTCGCGCCCAGCTGCTTCGCAGTGAACACCGCCGAACGCCCGACATTTCCCGCTGCGCCCGCTACCAGCACAGTCTGGCCCGCCTTGATTCCGATAGCAGCAGCTAGTTGATTGCCGGTCGTTGTTGCCAGGGGCAGCGCCGCCGCATCAATCAAATCGAGTCCCTTGGGAACCTTCGCCAGGATCGCCGCTTTCACCACGCAAAGTTCGGCATAAGTGTTGTCCGTCATGGCGAACACTTGGTCGCCGACAGAAAAGCCTTCCACTCCCGGCCCCAGCTTGGCCACAGTTCCCGAAACGTCCACTCCCATCAGTCCCGGAAAGTTGATGGGATAGAAGGACTGTGTAAACCCCGCACGCCGCTTGTAATCAATGGGATTCACGCTCGCGGCAGCCACCCGCACCAGCACTTCACCCGGGCCCGCCACCGGATCGGGGTAATCCTCCCACTTGAGCACTTCAGGACCGCCATATTGATGGACAACAATGGCTTTCATCTCTCCCCCTCATTTGTAACTTGGACCAGCAGGCATGACTCTAAAACTTAGATGCTTCGATTGTGCACGAGCGTATTTGAGAATAGCGCAAAAAAAATTCGCCCACCCATGAATATCCCTGGGTGGGCGATCTTGTGAAGGGAGAATGCGCTATTGCGCGGCCTTGGCTGGCTACGCGAGGGAAGTGCTGACGTTGGTGAAGACCTTCGTCACTGCGGTCGCAATCGGAGTGATACTTGAGATCATGGCCAGAGCGATCAGCGCGCAAAGCAGCCCGTACTCGACCAGGTCCTGGCCCTGTTCGCTGCTCATGAGGTTCTGGAACTTCACGTACATTGTGATAAGTCTCTCGTGCATGTTCATTTCGCCTCCTTGTTTGTCTCGTCGTGATTCCGATACTGGGGCAGGGAATCAAATTGCACAATGCGGCTTTGGCTGCACCACCTCCCGCCCGATAAGTGCTGATTTGCTGTGTATCGGTAACCGTCGAATGGTTACTATCTCCGCCATGCGCTGCTCCGTGAGTCAACTAAATCGCTGAAATATTTATGGATGTACCTTCTGCACCGTGGAGTGACTTTGGAAAAAATCCTAACGCCAACCCTTGTTTTCTTGCGCTATACTTAGGCGCTCCACTTCCCCAGGCCCTCTTTCCAGCCATCTTTTTCAAGGAGATTGAGCCCATGCATTTCCCCCTCCCTGGTTTCAAGTCAATTCCGGTCCATGCCACCAGCCCGTTCTCTGCCCACACATTGAGAGTTGCGATCTCTCTCCTGTTTGTCGTTATGGCCGCGCGAACCGCTTTCCCGCAAGCGGAAATCAATCCATGGAAGCCTTCGGGATCGGTTTACTGGATCGCCAATCCTATACGGCTGAACATCGGATACACCGACCAGAACGGCAAGCCCACCGCCGCCGTGGTCGACTCGCTTTCAGCGCAGCAACTCGCCGGCTTGCCCCCTGGCCTGTTGCAGGCAAAAGGGTCTGACCTTTTTACGGCGGGGCACTTCGATACGCTGTGGACCGCGATGAAAGGCGGCATTTGCAGCGACGTGCAGCAGGCCATCAGTACGCTTGAGAACCACAGCCCCAACTCGCCCTACAACATTCAGCCCTGCATCATGAATCCCAAGGGCTATCTCACCGCCAACTTTCAGGAGACGTGGGAAGACGATTCGATGAACACGGTCAACGGACGCCGCATCCGCTTCACCTTTCAGGCACCGTTGAACGGCGTCACGTTCTGGATGACTTCGCCGCACACGTGCCATGTGGGCAGCAACTGCCCCACTGAACCGACGGATCCGGCCTTCACCGTCGTGTTCACCGTCTATCTCACGGTCACCTGCACGTCCACGCCCAACGCCACCAGCTTCGAACTGCCGGTTACCTGCACGCCCGCCGTCGACCTCTCCGTAGATGGCGTGTACGGCGGCGATGTGACGGGCCAGCTTGTCGCTTCCACCACGAAATTTGTAACGCAGCTTGCAGCGGAAGGCGCGGCCGCGGCGGCAAGCGGCGGCACCGTCGCGCCCGAGGCGGCAATCGGCGCCATCACTTCGGCCCTCAATCTCGCCGTTCAGGGCATCGGCACTCTCATCGCGGCCGACACCGATCAGCATTTGCGCGACCAGGTTTCGGCCTATATCGTAGGGTTCGTGAATTCGCCCACGCTCGATTCCAATTCGACCAGCGTGAGCAACGATTTCAATACCCTCTTTCAGAATCTTTACCAGGCGTACCTGGGCGGTTTGCGGCCATTCGTCGTGGCCATCAGTCCCAAGCTCGATTTCGATTTCGGTCTCGTCTATCCCGCCCCTGCCAAGCCGCAAATCCAGAACACCACGGCGGCAAATAACAAGGGCAGTCTCTTTTCGCAAACCATCGCGGTCGCGCAGCCCGAGGTTGTGGCCGGGCAAATGCTTCCCGTCACAGCATCGTTTTTCCGCGGCGCCTACGTGAATGCGCTGAACATTGCCTGGAACAAGACGGTGCTAGGCGACACGAAATCGTCGCTCGCATGGGGACCTCCGCCGGTGACCATCACCACGCCGGCGCTTACTTTCAACGCCATCGATCTCAAGCCCGCGACGCAATACAAGTTCCAGGTGCACGAGTGCGACGGATTGAGCTGCGCTCCGCTGAGCGACGTGCTCACCACCTCCACCGAGGCCACGGGCAGCAACGACGTTTACTTCTGGCTCGACAACAATACCGGCCAGATCATTGGCCACAATACCGTAGGCGCTACCGGCGGACAGTTCATGACCAATGTGCTCATCCCGGCTGCCACTACGCCGGGCGCGCATCTGTTGCATGCGGGAACCCCTGGCGGCCAGCCTGCTACCGCTTCCATCACGGTCTGCCAGGTGGGCGGCTGCGGGCCTTCGGTCGGAGTTGTCAACACGTCGAACAACACTCTTTATCAGCCGGGTTCGGTGGTCGAGGTCGGGTTGCCGGTAGTTGTGCGCGGCTCAAAGTTTGCTCCCGGCGGCTCAGCGTGGATCTGGGTGGATGGTGTGCAGGGCACGAAAGCAGGGGCCGCGCCGGTGGGGCCGCTGGGCAACTTCCAGGCGAGTTTCACTGTGCCCATGGTCGCAGCTGGAAAGCACAATCTCGTCGCCATTGAGCTCAAGCCGGGGGTGAAGCTGCCGCCGACGCCGAAAGGCAAGACGCCTGTATTCCCGCCGCAGGATTTTGTGAGCGCCAGTGTCGCTGTGTACGTGCAGGCACAGGCGCAATGAGCGTATTCTCGTAGCGGCATCGGCCGATCGAATCGCCGCCCCGATGCTGGAGGAGGTCAGAATGATGTACCGGTCGAATCTCATCGCAGTGCCGTGTCTCATCGCAGCGGCGTGCATGGTCCCCGTTATCGGCTGGACCGTGTCAAAGGACTTCAACGGGAGAATGTGGCTTGCGAAAGTACCCGCCCTTCCCAGCAGTGCACAGGTTGCCTATCAGCAGTGGATCGATGATGGCAACGGAGTCCTGAAGCCCGGCGAAGAATTCAAAGCGGTCGACCAGGGCATCAATGATGTTGTCACCGACCAGGCTCAGGCCAACATGGCATCCCCGGAAAACCAGGCGCAAATGCAGCAGCAACAAACCGCGGCCCAGCAGCTCGCAGCCAAATACGGCACTCCCGAAGGCCAGGCCCAACTCAAGGCCATGACCCCTGCCCAATTGATGGCCCTGGCCCAGCAGATGCAGCCGCAGACCAACATGCCGCGCACGGTTTCGCCTGGTGACCAGCAGTTGTTGCAGAAAATTGGCGATGGCGTTTATTCGGGAAAACAACAGGTGATGGCCGACGTGCTGAAGTTACAGGTTCAAGTCAACGCCGTTGACAGCCAGTGGGACCAGGCTCTGTCTGCACTCGGGCCACAGGAACAAGCGCAGATGAGCAAGTTGCCCGTTTGCGCGGGCGAAGCTGGGATCCCTTCAAGCCTCGACATGGAAAAACTGGAGCTCACGTTTGCCGATCAGCGCATCGCCATTGCCTCGCAGTACCTGCCCCAGTTTGCGCCCATCATCGGCAAAGTGCGTGCGGCCGTATTGCCGGAGATCGACTTCGGCGATGATGCGCTTGCCGCCTGGACGCAGCTCTCCGATCCCGCACTGAAGCAGCAGGTTTCGCCCTCAGCCCATGGAGCGGAGCAGCAGGGCCTTGGCGATGTGGGCATCATTGAGCAGATGGTCGAGGGGGCATCATCAAGGGCCGCCCAGTCCGTGGAAGACAAGAAGAAGATTGAAGTGAAGTACGCCAACGCCCACGGATGTTAAGGCCGGCGCAGAGAACGCCCATCTGGCTTTTATGGAATTCCACTAAAGGATGGATGATCTGGAGCCGACGGTCAGACTTGAACTGACGACCTGCTGATTACGAATCAGCTGCTCTACCAACTGAGCTACGTCGGCCTGCATCCTTGATTGTATCGTTGCTCCGGTTGAAGGTAAAGGCGCGCCCGATGCGGGTGGAGCTATACTTTTGCCCATGCAAGTCGATCCTGTTCTCGAGTGGCAAAGGCTGACGGCGGAGTACCGCGAAAAGGGCGAAGGAGAACTGCTCGAGCTCGCTCGCGACCATGCCGATCTGACCGAACCCGCGCAGCAGGCATTGCGCGCCGAGATGCGCAGCCGCGGCTTGGGCGATCCGGAATCCCCGCGCATAGCGCCGGAAGCGGAAGCTTCACAACCAATTTCATTTCCGTCGCGGCCTGCAGATTCCATCGCAGAGCCTCAATCGGAAGTGCTCACCGACCAGGCAGCTGGGCTGCTCGGTCTCAGCGCGGGAATGCCGCGACTCGTTCCAGACCAGCCCGAATCCGATAACGGCGACAATGGTCCGCACGAATACACGTGGAAGACGCCGCTTTGTGATTGCGAGACCAACGATCAAGCGCAGCAGCTCACAGCAGTGTTGCGGCAGGCCGGCATCGATAGTTGGATCCAGCAGGCACGCGAGTTCGGACGCCGCAACGCACGAGTCATGGTCGCTGCCGATCAGCTCGATCAGGCGCAGGCCGTCGCTGCACAATTCGTTCCCCAAAAGATCGCTGAGGACGCAACCGAGGAAGTGCCGGAGTTTGTCGAGCCTAAGTGTCCCAAATGCGGGTCTGAGGACGTGGTTCTCGAGGGCGTGGACCCTGAAAACACCTGGCGCTGCGAGCAATGCGACGAGCAATGGACGGAAACCGCGCCGGCAATCGCAGGGGAAGGTCCAAAGGAGTGAAAAGATGCTTATAAACGGAAAGAGCCGCCCGGCAACAGGGCAGCTCTTTCCTCAGGGAGAATAGTCCCAACGGAGGCAAACCCATTAGAACTTTCTGGCTGCATACTAGGTTCGGCGGAAAGCAGTGTCAAGGAAAAATATAAGCAAAAATAACTAGTTTTTTTTCAATACTTTAACAATTGAATCGGGGCACGGACAACCCTATTTTCTTCGCTGATCGTTCGCCTGTATATTTTCGTGATTTCCCGGGATTTGGTGCTGTTTTTTCGGGTTTCCGTCCATTTTTCCACAAGATGGAAGCGGCGTTAACCCTTCGGATGCGGTTGTTCGGTGACCTTGATCACTTCGACCACTTCCACCGCTTTTTCCCGCAGATCGAGGTGAATAAACTCCATGTCGAAGACCGACGAGGTCGGTTTTCCCGTCACCTTCCGGTAAAGCGCCCGGCCGCCACCGAAGAACCCGCCCAGCAAAATGGCCGCTCCACCGCCGATCAGGCTCAGGACGGCAATGCCCATCAGCAGCTTGCTGGTCTTCTCGATATCCGACTGCACCGGCTGCGGAATCGCCGTCATTTCGGCGTCGTAATGCACGGACTCGATCAAGCGGTGGCTGTCGTCGGGAATGGCATCGCCGCTCACGATCACCACCAGCGGTCCGCTATCCCGCACTTCGAGCGACGCGGTATCAGAGTCATTCAGCGGTTTGGGCCATGGTGGCGTCGCCTGGCTGCCGGCCTTCAGATACGCGCGAATCGCGTCCACCTGCGCGTGGGCAATCTGCGGCGTGGGGTAATCGATCAGCGTGAGCGTGGCCACGCCCGAGGTGAGAGAGTAATTCGCCGTCAGGGTTTCAGCGCCTTTGTCAAACTTGACCAGCGATGGCGGCAACACGCCGCCCGCGCCCGCGTAGCCGGCCGGGCCCAGCGCGTAGTGCGTGGTCTGCGGGTCAAGCTGTGCTTTTGGCAGGCTAACAAGGATGGGCGGAGGCAACGAGCTGCTGCCATAAACCGCAGGCAACTGGCGCGCAATCTCGCGCAATTCGCCTGCCGACTCCGGCCCTATCTGGGAAAACGTGGCGTCCACGACCGTGGTTCCCACCCAAAACAAAACGCGTTTGTTATCCGACGCCGCGCCGGTGCCGATCTCTTCTTTCGGCCAGCCGTTCTGCCGGTAGTAGCTGTACGCGCCATAGGCCCCGCTTGCGTCATCGAAGCGCAATGCGCGCAGGCTCAGCGTTTGACCCTCGCGCTTGTAGCTGGCCTCGACGGCCGCGTTGAACCCATATTCCTTGAGCGCCGCGGCATTGGTTGGATCGGCCTGCGCGGCGTCGGTCACCGTTTTCGATGGTTCGGCCGTCACCCAGCCGTCAAATGCATCGGGCAAAATGGCCTTGGGCGAAGGCGGAAGCGTGAGGACGGTGGCCGATTTCTTCTCCGCGGCAGTAGGCTGCCCGGCCTGCGCGCACGCCAAAGCCGCGCCACATCCGAACGCCGTTACACCGCAAACTATTCCCAACCATCGCATCAAAAACTTCTCACTTCCCCGGGCACGCGCAGCACAAAGCCCCAATCTTCAGGGTACACGTTCGCACTACGCCGCTGCCGCGCGCGAAACCTACTCTCTTTTGACACGGAAGCATATAGAAAGGTTCCCGGCGCTTACTCGTCTGCGCCAGTCCACGGCGTCAGCCGCGGCAGCCAGCGCGGCACATTCTGCTTGAAGCGCAGATACCCGTCGCCGTAGCGCCGGGTGAGCGTGGGTTCTTCGTAAAAGCAGACGAAGAGGTGCACCAAGAGCCACACGATTGCGAGATAAGCAACCATCGCGCGCCGTTCGAAAAGTATTGCTTCACCGGCCAGAGCGATCAGGATGCCCACGTACATGGGATTGCGCACACGACGATAGAAGCCGCTCACCACCAGGTGCTCCGTCGGCGCCGTGGGCACAAGCGTCCCGCGGCCCACAACCACAAAGCGCCGAATGGATTCAAATGCCGGCGAGACTCCGGCCAGGATGAGCACCGAAGCCAGCAGCATCTGGCCCCACGGTTCGCCGGCCGGAATGCGAAAGTGCGTGATCCACAACGGCAGATAGACCAACACAAACCCCGGCCCGCCAAAAATGACGAACAGGACAGAGACGATGATGTTGCGACGCGAATTTGCCATGCCGGTATGTCCCGATTAAGATTACGACTTCTCAAGAACAGAGGCTTCATGCGCGCGGCTTCGGCAAACGCGCTGTCGAACCAATTATTCCTTGATCCAACCTTGAGCGCTTCGCGCGGCGGCAGCGTCGAATCAACAGGAACCCCGAGACCATGAATGGAAAAACTGAAAACATGGGATGCGTCCACTTGCGAATCGCAGCAATTTGGTTTGCTGCGGCCAGCGCTTTTGCGCAGGGGAATTCGGCGCCCGTCGAAGCACAAAAGGCGCCTGACGGTCTTCCACAATTCGCGGCCGCTTCGGTGCGGCCATCCGGCCCAGACAACCGGGAGCTCAACGGTCTTCGCACCCTCCCCGGCGGCAGGATTATTGGCAAGGGAGTCCGAGCGCAATATCTCATCATGGTGGCGTTCAACGTCCAGCACTTCCAAATCGCCAGCGCTCCTGTCTGGACTGATTTAGGAACTGGTACGGGATTCGATATCCAGGCTGTACCCCCGTCAGACTCCGCCTCGGCGCAAGCGAAGCCAGCCTTCTCCGTCGACCCTCCAGATGACGAAGAGTGCCGCATGCTGCAGGCCCTTCTGATCGACAGGTTTCAGTTGAAATACCACTTCGAATCCAGGGAGGTCCAGACGTACCTGCTTGAACGCGGCAAGGGCAAGCTCAATCTGCAACCTCCAAAGGACAAGACTGCATATCCCTGGGCCGGTGGAGACTACCAAACCTGGTATGGCGGGAAAAACATCTCCATGCCCAAGCTGGCCGTACGCCTGAGCGAATGGCTGGAACGTCCTGTGGCCGATCAAACGGGACTGAGCGGTTCCTTCGACTTCGAGTACAAGCCCGGCGACGTCGACAACAGCGCTGACATCACGGGGTTCCTTTTCACGGCGATGAAGGCCCTCGGCCTCGAAATCAAAGCAAGCAAAGGCTCTGTCCAAACCATCGTGATCGATCACATCGAGCGGCCTTCGCCGAATTGAGCAGTCGGCGTGCGGCTCAATCGTCCAAGCTACCCATCGGCATTTCGATATCACCGGAGGTGATGCGGCCACCACAGCGCTACGCCGAGAATCGTGAGCAGCGCGAACGCCAGCGGGAAATAAAACGGCGATCCGACGCGATACATGGAAAATGCGTTGATGAGTTCGGCCGGCAATACGAGAACGAGTACGAGCACAAAAACTGAGGGGTCGGGGTTCGGTCCCGACACGATCACAACGTAGCCGACAGCAACGCCAATGGCGGTGAGCGAGCCTCCGAGGGCACGCAGTAATTCTCTCGTGAGCCTGTGCGCGCCTTCAGTTACGCCGCAAATTTTCTTGAGGTTCGATGGAAGCCGAGGAGTGAAGACATCGTAGAGGCCGCCTGCTGTAATGAGAACAGCAGTGAATTCAAGAAGGACGCGACCGGAGGTCCACATTTGCTGCTCCTTCGACAATCGTCATCTTAGCAAGCGTGAACAGTTAAACGACTCGGTCGATCACTTTACAAGAGCGGCGAATCCTATCGCCGCGCGCCATTCATCGAACGCCGCCAGGGCGCGCTCGCACACGATCCGGTGCCGCTCCTTCTTGTCGCGAATCTTCTTGCGCAATTCTTCTTCCAGCGGCTCCAGCAAGTCGAAAGTGATGTTCGCCGGCTGAAAGTTCTTCGGATCGGCGTGCGTAATGTAATGCACCAGCGAACCCAGCGCAGTAGCGCGCGGAACCGGTACAGGCACTTCGCCGCGAGCAATCGCCGCGGCATAAATTCCCACCAGCATCCCCGTGGCGATCGATTCCGTGTACCCCTCAACGCCGCAAACCTGTCCCGCAAAGGCGAGGCGCTCCTGCGTTTCTCCCTTTAGGAAAAGCGTTTCATCCAGCAGCACCGGCGCGCAGATATACGTGTTGCGATGAATTTGTCCGTAGCGCAGGAATCGTGCGTTTTCGAGCCCCGGAATCAGTCGCAGCACCCGCGCCTGTTCGCCAAATTTCAGGTGATTCTGGAAACCCACAAGGTTGTAGCTGTCGGCGCGCAGGTTCTCCTTGCGCAACTGCACCACTGCCCAGGGGTTCTTGCCGGTGCGCGGATCGCGCAGCCCTACTGGCTTCATGGGACCGAAGCGCAATGTATCGCGCCCGCGCGTGGCCAGCACCTCGATGGGCAGGCAGCCCTCGAAGTATTCCAGCTTCTCCCACTCCTTGCTCTCGGCAGCTTCAGCAGCCACCAACGCCTCGTAAAAGCAGTCGTACTCCGCGCGATCCATCGGGCAATTGATGTAATCGGCCGTTCCCTTGTCCCAGCGCGCGGCAAAATACACGCGGCTCATGTCAATCGACTCGGCATCGACAATCGGTGAGATCGAATCGTAAAACGCCAGATGCCCCGCGCCGGTCAGCCGCTCGATCTCTTTGCCGAGCGCGTCCGACGTCAGCGGTCCCGTCGCAACAATCGTGACCGCCGTTTCGCCGTCCGCCGGTTCCAGGCTCGTCACTTCCTCGCGGATCACGTGAATGCGCGGCTCAGCTTCAATTGCTTCTGAGATTCGCCGCGAAAACTCCACGCGATCGACGGCCAGCGCGTGGCCCGCTGGCACTGCGCATGTATCCGCAATCGATAAAAGCGCCGAGCCCGCTCGTCGCATCTCTTGCTTGAGCAGCCACGGCGCCGTATTGGGCGATTCGCTTTTGAGGGAATTCGAGCAAACCAGCTCACCGAAATCCGTCGTTTGATGAGCAGGGGTCAGGCGCGGCTTTCCGTCCACCATCGCGCGCATTTCGTAGAGATCCACCTCGCAGCCAAGCCGCGCAGCCGTCAGCGCCGCCTCCGGCCCCGCCAGGCCGCCGCCAATCACGCGAATCCTCACGAAGTGGCTCCCGCACTCCCGGCAAGCCGCTTGATTGCATCGCCGCTCAGCCGCACATTGCGCCAATCATCCAGAAACTCGGCGCCCATGGCGGAATAGAAATCGATAGCAGGCGTATTCCAGTCCAGAACCTCCCATTGCAGGCGCTGGCAGCCCTTTTCCACGGCGAAAGCCGCCACACGTTGCAACAGCGCCTTGCCAATGCCCAGGCCGCGAAACTCCGGCAGCACGAAAAGGTCCTCAAGGTAGATGCCGGGCCGTCCCTCCCAGGTGGAGTAGTTGTAGAAAAACAGGGCAAAGCCGGCAGGCTGGCCGCCGCGGTCGGCAATCAGGCAGGAATAGAACGGGTTGGGGCCAAATCCGTCGCGCAGAAGGCCCTCCTCGGTCGCAACCACTGCGTCCGGCGCCCGCTCAAAGGTGGCAAGGGCGCGAATAAAAGCGAGAATCTGTGCGACATCTGCCGCGGTTGCACTCCGAATCGACGTTCCCATGCCCTAATTTTAGGGCCTGCCCCGTCCAGCCCCGCTAACCCCGTTAACTTCGCCAACCCCGCTGTTTTTACACTGTGATACAGGCCACATGCGCGCCCGCGCCCACCCACTACCATGGGAAGCGGTATCGGCGCGGCGCGTGAAGACTGCGCGACGCAAGGGGCAACTCGCGGGCGGGCCTTCTCGTCAAGAAAATGGGGCCGGCGCCGCGACACCCGGCGTACCGGAGCCTGGTTGGCTTAAACCCACTTGTGCAGGGGGCTGTATTGGATTTAACGTGGGTCTTGCTCACCAATGCGCTCTGCCGGATGAGTTTCCTCCGCTGCGCCTGGGACTTTGAATTTTTTGAGCTTGCGGGCAATATACTTCCCGCCGCTCTCAAGGAGAAAACATGAAACGCGCTCTTTCACTTTGGCTGGGCCTGGCCGCTGCGGGACTTTTGACCGTGGTTCTCGCGCCCGCACAGGCGCCGCAAGCGCCCGCTGGAACTACGGGCAAGATTCACGGCAAAGTCATCAATCCCACGGGGCAACCCCAGGGCGGTGGCACGGTGAGTCTCTCCACCGACGGCGGCGTCAGCCTCAAGTTCACCTTCCCGGTCGATGACTCCGGCAATTACACCGGAGAAGCGCCCGCGGGAACCTACATGGTGGTTTACCGCGCCGCCGATACGCCGGCCGGCAAGATGGTCGATTCCATCCGTGGCGTCAAAATCGTTGTCGGGGAGGATACGGCCCAGGACGTCGACATGTCGCGCCAGGAATACATCGACAAGATGACGCCGGACGAGAAGAAGCAGTTGGAAGATTTGAAGAAGGCCAACGCCCAGGCCTTGCAGGCCAACGTCCTCATCAACCAGCTCAATGCCGATCTGAAGGTCGTTAATCAGGACAAGAAAGACATTGACAACGCAACGGCACTTGCAACCCAGGCCCTGGGCGCCAACGCAGCCAAGGCCGATCTCGCCAACAAGATCGCCGAGATCAGGACCGCCAAGTACACCGATATCGTAAGCCTTGCGACCAAGGATACAGGCCTCAAGCCGGACGAGGCTCTGCTGTGGAATCAGTTGGGCTACGGACAAGCCGGGCTCAAGCAGTACGACGATGCCGTCACGTCATACAAGAAGGCTGTCGATCTTGAGACCGCTTCCAAAAAGCCGCGCATGCCCGTCATCGGTCAGGCCCAGGCCGGCTTGGGCGAGTGCTACGCGCGCACCGGCAAGGTTCCTGAGGCCAACGCCGCCTTTGATGCCGCAGCCAAGGCCGATCCTGCAAACGCGCAACTGTATCTCAAGAACCAGGCGATCATCTTCTTCCAGGAAGGCAATTCGGCTGCGCAGTCTGCTGCGGCGGATGAAGCCATCAAGGCGGATCCGAACCCGAATGATCCCAACCTCGCCATCCTCTACTACGTCAAGGCGCAGGGGTTGATTATGAGCGCTACCGTCGACGCCAAGGGCCACTACGTTCTGCCCCCGGATTGCACAGCCGCCTACAAGAAATATCTGGAATTAGCGCCGCATGGCCAGTTCGCTGCGGACGTGACGGGTATCCTCGCGCAGGCCGCGAAGTAAAGTCGAAGGACCTCGGCTTTCGGTTAAGCTGATCGCAGGGCGTCTGCCACGGCAGACGCCCTTTTTTCTTGGAAGGGCTCACCCTCTCTGGAATCGCCGTACAATGCATTGCATGAGTTTTGCTTTGCGTCTGCATCCCCGCGGCGCGGGTAGCCTCCGTATCGCGATCGGCCTCGTCACCATGTCGATTGCCGTTTTGGCGCTCGCCCGCGCGGCTGCGCAGCAGGACGCCGGCGCCCCTGTCCAACCATCCGATCAACAAGACGAGGAACGGGACATCGGCTGGATTCAAGGCCTCGTCACCGGCCCCACAGGCGCGCCCCAGAACGGCGGCATCGTGAGCCTGTCCACCGACGGTGGCGTCACTTTGCGGTATAGCTTTACGGTTTCCCCAAAGGGCGATTACACCGGCAGAGTGCCCCTCGGCGAGTACAC
>Ga0181537_10001448_pt1 | contig 21915 bp, 20 predicted proteins | sample PEATcosm2014_Bin_39_FD_119765 | JGI IMG/M metagenome (GOLD analysis project Ga0181537, IMG submission 119765) | Peatland microbial communities from MTU Mesocosm Facility, Houghton, MI, USA - PEATcosm2014_Bin23_10_metaG | ecosystem: Environmental > Terrestrial > Soil > Wetlands > Peat | place... | reverse complement strand
CGCTGGCGCTGCTGCTCGAAGAGGCAAATTGCGGCAGCCGCGGCGACGTTGAGGGACTCGCTCGATTTCGCCATCGGGATCGACGCCGTGCGGGTCGCCAGCGCCAGGGCGGCGGCGGACAGGCCTTCGCCTTCACTCCCGAACAGCCAGGCCACACGCCCGCTCAAGTCGGTCCGGTAAATCGTTTCTCTTGCGCGCGGCAGCGCTGCCACGATGTCGCCGCCGAACCAGCTCGCGGTTTCGGCAAGCTCGGCGCGCTCGTGAATCGAGAGCGCGAAGTGCGCGCCCATGCCGGCGCGCAGCGTCTTGGGTGACCAGGCAAACGCGCAGTCGGGCGACAGGAACATGTGAGTCACGCCGGCGGCGGCTGCGGAGCGCAGGATGGAACCCAGGTTGCCCGGATCCTGCACGCCTTCGAGCAACACGCAACGCTCGGGGGGCCGCTCCGGCAGGCGGGCCTCAGGCACGTCGCAAATGGCGACGATTCCGGTGGGATGCGCGACCTGGGCGATATCGTCAAACAGCGGCGCTGAAAACAATACCGGATCGATGGAGGGGCGTTGCGCCAGGAACGCAGAAATTTCCAGCTCTTCGCGCCCGGCCGGACTGATCACAACGGTATCGGGATCGCCGCAATGCTCGCAGTAGGCTGCAATGAGATGCATGCCGTCGAGCACGGTCTTGCCGGATTTGCGCCGTTCACGGGAGGAACTGGCAAGGCGTAGCAGACGCTTGTACAAAGCGTTGTCGCGCGAGGAAATTGTCTTCAATCCGGTCTTCAATCCGGTATTAAACACTCCTCGGCTAGGACCGCAGTGTGACAGCGAACAGCGGTCCGAAGCGCAATGCTCCGGACCGCAGTCACTCAGTTATCCCGGGTGATGATTCCCTGCAGCGCGCCCGCGTTGCCCATGATGTAGATGGTATAGGTTCCGCCCGCCACCACCTCAACTCCATTGAGAGTCAACGCGGTTGTAGCGGTGCCGGTAATGTTGGCCGTTATGGTGTAGCCGGGCAGCGGATTCTGCACAAAATTGACATAGGTGGATGCGGTGTTGGTCGCCAGCGCACTGGCGGCGGGTACCGCAGCGAAGTTCACCTGGACATCGATGGGTCCGGCGTTTGGCGACACGTTGACGAACCTCAACTTCGCGTCTCCGAGGGATGGCGGCAGGTTATCGTCGGTCAGCGCAATCAGGCTCACGTTGGGCGCGTTACCGACCAGAATCACCGAAGAATCGGTGCTGCCGGCAAAATTCTCGCTGGCAGCCGTCGCATCGCTGTTCGGATTCGACGTGGCCCGGACTTCGAGGTTGTTGGTCCCGGCCGGCGTCAGCAGGTAGCTCGACGTGCCGGTGAATGGCACGTTCGAAAACGCCCCGATCGTGGTTCCGCCCGCGGGCGTGTTCAGCACGTTGATCGAGCCTATATTCGGCGAGGCGTTGACGACCTTGAACTGCGAAAACAGGTTGGGTACCGGGGTCACCGTGTTCGCCGTGGTGGAGCCGCCCGCGGAATTGTTCTGGTACAGCAGGTCGACGTTGACCAAGGTGCCGCTGCCGGTGGTGTAGATGGCGGCGGTCGGGATGTCGCCGTTGTTGAAGGTGACGGGCGCCGACTCATAAAGAATGGTCTTGCTGTTGGCCGGGGTCACGAACATCACGTAAGTTCCGGCGTTGTATTGCACGAAAAGCGGCACGCCAGTCAGGGAAAATGAACTGAAACTCGGCGCCGCATTGGTAATATTGATGGTGGAAGGATTGGTGCCCGCGGGGACCGGTATGACGTAGAAATCGAGCGAGCCGGACCCGCTGGCCACGTGGACCGGCCGGATTTCAAAGGTGCCGCTGGCCGGCGTATTGATGGTGGTGTCGGCGAGCAGCATGCTTCCCGGGTTGCCGATCGAACCGTAAAGAATCAGTGTGTAATCGGTATTGGCCGAGAGCGTAAACGTGTCGGTTGCCAGCGTCGCCGAGCCATCGCCCAGCGCGACGGTGTAGATGGTCGAGTTGCCCGAATCGTAGTTCACATAATTCGACACTCCCCCGAAACTGACGCCCTGGATATCGCAGGGGCAGGACGGCGTCGGCGTATTTCCCGCGGCGGTCGAGGTGAGGTTGATGGCGCCGACCCCGGCGTCAAAATGAACGAGGCGCAGGCTGGCCTGGCTGGCGGAAGCACTGTTGCCCGTGATCTTGCAACCGGACAGCGCAACCGCAAGAATCATCAGGCCAAGAGGGAGAATTCGGGACATAGTCGTCATTCCTTTGTAGCATCAAGGGGTCAGGGCTGCAATTATACCGGCGAGGAACCCCGTCAATCCAATAATATTGTAAGTACCTATTTCAAGACCGAACAGGGTTGGGCGCGCAGCGCCTTCCCTTCCCAAAGCCCGCTACAGCATCGCACCGAGTGTGGCAATCGCGATCACCGCAAGCCCCAGCGCCAGGTTGGCGCCCACCAGGATTCGTATCTGATTGAGCGCGGCGCCGCCAGCCGGCCAGTCCTGCGCTTCGACTGCGCGCTGGAGGCGCCGGTAGGGCCCGAAATACACGTGCCCGAAAATCAGCATCATGACGACCCCGGTTGCCGCCATGGCATGGGCATAAACCGGCGCATAGCGCTCGCCGATCAGATACAGCATGTAGGTGCCGCTCACGAGGATGGCGACGACCGACAGCCACACCCAGGGAAAGAAGCGGGAAAACACACCGGACCAGAGACGCAATCGCTGCGGCGGCTCGAGCAAGGCGCCGGCCACCGGTCGCAGGCACAGGTACGCGAAGAACATGCCGCCCACCCAGACCGCGACCCCCAGCAAATGGAAAAACAAGGCCAGTTTCATTTTTACCCCCGTGCGCCTGCGCCTAACAAGGGCAACATGGCGGCGGCCGCCTGTGCCGCAGCGTCGCGTTTCAGCATGTCGTGCAAATGCGCAAATTTTTCCGGCAATCGCTTCAGCACGTGGTCGTCCGCCAGCAGGTTGAGCATCGCCTGCGCCAGATTTTCGGGCGTGGCGTCGTCTTGCAGAAATTCAGGCACCACGAATTCGCCCGCCAGTATATTCGGCAAACCGACCCACGGCGTGCGCACCAGGCGCCGGGCAATGGCGAAGGTAGCCGGCGACAGCCGGTAGGCGATGATCATGGGACGTGCGAGCAAAGCGGTCTCGAGCGTTGCGGTGCCGCTCGCGACCAGCACCGCGTCGGCGGCGATGATCGCGTCCTGGGCGTGGCCAAACAAGGGCGTGAAAGGCAGATCCCTGGCCTCGTTGCGGTACAGGGCCGCCTCGAACAAGGCGCGCGTTTCGCGGGTGGCGAGCGGCACCAGGAAGCGGCAGGCAGGCTGGCTGGCAAGGATTAGTTTCGCCGTCGCAATGAACAGATCGGCATGGTATTCCAGCTCCGACTGCCGGCTGCCGGGCAACAAGGCGATCACGCGGCCGGCGGCCGGCAGCCGCAGTTGCGCGCGCATCGCCGCCCGGTCGTTGTCGGGCGTGATGCTGTCTGCCAGGGGGTGGCCGATGAAGGTCGCGGGAATCCCCGCCTCGCGATAGATCTGTTCCTCGAAAGGAAACAGCACCAGCATGTGCGACACCGCTTTGCGTATGTCGTGGATGCGGCCCGCGCGCCAGGCCCATACCGTCGGGCTCACGCAGTGCACGGTGGCGATTCCCGAGGCATGCAGGCGCTTTTCCACACCCAGGTTGAAATCCGGCGAATCGATGCCGACGTACAGCGCCGGCGGATCGGCGCGCAGGCGTTCCACGAGCGCGTCGCGGATGCTTTTGATTTCGCGGAAATGCCGCAGCACTTCGAAAAGGCCGCGCACCGCAAGTTTCTCCTGCGGAAACCACGATTCGAAGCCCGCCTCGAGCATCCTGGGTCCGCCGATGCCGGCGAATTGCACACCGGGAACGCGTTCCCGCAATGCCGCCATCATGCAACTGCCGAGGAGATCCCCCGATGCCTCCCCCGCCACCATGGCGATGCGCACGGACATCGGAACCTAACGGATGATGCCGCGCTTGGCGGCGGCGAGGAACCCGAGCATGGGGGCAAGCTCGGGGACCGTTTCACACTGCACCGCGATCTCCCGCTGCGCATCGGCGAGCGCCAGTTCCGACCGGTAAAGCGTCTTGTACGCGCGCTTGATGGCGGCAATGGCCGCGGGTGAAAAGCCGCGGCGCTTGAGCCCTTCAGCGTTGATACCGAAGGGCTTCGACGGATTGCCCGCGGCCATCACGTAAGGCGGCAGGTCCTGCAGCAGCAGCGTCGCACCGGCGGTAATGCTGTGCGCGCCGATGTGCACGAACTGGTGCACCCCGGTCATGCCGCCAAGGATTGCGTAATCGCCGACGTGCACGTGGCCGGCGATTTGCGCGTTGTTGGCGAAAACCGTGTGATCGCCGACCTGGCAGTCGTGCGCGAGGTGCACGTAGGCCATGATCCAGTTATCCGAGCCCAGCCGCGTGACGCCGGCGTCCTGCACTGTCCCGCAATTGAAGGTGCAGAATTCGCGGATGGTGTTGCGATCGCCGATCTCGAGGCGGGTCGCCTCACCGGCGTACTTCATGTCCTGCGGCGCTTCGCCCAGCGAGCTGAACTGGTAAATGCGGTTATCGCGGCCAATCGAAGTGTGCCCGGTGATGACCACGTGCGGGCCGACCCAGGTGCCGGCGCCGATTTCGACGTGTTCGCCCACCACCGAATAGGCGCCGATAGTGACACCTTCGGCAAGACGCGCACCCGGATCTACGATCGCGGTGGGATGGATCATTCGATATCCCGTACCGTGCACATGAGTTCGGCCTCGGCCGCAACAGCGTCGCCAACCTTGGCCTGGGCGGTGAATTTCCAAAGCCCGCGCGCGTGGCGTATCAGTTCCGCATGCAGCATCAGCTGGTCGCCCGGCACCACCGGGCGCTTGAAGCGCGCGTGGTCGATGCCGACAAAATAGATCACAGTTTTTTCGTCGGGCTTGCGGCCGGCGGTGCGAAACGCCAGCAGCGCCGCCGCCTGCGCCATGGCCTCGATAATGAGCACGCCCGGCATCACCGGGAGATGCGGGAAGTGCCCGGTGAAAAACGGTTCGTTGAAAGTCACGTTCTTCAGCCCGAGCACGCGCTTGCCGGGTTCGAGCTCGAGAATGCGATCGACCAGCAGGAACGGGTAGCGGTGCGGCAAGTGCTCGAGAATCTCGCGAATATCCATGTCAGTCTCTTGAGTGGCCCAATTTTTTTTCCAGAGCCTTGATGCGCTCCGCCAGCTTGTCGAGGTTCTTGATCCACGCCACGACCTTGAACCACGATGCCGTCGGCGCGAACGGGAGCGCCCCGCTGTACTTGCCGGCTTTAACGATCGATTTCGACACGTAAGTCGTCGCCGCAATCTCCACGCCGTCAGTGATGCTGATGTGGCCCAGGATGCGAACCGCACCGCCGATCATGCAGTGCTTCCCGATGGACGCGCTGCCGGCGATCCCGGTCATCGCCGCGATCGCGGTGTGGGCGCCGATCCTCACGTTGTGCGCGACCTGGATCTGGTTGTCGAGCTTGACGCCGTTTTCGATGACGGTATCGTCGAGCGCGCCGCGATCGATGGTGGTATTGGCGCCGATTTCGACGTCGTCGCCGATCAGCACGCCGCCGGTCTGGGGAATTTTGAGCCAGGCGCCCCGTTCGGGCGCAAAACCGAAACCGTCGGCGCCGATGACGGCGCCGGAATGCACGATGCAGCGATCGCCAAGGGTGCAGCCGGGATACAGGGTGACGCGCGCGTGCAGAACGCATGCACTGCCGATATTGCAGCCTGCGCCGACCTGGCTGCCGGCGCCGATCTGGCTGCGTGGACCGATGATGGCGCCGCGCCCGATATAGGCGCCCGCGCCCACCGCCGCGTCGGTCGCCACCTGGGCACCTTGTTCCACGACCGCCGAGGGATGCACGCCTGCCGGGACCGGCGCGCCGGCACTCAGGCGCCGCGCGGCGCGCGCATAGGCGAGGTACGGTTCCGCGCATACCACCCTGGGGAGGGAAGTCTCGCCAGCAAGAGCAGGCGGCACGATCACCGCGGATGCGCGGCAACTTGCGAGTTGCGGGCGAAACCGCGCGTGCGTGATAAAACTGATGTCGCCTTCGGCGGCGGATTCGAGGCTCGCGACGCGCGCAATCATGCGCTCGCCATCGCCGATCAGCTCACCTTCCAAGTATCCCGCGAGGTCGGCAAGCCGCTGCGGCGTCCCGGTCGCCATCGTCGCGGGCTACTTCACCGGCGGTTCGGCGAGCGCCTTGATCACCTTCTCGGTAATGTCGATGCGCGGGCTTCGATATACCGCTTCCTGCAGGATCAGGTCGTACTTTTCCGCTTCCGCGATCTGGCCGATCACCTTGTTGGCGCGTTCGAGCACGCTCGCGAGTTCTTCGTTGCGGCGCTGGTTGAGGTCTTCGCGGAATTCCCGCTGCTTGCGCTGAAACTCGCGGTTCAGGTCCGCGAACTCGCGCTCTTTGTTGCGGCGGTCGGCGTCGCTCAGCGCGGAGCCGGTTTTTTCGAGTGCGTCCTGCGTGTCTTTGAGTTGTTTGGCCAGCTTCTGCAAATCCTGGTCGCGCTTGGAAAATTCCAGCTCGATTTTTTTCTGCGCCTTGATCGCCGGCGCCGCTTCGCGCAACACGCGCTCGTGGTCGACGAAACCGATCTTGAGGTCCGCGGACTGCGCCTCACCCGGGGTCGCGGTAAGCAATGCAAACGGCACGAACAGCCCGAGCGCCAGATTTTGCAGGTTATTCAACGCCCACCCTCCGTAAAGACGCCTATTTTACGCCGTTTAGAATATCTGCCCCAGCAGGAACTGGAAGTGCTGGATTCGGTCATCCGGCTGGGAATTGAGCGGAACGCCAAAACTGATTTTCATCGGCCCCACCGGCGAGAACCAGGTTACGCCCACCCCGACCGATTTGCGCAGCGAGCCAAAGGTGAAATTCTCCCCCACGCCATACACGTTGCCGACGTCGAAGAAGGCCGACAGGCGCACCGACTTGTCGGTGCCCAGCCCCGGCATCGGCACGTAGAATTCGGCGTTGCCGAGCAGCTTGAAGTTACCGCCGAGAATATCGCCGTTGGTGTCGCGCGGACCCAGGGTGCTGGTCTCGAAGCCGCGCACCGAGTTGGTACCGCCCGCGTAGTAATTCTTGAAAAACGGCAATGATTTTCCGCCATAGCCGTTGCCATAGCCGATGTCGCCGCTCAAAGCCAGCGTATAGTCCTTGGTTATCGGGAAATATTTCTGGTGCTGGTATTCGAGCTTGTAGTACTCCAGTTTTTCCCCGGGCATCGCTATTTCAGTGGCGAATCTCTGCACCGAACCGGATGTCGGGTAGAACGCCGAATCCCGCGAGTCGCGCGACCAGGTGATGGTGCCAATTACCGCGGTCGAGTTGGCGCCGAATTCATCGACGAAATCGAGGAAGCGCTGCGGGCTGTCGGATGCCGTTTCGACCGCCGTGTGCTCGACCCCCAGGCCGTAGTTGACGGTGTCGGTTTCCGTCACCGGCACGCCGAAGCGCACCCCGCCGCCGATGGTCGAGGTTCGATAGTCGCCGATGCCGAGCAGGGCGGGATCGGAATTGCGCTTGTAAATATCGAAACCGCGGCTGATGCCGTCCACGGTCCAGAACGGGTCGGTGAAGGACAGCGCCGCGACTTTGTTGATGCGGCCGCTGTTGAGCTGGGCCACCACGTTATTGCCGCTGCCAAAAATATTCTGCTGCGAGATCGAGCCGGTCAGCACCAGTTTTTCTGAGCTGGAGAAGCCGGCGCCCACCGTCACCGCGCCGGTCGGTCGTTCGGTCACCGTGAAGTTGACGTCGACCTGGTCGGAGGTGCCCGGCACTGCCGGCGTTTCCACTCCCACGTCGGAGAAATATTGCAGCCGGTCCAGCCGCTGCTTGGATAACTGGATTTTCGCGGCGTCGTACCAGCCGCCTTCCATCTGCCGCACCTGCCGCCGCACCACCTCGTCGCGCGAGCGCGCGTTGCCGCTGATGTTGATGCGCCGTACGTACACCTTGCGGCCAGGGTCGATGTAGATGGTGAATGCCACCTGACGTTTCTGCTTGTCGATTTCGGGGGACGCGTTGGCATTGGCGAAGGCGTAGCCGTCGTTGCCGAGCCGGTCGCCGATGGCCTTGGTCGAATCGGTGAGCTTTTCCCGCGAGAACACGTCGCCGGCCTTGAGCTTCACCAGCTTGCGCAAGTCCGCCTCGGGCAGCAGCATCTGGCCGGCAAGTTTCACGTCGGACACGGTGAATTTATCGCCTTCGGAGACGTTGATCGTGATGTAGATATCCTGCTTGTCGGGCGTGATCGAAACCTGGGTGGAGTCGACGTTGAATTCGAGATAGCCGCGATTGAGGTAGTAGGACCGCAGTTTCTCGAGGTCGGCCGACAGTTTTTGCTTCGAGTACTGGTCGTTCTTGGTGTACCAGGTGAGCAAGCCCGGCGTGCGCAACTCGAACTGTTCGAGCAGCTCTTTTTCCTTGAATACCTTGTTGCCGATGATGTTGATCTGCCGGATCTTGGCGGAATCGCCTTCAACAATGTTGAAAGTGACCGCGACCCGGTTGCGGTCGAGCGGCGTCACCGTGGTCGTAACCACCACCGCGTAATGCCCGCGCGTAAGGTACTGGCGCTTCAATTCCTGGTCGGACTTGTCGAGCATGGCGCGGTCGTAAATGCGCCCCTCGGCGAGACCGATTTCGCGCAGGCCCTTTTTCAGCACGTCGGTCTCGAACTCGCGGTTGCCGACGATATCGATCTGCGCGATGGCGGGGCGCTCTTCGATGATCACCACCAGCACGTCCTTGTCCGCTTGCAGACGCACGTCCTTGAAGAAGCCGGTGCCGTACAGCGCCTTCACCGCGGCCGTCGCCTTGTCGTCGGTCATGATGTCGCCTACCTTGACCGGCATGTAGCTGAACACGGTGCCGGCCTCGGTGCGCTGAATACCCTCGATGCGGATATCCTTCACCACGAACGGGTCGAAGGCGTGGGCTTCAGAAAAAAACAGGGCCAGCACAAGGCCGGCCATCGTCTTGCATTTCATGAGGAAAGCAGGCGGCTGATATCGTTATAAAAGGCGAACGCCATTAGGCTGAGCAGCAAAAACAGGCCGACTTGCTGCCCGATTTCGAAGGCGCGCTCGGATACGGGGCGGCGCCGCACAATCTCGATCGCATAATACATCAAATTTCCACCATCCAGTAACGGAATCGGCAGCAGGTTCAGGATCGCCAGGCTGATGCTCATCAGCGCGAGGAAATCGAGATAGTCGGTGAACCCGCGGCGCGCCGACTGGCCGGCCACGTCGGCAATCGTCACCGGACCGCTGATATTGCGCCACGACACGTCGCCGGTCAGCATTCTTCCCATCATGCGCACGCTGAACGCGCTGGTATCCCAGGTCCTGACAACCGCCCGCGACACGCTTTCCAGCGGCGAATAGCGGATCTCGACCAGCATGGAGCGCATGGCTTCCGGATCGATCGCGATGCCGGCGCCGATGCGCACGACGTTCTTGCCTTTTTCGTCGACCGACTGCGGCGTGACCGCGAGCTCGAGCCGTTCCTTGCCGCGCTCGACCAACAGCTTGAGCGGCCGCCCCGCGCTTTGCTTCACCCTGGCCACGACCTGGTCGGGAGACAGGATCGGATCGTTGTCGATACGCAGGATGCGATCGCCGGCGAGCAGGCCCGCCTGCTCCGCCGCGCCGCCGGCAATGAGGCCGCCGATTATCGGGGGCGCGTCCGGGCGGAAGGCGAACAACCCGAGCCTGGGCAACAGATCGGCGCTTACCTCGCGGGTTTCCAGTGTGCCAAGGTCGAGGTCGTGCCAGGAAATTTCCTGCCGGGTGTTGATGACTTCGAGCCTAATCGGGGTTTTGGCGAGCGCAAGCTGCAGCAGGCGCCAGCGCGCGTCCTCCCAGGTCGCCACCGGCTCGTCGTTGATTTTCTGGATGGTTGAGCCCTTGGTCAATCCCGCGCGCGCTGCCGCGGTCTGTGGCGGAGGTTCGTTGATGACCGGCTTCAGTTCCTGCACGCCGTGGATGAATACCGCCGTGTACAGCATCACGGCGAGCACGAAATTGGCGACCGGACCGGCAAGGACGATGGCAAAGCGTCGCCACACATTCTGCCGGTTGAAGGTGCGGTGAAGTTCGGCGGCAGCCACCTCGCCTTCGCGCTCGTCGAGCATCTTGACGTAGCCACCCAATGGAATGCTGCCGATAACCCATTCCGTGCGGTCGGCGCCGAGCGTCTTTTTCCATAGCGCGCTGCCGAAACCGATCGCAAACCGCAGCACGCGCACACCCGCAAGCCGCGCCACCAGGTAGTGGCCGAACTCGTGGAACGTAATCAGCACGCCCAGTGCGACCACGAACGCCGCTGCAGTGATCAGGAATTGCATCATGCGACGCGTTCCATTTCGGCCTGGTGCAGGGTTTGCGCGAGCGAGCGCGCCTGCTGGTCCGCTGCCAGTACGTCGGCCAGCGTGGCGGCGGTGCGCACCGGCGCCATCCGCGCCACTTCCCCGATGAGGCCGGCGATGCGGTCAAAAGGCATGGCGCCGCCAAGAAAAGCCGCGACCGCGTATTCGTTGGCGGCATTGAGCGTGGCGGCGGCAGTGCCGCCTTGGACCAGCGCACGATAAGCGAAACCGAGCGCCGGGAAACGCTGAAAATCCGGCGCTTCGAACGTGAGCTTGGCGAGCGCCGCCAGGTCGAGGCGCGCAACGCCCGCGTCGATGCGGTCCGGGTAAGCCAGGGCGTGGGCGATCGGCGTCCGCATGTCCGGATTGCCCAGTTGCGCGAGCACCGAGCCGTCTTCGTATTCCACCATCGAATGCACCACGCTTTGCGGATGGATCAGCACTTCGATCCGCGCCGCGGGCAGGCCGAACAGCCAATGCGCCTCGATGACTTCCAGCGCCTTGTTCATCATGGTCGCCGAGTCGACGGAAATCTTCTTGCCCATCACCCAGTTGGGGTGCGCGCAGGCTTGTTCCGGCGTCACCTTGCGAAGATCTTCCAGCGGGGTGGTGCGAAACGGTCCGCCGGAGCCGGTCAGCAAAATGCGGCGCACACCCGCCGCGGATGAGGCCGGCGGCAGGCATTGGAATATCGCGTTGTGCTCGCTGTCGATCGGCAGCAGCGTTGCCCGGCTTTTCTTCACCGCATCCATGAACAGCGGTCCCGCCATCACCAGGGCTTCCTTGTTCGCAAGCAGAATGCGCTTGCCGGCGCCAGCCGCGGCCAGCGACGAGGCGAGGCCGGCCGCGCCTACGATGGCCGCCATTACGGTATCCGCTTCCGGCGCCGCCGCCACCCGGTCGAGCGCGGCAGCGCCTGACAACACGGCGGTGCCGCTGCCGTGCAGGGCATCAGCGACGCTGGCGTGCAAGCTCTCGTCGCCGATTACAGCAAAACGCGGCTGGAAGCGCCGGCACTGCTCGACCAGGGCCGCAGCCTGCCGGTTCGCCGTCAGCGCGAAAATGCGAAAACGATCCGGATGGCGTTGCACCACATCCAGTGTGGACGTGCCTACCGAGCCGGTGGAACCGAGAATGGAAAGGTTACGCACTCGGGTTTCGCGCGAATATCAGGGCCGCCAGGGGCAGCACCGGCAACAAGGCGTCGATGCGGTCAAGCACGCCGCCGTGGCCAGGCAGCAGCACGCCGCTGTCCTTCACCCCGGCGCGCCGTTTCACCGCGGATTCGAACAGATCGCCCACCACACTGATGCCGCACAGCAGGCAGCACAGCGCCATCAGCAGCACCCAGACATGCGAATCGAGTTCTCCCGTAGCCGTCTCCCACACGTGGATCACCCCGGCGGAATACAGCAGCACCGCCACCATCGCGCCGGCGACGCCTTCCCAGGTCTTGCCGGGGCTGATGGCGGGTGCGAGTTTGTGGCGGCCGAATGTCCGCCCGGCGAAATAAGCCGCGATGTCCGCGACCCATACCAGCGCCATCGCGGCGAGCAGCAGGAGTTCGCTTTGCAAACGCAGTTCGACCGTCGCCAGCCACGCCGGCAACAGGATAATCCCACCCATTGCCGCCGCAGTCCATTTCGACACCGGTTTCCAGCCGGAATACAGCCACAGTGGGGCCGCGAGCAACCAGAAGACCGCGGCGAGGCCAAACGCCGGCAGCGAAGCCGAATGCGGCCTGAAGAAGAACTGCTCAAGGGCGCCGCATCCGGCAAGCGTCACCAGATAAGCGAATTCCTCGGCCGGCTCGAATGACCACAGGCGGCTCCATTCATGCGCTGCCAGCAGGATGAAGGCGAGCATCAGCAAAGCCCACCAAAGCGGCGACAGCCAATGCAGGGCCGCCAGCAGGCAGACGATCAGGCCGATCGCCGTGAAGACGCGAAGCTTAAGCATTGCCGCGTTCGGGTTCGGACAGTGCAGCCGACGGCGCCTTGGGCGTGACACCGCGCCCCTGGGCTTCGAGGACCTGTTCGCTGGTACGTCCGAACCGACGCTCGCGGCTTCGGTAGGAGGCAATCGCCGCATCGAGCGCGGCGGAATTGAAATCCGGCCATAAAGTGTCGGTGAAATAGAGTTCCGCGTAGGCAAGCTGCCACAGCAGGAAATTGGACAGGCGCTGCTCGCCGCCGGTGCGGATGAACAGGTCCGGCTCCGGCGCGTAGCTCATCGCCAGATACGGCGTGAGATCGGCCTCGGCAAATCCATTTGCGCATTGCGGGTGGCTCGCCAGCATGCGCTGCGTCGCCTGCACGATGTCCCAACGTCCGCCGTAGTTGGCGGCAATCGTGAGGGTAAGCCGGGAGTTGGCGGCGGTACGATGCTGGGCGTCCTCGATCAGGGTGCGCAGCCGCGGCTCGAAACGCGCAAGATCGCCCACCACCTTGAGGCGGATGCCGTTCTCGTGCAGCTTGAGGACTTCCTGCTCCAGCGCCATCACGAACAGCTGCATCAGCACCGACACCTCTTCCGCCGGCCGCCGCCAGTTCTCCGAACTGAACGCAAACAGGGTAAGGTAGCCCACGCCGCGTTCGACACAGGCCGTCACCAGCTCGCGCACGGTCTCGACCCCGCGCCGGTGGCCGCTGACCCTCGGCAGGAAACGTTTCTTGGCCCAGCGGCCGTTGCCATCCATGATGATGGCGATATGGCGCGGCACGGCAGCAGTCTGCGGGATCTCGCGGGTGGCGCTGGGATGCAGGGTCATGCGGCTCTCCGTATTGTGCACCGGCTGTAAGAACCCCTCAGACTGCGAGAAGTTCCGCCTCCTTCTGCGCCAGCGCCTTGTCCACTTCGCCGATGAACCTGTCGGTGAGCTTTTGCACGTCGTCCTGCGCCCGGCGCTCCTCGTCTTCCGACACCGTCTTCGCCTTGAGCAGGTCCTTTAGGTGGGTGATCGCGTCGCGCCGCAGGTTACGAATTGCAACCCGCGCGTTCTCGGCCTCGCTGCGCACCACTTTGGTCAGGTCCTTGCGGCGTTCCTCGTTGAGCGCCGGCATCGGCACTTTGATCAGGTCGCCCATCGCCGCCGGGTTGAGACCGAGATCGGCCTCGCGAATCGCTTTTTCGATAAGCGGGGCCATTTTCTTGTCCCAAGGCGAAATGCTGATGGTGCGCGCATCCAGCAGGCTCAGGTTGGCGACCTGGTTGATCGGCGTTTGCGTGCCGTAGTAATCGACCATCACGTGATCGAGTATGCCGGTATGCGCGCGCCCGGTGCGAACTTTCGACAAATCGGCCTTCAACGCCTCCAGCGATTTCTGCATCTTCTGCTCGGCGTTTTTCTTGACATCCGCAATCATGGTCCCTCCTTCACCCTGCCCGCCCGCCTGACGCCGTGCATTCTACACGTGCACCAGCGTGCCTTCGTCCTCCCCCATGACCACGCGTTTGAGGGCGCCGTTCTTGAAAATGCTGAACACGCTCACCGGCAGTTTATGGTCGCGGCACATGGTGAACGCAGTGGCGTCCATCACCTTGAGGTTTTTCGCGATGGCCTCGTCGAAACTAAGCGCCTTGTAGCGCGTCGCCTTGGGATCGAGATTGGGGTCCGCGGTATAGACGCCGTCCACCTTGGTCGCTTTCAGCACGATTTCCGCACCCATTTCGGTGCCGCGCAGCGCAGCCGCGGTGTCGGTGGTGAAGAACGGGTTGCCGGTGCCGGCGGCGAAAATCACGATCTTGCCCTCTTCGAGGTAGCGGATCGCCTTGTTGCGGATATAGGGCTCGACCACGGCCTCGATATTCAGCGCGGACTGCACGCGCGCGTTGAGTCCCGCCTGGCGCATTGCATCCTGCAGCGCCAGCGCGTTCATGATGGTGGCGAGCATGCCCATGTAGTCGGCGGTCGCCCGGTCCATGCCGGTGGCGCCGAGCGCGACCCCGCGGAAAATGTTGCCGCCGCCGATCACAATCCCGATTTCGACTCCGAGCTTCGAGATGCCCGCGACTTCCCCGACGATGCGGGCGAGGGTCTCGCGGTTGATGCCGTAGGGGTCGTCGCCCATCAGGGCTTCGCCGCTTAACTTGACCAGCACGCGTTTGTAACGGGGCGCGGGACCGTTGCTCATGTCAGTGCTTCCCGCCGGAGTCGTCCTTGCCCGCGGCAGCCGTCGCCGCCGCAACCTCGGCCGCGAAGTCCGTGACCTTCTTCTCGATGCCCTCGCCCACTACGAACATCTGGAAGCCGGCGACGCTGGCGTGCTTCTGTTTCAGCATTTTTTCCACCGTTTCGTCGGGATTTTTCACGAACGGCTGTCCGAGCAGCGTCACTTCCGCCAGGAATTTGGCGATGCGGCCTTCCACCATTTTTTCGACGATGTTGGCCGGTTTGCCGGATTCCGCTGCCTGCGCGGTGTAGATTTCGCGCTCGCGCGCAATCGTCTCGGCCGGCACCTGTTCGCGCGACACCGTGATCGGCTTGGAGGCGGCGATATGCATTGCGACATCCTTGCCGATCGCTTCCTCGCCGGCGAAATCGACCATCACGCCGATTTTCACCCCATGCAGGTATTGCGCTAGCCGGTTCGCGGTCTGGAAGCGCCGGAAGCGGCGCACGCTGATGTTTTCGCCAAGCTTCATCACCAGGGCCTTGCGCTTTTCCTCCACGGTCTCGCCCGAGGCAAGCCGGGCGGCGGCAAGGGCTTCGACGTCTTTCGGATCGGACTCGGTGACGACGCGCGCAATTTCCCGCGCGAACGCGCTGAAATCCTCGTTCTTGGCGACGAAATCGGTCTCGCAATTGACTTCGACCAGCGCGCCGGTCTTGCCGTCAGGCGCGATGAATGTGCTGATCGCACCTTCGGCCGCAACCCGGCTCGCCGCCTTGCTCGCCTTGGCGCCGCTCCGGATCCGCAGCAGGTCCTCCGCTGCCTTCATTTCGCCGCCGGTTTCGCTGAGCGCTTTCTTGCATTCCATCATGCCAAGACCGGTGCGTTCCCGCAGCTCCTTCACCATTGCTGCGCTGATTTCTGCCATTCAATTCTCCTGAAGCTGGTTTTGCTGGTTTTGCGTTCAAAAAAAGGGGCGCTAGGCCCCTTTTTTGGTTTGCCTGGCGCCGGGCACCCTTATGCCTGCCTTACGTCCTCGACCTCGACGAATTCCTCGTCGGTTTGCGGCTGCGTGATTTCCTGCACCGACTGGCTGCGGCCTTCGAGCACCGCATCCGCCACGCCACGCGCATAAAGCCGGATCGCGCGGCTCGAGTCGTCGTTGCCGGGGATCACGTAATTGACGCCGTCGGGCGTGTTGTTGGTATCGACCACGCCGATCACCGGGATGCCGAGCTTGTTGGCCTCGGTCACGGCGCCTTTCTGGTAGCCGACGTCGATGACGAACAGGGCGTCGGGCAATCCATTCATGTCCTTGATGCCGCCCAGGCTGCGCTCCAGTTTTTCGCGCTCGCGCTGGAATGTCAGCCCTTCCTTCTTGGTCAGCTTCTCGATCGAGCCGTCGGCGACCATGGCTTCCATGTCTTTCAGGCGCTTGATCGACTGCCGCACCGTCTTGTAGTTGGTCAGCATGCCGCCGAGCCAGCGGTGGTCGACAAACGGCGCGTTGCAGCGCATGGCTTCCTCGCGCACGATTTCGCGCGCCTGGCGCTTGGTGCCGACGAACAGGATGGTGCCCTTGTTCGAAGAAACCTTGCGCACATAGGCCATCGCCTCGTTGAACATCACGAGGGTCTTTTCGAGATTGACGATGTGGATCTTGTTGCGATGGCCGAAGATGTACGGGGCCATCTTGGGTTTCCAATAACGGGTCTGGTGACCGAAGTGCACCCCCGCTTCCAGCATTTGCCGCATGGTGACAGACATCTTTTCTCCTGTAGGGTTAAGGATCCGCCGGCACCCGGATGGGAACCGCGATCCATGGCCTGCCGCGTCAGTTGCAACCCCGGGGCCGGTATGGCCGGCGGGGCACCCTTACATGCGCGGTGGCGCGATTTTGGACTTGCCGCGGCCCGGAAACACTACAAAGGCACTCCGAGGTATCGCGAAAAATCCAACTTTTGATTATAACACACCCAGTTAGGCTACCTCAACCGTCCTTCCCGAATCCCGCCACGCCGCCGCGTCCGAGCCGGCACCCTACCCCGGTGCTATCCTTTGGCATTAGAATAATTGGTTTTCGCATTTGCGCCCCAATTTGTATTCTGATGCCAATTACCATCAAAAGCCCTGAGGAAATCGAGAAAATGCGCGTCGCCGGCCGCCTCGCGTCGGAAGTGCTCGATTTCATCACCCCGCACGTCAAGGCCGGCGTCAGCACGAGCGAGCTCGATCGACTGTGCCACGACTACATGGTCGAGGTGCAGGGTACGATCCCGGCGCCGCTCAATTACGCGCCGCCCGGCTATACGCCGTATCCCAAATCGATTTGCACTTCGGTCAACCACCAGGTCTGCCACGGTGTGCCGGGCGACAAAGTCCTGAAAAACGGCGACATCGTGAACCTCGATGTCACGGTGATCAAGGACGGTTTTCACGGCGACACCAGCCGCATGTTCTGCGTGGGCGAGCCGTCGATCCAGGCCAAGCGCCTGTGCGACGTCACCTATGAGTGCATGTGGCGCGGCATTCGCGAAGTCAAGCCCGGCGCCTGCCTCGGCGACGTCGGGCATGTGATCCAGATGATGGCCGAGCGCCAGGGATTCTCGGTGGTCCGGGAGTTTTGCGGCCACGGCATCGGCCGCAAGTTTCACGAAGAACCCCAGGTGCTGCACTACGGCCGCCCCGGCACCGGCATGCGGCTGACGCCGGGCATGACGTTTACGGTCGAGCCGATGATCAACGCCGGCAAGGCCGCCATCCGCGAGCTGGCTGACGGCTGGACCATCGTCACCAAGGACCACAGCCTGTCGGCGCAGTGGGAGCATACGGTGCTGGTCACCGACACCGGGTTCGAAATCCTCACCCAATCGGCGGGCTCGCCACCGCCGCCCTGAAGCGCGCAACGGAGCCCGCGCCGAAAGCGCAAGCCATGCCCGGAATATTGGCGACCCGCATCGGCCAGGCATCCGGCATGTCGGCAGTGCGGCAGGAACTGCAGCGGGAACGCGAAGCGCTCAAGGCCGCCTACTACGCCAAACCGGACGCGGCACGGCTGCTGAAGGGTCTCGCGCGTACCATCGATCGCGCGCTGCGCCAGGTATGGACCGACGCCGCGCTGCCGGGCGGCCTGGCGCTGCTGGCGGTCGGCGGGTACGGCCGCGGCGAGCTCTACCCCTATTCCGACGTCGACCTGCTGATCCTGCTGCCAGGACCGCCGGATGGCGCGCAGGCATCGCGCATCGAGAACCTGGTCGGACTATTGTGGGACCTGGGGGTCGAAGTGGGGCACAGCGTGCGCTCGGTGGAAGAATGCGCGGAGCTTGCCGCGCGCGACATTACGGTACAAACCTCGCTGCTGGAATCCCGGCTGATCGCGGGCAGCCGCCGGCTCTACAACCGGTTTCGCTCCACGCTCGAACAAGGCATCGATCGCAACAAGTTTTTCAAGGCCAAGCGCCTGGAGCAGGAGCAGCGCTATGCGCGCTATGAAGACACGCCCTACAGCCTTGAACCCAACCTCAAGGAAAGCCCCGGCGGCCTGCGCGACCTGCAGGTGATCCTGTGGATCGCGCGCGCCTCCGCGCTCGGCAGCACCTGGCGCGACCTCGCGGAGCGCGGCTTCATTACCGCCGGCGAAGCCGGGCAGCTCGCGCGCCACCTCAAGTTCCTGCAGCATCTTCGCATCCGCATGCATTACCTGGCGCTCAGGCGCGAAGACCGCCTGCTGTTCGATTTTCAGCAGGCGCTGGCGCAGCAATTCGGCGACCGCGCGACCGCGACACGGCGCGCCAGCGAATTCCTGATGCAGCGTTACTATCGCACCGCCAAGGCCATCACCCAGCTCAACACCATCCTGCTGCAAAACCTGGGAGCCGGGATTTTTCCGCCCAAGCCCGCGGCCCCGGTCACCGTCAATCCGCGTTTTCGCATCGCCAACGAATTGCTCGAAGCCACCCCGGTCGACGTGTTCCAGCGCGAGCCGGCGGCGATCCTCGAATGTTTCCGCATCATGCAGGATCACCCCGAGTTGAAAGGCATGACGGCGCAGACGCTGCGCGAGTTGTGGCGGGCGCGGCCTCGCATCGACCCCGCGTTTCGCCGAGATCCGGCGATGCGCAAACTGTTTCTCGAGATCCTGCAGGCGCAGCGCGGCATCGTGCATGAACTGCGGCGCATGAACCAGTACGGCATCCTCGGGCGTTACCTGCGGCCGTTCGGCCGCATCGTGGGCCAGATGCAACACGACCTGTTCCACGTCTACACCGTCGATCAGCACATCCTGATGGTGATTCGCAACCTGCGCCGCTTCACCATGCCTGAATTCGCCCACGAATACCCGTTTTGCAGCCGCCTCATGAGCAATTTCGAGCGGCCCTGGGTGCTGTACGTGGCGGCGCTGTTCCACGATATCGCCAAGGCGCGCGGCGGCGATCATTCCGAACTTGGAAAAGTCGACGCGCGGCGTTTTTGCCGCGACCACGGCATCGCGGCCGACGATACCCGCCTCATAGTGTGGCTGGTGCAAAACCACCTTATGATGTCGAGGGTGGCGCAAAAACAGGACCTCACCGACCCCGACACCGTGCGCCTGTTCGCGGCGAAAATGAAGGACGAGCGCCACCTGGTCGCACTCTACCTGCTGACGGTCGCCGACGTGCGCGGCACCAGCCCCAAAGTCTGGAACGCCTGGAAAGCGAAGCTCCTGGAAGACCTGTTCCGCGCGAGCCGCCGCGTGCTGCATCACGGCCGCGTCGATTACGACCAGGATTTGCAGGAACGCCAAACCGAGGCGCTGCGTATCCTCCGCCTCTACGCGCTGTCGGATACGGTGCACCAGGCGCTGTGGGCACAACTCGACACCGCGTATTTCCTGCGCCACGACGCACAGGAAATAGCCTGGCATACCCGTGCCCTGCACTATCGGGTAAGCGGCGAGGAGCCGGTGGTGAAGGCGCGGCTGGCGCCGATCGGCGAGGGCCTGCAGGTCATGATCTACACGAAAGACCAGCCCGAATTGTTCGCCCGCATTTGCGGTTTCTTCGAGCGCCTCAACTTCAACATCGTCGAAGCGAAGATCCATACCACGCGCCATGGCTACGCGCTCGACAGCTTCCTGGTGCTGGAAGCCGCCCGCACCGCGAATTACCGCGACATGATCAACCTCATCGAGCACGACCTGGTCGAGCGCCTGACCCTGAGGCGCCCATTGACGCCGCCGGCGCCCGGCCGCATGTCGCGGCTCGCGCGCAATTTCCCGATCACGCCCGAAGTCGGCTTGCGCCCTGACGAAAAAGGCGGCTTTCTGCTGTCGGTCACCGCGGGCGACCGCCCGGGGCTGCTCTATACGGTCGCCTGGAGCCTGGCGCAGTTTGGCGTCAACCTGCGCACCGCCAAGATCACCACGCTGGGCGAGCGCGCGGAAGACGTGTTCCTGGTGAGCGGCGAGGCGCTCGCCAATAACAGGAAGGCGATTGAGCTGGAGACGGAACTGCTGTTGCTGCTGCAGACGTGAGGCGAGGTCAGTCGTCCTGGATGTCCTCGCCGGGGAACATCACGTCGGTAAAGCCGAAGCGCGAAAAGTCGGTAATGCGCATCGGGTACAGGATGCCGTCGAGGTGGTCCACTTCATGCTGCACCACGCGCGCATGAAAACCTTCGGCCACGCGGTCGATCGGGTTGCCCTTCTCGTCGAAGCCGGTGTAACGCAGCTTGTGCACGCGCGGCACCACGCCGCGCATACCCGGGACTGACAGGCAGCCTTCCCACCCCTCCTCGATTTCGTTGCTAAGCGGCGTCAGGACCGGATTGATGAGCACGGTCTGCGGCACCGGCGGCGCGTCCGGGTAGCGCGGATTGAAATCGGTGCCGAAAATAACCACCCGCAGGCCGACGCCGATCTGCGGCGCCGCCAGCCCCGCGCCGTTGAGATCCGCCATGGTCTCTCGCATGTCGGCCAGCAATTGATGCAGTTCCGGCGTGTCGAACGCCTCGACTTCCACCGATCTTTGCAGCAGGCGCTCATCGCCCATGCGCAGCACTTCGCGAATCATGTCTCTTGCACCAGCCTCTCAAGAATCAGCCTTACGCGATCCATCGCATTTTGCAACACCACGCCGATATTCTCCAGGTGCACCCCGGCCGCGCTGTCGGCGCGGCCGGCGGCGTAATTCGCCACCACGGCGATGGCCGCGTATTCGAGCCCCAGCTCGCGAGCGAGCGCGGCTTCCGGCATCCCCGTCATGCCCACCATGTCGGCACCATCGCGCTCCAGGCGGTCGATCTCGGCCGCGGTTTCGAGCCTGGGACCCTGGGTCGTCGCGTACACGCCATGATCGCGCACAGCCTCGCCGGCGGTGCCAGCCGCTGCAAGTATGCGCAGCCGCATCGGCTCGGAGTACGGTTGGGTGAAATCGATGTGCGTCACCGGGGCGTCGCGGCCTTCGAAAAACGTGCTTTTGCGGCCCCAGGTATAGTCGATGAGCTGGTGCGGCACCGCCAGCGTACCGGGGCCGAGGTCGGCGGCGATGCCGCCCACCGAAGCGACTGCGACGATGCCGCTTACGCGCTGCGCCTTCAGCACCCAGATATTGGCGCGATAGTTGACCTCGTGCGGAGGAATCGTATGACCGTAGCCGTGACGCGCGAGAAACACCACCTCGCGGCCGGCGATGCGGCCGAACAGCAAATGGCCGGAGGGCTCGCCAAACGGCGTGCGCACGATCTCGCGCCGGGTAACTTCGAGGTTGGCGAGATCGGACAGGCCGCTGCCGCCTAGAATTGCGTACATGCCGGTTGCGTCAGGCGTCGCGCACAGCGTAGATCGCCGGCAGGTTGCGCCAGGCGCCGGACACATCCATGCCGAAACCGAACACGAACCGGTTCGGCAGGGTGAGCCCGACAAAGTCCGGCACGATGGGCTTGGGGCGGCCGAGGTCCTTGCTCGAAAACACCGCGCTGTAAAAAGCGCCGGCGCCGGCCGCCAGGATGCGGCGCTTCACTTCGGCCAGCGTGGCGCCCTCGTCGAGAATGTCGTCGAGCACCAGCACGGTGCGGCCCGCCACGTTTTTGGCAGGCTCGACCCGCCAGGTGATTTTGCCGCCCTGGGTCGCGTCCCCGTAACGCGAAACGTGGATGTAATCGAATTCGAGCGGAAATTCGAGCCTCGGCAGCAAATGGCCGGCGAACACGACGGCGCCACCCATGATGGCGAGCACCAGTGGGAAACTGCCGGCAAGTTGCGCGTTGACTTCCTGCGCCACGCGCGCAACGGCGTCTTCTACCTCCTGCGCAGTGCAAATCGGTTCGGCGTTATCGAGGAT
>Ga0181537_10001447_pt1 | contig 21926 bp, 14 predicted proteins | sample PEATcosm2014_Bin_39_FD_119765 | JGI IMG/M metagenome (GOLD analysis project Ga0181537, IMG submission 119765) | Peatland microbial communities from MTU Mesocosm Facility, Houghton, MI, USA - PEATcosm2014_Bin23_10_metaG | ecosystem: Environmental > Terrestrial > Soil > Wetlands > Peat | place... | reverse complement strand
GTAGCGAAGCACCTCGGAATTGTCGAAGATCTTTACGCCCGCGCTTTCGGCGGCGCGCGCCAGGCCTTCCGTGTATTTGAGCGGATGCAGGTGCCCGCTGCGCGAATCGATGAGACCGCCGAGATAACGCGTGCTCTGCACATGCGCCTGCAACTCGTCGCGATTCAAGCGGCGGGCGGACCGGTAGTCGTACTGCTCGTGAAGTTCATGGGCCCACTCGTCGAGCTCCGTCAGGTGGCGCGGTTTGGTGGCGACGTGGACGTGGTTCGGGTGGTAGTCGCAGTCGATGGCGTAATCCTGGATCAGCGATGCGGTCAGATCCAAGGCCTCGATGGACAGATCGAACAGACGCCGCGCATCCTCGCGGCCGACCTGCGCGGCAAGCGACCGTTGGCTCGGGGCGAGGCCGAAGATGGTTTGCCCGCCGCTGCGTCCCGAGGCCCCGAATCCCACGAAGCGCGCCTCGAGCAGCGCCACGCGATAGCCGCGCTTTGCCAAATGCAGCGCGGTGGAGCAGCCGGCGATCCCGGCACCCAGCACCACGACGTCGGCGCGCAGCTCGCCGCGCAGCGGCTCGCGATGCGCCCCCCCAGACTCGCCGGCCAGGGTGGCCGAACTCGCCGCCGAGGCGGCGTAATACGAGCGGGCGGGGGGATAGGAGAGGCGCACTTGACAACCGGCGGTGGCTTGAGTGTTTAAAATCTTGTTGCTATTGACAGGATTGGGGGGCTGTGAGCCTACCGGGTTATTTGACTAAAGTGCAAGATAGCTGCAGCGCAGCAATCGGCGCTAAGTGTTGGAAATGCCTAAATCTTAGGCGATTTTGTCAGCTCGAGCGGGACGAGTCGGCGGCGGTGTGGTGTAATACGCGCGTTGAGAAAGCCTAGTCGCCCACCTGGGCGTTTAATATATTAAACATGCCTCGCTTGCCGCTCATCGGAATTCCGGCCGATCGCCGGCTGTTTGGGAAGCACTATTTCCACATGGTCGGCGAGAAGTACATCGAAGCCGTCGCCAAGGGCGCGAACGCGGTGCCGGTGCTCGTGCCCGCCCTCGGGTCCGAGATCGATCTGCCATCCTTGTTGGATGCCTGCGACGGATTGTTGCTCACGGGGAGCGCATCGAATGTCGAACCTCACCATTACGGAGGACCGGCGAGTGAGCCGGGAACGCTACATGATCCAAATCGGGATGCTACGACGCTTCCGCTGATTCCGCGGGCTGTCGCCGCCGGCCTGCCGGTGCTGGCGATCTGCCGCGGATTTCAGGAGATGAATGTTGCCTACGGCGGCACGCTGCACCAGCGGCTGCACGAGGTGCCGGGTTACCTGGACCACCGCGAGGATGAGTCCTCGCCGCTCGATGTGCAGTACGGACCTGCGCACGAGGTTCTGTTGGAGCCCGGAGGGGCCCTGCGCAGCATCGCCGGACAGGATCGTCTGCAAGTCAATTCCTTGCATTGGCAGGGGATCCAAACGCTCGGCAAGGATTTGGCGGTCGAAGCGCGCGCACCGGACGGCGTGGTCGAGGCATTCCGGGTGGCCGGCGCACCGAGCTTCGCCTTGAGCGTGCAATGGCATCCGGAATGGCAGTTTGCCAGCAACCCATTTTCCCGCGCGTTGTTCACCGCGTTTGGTGAGGCCAGTCGGCAGCGCGCACATGCGACAAGGTGATTCATGGCCAGCACGATTCAGCAATTCCTGAAAGAACACGGCATATCGGAAGTCGAGGCCATCATTCCGGACATGGCGGGCGTGGCGCGGGGCAAGCTCATGCCCGCCGAGAAGTTTGCCGAAGAGGAGGGCATGCGGCTCCCCGAGGCCATTTTTCTGCAGACGGTGACGGGAGATTATCCGGACGATCAGAGCGCCATGAATCCGTCCGACATCGACATCGTGTTGAAGGCGGATCCGAAAACCGTCCGCGTCGTGCCCTGGGCCGCCGAACCCACCGCGCAGGTCATTCACGATTGCTACTACGGCGATGGCCGGCCGGTCACCATGGCGCCGCGCTACGTGCTGCGCCGGGTGCTCGAACTCTATGAGTCGCACGGCTGGGAGCCCGTGGTGGCGCCGGAGCTGGAATTTTTCCTGGTGGAACCGAACATCGACTCCGACTATCCGTTGAAGCCCCCGGTGGGCCGCTCGGGACGCCCGGAGATCGGCCGCCAGGCGTACAGCATCGCGGCGGTCAACGAATTCGATCCGCTGTTTGACGACATGTACTCCTTCTGCGAGGCCCAGGACATCGAAATCGACACCTTGATCCACGAGTCCGGCGCCGCGCAGATGGAAATCAATCTGCTGCATGGATATCCCATGAGCCTGGCCGACCAGGCCTTCTTGTTCAAGCGCACCGCGCGCGAAGCGGCCCTGCGCCACAAAATGTACGCCACCTTCATGGCGAAGCCGATGGCCAAGGAGCCGGGCAGCGCCATGCATTTGCATCAAAGCATCATCGATGCAAAGACCCGCAAGAACATCTTCAGCAACCCCGATGGCTCGCCGTCGGCGCTGTTCTTCGGGCACATTGCCGGCTTGCAGAAATACCTGCCCGGCGCGATGTCGCTGTTCGCGCCGAACGTCAACAGCTACCGGAGGATCAGCCGCTATTCATCCGCTCCGATCAACGTGCATTGGGGCTATGACAATCGAACCGCGGGGCTGCGGGTGCCCATGTCAGGACCCGAGGCGCGCCGCGTCGAGAACCGCGTGGGCGGCGCCGATGCGAATCCCTACCTCGCGATCGCGGCGTCCCTCGCCTGCGGCTATCTGGGAATGATCGAAGGATTGAAACCCTCCGAACCGATCGCGGGCAGCGCCTACGATCTGGCGATCGCCCTGCCGCGCACGCTGGCCGAGGCATTGCGCCTGTTGCGCGAATCGAAGGCCCTGGTCGACCTGTTCGGCGATCGCTTCGTCCTGGCCTTCACCGCGGTCAAGGAAGCCGAATATGAAACTTTTGCCCAGGTCATCAGTTCCTGGGAGCGCGAGCATCTGCTGCTCAACGTTTAGGCGCGCCATGGGGAGCCTGTCTGCCGTCACGAGGGCGGCCGCAGTAGGCGCTCATTAGTCAGGCTCGAGGTCCGGCCAGTCAACGTCTGGCGCGGCACGGTTCCCTGAGATATAACTAGATCCGGGTCAGCTTTGTGCGCGGTCTCGCGCACTCGAGGCTGGTCACGCAAATAAAAGGGGAATCTTTTGTCATTGAGCGTTCGTCGGATGGCGATTCTGGCGCTTGGGTGCATTTTGACGTTGAGCGCTTGCGGTGATCGTAAATCGGCATCCGGTTCCGCGGCAGGCGTGGGCGAGAAGGCCGGCGGCAAGGTTCTGAACCTCTACATCTGGTCCGATTATCTCGCGGCGAACACGCTCTCGGATTTCGAGAAGCAGACCGGCATCAAGGTGCACGTCGCCTATTTCGACGCCAACGAAACGCTGGAGACCAAGTTGCTCGCCGGCAGCAGCGGCTTCGATATCGTCGTGCCCACGGCGTCGTACTTCGAACGGCAGATCAAAGCCGGTGTGTATCTCACGCTCGACAAGTCGAAGCTGCCGAACCTCAAGAACATGGACCCACAGCTCATGGCGAAGGTGGCGCTGCATGACCCGGATAACGCCCACGGGATCATCTACACCTGGGGCACCAATGGCATCGGCTACAACGAGAAGATGGTCAAGGCACTGATGCCGGATGCGCCGCTCGACAGCTGGCGGCTGGTGTTCGACCCCGCGGTCGCGTCCAAAGTGGCGAAGTGCGGCATCAGCGTGCTCGATTCGCCGGCCGAAATGATGCGCGCGGTGTACAGCTACCTGGGCAAGGATCCGAATTCGCAGAGTCCTGACGATCTGGTGCTGGCCGAAGCGGTGCTGACCAAGATCCGGCCGTTTATCCGCAACATCAATTCCTCGGAATATATCGAGTCGCTCGCCAATGGGGATCTGTGCATCGCCGTGGGTTACAACGGCGACGTCATGCAGGCGCGCGATCGCGCCCGCGAGGCCAACAAGGGCGTCGATATCAAGTACTTCGTACCGAAGGAGGGTTCGATACTGTGGTTCGACATGCTGGCGATCCCGAAGGACGCGCCGGATCCGGACAGTGCCTATGCGTTCATGAACTACATCATGCAGCCGCAGGTCATGGCGGACATCTCGAATTTCAAGCGCTATGCCAACGCGAACACCGAGGCGCAGGCGCTGGTGCTGCCGGCAGTCAAGGACGATCCGGGGATTTACCCGACCCCGGAACTGCGCCAGAAGCTGGCGGTGCAATTGGCGGACTCGCCCGATCAGACCCGCGCCATCACCCGCGTCTGGCAGAAATTCAAGACGGGTCAATGAGCGATGGCGACACCCGCGACAGCCGCCGTCAAAGCCCAGCCCTGGAAAGATCCGGCGGCGCGTCCCTATGTGCAGGTGGACCGCGTCACCAAGTCCTTTGGTGACTTCAAGGCGGTGGACGACGTCAGCCTGAAGATCTACAAGGGCGAAATATTCTGTTTGCTCGGCGCATCGGGCTGCGGCAAGACCACGCTGCTGCGCATGCTCGGCGGTTTCGAAACGCCGACGTCGGGAAAGATCCTGATCGACGGCGAGGACATGACGGGCGTACCGCCGTACGAGCGGCCGGTGAACATGATGTTCCAGTCCTATGCGCTGTTTCCGCACATGAATGTCGAACAAAACGTCGCCTTCGGCCTGAAGCAGGATCAGGTGGCGAAAGCGGAAATTGCCGAACGCGTGGCGACGATGCTCGACCTGGTCAAGTTGTCCGCCTTCGCGAAGCGCAAGCCGCATCAACTCTCCGGCGGCCAGCGCCAGCGGGTGGCGCTCGCGCGTTCCTTGGTCAAGCGGCCCAAACTGCTGCTGCTCGACGAACCCCTGGGAGCGCTCGACAAAAAATTGCGCGAGCACACGCAGTTCGAATTGATCGGCATCCAGGACAAGCTCGGGGTGACCTTCGTCGTCGTGACTCACGACCAGGAGGAGGCCATGACCCTGGCGAGCCGGATCGGCGTCATGAACCACGGCGAAATCGTCCAAGCAGGCACGCCGTCGGAGATCTACGAATTTCCGAGCTCGAAATTCGTCGCCGACTTCGTCGGTTCGGTGAACATGTTCGAAGGCAAGCTGATCGAGGATGAGCCGGAATACGTGCGCATCGGCTCGGAGGAGCTCGGCGGAACGATCTATGTCAGCCACGGCATCAGCGCGCCGCCCGAAGCCACGGTGTGGGCCGCGGTTCGGCCGGAGAAGATCTTCATGTCCACGGCGGCTCCGGAGGGGACTGACAACGTGGTGCGTGGCGCCGTGCAGGACATCGCCTATCTCGGCGATCTGTCGATCTATCTGGTCAAGCTGCCCACCGGCAAGGTGGTGCGCGTGACTCAGCCGAATACCTCGCGTCATGCCGAGGCGATCACCTGGGATCAGCAGGTGTATCTGTGCTGGGATGCGACCAGCCCCGTGGTGGTGACCCGTTAGTTCCACGCGGCGAGAGTGGAATTTGGAGCGCTTCGGCGTGACCGGCCGCGGCCTGGTCGTGCTGCTGCCGTATCTGTGGCTGCTGCTGTTCTTCGTCGTGCCCTTCGTCATCGTCCTGAAGATCTCCTTCTCGGACATCGATCTGGCCATTCCGCCGTACAAACCCTTGCTGGAATGGGTCGGCAAGAATTCCCTCGCCATCAGGATCAACTTCAACAACTATGCCTTTCTGTTCACCGATCATCTGTATGTGAACGCCCTGCTCAACTCGATCAAGGTGGCGTTCGTCTCCACGGTGCTGTGTTTACTGATCGGCTATCCCATGGCCTATGGCATCGCGCGCGCCACGCCCAGGACGCGCAATATTCTGCTGCTGCTCGTGATCCTGCCGTTTTGGACTTCGCTGCTGCTGCGGGTGTACGCGTGGATCGGTCTGCTCAAGGGCAACGGCGTCATCAACAACGTGCTCATCTGGCTGGGGCTGATTCACGAGCCCCTGACCATGCTGTTCACGCCGTTCGCCATGTATGTCGGCATCGTCTATTCGTATCTGCCGTTCCTCATCCTGCCGCTCTACTCCAATCTCGAAAAGATGGATTGGCAATTGCTCGAGGCCGCCGAGGACCTGGGGTGCAGACCCTGGCAGGCGTTCTACAAGATAACCTTGCCGCTGTCGCGCAACGGCATCCTGGCGGGCTCCATGCTGGTGTTCATCCCGGCGGTCGGCGAGTTCGTGATACCGGCGCTGCTCGGGGGGCCCAACGCATTGATGATCGGTCGGGTGCTGTGGGATGAGTTTTTCTCGAACCGCGCCTGGCCGGTCGCGAGCGCGGTGGCGATTCTGCTGCTCATTCTGCTGGTGCCGTTCATGATGTGGTACCAGAGCGTGCAGACGCGCGAATCGGCGGGCGCGCGATGACCCATCGCAGCTCGTATTTCATCCTTGTCTGCCTCGGATTCGGATTCGCGTTTTTATACATCCCGATCCTCTCGATGGTGGTGTTCTCGTTCAACGCCTCCAAATTGGTGACGGTGTGGGACGCGGCCAATTCTCCGACGCTCAAGTGGTACTACGCGCTGCTCGACGACGATGAGATCCTCGACGCGGCGTGGATTTCGCTCAAGGTCGCCGTGATCAATGCCTCGGGGTCGGTGATACTCGGGACACTCGCCGGCTTTGGCCTTGCGCGTTTCCGGCAATTCCGGGGGCGCTTCACCTTGAATGCCATGGCCACGGCGCCGTTGGTCATGCCCGAGGTCATCACCGGACTGTCGTTGCTGCTGCTGTTCGTCGCCTTGGAGCAGCTGATCGGCTGGCCCGCGGGACGAGGCATCACCACCATGACCATCGGCCATATGACGTTTTCGATGGCCTACGTGACGGTGATCGTGAACTCGCGTCTCGCGACCTTCGACACCGCGCTCGAGGAGGCGGCCATGGATTTGGGCGCGCGTCCGCTCAAGGTGTTCTTCGTCATCACCCTGCCGATCATTTTCCCGGCGATCTTGTCGGGGTGGCTGCTGGCCTTCACCCTGTCGTGGGACGATTTGGTGATCTCGAGTTTCACCTCGGGTCCGGGCAGCAGCACCCTGCCCATGGTGGTGTTCTCGAAAGTGCGGCTCGGCGTGAGCCCGGTGATCAACGTCCTGGCCACCCTCACCATCACGGTGGTGACGGCGATGATCGTCGGCGTCAGTTTATGGATGGCCCGGGCGGCCAAGCTCGACAAGGCGGCGGCCTAGCGAGAGCGAATGGAGACGTCGAGCGCGAGCGACTCCTTGATGATCCGGCGTGGACCATGGTCACCGCAGCGCCGCAATCTCGCCGGCGCAAGTCTCGCGCACATGCTGCACGATGGCTATACGGATCAGCTCTATGCGCTGTTGCCGGCCTGGCAGACGGACTTTGGCCTTTCTTACGCGGGTCTTGCGGTGGTCCGGGCCCTCTACTACGGCACGATGGGCGGCTTGCAGATTCCCGGCGACAGACTGATCTCACGGCTTGGGCCGCGCGCGGCACTCGCGCTCGCGACCTTCGTCGCAGCAGCGGGATATCTCGTCATGGCCCTTCCAGGGGGATTTCCGATCTTGTGTGCGGGCCTCATCCTCGCGGGCATCGGCTCGAGCATCCAGCATCCGCGCGCCTCGCTTCTGGTGACCAACTCCTACGGAAATGCGTCGCGCGGGCCGCTCGGCATCTATAACTTTGCCGGCGATCTCGGGAAGGCGGTCTTTCCCGCAGTGCTCGCGCTGCTGTTGCTGATCGTCTCCTGGCGGCCCGCCGTCGCAATCATGGCGTGCGTCGGCCTGGCGGTGGCTGTCGCCCTGTTGGCCGTCGTGCCCCGCCCACCGTTCACCGCGCCCGTCGAGGATCAATTCATACCCAAGAGACCCGGGAGCAGAGGCTTCGGGTTGCTCCTCACCATCGGTGCGCTCGACACTGCGACACGGATGGGGTACCTCCTGTTCTTGCCGTTTTTGCTGCAACCCCGGGGCGGAACGGGAGCGTTGGTTGGTGTCGGTTTGGCTCTGATATTCATTGGCGGAGCGCTCGGCAAAGCGACCTGCGGCTGGCTCGGTCAGCGTTTGGGCGTTGTGTGGAGCGTGATTGTCACTGAGGTCGCCACCGCACTGCTGATCGCGGCGACTCTGATCCTCCCTCTCGTGCCGATGCTCGTCGTCCTGCCGTTTCTCGGCATCGTTCTCAACGGTACTTCGTCCATACTGTATGGCACTGTGCCCGAGTTGGCGCCGCGGGGTGATATCGGCCACGGATTTGCGCTCTTCTACACAGGTGTCATCGGCGCTGGTGGACTTGCGCCGATCGCCTATGGCGCGATCGCGGATCATTCCAATCGGACCGTCGGTGTCCTCGCGGCGGCCTTGACGGCCGCGGCTATCGTACCGCTCGTTCTCGCGCTTCGGCCCACGCTGCACAACCCACGTGGCGCAACAGCGTGAAGATGCCCACGACTATTCCTGCCGGACGCCGGAGGATGCCGTCGAGCGCACCGGATCGTTCAATTCCCCCACGTAGGAGGTCTTGATGCCGATGAAGGTGCCTCGCCCGGAGGTCCGATAGCTCCCGCGGGTCATTTCGAGCGCGATGTTCGCGCCCAGTTCGTCGAATTGCTCCAGTACCAGGTCGAAGCCCGATTCGCGCAGCGCTTGCAGGAGATATTCGCGTTGAATCCAGAACGACCTCTTGTTGTTCCACGCCGCCCAACGGCGGTTTTCGCGGTCGCGAAATGCGCGCTCGTTGCGAAACTCGGAGAACCAGCGGCCGGGCAGACCCTCATGCTCGGTAAGAAACGACAGCTTGTGCGTCGTGGTCGCCGTGTTTTTCAGCGGCAATATGCGCGACAGCGCCCGCCGCAGACGTCGCGGATGAATGAGGCTCGGTGAATCCCCGGCCTCCGAGAAGTGCGTCTGCAGAATCAGCACGCGCTTGGTCACACCCGACAGGACCTTCAGGAACTCGCGCGGCTTGTCCAGGTGGTAAAAGAGTCCGCAGCAAAAGACGGCATCGAACGTTCCGTGCGCGGCGATGTTCCAGACGTCATCCCGGACGAATTCGAGATTCGGCAGATTGACCCGTGACTGCACATATCGGCAGGCCTCGATGTTCGACTCGCGTACATCGAGTCCGAGCGCATTGAATCCCAGCCGCGCCAGTTCGACGGTGTATCCGCCCTCGAGACAGCCCAAATCGGCGACGCGCAGATGGCTCTTATCGCCCGGAAACGTCGCATCGAGGAGGCGCTTCGCGGCGAGGAACCATGGGTGGGCGTCCATCGCGAAAGCAGCGTCGGGCTTGGTATAGCTGCCGTCATCCAGGCGTATGTTGTGCGCTGTAAAACTGACCAATGCATCCCCCTGAGGGAATGACAGCCGCCCTCGAGGGAATGATAACCGACCGGGAAGATGCGTGCCGGGCGGCCGCGATCAGACCAGCACCCGTTCGATTCCGCCCGTATTGGCACGCTGCACGTATTGCGGCAGCCAGTCCGCGCCGAGCAGATGTTTTGCGATCTCGACCACGATGTAGTCGGCATCCGTGTCCGTGTCGTCGTTGAAGCGTTTGAGTCCCTGCAGGCATGAGGGGCACGACGTCAGGATCTTGACCTCGCCCGCATGGCCGCCCGCACGGATTTGCTCGACACCGACGCGGACCTCCTCTTCTTTACGGAAGCGCACCTGTGTCGATATGTCCGGCCGCGTGACCGCGAGCGTGCCGGACTCGCCGCAGCAGCGCTCGTTTTTGTCGATTGCGCCGTTTTGCATGCCGTTCATCAGGGTATTCACGACCACGAGCGGATCGTGTTTTTTCATCGGCGAGTGGCAGGGGTCATGATACATATAGCGCACGCCGGTGGCGTTTTCCAGCCGCACGCCCTTCTCCATCAAGTACTCGTGGATATCCATGATCTTGCAGCCGGGAAAGATGTTCTCGAACTCATAGCCCTGCAATTGATCGAAACAGGTTCCGCAGCTCACCACCACCGTCTTGATGTCGAGATAGTTGAGCGTGTTCGCGACCCGGTGGAACAGCACCCGGTTCTCGGTGATGATCTTCTCGGCCTGGTCGAATTCGCCCGCGCCGCGCTGCGGGTAGCCGCAGCACAGATAGCCGGGCGGCAGCACGGTCTGCACGCCGACGTGCCATAGCATGGCCTGGGTCGCGAGCCCCACCTGCGAGAACAGGCGCTCGGAGCCGCAGCCGGGGAAATAGAACACCGCCTCGGATTCGCCCGTGGTCCTCGCCGGGTCGCGAATGATGGGCACGTAATGGCGGTCCTCGATGTCGAGCAAGGCGCGCGCGGTGCGCTTCGGCAAGCCTCCGGGCATGCGTTTGTTGACGAAGTGAATCACCTGCTCCTTGACGGGCGGCCGTCCCTCGGTGGCCGGCGGACGCCGGGTTTGCGCCCGGGCAAACGTGTTGAGTGCGCGGTTGGCGAGCCGCTGGGCCTTGTAGCCCCAGTCGATCATCACCTTGCGCGTCAACTTGATGGTTTCGGGGTTGGTGGCATTCAAGAAAAACATCGAGGCGGCGGTGCCGGGGTTGAAGCGCTTCTTGCCGATGCGCCGCAGCAGATCGCGCATGGCCATCGAGACATCGCCGAAGTCGATGTCGACCGGGCAGGGCGACTCGCACTTGTGGCACACGGTGCAATGATCGGCCACATCCGACAGCTCGTCCCAATGCTGGATCGAGACTCCGCGCCGGGTCTGCTCCTCGTAGAGAAACGCCTCGATCAGCAGGGAGGTCGCCAGAATCTTGTCCCGCGGCGAATACAGCAAATTGGCGCGCGGCACATGCGTCGCGCAGACCGGCTTGCATTTCCCGCAGCGCAGGCAGTCCTTGATCGCATCAGAGATGGTGCTGATGTCCGATTGCTGCATGATCAGGGACTCATGGCCGAGCAGACCGAAGCTCGGTGTGTAAGCCCGGCGCAGATCGCTTCCGGGCATCAATTTGTCCCGGTTGAACCGGCCGTCCGGATCGACGCGCTGCTTGTAGGCTCGAAACGAGGCGAGTTCGGCCTCGGTGAGATACTCGAGCTTGGTGATGCCGATGCCGTGCTCGCCGGAGATCACCCCGTTGAGATTGCGCGCGATGCGCATGATGCGCGCCACGGCACGGTTGGCGGTGTGCAGCATGGCGTAGTTGTCGGAGTTCACCGGGATGTTGGTGTGCACATTGCCGTCGCCGGCATGCATGTGCAGGGCGACGAACACGCGCCCCTGCAATACCCGTTTGTGCACGGCGTCGCACTCCTCGAGCACCTGCGCGAACGCCGCACCGACGAAGATGCGCGCGAGAAGCATGCGCACTTCGCTTTTCCAGCTCACCCGGATACTGCGGTCCTGCAGCCGATCGAAAACTCTGCCGGACTCGTCCGAGACTTGTACGACGCCGAGCGCCTGCAACTGCGCCCGCGCCGCGGGCACCGGCGTATCCATGGCGTTGAGCAGGTATTGCCAGCGGGCGCGCGCGCCGGCCAACATCGCGTGGGCCTCCGAGCGGCGGCCCGAGTCGACGTCCGCCGTCTTGCCGGCCTTGATTTCCCCGGAGAAATACTCATCCAGCGCGTCGAGCAACTCGAGCTTGTTGCGGATCGACAGTTCGATGTTGATCCGTTCGATGGCGTCGGTGTACTCGCCCAGACGCGCGAGCGGGATGACCACATCCTCGTTGATCTTGAACGCATTGGTGTGTTTGGCGATCGCCGCGGTGCGCGCGCGGTCGAGCCAGAATTTCCGGCGCGCCTCGGCGTTGACCGCGATGAATCCCTCGCCGGCGCGGGCATTGGCGAGGCGCACGACGTGCGAGGTGGCGGCGGCCACGTCGGCATCGTCCTCGCCGACGATGTCGCCGAGCAGCACCATCTTCGGCAGCGCACCGCGTTTTGACTTGGTGCTGTAGCCGACGGCGCGCAGATAGCGCTCATCGAGATGCTCGAGACCCGCGAGAACCGCGCCATGCGCCTTGGCGGTCGATTCCAGATGCTGGGTGATCTCGACGATGCTGGGAATGGCATCCCGCGCCTGGCCGAAGAACTCCAGGCACACGGTGCGGACATGCGTCGGCATGCGGTGCAGGACCCAGCGCGCCGCGGTGATCAGGCCGTCGCAGCCTTCCTTCTGCACCCCGGGCAAGCCACCCAAGAACTTGTCGGTCACGTCCTTGCCGAGTCCCACCTTGCGAAATTTGACGCCTTCGACGTTGAGCCGTTCGCTGCGCAGGATCTTGGCCTTCTCGGGAGGCGAGCGTCCGTCCTTCCAGACCAGCTCGAAGCTCGCGACCAACACGTCGTGAATCTTGCCGCGATTGTGGTTGAGCCGGGTCACTTCGAGCCAATCGCCCTGCGGGTCGACCATTCTCCACCACGCGAGATTGTCGACTGCCGTTCCCCACAGAACGGCCTTTTTGCCTCCCGCATTCATGGCGATGTTGCCGCCGATGCAGGACGCGTCGGCCGAGGTCGGATCGACGGCAAACACGAAACCGGCGCGCTCCGCCGCCTCGCTCACGCGCTTGGTGACCACGCCGGCCGCGCACAGAATCGTGGCGGTTTCGCCGTCGGTGCCCGGCAGCGCGATCGACTCCACCGCGCCCAAGCTGTCGAGTTTCTCCGTGTTGATGACCGCCGACCAGGGCGTCAAGGGCACGGCGCCGCCGGTGTAGCCGGTGCCGCCGCCGCGTGGAATGACGGTGAGTCCCAACTCGATGCAATCGCGCACCAGCGCGGCAATTTCCGCTTCGGTGTCGGGCGCCAGCACCAGGAACGGCAATTCGACCCGCCAATCCGTCGCATCGGTGATGTGCGCGACTCGCGAGAACGCGTCGAAGCGGATGTTGTCTTCGCGTGTGTGCTTGATGAGCAGCCGCCGGGCGCGCTTGCGCATCTCGCCGAGTTCGGCGAATCGCTGTTCGAATCGCTGCACCGCCGCGCGCGCCGCGCGCAGCAACTCGCCGACCTTGGCGTCTCGTACTTCGTCGGCGGAATCGCGACGCTTCTCCATCTCACCCAGACGATGATGCAGCGCTTCGATCAATTGCCGGCGCCGCTTCGGATTGTCGAGCAAATCATCCTGCAGGTAGGGGTTGCGCTCGACCACCCAGATGTCGCCGAGTACTTCGTACAGCATGCGCGCCGACCGGCCCGTGCGCCGTTCGCCGCGCAGGCCGTCGAGCAATTCCCAGGCCGGCTCCCCCAGCAGCCGGATCACGATTTCGCGGTCGGCGAGCGAGGTATAGTTGTACGGAATCTCGCGCAGACGGACTTCCGGTTCCCGCTCCTCGCGGCGGCGCGCTTGTTCGGACAAACTGACGACGGCGTTCATCGCAAACCGGTTTCCTGGCGCGCGATCACGAGGCGCTGTATCTCGCTGGTGCCTTCGTAGATCTCGGTGATCTTCGCGTCTCGAAAGTAGCGCTCGAGCGGCATCTCCTTGCTGTAGCCCATGCCGCCGTGGATTTGCAGCGCCGCGTGCGCATTGAACATCGCCGTTTCGGAGGCAAACAGTTTTGCCATGCTGCCCTCGGTGGTGGTCCTTGCGCCGCTGGTCTTGGCCGCCTGCTTCGCCCACGCGGCCTGCAACATGAGCAATCGCGACGCCGACAAACGGGTCTTCATGTCGGCGATCTTCGCCTGGATCATTTGAAACGACCCGATCGGCGCGCCGAAGGCCCGGCGCTCTCTGACGTAACTCAAGGCGGCGTCGTAGGCGGCGCGGGCGATTCCGTTGGCCTGCGCCGCAATGCCGACGCGTCCCTGATCGAGGATCGTCATCGCGATCGCAAATCCCTCGCCTTCCCTGCCCAAGCGGTCGGCGGCGGGCACTTGGTAGTCGGCGAATTCGATCTCGCAGGTGGCGGAGGCACGAATCCCGAGTTTGGGTTCGGTCTTGCCGCGAATGAAGCCCGGTCGCTTGCAATCGAGAATGAACGCCGTGATGCCGCGGGCTTTGGCGGACGGGTCGGTGACGGCGAACACGACCATGTAGTCCGCCACGGGTCCCGAGGTGATCCAGGATTTCTTGCCGTTGAGCAGGTAGTGCGAGCCGTCCGCCGAGAGTGTCGCCCGGGTGCGCATGTTCGCCGCATCGGATCCGGACTGCGGTTCGGTGAGGCCGTAGCATCCGATGGCCCGTCCGGAGGCGACCGGGGCGACGAAGCGCCTTTTTTGCTGCTCGCTGCCGAATTGCAATATTCCGTTGTTGTACAGCGAGTTATTGACGGACATGATGGTGGCGTGGGCGGCATCGGCGTAGGCGATCTCCTCGAGCATCAGCACGAAACTGATCGAATCCATCCCCGCACCGCCGTATTCCTCCGGCACCTCGACGCCCATGAAGCCGAGTTCGCCGGCCTTGCGGATGTTATCGGCCGGGAATTCCCCCGAGACGTCGAATTGCGAGGCCACCGGCGCGATTTCACGCTGGGCAAATTCGCGCGCGGCGGCCTGGATCATCAAGTGGCTTTCTGAAAGTTCGAAGTTCATGCGGTGGTCCTGGCTCATACGATGGGGCGCTTTCAATGCACGCGCCGCTCCATTATCTTGCAAATGATGAAAAACAACACGTTGGTGAATCATCCTCCCGCCGTCCAGCTTGCGCCGGACGACCGGCCGCTGGTGGCGCCCATCTACCAGTCGGTGAAATTCTCATTCGATGATACCGGCGAGACCTTGCGCTACCTGCGCGGTGAACGCGAGGGATTTTTCTACTCGCGTACTTCGAACCCGACGCTGAAACAGCTGCAATTGTTGCTCGCGCAGTTGCAGGGCAGGGATGACTGTCTGCTCACCGGTTCCGGCGTCGCGACCATCGCCGCGAGCCTGTTGTCGCTGTGCCGGCAGGGCGATCACGTTCTCGCCTTCGTCGAGTCCTATGGTCCGACGCGCTACATCGTGCAGCATCTGCTCGCGAAGTTCGGCGTCGCTCACAGCCTGCTGTCGATCGAGGATCTCGCCGGCATCGAGCGTGTCTTGCGCGATACCCCGACGCGCTTGGTGGTGTTCGAGAGTCCCACCAATCCGGTGACGAAAATCGCCGACATCGAACACCTCACCGCCCACGCGCGCCGTGCGGGCGCCCTCACCGTGCTCGACAATACGTTCGCGGGGTTTCACAACCACGGCGGGTACGACATCGATATTTTTCTGCACAGCTTGACGAAGTACGCCTCCGGACACGGCGATGTCATGGGCGGCGCGATCATTGCGCGCCGCGAACTCATCGCCGCGATGCGCAAGGACATCGTGTCGATGGGTCCGACGCTCGATCCGCATGCCGCCTTCTTGATTCAGCGCGGCATGCGCACGTATTTCCTGCGCTATGAGCGGCAGTGCGCCAACGCACTGGCGGTGAGTTCCTTCCTGAAGAGTCAGCCGCGGGTGAAGCGCGTGCATTACCCCGGCCTCGACAGCCACCCGCAACACCTCCTCGCGCGCCGCCAGATGAGCGACTTCGGCACCGTCGTGACCCTGGAATTGGACGGCGGCTTCGAGGAAGGAGCCCGGTTTGCGGAGGCCCTGGAGCTTTTCTCGATTTCAGCGAGCGTGGGCTCGGCTGAATCGCTGGTCATGCCGCCGCAATTGCTGGCGGGCAATGTGTACACCGCGGAGCAGCGCGCCGCCTCCCTGATCACACAGGGAACCGTGCGCTTGTCCATCGGCTTGGAGGATGCCGAGGACTTGCGGCAGGATGTCGCGCAGGCCCTGCAGCGCGCGTTCGAGGAGCCTGTCTAGCCGCCTGACCGGCAGGCCGTTCTGCAGGCTCCTAGAGATTGCGAATCAGAATATCGCCGAACTCGCTGCATTTGACCTCGGTGGCGCCTTCCATCTGGCGTGCGAAGTCGTAGGTCACGGTTTTTTGCGCAATGGTCCTGTCCATCGCCGTGATGATGGCGTCGGCGGCCTCGAGCCATCCCATGTAGCGCAGCATCATTTCGCCCGACAAGATGACCGACCCCGGGTTGACCCGGTCGAGATCGGCATACTTGGGCGCGGTTCCATGGGTGGCTTCGAATACCGCATGCCCGGTCATGTAGTTGATATTGCCTCCCGGCGCGATCCCGATTCCGCCGACCTGTGCGGCCAATGCATCGGATAAATAGTCGCCGTTGAGATTCATGGTCGCCACCACGTCGAATTCGTCCGGCCTCGTCAGCACCTGCTGCAGCGTGATATCGGCAATCGCGTCCTTGATGATGACCTTGCCGCTCTGTTTGGCGGCGTCCATCCGGGCGTTCGCCTCCTTCTCCCCCTTGGAGGATTTGATCCGCTCCCATTGCTCCCAGGTGAACACATGATCCGGAAATTCCCGCTCCGCGAGGCTGTAGCACCAATTGCGAAACGCACCCTCGGTGAATTTCATGATGTTGCCCTTGTGCACGATGGTCACGCTCTTGCGCTTGTTGGCGATCGCGTAGGCGACGGCGGCGCGAAACAAGCGGTCCGTGCCTTCCTTCGACGCGGGCTTCAAGCCGATGCCGGAACTGTCCGGAAAGCGGATCTTGGCGAACTGCTTCGGGAAATTCTGTTTGAACAGATCGAGGAATTTTTTGCAGTCGGCCGAGCCCGCCTCGAACTCGATTCCCGCGTAAATGTCTTCGGTGTTTTCGCGGAAGATGACCATGTCGACCTTTTCCGGCGCCTTTACCGGGGAGGGCACGCCCTTGAACCAGCGCACCGGGCGCAGACACACGTAGAGATCCAACAATTGGCGCAGCGCCACATTGAGCGAGCGGATGCCGCCGCCGACAGGGGTGGTGAGCGGGCCCTTGATCGAGATCAAGTAGTCGCGGCAGGCGGTGACCGTTTCCTCCGGAAGCCAGGTGTTGTACGCCTTGTTCGCCTTCTCGCCGGCGAATACCTCCATCCAGTGAATCTTGCGCTTGCCGCCGTACGCCTTGTGAACCGCGGCATCGAGCACACGCACGCTCGCACGCCAGATGTCGCGGCCGGTCCCGTCGCCCTCGATGAAGGGGATGATGGGCTGGTCCGGCACCTTCAATTCGCCGTTCGAGATCGTAATCTTCGCGCCACCGGCGGGGACTTGCACGATGACCGGCTTTACGTCTGACATTCATCGCTCCTCGGGACCTGAGTCGCAATGCTAGCATGCGCGACCGGAGACCCGCATTGCGTACACTGACCTCAACTCCCGCGAAGGACGGCTTTCGCATGCCGGCCGAGTTCGAACGGCATTCCGGCTGCTGGATGCTGTGGCCGGAGCGCCCGGATAATTGGCGTGCCGGGGCCAAACCCGCGCAGGCCGTATTCGCCGCGATCGCGACCGCCATCGCCGCCGTCGAGCCGGTCACCGTCGGCGTTTCCGCTGCGCAATATCAAAATGCGCGCGCCCGGTTGCCGCGCCGCGTGCGGGTGGTCGAAATGAGCAGCAACGATGCCTGGATCCGCGATTGCGGGCCGACGTTCGTCATCGATGCGCGGGGACGGCGGCGCGGCGTCGATTGGACCTTCAACGCCTGGGGCGGCCTCGCCGGCGGCCTGTATTTTCCGTGGGATAGAGATGACGAGGTCGCGCAAAAAGTGCTCGAGTTCGAAGGGGCGGACCGATACCGGACCTCGTTCGTGCTCGAAGGGGGCGCGATTCACGTCGATGGACAAGGCACCTGCCTGACGACCGAGGAGTGTCTGCTGAATCCGAATCGCAATCCGCAACTCACGCGCGGCGAAGTCGAGGAGAAGTTGCGTCAGTATCTCGGAATCACGACCGTGATCTGGCTCGACAAGGGCGTGTATCTCGATGAGACCGGCGGTCACATCGACGAACTCGCCTGTTTCACGAGTCCGGGACACGTCGCTCTCACCTGGACCGAGAATCGCAAGGATCCGCAGTACGAAATCTCCTGCGATGCGCTCGAGCGCCTCAAGAAGGCGCGCGACGCGCGCGGGCGCAGACTGACGATCCACAAGATCCACCAGCCGGGGCCGCTGTACATGACGGCCGAAGAGGCGGCGGGAGTCGACGTTCGCGCCGGCAGCCGGCCTCGCCATGCGGGCGATCGGCTGCCCGCATCCTACATCAATTTCTATATCGCCAATAAATGCGTGGTCATGCCGCTCTACGACAAGCGGCGCGATGCGGCGGCCATGCGCACGCTCAAGCGCCTGTTTCCGACGCGCAAGGTGGTGGGAATTGCGACCCGCGAGGTGCTGCTCGGCGGCGGAAATATTCACTGCATTACGCAGCAAGTCCCCCGTCCGACAGGCGGTTGACGGCCGTCATCGGCATCCGTCAATGGAACTTTGCCGCCCGCGGGCTCTCGAAAGCCTCTATCCTACGCAGCCTTGGCCAATCCACCCGACACAATACTGGAAGCTGTAGTGCATTCATCGTTCGTTCCCTCCGCCCGCCGTGCGCTGTGCGCGATGCTCATCGCCGGCGCGATTTTCGCAGCCGGCTGCCACCGCAACAACCTGACCAGCGGCTACGGTGTCGCGTGGGTCACCTTGAGCGACACGCCGGGCGATTTCACCAGCTACATCGTGAACGTCGATTCGGTGACGCTGACCGGCAAGAACGTCGGGGTGATCTCGGCGGTTGCGGCCGTGGAAACCGTCGATTTCACGAAGCTCAACAATATCTCCGAGCTGTGGAGCGCCGCGAGTATTCCGAACGATACGTACACGACGGCGGCGATCACCCTGGATTACACCTCGGCCAACATCTCGGTGATGGTCAATGGGGTACCGCAAAAAGCGACCGTCGAAGCGGCGGACGGCAGTCCCGTGACGACGGTCACCGTGACCTTGAATTTGGATGCGACCAATCAATTGGTCGTCTTACCGACGTATGCGACGACCGACGCGCAGCGCCTCGCCATCGATTTCGACCTGCCCGCGTCGAACACCGTCGACTTGACCGTGAGCCCGGCGGTCGTGCGCGTTACGCCGTATCTCACCATTGCCACCAGCGCGCCCGACAACAAACCGATCCGCGTGCGCGGCCCGCTGATCAATTCGAGCGTCAACGTCGGAACCTACACGGTGTATGTACGGCCGTTCAATGACGAGATCGACAGCTTGGGGACGCTCACCATTTTCAACGGCCCCAACACGATCTACTCGATCAACGGCACCGCGTACACGGGTGCCGCGGGACTCACCGTCCTGTCGCAGCTCTCGGCGGGCTCCACATTGACCGCCGCCTACACGACCTTCGAGCCGACCGCGACGCCGGTGGCCGTCGCCGGCAAGTTCAACTCCGTCTACGTCGTCGCCGGCAGCACTCTCGAGGATTTCTACACCGAGGGCCTCGAAGGGGATGTGATCGCGCGCACCGGCAATACGTTGACGGTGCGCGGCGCAACACTCGTCCAGAATGCGGCCGAGGTCAGCTCCTACATCAATACGCCCGACGCGGTGGTGTTGCTCGGGCCCGGCACCATCGTGACGGCGGACGACACCGCGAGTTTCGCGGGCTTGAACTACAATTCGATATCCGTCGGCCAGCACATCATCGCGCGCGGCATTTATTCCTTGCCGGCCTCGGGCGTCACCACGCTCGATGCGACGGGCACCTCGAGCACCAACACGGGCTCGGTTCGCATCCTGCCGTCCCATCTCTTCGGGCCGCTGGTCTCTTCGGCAACCGGCAGTCTGGTCATGGATCTCGAGAGCATCAACAATTGGCCGGTGAGCGTGTTCAATTTCGCCGGCACCGGGGTGAGCACGGCCCAGGATGCATCGCCCGCCGATTATGCAGTCGATACCGGAACGCTGGCATTGCCCGCAGGCACCGTGGCGGGCACCTCGCTCTGGGTCGACGGCGCGATGAACGCGTTCGGATCGGCGCCGCCGGATTTCACCGCGACCGCGGTCAACACCGAGGCGACCGTGCAGGTGGCCGGAGGAACCACGACCTGCGGTCAGGCCAACTTCGTGTGCGTGCCGGCCAGCCTGCAAGTCGCGTGGTCGGGCGCCGGCACGACCGCACCGTTTGCGACGTTTACCGACAGCGGATTGACGATCAACTTGAGCAGCGCGAATTTTAGCTCCGGGGTGATTCGCATCGGACCCGAAAGCATCGACTTGACGTCACTCGCCGCGACACCGACCATCACTCCGTTGGCGCCGGGCCCGACGGGTACGCCGGGCGCAGTCGGCACCCCCGGATTGGCCGCCATTTTTCTGCCGCTGTTTTCGGTCGGCAACCCGGCGACCTCATCGGCGACGACCACCACGCCCACCAGCGGCAGTACCACCACGACGCCGACCACGGCGCTCGGCATGTATAACACGTACGCCGATTTCGTCACGGCGGTCAATTCCACCTTGAACGCGAGCAATCCCGCTCTGCAGTTCGTGGCCACCGGCCTCTACAACCGCACTCTGAACACCTTTACCGCTTTCAGAATCGACCTCGTGCTTTAGAGTAGGCCCCATGCTGGGGAAACTCCGTGCACGCCTGGGATTGGGTTGTTTGCTGGCCGCGTTTTACCCCTGCGGCGCGATTCGCGCCGCGGCGGCCGACGCCGCACCGCCCGAATCGGCACCCCTTCAGGCCGCGCGCCCCGCGGCGCTGACACGCCCGCGGATCTGCCTGGTTTTGTCGGGCGGCGGCGCCCGCGGACTGGCGCACATCGGCGTCCTCAAGGTTCTCGAGGATCTCAAGATCCCGATCGACTGTATCGCCGGCACCAGCATGGGCGCCGTGGTCGGGGGCCTGTATGCGAGCGGGATGTCGGCGCAGCAAATCGATTCCACGATGCGCTCGCTCGATTGGCAGGAGGCGTTTCGCGATGCGCCGCCGCGCCGCGATCTGGCATTCCGGCGCAAGCAGGATGACCGCAATTTCCTCGTGCGCCTGCCGTTGGGGCTCAAACACGGCAAAGTGCTTCTGCCGAAGGGGTTCATCCAGGGACAGAAGCTGCAGGAGACCTTGCGGCAGCTGACTCTGCCGTTCAGCAACAGCACGAATTTCGATCTGCTGCCGACGCCGTTTCGTGCGGTGGCCACCGACTTGGAGACGGGCAATGCGGTGCTGCTGGACAAGGGCGACCTCGCAATCGCCATGCGGGCCAGCATTTCGGCGCCGGGAGTGTTCGCGCCGGTCGAGTCGAATGGCCGGCTGCTGGTCGATGGGGGGCTCGCGGAGAACTTGCCCATCAACGTGGCGCGCTCGATGCATGCGGATATTCTCATCGTGTCCGACGTGAGTTTCCCGTTGCTGCCGCGCTCGCGGCTCGATTCCGCGGTGGAGATTTCGAATCAGATGCTGGCGATTCTGGTGCGCAAGGACTCGGACCGCCAGCGCGCCACGTTGACGCCGCAGGATATTCTGATCGAGCCTCAATTGGGCGCATCCAGCGCTTCGGACTTCACCGTGAACGGCGATGTCATCGCGCGCGGAGAGACGGCGGCTCGCGGCGCCATGGAAAAGCTCGCGCAATGGCGCGTCGGCGATGCGGCGTATCGGGACTATCTTGCGCGGCGCAGCGCGCGCGAACCCGGATTGCCGGCGATCCAATTCGTGCGCGTGGATCATGATTCCAAGCGCTATGAGAAAACCATCCTGGCGCAGATGCAGCCGCTGGTGGGCAAGCCGCTCGACCTTGATCAGGTGGGCAAGCGCATCACGGAGTTATATGGCCTCGGAAATTTCGAAACACTCGACTACACGCTGGTCGATCAGGCCCGTAACGGGAGCGCGGCCACCGCCGCCGCCAACGACAGTGCCGGCACGACTGCGGGCCCGAGCGTTGCAGCCAACGCCGCCGCCACCGGCGCCACGGCCGCCGCCACCGGTGCGGGCGACGATTCAAGCACCGGCGAAGACCAAGACTCCGGCCTCGAAATTCGCGCGCGCCGCAAGTCCTGGGGTCCGAATTATCTGCGCTTCGGCCTGAACCTCGAGGATGACTTCCAAGGCAACAGCCGCTACAACGCGGCGGCGCGCTTCCTG